>Ga0065711_1030737_pt1 | contig 31584 bp, 25 predicted proteins | sample Hoacrofraction12_FD_59098 | JGI IMG/M metagenome (GOLD analysis project Ga0065711, IMG submission 59098) | Hoatzin crop microbial communities from Cojedes, Venezuela - Epithelial fraction 12 v2 (version 2) | ecosystem: Host-associated > Birds > Digestive system > Esophagus > Crop | place... | reverse complement strand
TATTCTGGGCACAGGTGGATAGAAGTAAATTATTTATAAATGCGAGAGCTGAAAGGCGGCTTGCTCGGCGTCCTTAGGACTGCTGCTCTGCGCTGCTCTGCTCTGTGCTGCGCTGCTCTGCTCTGCGCTGCTCTGCGCTGCGCTGCTCTGCGCTGCTCTGCTCTGCGCTGCGCTGCTCTGCGCTGCTCTGCGCTGCGCTGCTCTGTGCTGCGCTGCTCTGCTCTGCGCTGCGCTGCTCTGTGCTGCGCTGCTCTGCGCTGCGCTGCTGCGGTCCCTGCACGCACCCGCTCCCTGCTGCCGCTGCTCCGCGCAGAGGGGGATCAGTTTGTAATCATTCGTAGAGCATCTGCATTTAGGTGGGAGTAGGCTGCCCACTTGCACTGCGTGTGGTTTTGGAGCATCCCATAGCCTTGGCGTATCTAGATGAAACCTGTGGAGATTTGTCTCTTGGCGCCAGCATCGGGTGCGGTTGTGGGGACCCTCGTTTCGTTCCTGCGCTGAGGAGCGCGGGTCGGTCGTGGCTGTGAGAGGGCAGCCCTCGGGGGTGTTCCTGGGTCTCGGGGGACAGAGCGGATTGGGGTGCCACGTGGGGACTGATCCTGTTCCCCTCTGGGCCACGCAGTAGTTGATGCTCCGACCAGCCCCGCGGGTTCCAGGGTGCTGCGTGCGTGGGTCTCTCCGCGCAGCACGCCCGTGAGCGGGATCTGAGCCTGCCCTCTGAACCTGCCGCTCCAGCGCAGTGGTGCTGGGAGGGTTCAGTCTTTACCTGGCACCAGCATCAGGGGGTGCGTTTACCACCTTTGTGTTGGCGTTGCTTTAGTTGCCCGGGTGTTTTTCTTGTCTTAGACCTATGTAAGCCAACTGTGCAGTGCTTGGCTAGTGGAGTTTGTCAGTTTACTTTTTCTTTCCTTTTTTGAAAGCTGTTTTGTCTTGTTGCGTTTTGCTTTAAAAGCAAGCAAGTGCAGGAACTTCTGTTTCTGGCTACGGAATATGGTAAATAATTTGCAGTCATGGCAGACCAAAAAGAAGGACTTTGCGTTTCTGCTCATGGCCTTTCAGGGGCCAGATCCCTGACCCCGCACTCCTCTTTGCCAGCCCCTTGGCCAGGCAATGGCGGGGAGCCCCGGCTGGGTGGGCGCTGAGCCCCCTCGCCTGGGCCGAGATCCCGTGCGGGCACCCTGCTGCGGGAGCAGAGCCCAGGCTGCTGCTGACGGCACCCGGCAGCACCGATTCCAGTGGTGACCGTGGCCCCTCGTGCCTGGCCCCTCCGCGCCTGGCATTGCCAGTGCTCCGTGCGTGCCCGAGGGGCGAGGGGAGTGGGCGAGGCGGGCGTCGGGGACCCCCGGGACAGGGGCTCTCCTTGCAGCTGTGGCCCCGAGGTCCCGGTGCCCGTGGGCAAGCTGTGTGCCTCCCGGCACTGCGCGCCTCCTCCTGCTCCCCACCTCCCTCGCCGCGTCCGGCTCTGTGCCGCAGTGCTGTGAGTGTGTACTTTGGGGCTTGTGATAGAATATAAAAATATGAATTCATAATGATAACTGGAGATCTGTTTAGCCACAAGATATGCCTGTCTTTGAGAAAAAACTGCAGTTGCTGGCAGAAGATCCTTCTATGAACACATTTGCAATAGTTGCAAATAGTTTTCATATACGGAAATCCAGGAAGTATTTCAAGCTGTTACAGCATTCACATAAATCTGACGATCCTTCAGACTTGGTAAGATGTGAAAATGAACAGCTAAAATGCTTTTTCTCTTAACAAATGTTTTCTGGGACTGCAACTGTACAGTGATTTTGTGAATTTTGATTGATGTAGAACCCTGATGCTTAGCAGTGTAGTGTTAAAATTTTAAAGTACTGATGTCTGGAGATGTAGTCTCACCCCGAGAAGTTGTGCATCTGTTAGACTGCAACCCATCCACCCTTTATGAGTGCGTACAGCTTTAAGGCTGCAAAAGTCTGGAATTAATTTAATTTTACTGAAATTCAATTAATCAAATGTTTAATGTAATGACATTTTTAAATGTTATGCTGGGTTGGGGCCTAAATCAATAGAATTACAGGAATCTGCCCAGGTGAAGCAGTGGCAGGAAATGAAGTTCAGCATTATCAGCGAGAAAAACGATGCTGACAATGTACCAAACCCCCAGTTTGCACTGCAGCGTGTCAGCAGCGCGACCTGTGCACCGCTGACGTTGCCTTGAAGGCAAACCTCCCTCGTCGTCCCCTTCCCCGGAGAGCCAGGGGCCGCGAGCCCAGGGCGGCTGGGGGCTGCGGGAGGGACCGGTGCCAGAGCTGGGAGGCTGGTGGGAGCGGTGCCGGCGCCCGCACGCGGGTCTCTGGAGGTGCCCGCGGGCAGCAGCGGGCGATCAGAGCTTTGCTGCGAGCGTGAGCAGCGCGGGTGTGCACATGCCCGGCACGCTGCTGGAGGCGTGGGCGAGGGGCGCGGCGTGGCGCGGTGCGCGTGTCCCGGGACACGCCACGGCTTTGGCGTGCGCTCTGTTTGCTCAGGTTTGACGTGAGAACAACTGCTGTCGTGTGGGGGTCTGGCAGCTGCTCTGCCTTGGGTTCCAAATCAGGCGAAGCCTCGACAAACTGCCAGCTTGTTCCAGGACTTGTGGACGAAATGCCAGGTGGGGGCCTGCGAGGCTTGGTGCAGCCATGGGTGGGACCCGACCGAGGGGGCTGCGCGCTGCAGACAGCAGCGTCACCTCACTTTGTGCAGGACTCGAACCAGCACCGCTGCTGGTGGATCGGCAGGGAACGTAAGGAAGGGTAGCCTTGTATCCCAGGGGAGATGGCAACGCTGCTGAAATGGTTGCTCCTGAAATTGTTGCAGCGGAGTATTTCGGGGTGGGGGTCGCCCCGGCCCCTCGGCACAGTGGGCCCTATGTGGCCGGGCATCTGGAGTTTCTCTGCACACAGAGTTTCATTGGTTTAATTTAACTTAGTTAAAGCAAGCAAGTGACAGTTGTAAAGCTTGCTTGATTATTTCAATTTAGCTTATCTAGTGAGACTAGATAAGAAGTCAGTAAAACCTTTGGACTGGGTGAAGTTAATAATCACGGGGAGGCGTGAAGTCTCGGGTCTGTGAAAATGGGAATTATAACGTAGCTTCAGTAAACAAAACAAGGCATTCATAAATTGAAGTAACGTTGTCCACATAAGGTTTGCAAAGGCTTGATGAAGCGAGCTGAATGAAATCAATGTATACTTTTATAAGGCCACCAGATTAGATGCCATAATAACATGCTTTCGTGTCATCATACTCAGCACTGGTTAAGACCTGCATCACACTGAACAGTCTGGGTTGTTTTTTTTTTTTTAAAGTTATTATTCTTTGATTAGATAATTTATAAATCTCTAGTAGTACCATCTGGCAACTGACATTAATTTTGCTCTCTTCTTACCCAAGGGTAACAAACAGGGATTAAATCCATGGTAGCTTTGAGGAGGCCATTTTAGCAAGTATGCTTTGCATCCTGTACAAAATATCTATGTACTGAACCTGCAAGGTCTCCTTTACCTTTGGTGTGCTGGTACTTCATTTTTTCTGTATGTTGCAATTATCTTTTTCATTGCGTGGTGCTCATGTCAGCTCCGTTTTGTTACTAATGTGCTGCTACATGGAAAAAATAATAATCAATAGAGTGTTCCAGTTGAGAAAATAGGAGGCCAGACTCCACTTTATCTATGCCCTGATGTAAATCTGAAGTGGTTCCCGTAAAGGTAATGGGAACGACTCCAGATCTGCACCTCTGTAAATGAGAGCAGGACCCTGCCTGGTGAACCTGGGAGCATGGAGATGGGTGAGAAAAACCATGAAGCTATTTAAAAAAAAATAATCAGAAGGTTAAATGTAATGAAAGCTGCTGTGAAAATGCTGCATTTTTTGGTAAGTGGAAGGGCAACTGAGATAATCTCTATATGGACGCTGTGATGTGAAAACTGGGGGTGGTCGTAGGGATCTGAAGGTCTTTTGCAAATGCTCGTCAACAGCACTTTGGTTTTTCTAATCCAAGAATATGCAGGATACCAGTTCACCAACATCTGAATTTCAATTACATCCTAAGAGGCAATACTGCTTTTAGCACCTTGTCCTGCCTGCGCATCTGGCCGAAGACTTCATTTCACGTGGCTTCAATAAGAAACGACAGAGGACTTTTTAGGACTGGGAACAGAGCTCTGACCGGAGAAAAATAACTGTAGAAACCCTGTGAATCAGGGAAAGCGTTTGCATTTTGATGAGGCAGCTGATGGAGGGGGGCCTGTTTCTGCTGTTGGTTATGCCAAATTCTGCTCTCAGTCATCGATGAAAAAGACAAATGAGGCATTTTGTCCAAGACGGTGGCCATTACCTTGAGGGACCCGGGCTCAATTCCTGGCTTTGCCACGCACTGATCATGTGGTCTTAAGATACGGGGTCTAAAAGCCTTGACAGGGAGACTTCTGGTGCCTTTTATGGATTGTGGGGAGAGGTGGAAGCCTGAATACCCTTCACAGGCCTGGCCGTAATGTCTCCACTTCCCAGTTTCCCTTCTGGTTAATAGTACGGTTTTTCTCCCATTCCCTGGGGAATTTTTCCATCCCTCACGAGCAGTGGAGATGATCTTGTGATGCACACTCTGCCTCAAAGCTGTGAGATGATCTCCTCCATTTAATCCAGCCTGACTGGAGGGGGTGCTTGTTTTAATGTTGTTGCGCTTTAGATGCCTTAAAGAGAAATATCTGTTCTATGTTTGAAGTGCTAGCACGGCCTCGAGCGTGGTGAAGCGAAGTCGTCACTCGACGGGTGAGCGCTGGACAGCCCACCTGGGAAGCTGCGCGGCGATGCTGGGCAATGGGCCTCCAGCAGCCGTCTGCGCTCGCCCCGGTGCCGCCGCCTCGCGCTCCCGCGGGCCGGACGGCCGAGCGTGCCCGCTCTGCGCCAGGAGAGGCTGAAATACGAACCACGGTACGGGAAGAGGCGTGGGTGCTGTTTGTTGTGAGGAATGGTGTCTGAGATTGTTTCACGTGTCTTCAGACTCGGTCCTACAGGACGTTGTTCTGTCACTCGCGCTGCTTTCTCACCTGTGTCACCCCCTTGTCTACAGAGAGGCTGTGCCTCGGCAAGAGCCCTGTGAGGGCCTGTTCCACTCCTGTTACATGGAGAGGGAAATGGATCGGGTTGCAAATTCGAAGGACGGTCTGATATTTTACATGGAAAATGTAGTGTAAGAATGAGCAAAGAAAAGGAAAACTGGATAAAAAGTCAAGCAGGCTGCAGACATGGAAAAATGATATCTAATGACATGAAGAGAAAAGGGGCAAAATTAGGAAAATCATGTATGCATTATGGTCATGTTGTAAAATCAGTCCTTTGATGGAACAAGCGGCAGCTGGAGGCATTCTGCGTCTGAGTAAGGTCCTAAGCGACTTCTTTTGCTGCTTGGTGGTTCTGCTTGGTTGTTGCACAAAATACGGCGCAGAAGTTGAGAAATGAGGGGCATTACTTTTAGAATCCTGTTGTGGGAGCAGTTCTTGTGCTACATGACTCAAACTTTCGGTCGCTTCAGAAAATAGGCTCGATTGTAAAAGTAAGGATCAGCTGAGGAAAGTGACAGTTTTTGCTGTTGTGATTTCAAGAAGAAACATCTAAAAGGCTGTGTGGTCTCATAAGTGAGTACAATGTACCAAATCATTTCCTTGTCCTTTTCATTTAATAATCCTAAATACTCAGGGATTAGGCATTCCATGTAATGCCTTCCTACAGTGTTCGGTGATTTCATGAAATGACTGAGCAAAACAGCTGTTTAGTGCAGTGGGCGACAACGTCATTCTTTTTTCCGGAATGACTGGTTTCGTAACATAAACACCATATTATGCCTAGCGTAGGGAAAGCTATCAGGTCTAATACAGTTATTGGCAAAACTCCCAATGATTTTGGAGCACCTGATATGTCAAATGCCACGCACGGAGCATTTGTTGAAGATTGTGCAGATCAGTGAAGAATCTTACTTTCCTAAGACATCTCTCAGAAGTTGCTTTAGTCGTGAAAATAAAGGCAGATGCTAAACCAGTGCTGATCTGTAGAGCAATACTGTGCGATTTCTAAGAAGTGAGGCCGTAGCACAGGGTGTTACGCTGTTTCATCTGATTCAGAAGATGACGGAGCATGGTTCAGCATGGTGGGAGGAGGTGCTGGAAGGTGCAGCACCAGTCAGCCCGTCTGGGTCTGGAGCCTCCGGTAACTCCAGGAACGAGTGCCTGAAGAAATGACTCCTTACGAGATAAATGAAAAACAAAAAGGATAACATAGACAAGGGTCTTGGACACATTCCTTGCGTCTAAGTGGAGGTGAAATAAGGTGTGAAAGTATAAGAGATGTGATAAGGGAAAGCCCAGTTGATTTTCAAATTCAGAGGGGATTTGAAAGGTGAAGGGAGACTTTCAGCATAAATAAGGATTGCTGTAACTGTAGCTGTTCCTGTTGCTCACCTTCCAGTTTGTTAAAGACTGAAGCATGCTGTGAAAAGGAAAAGGTAAATATGATCAGTTTTGGTCAGGATATCTCTGGCCTAAAAGTTGTTCAGATTTGGTTTTGCACATTTAACATAGCATCACATCAAATGGTGAGAGGAAGCTTCAAAATAAAGCGCCGGTGGTTCTTCGCACTCTGTGTAATTAAGCTGTGCAGCTCCTAACTGCTTTAGTAGTCGTCACCTAGCACTAGCACAGAAGTGTGGGACTGGTTCGATTCAACTGGGAAAGGGAAAGGGTTGGGGACAGCCGCAGCTGTGTGCACGCTTCGGGAGCAGGCTTGCTTTGAAGCGCGTGGCTGTGGAGGGAGGTCTGGAAAGCGGGCGGGGGGGAGTAGCACTTGTGCGGGAGGTTTTTTCCCATTTCCAACATTGTGAACTTGTTGATGTTCGCTTACTTTAGACATGCATTACGTTGTGTTATGGTTTTTGTCATGTTTCATCTACACTATTGTAAGTTCCACAGATATTTAAATATTTTTTGAACAAGTGCCAACTACACAGATGGCAATTGCACATACTGCTGCACAAGAAAGTGTCGGTCATGTGGTTAGTATCCCTGGGAAAAGAAATGCAACTGGTGGAAGAAAAATTAGATGACGGCATGGCTTTTCTGCACTGTTGATGAGGAACAAGACAGCTAGGTGTTGTCAGTGGACAGGAGAGAATTCAAGGGAATCGGCTGCAGGCACTGAGCGGAGTAGATGGGTAGGTGAACATGAGTCCTGGGGTAGAATTTATTGTTAGTTTTGCAGTAAAAGCCAACATTTTTCTGATCCCTGCTGGTCTTTGTGCTTGCAACTTCATGCAAAAGCAACGAAATTGAGGGTATCATTTGACCTGGCCGTTAAGAGATGATGGTGATGCAAAGGAATTCTAAGTGGCTGCTAAAGGTAAATTTGCTAAAAGCACCACTCAAAGATTCGGACACAGAGAACGCAGTAGCACTTCTGGTCTGTAACGTATTGAGCAGCTTGCAGTATGTGTGCAGAAATGGTTTTACATACCGTAATCTTTGAGGTGATTTAGTTATGGTTTGGGGAGTAACAACCGTGGTTGTAAAAGATGACGTCTGGTACAGCATGGCCGCAGGACACAGCTGTGGTGCCAGTCACCGGGCACTGAATGCTCTGTGTTCTGTAGGAAGCTGGACTGCATGGTCGTCGTTCTTTTTGGCCTCAAAATGTGTGCAGCGCTTCTGGTCACATCCTCTCTGCTCTGCCCCGGTGCTTCCGTTGGTTCCTGACATCCGCCTTTCCTTGCCTTGGCAGAAGTGCTGTAACCCCTGGGGTGGCCGCGGGCCAGGGAGCCAGGGCACCGGCGGGCTGCACCCCGCTTTGTCTGGCGGTGAGTCCCCACCGGTAGGACCCGCGCTGCTCGGCGCTGCGTGGCTGGGCCCTGGCCGTGCTCATCTCCGCGCTCGCCCACGGGTCCTGCCATGGCCTGAGGACAGAGCAACGGCGAAACACGGAGCCTCCTGCTCTTGGGTACCTAAACGCTGAGGTTTGCCGGGGTACACGGAACAGAAGAAAACAGCGCATCTGCCATCGCGCTACGCGAAGCAGAGCGCTTCCTGGTATTCAAGGGCCTTCAGACATAACGTGAATGTGTCTTCCTTCCTGGTATTGGGTGTCTGGCTGTGGGACCCTTTGTGCTGGGCGCAAGGGAGATGGACAGTGCTTGGCCAAATCAGCTTACTATCTTTGTCCTTCCTGTTCGAGTGGTTTTCAGCCTCAGAAAACACATTTAGCTTAAAGTGCTGGTATTATTCTGAGAGGTGTCTTTTGATGTTCTTGACTGGTATTATCTTTTAAATGCAGCTGTTTGTTGAAGAGAAGAAAGGCCAATGTACCTGCAGCTTCACCAGCACCTTGCATCACTGCTGTCTTAGTTAGGGATATGGTGGGTCCTGGACCACACCAAGCTCTTGAGATGTTGCCTCTCCCGCTCCCATTCAGACCCAGAGCAGGATTTCAAGGGGTGCTTTATTGGAGCTGCTCAGCCAGACCATGTGAAGGAATAATGCGGATGATAAGACCTTACACTGCAGTAATCACAAAGCAACACTGGCTAAAGTCTTCAACCAAATACGTCTGCTTTTGTTTTCTGCTTGAAGGCTTGGTCTTTGACAAGTACAAGTAATGTCTTGTCCTTTATTTTTAGTGGACCATAATAAACCTGAATAGATGGACAATCACCTGAGCCATAAACATTTGAATGTCCCCGATGCCTGCCCATTTCAGAAAGCAGCAGCAGCACTTGTGCCTCTCAGAAGCCTCCGTAGGCTCCCTTTGCAGATTCTGTAGAGAAAAGGGAGGTTGTCAGAGCATTAGATCAGGGTTGTTTGTCCCATGCTGGCTCAATCAGTCATTATCAGCAACCAGCAGCAACAATTAGTGAGCCCTGCACACCAGCACGATGAAGATCCCACTGATTCAGAGTTCAGAGGAGAGTCGGGATACTGTGCAGTGCTCTGTGCGAGCTGGCCTTGCAGCGAACACTCACCACCTTTTCCCAGCTCTGAAAAGAGCAATAGTTGGGTCACGGCGGTTAGCCTGCTGCCTTTGGTGCCCGGAATCAGGTTGTCATCTGGCAGCGCTGTCGAGATGGCCGGTTAGGTGTTCTATGGCAAAAGCTGCTCCCTCCCGCCAGCGCCAAGTGCATCACGTCAGCGAACGTGGCACACGGCGGAGGTGAATCCAAAGAGCCAGGACGGCGAAGGAGGGGCAGGGCAGCATCCCAGAGAAATGCAGGAAGACGAGTGGTAGAGAAACAGGGAGCTGGAGGTGCGGAGTCCATTTCTCTTGGAACAACCAGGTGTTCAGCAGGGCTCAGAGGGAGTTTCACGACTTCAGACGCTGTTTGTGCAGCTGCCTGGTGGCACAGAAAGAGAGCGAAATAGATTTGTGTGAGGAAATAAGAACAGGCCCATTAGTGATAGTTCGCAGAATGAAATAGGGGAGTACAGCAAAACCTTTGTTTTCTCGGTTATCCACAACATAATTTTCCTGTGCACTCCCAAAGCGTGTGCAAGTAGTCAGCGTCAGTGACAGGGTGTGAATTGTGTGGACAACTGGGTTGTGTCCTCGGTCCTAATGTTTTACGTGAGGAGCAGAGCAGATGCAGATGGGCTGTTTTGATACTGCTGTCCTCAGCCGTCTCATACGATGTCTGATCGCTGTCTTTCTGCTGGTGTTTGTAGCTGAGACGCCTGCGCGCAGACCTGGGCGCCGGGCAGCGCGGGGCTGGGGGATGCCTGCGCCAGGGAGGTGCCTGGGGCAGCGTGGGGCCGTGAGGGTCTCCTCACCAGATGGCGGAAATAAAACCCCCCAGCTCTTTGTACAGCTTGGGTGTAAGCTTAGATTTTTGCCAGCTCAACTCATAGCCTAAATTAAGCACATGTGGTGTCTAATTCTAATTTAGAATAGTAATGGAGATAAGAAAACAGCTCGTGGGTTAGGTAAGTGTAATGATATCCGTGTCTGGAGTGACCGGGATGAAGCACCGTGGAGCTCTGGACCCAGCTGGAGCTGTGGGTTTGCAGCTGCTCGCAGAACCAGCCTTGGAGCGTTAGGTCCCAGGAGGATTTATTGTCTGCTTTCCATTGATAGATCCCTGAGCTGTACAAAACCCTGCAAAACACTTCAGTGTGCACGTGCAAACTGTTAACTTTAATTTAGAGTTTTGTTTGCTGTTTCCCTTCTGCTTCTAGTTACACTCACATAAAACTAGAGCTCTTCTGCTGCAGTTCCTGGGTTTATTTCCGATTTTCCTCTTCTCCCTGTTCCTCCATCAGACTCTGTCAAGCGAGATGCATCGGCCGGTTTGCCGTGCTCGTGACTTCCAAAGCTGGGGTTCGTTTGTGGAGCAGGGGCTGGGCCGCGGCCGCTCCCCGCACAGGGGGGTGCCTGCTGCCGGCTCCCGGGGCCTTCCCAGCGCTGGGGTACGGCTGCGGGGTTTGTCCCCCGCCCTGCCCTCCCCAGCTCCGGGGCGACGCTGGCAGCAGAGCAGGGGCTCAGCAGTTGCTTGGTAACCGCAGCCACATTTCAAAAATGTACCCTTTTACAGCCAGCTTCCCAAACTAATGGCTTTGAAAGGAACAGTTGTTCTTTCAGGATCATTTTCATTTTGTTCTTTCTTAAAAAAAAAAAGGGGGGGGGAGGGTAGTGGAAAAAAGAGTCTTTCAGCTCCAGCTTTGCTTTTGTTCTCCGCTCTCTTTCCTCGCATCTGGTCCCACAAAGGGGAGTAGTGTCACATGCCCGGGAGCGAAGCCCTTTCATCCTCCTCTCCTTAGGGCTTAGCTGAAGTTATCATTGCTGAATTTCAGTCTGGGCGGAAGGAAACTGTGAGCGCTTCCCGTAACGTCTGCATTTGTCTCTGCTCTTTGCTGGGCGTAGTTTCCTTCTAAGAGTGACACATTTCTTCAGGGAGGATGGCTTGGTATGAGGTTGGACTGATGCCACAGACATGTTCCGTGTCTGCTCGCTGCTCTCATCATGGTTTGCTGGATGTCGCTCCTGGTCAGGTCACTTGCTGCGTCACCTTGGAGTGGTGCATGGTCCCCGTGCAGCACGCTGGGCTCTGCGGCTGGCCGAGCCCTGGGCAGCTCAGCCCTGCCCTTGCTGTCACGAGCTTTGGTGAGGCTGCCAGTGCCCCTGGGCTGTACCTGGAAGAGTTGCGTTAGTTGTAGACCACAGGCAAACAAAAAGCTCAACAGCCCTGAAACTAGACTGCTGCTGTTCACCCAACGGTAGCCTTCTGCTCCTCTGCAGCCGGACAGCCCGCCGTCTCAGCCCTGCGGATCGGGTCTCTGCAGGTCACGGCATCCTTGGCTGAGGTCAGCAGGATGACGTGTGACCCTCCACAGGCATGAGCAGTTGGCTGGGCTTTAATTTCATGTTCGTACCCGTGTGGCACCTTCGTCATGAGTGATGCAAGGGCCTTGATCTAGCGGGAAGCTGAACAGCCGTTGTATGTCACTCACATTGCGATTATTGCCAAAGGCACAGTGTAGAACTCTCATTAGTAATTAATTTCTGTCCGATCTTAAGTTTTTGTGCGGCATCAATACTGGGACATCTTCCACATAACTCCTTTTACAATGGTGGTAATAAACACCAGGAAGATGATCACTCTGTCCTGATCCCTTGATCAGCAAATCAGAAACTTTCCAAATTGTACACACAAGGGCGCAAATTCTCACACCCATTAAATTGCTGGAGATGGAGAAGGGGCTCTGCGAAATAATCAGAGTTCACTGGTGTAATGAAATATAAACCTTTATCATCAGAGTGGTGAGAAGGTCTGCTTGGTGTTTTCATGCCAAGGCAGGTTTTTCAGGTTTTAATGATAGTTCCGCAAGCTGTGATGTTCCTTGGCTGTCCGAGTGGCACTCTTCTGACCTCTGAGAACATCAAAGGCTGTTGCTGTTGTTTCGAATCTCAGTCCAGCCTTTAGAACAGGATGTCACAGAGCAGTGGATGAGGAGGCCGGCCACATTACCAGCAAAAGAGAGCAGTAGTGAGGTATCTTTCTGTGCCGCTAGCAGAATAACGTCTGATCGTCGTGGCCAAATTCAGAGAGACAAAGCAGGCTGTGAGCATCCTGCTGACCCGCGGGTTGCTGCGGTACTCTGTGGTGAAGGTGTTAGCCGTGCAGTCGTGCGGCGTGGGATACCAGGATGGTTTTGTCTGGGTCCCAGTTGCCGTCGACTCTCAAACGTCAGCGGGCGAGTCCGCACAGGGTTGGGGACGGGTCAGGTTCTTCGTGCAGATGCAGCGCTGGGTGACTGGTGGCCTGAGGAGGCTGGTGGAAGAGCCCAGGGTCATTCCTTGTGTACAGGACCATGCACCTTGCCCAGATGTGCAAGTAGCAGCGGTTCCAGCGTCAGCACTGGGCGTCTGAGAGGGCTCCTGAGCGCAGATGCACGGCCCCTCTCCAGCAGCGCCCAGATCGCGGGGTGACTAGCGGCGGCAGTGGAGCGAAGCGTTAGGTCATCCCTCGTGTTTTGAACGCCAGCGCTACGTCTTGGGCTCAGAGGTCGGTTCCCCCGGTCGTGCTGACGCCGTTTAGTGCGTCTGAAGAGCTGCATTCAAATTGCGCCAACTCCATCTGTTTAAAAATTGAAATGACAGTGTCTTAACAGCACCTGATGTGGGCTGTCCCTTTTTATTTCACCACTTCTGTCCCATCACCTAGAACCACACACAGCTGCCAAAGAAGACATGGGCAGCAGCGCGGAGAACACGTCTCCGAGCCAGTCCCGAGTTTGTAGTGCATAGCACATGCAACAAGCCAGGCTCCAAGATTAATTTGGTGCTGGAGCTGGGGATAAGCTGACTTCAGATGTCTTTGTGCCTTCTGAATCTGAGCACCGAGGCAAGTCCTGAAGGATGTCCCGCATGGCTTGGGACTGCCTGGGAGCTGATTCAAGTGCCCGGAGCTGCCTTGGCTCCTTCAGGACTGTTTCAGGGGTGCAATGTGAGAGAGCACATCACGCCCTGGCTGTCCTGCGGGAAGGTGACTGCCCTTGGGAACCGCCGGGCTCCGGGCTCTGGTGTTTGGCTTCATTCGGGTGGATCGGGTTTCCATAGTGGTAGTGGGCAACAGAGTTTATTTTCTGTTTATTTCCGTTCCGTTGCCCTGTTCGCCTCCTAGGAGATACTCTGCTAATGTGTTTGCTTGTGAAATCTGCCTGCAGCTCTCAAAGAAGGTGAAGTGGGATGAGGGAAAAGAGGTTTTCTGGACTAAATTGTAGGAGAAGAAAGAAGTCCTTGGTAGTTTTCTTTCTTTTTTTTTTTTTTTTGGACTTTGACTGTGATGAATAACAAATCTGTTAGAAGTCTTTATGCATCAAAAAAATGCCAATACATAGAACAAGAACAGTGTTGCATAACACAATTAAAACCAGGTATAATTCGAGAAACATCAATACTCTTTCAGAAGGTAGTGCTGCATTACAGAAGTAAGCACTACTCACACATTTATAAACATCTGTCAGAATTATTTCCTGAGGCAAGGGAAAGTGACATCCAGCACAATCTCTACTGAATTTATCCTAATTATCACAGCTGTTTATGTGAAAAAAAATGCTTACAGCAAATACCATCTCGTGCTGTAATGCTTTGGTGGGAATTGGGCTGGAGGAAGGAGTACTCACTTGGTCTTCAGCCATGCCAGGAGCTGTGATTAACACCTTGTAGACCACCTGCCAAATGTCTTTTTCTTCCTCCACATCTGTTTTCTTGTGTCCCCTTCAGCTCCCGTTGAGGTCCCCAAGCCCCTTCTGCACCGACCCTCTATGCTTCTCCGTCAGACCTGGCTGGGGTGTGGTTCTTGAGGCAGAGGCAGTCCTTACTAACGGCCCAAGCAGCACCGCACCCATCCCTGAGATTATTATTCTTCGTAATAATCATAGTCATTATCACCACTGAGGTACCCTCACTTGGTTTTGTATTACAGGATGGGACAAAAGAATTGGAGATCTCAGTACCCTGGGCACCATCACTGAGTCACATTTCCACACTGGTTAACATCTCTTCCAGAGCAGGCATTCAGGACATCTGCTCATCGCCCATACTTCGTAGCTACCCTTTGTTCATGTAAATATTAACAGTGGTCAGCTGGGTGCAGAAAGAAAAATCTTAGTCAGTATTACTCATGTATTGCTGATATCCTCAGTCAAGCCAACCAAATATTCAGAATTTTAAAGAAGAATGAGACAAGAAGATTGCCCATTTTATTTTTAGACTAGCAGCTGAAACCATCCAGAGAGAGAGGCGGTTTACACAGCGAGAGGGTGTGGCACGGAAAGAGCCACGGAAGAAAGCTAGCGGGGCAAGCTGGGCAACCTACGGCACCCTGATAGCTGGGTGCAGAAACCGAGAAGCTGTGGTGAGGAAGGTGGTGCGAAAACAGAGCCGGCAGAAACCACGGGGAGAGGAGTCGGTGCTAAGATACATTGCATTAAGAACAAAAAAGATCACTCGCATCTCAAGCTGAATGTACGCTCACCTCCTCTTTTAACAGCAAGTTCAGAAGCAAGCGTTCGTTGCTGGGTTTTGTTCTGCCTGTTTGCTTTTAATTTCTGATTCTCTGCTCTGGATGGTTGCAGACATCTGAACCTTCGGAGGCATTAATATTTGAGCGGGATGGGCAACAGGAGGCTGTGAAATGTCAGTCATCTTTGAAAAGCAAAAAGGATTTGGAAGCAGATGATGGGCAGGTGGTTGTCTTAATTCGGCATTAGAACAGCAGCGATAACACTGACTCCCTCCTCTGTCTCCTCCCCCTCCCACACACGCTCACACTGAAAGGAAAATAAAAAGACATTTGCATTCGTTGGCAAGCTGGTGATGTGCTCAAAAGGATCTTTATCCAGCCTGTAAACAGTCATGAGTCTCTCCCCCACCCAGCCCATCAGATTCTGGGCTGGTGACTAGCTTCCCTTCACTTCTCAGATGGATAAGGCTCTTCGAAACATGAGCATCAGTGTAATAAATCAGAGAAAGAAAAAAAAGCGCAGACTCATGTATCTCAAAGGGCTTGCTCAACACAAGCGAAAATGCAGTCAAACGGCACACTGCTCAGATCCGGCGCTTTCAGAAAACTGGAGTCAGACCTTCCAAGTCCACACCTAGTGTCCTTTTAGGAACTACTCATTCATCAGAGTATTTCATATAATCTGACAGGAAATGATATTTATGATGCTTTTAGCTCCATTTGGGACAGTTTTTTAATACTACTTCTGGGATGTAAATTATTTAAAAATCATCAATTTAGTTCTTTACGTGAAGAGATGAAAGCTTAACCAAAAAGCTTTCCTGTTCGTGGCAGTCTTAAATTCTGCGGGAGATCTATCTGTTTTTCCTTAATTGAACACTGAAAGAAAAAAAAGAGCTTGGCCTCATAACATTTTTAGTAGAAGTAAATGTTAGATTTATTTAGCCCCACTGACTTTTGAAATACAACCACTAATAGCATCTGTTTAAATATTGTCCTCCAGAATGGATAAAGCCTTTTATCACCAGGCACTAAATTCACTAACGGCGCGTTTTATGTACCTCTGTCCCCTGTGTGGCTTTGCTGGTGGCTCCAGCCGTGTGTCCCCAAGTGATGGGCAAAGGCGAACCGCGCGGCTTCGGAGGGGAGGCCGCCCCGGGACCCCAAGGAGACCCCTTCCCCGGGGCAGGGGAGCCGCCGGCGAGGGGTCCTCCACACGCGGGGCGCCCTGGGGGGCCTGGGGGCGGTGGGGGCTCGGATGGAGCCCGGCAGACCGGGGGGCGAAGCCTTGGCACTTGCTGCAGGCAGGACAGCGGGCACGGGGGGTGCTCCCGACCCCCGAGTTAGCCAGCTGGGCTTACGTGTCCAAGAACGGTGCTTGTGGCTGTGCACAGGGCAGGGCTCCTGCTTGCTCTGTGCGCGCTTCTGGGTGCCTGGTCTGGATGCCAGCAGGGCTGGTCCTGGGGTGTGACCTGCTGGTCGCAGAAACTGATACTCTTCTTCCTCCGGTGGTATTTTGGGTTGCATATGATTCTTTTGTCTTGGTAATTCTTTTAAAGAAATAATGGGAGCAGTGTTTAAGAAGTACTTTAACTCGTGGCAGATATGTAGCAGACGTAAACAACCTCAAAGACCAAGGATAAATGTAATTGAAAAGTCTCCAATTACAAGATGGGTACCATTTTCCTCTCCAAACAGCCGCAAAACTGACTGCTCCCAGGAAAGGGAGCGCTCTCACCGCACAGGAGAATTGCAGTGAATGGTTTTGAGATTATTGTAAAGCCAAAATACATGTCATGAGTAAGAGTGTGAGAACTTGCTAAATATTCATGAAACTAGGCTTTCTTTTGTTCCAGTTATGCATGGGGAGTATGGTGTTTTTCCCCCCGGCCAGTTTCTGGCTGTCTGATCCCTGTCAGTGCAAATCGAGGGCAGAAGGACAAGTTTCGCCTTGAGATGCTGTGCCTGATGCTGACCGTAAAATCAGTATGTGGAAAGTTGGTGGCTGCAGGTGAGCATCACTGCAGATGCTCTAGAGACACTGGGATTCCCCATCGTAATTAGCATTGATTCCCCTTTTTTGGGGGCGTTGTTGTCTGTGAACTCGTTAAATTGTGACCTGCGTGTAAGACTTGCGTTTATGCTCTGGAAAAGTCAGCTTATTTGCTATAGGTTATTGTACTCCCGAGGCTGGAGTTGTTTAAATGCATGTGATGAGAGGACTGTTTAGAAATATTTTGAGTAAGAACTATAAAAGCAGGTTCCAAGGGTACTTTTTTACAGCCAGAGTCTGTTCTCTTGCCTAAATGTGACACACTAAAAAGGCAGCACTGTCTATAAAACCTCAGTGCCTGCACTCAGTGTTCCTGAAGAATAGGGGGTGGCAACAGCACTGAAGGCACTTACTCGGAGGTTGATTTGGCTCAGTTATTGCTTTCTTTGGGAGGACCTGACTCTTTTTTTGTGCTGCATTGACTTCCAAGTGATGCTGGAAAACCCAGATTCAGCACAAGGAGCAATACCTGCAGCGGGGCCCCGCAGAATCCCAGGGGAGTCTTTGGCCGAGTGCGTCCCATGAGCACTCCTCCTCGGCACAGGCTCTCCTCAGACTAAGCTCCTATAACCATGTATTTGGGAAGAAGCACTGCTTGAATATGGCTTGATGTAAACAGACAGCTTTGTCCAAAAGGACTGAGAAAAAAAAGGTAATTTTTATCCAAGAATGGAGGTAAATAAACAAACTCAGTTCTAAGACAGGAGTTAACACGCAACAAATCAACGAATCTTTGGTTTCAGTGTACACTTAGACTGATCTGTGATAGAAAAAAAATAGCGTGCTCTCTGAAACATGGAAGTCCTGAGTCACAAGGTGTGTCTGACAAACGCTTTTCTACAGCGAATCTCCTGGGCTGGACCCCTGCATGGCTGTCCATTACCTGCAAGGTGGAGATGACTTGAATTGAGTTCGGTTTGACATATTTGGAGTATTGGGCAAGGCAGTGAGAATCAATGAGCTCTTTGCTCTTCCTTGACAGAACAAAAAACTACCTGTGTACCAGCTAACAGGAACTCGTGATAAGGAACTCAAGTTGCAAGAGAAAAGAGCTGGAAAGAACTGCCCCCTGTGCGGTTGGCTACTGTCAACTGTAAACACCTCACCTAACAAGAAAGGCTGCAACTTAGGACCAATCCTGAAAACCAGTGCATTGTTTGGACACCTGTAAGCTTGATTTTCCAGGGCAGAATTCCACAAGGCGTGGGCACACAGCACAATTCCCTAAGGCCATGTGTATACCTGAAACCTCTGTTTAGGCATGACGTGGATTTAAAGTGGTGATGAGATCTTCTCTTGGCTCTCTGCAAAGAGATAGATATCTGCCCTATGCGCTGCCCAAAATTTAGAAGCTCTTCTACACTATAAGAGACCAGGTGAAATATGTTCATTTTTAGACCACACTGTGCCTGGAAAGATACCCTCAAGCATATGCTGTAAATAAATGCACAAACTGAAAACACACCTGAATACATCTAGAGATAGAATAGCACATATTGGCACTGTGACAAGAAATGTGTGGTCTGCCTTGAGTATTTTAGATGATGCAGTGGCCAGTGGTAACCCTGAGAGTAGCTATGGTAACACACAGAAACCTGCTTCGTGGACAAAAAAAAATTGTCCATTTTTGTTGCCATCAGGCCACTAATTAAAAGAAGGGATTGCAGTAGAGAGGTCATGAGAATTTAGCGCAGTTTTCAACTCTGGGTGAGGTTTGCTTCCACATTCGGAATGTGGAGAATGTGTGCGGTGGCTGTAGGACTAGTTCTGTGCAAAAGGTGGAACCGTCGCGTCTCCCGTCGGTGCCCGTGGTGTGGCGCGGGACAGGTCCCTTGGCCCCTCCGCTCTGCTCCCCCGAAGCCGCCCCGTTTGCCTGCTGGTTGTCCCGCTGGCCTGGAACCCGACCAGGGCCACCTGCAGCAGCAGTCGTTATCAACAGGTGCCGCGCCACAGGGACCAGAATTGCGCTGTGCTGGATTATTCTGCCCTGTTCTCCCTTATCCTTTTTCCCCCTCTCCTCGCTTTTAACCCTAGATATCATGTTATGCTAGGATGGCTTCTTTTCTCAGAAGTCCTCCCGTTTGTTTCAGTTGATGAATCAAGGACTCAAGCTTCTTTTTAAGCACTAATTGGGAATGTGCTTTGTCCTTAAAATGAAAAATGCACTGAACATCCTTGTGCTGCCAACTGGGCTGGATATTTATATGACTTATGGTTCTGTTCCTTTATGTAGCTGTAGCACAAGTTTTGACCCCGTTGTCAGGGTGAGAAAGCAACAGCTGTTACACAACCCAGTGCAATTTTACATTAACCACGTGAGGTTCAGTTTCTGTTGCAGTTACGGAGCTGGTTCATTGCTGATGTCAACCAGGACCACTCCGTTGCCGGTCTGGGGTGGATCTGTTGGTTCGTGCTATCTGTGTATCCTGTCCATCGTGCAGTTCTCGCAGTGGCCTGGTGCTTTCCTGCAGGATGCTCGCACTCTGCCTCCAGCAAAGAAACAGCCTTTGTAGAAGCTACAGGAATACGGTTTCCAAAAATTACTGATGTACAAAAACTGGATTGTTTTAATCTTGAGGTCAAATACTTGATCACTTTGGCTTTTTTTGGCTGCTGAGGCCACTTGAGGTTGCCTGGCCATCTCTGTGTGGCAGTTACCAGTGCTGTCTAGACAAGCAGTTGACATTAAATTACAGATCCCATTTTCCCTGTGCCTCTGCTAAATATTCTATGTTTTAAATCTGAGTTGCAGAGGTGGTGCAGGTTTACCTGGCAGGTCTAGGATAGCTCCCCTTAGTGCCGTTCAGAGGGACTAGAGTTCTGTCTCACATCAGAAGCATCAAATGGCGCAGCAAAGACAGCCCTGCAGTAACTGCACCAGCAGCGCGAAAGGTGTAGGAGAGGAAAGTGCTCATGTACCAGCGTATGAAAAGTAAGGCTGTATCTGTGTCCGTTCTACCTGAAGACCCGTTCTGGACTACACAGAAGTGTCAGCCGGCTTCACCTCCGTCAGCAAGGCTGGGGGGCACACAGCGGTTACACGCAGGGACGGTTACATCTCAGGGTGTTCGGTCTCACCGTGGGTGTTTTCCTGCGGTGCGGGAGCCACGTGTACCGTGCCAGTTCTCAAACACTGGCGTGGGTGAAGAGGGCAGTGTTTCTACAACCAAATGCATGCAGCTCCAGAAGGAAGAATGTGAGGAAGATCTAGAACTAGTGTGCAGAACTGGGCTTATGTAAAATTAAAAACACCCCCAAATCTTACAGAGGTCAAAAATAGTAATATTGATTTGTCTTAATAATATTGTTACTCTTAATGGGGAGCTGCCCTATAGATACAGGTTGTTGTAGCACGAGTTGAGTCATTGCTGCATCGCTGCGCAGACGGATTCACCATCCGTGGCACTGACACGGAAACGTCATCAGCAGATGGCGAGTTTTGGTATAGATTAAGCACCTTTGATATGCCATTATCACAGTATCACAGATTTTGGTGATGTTCATGTCCACTGATACCTCAAGCTGATGAGCTTAAATTTAGGTTAGTAGTGCTGGGATGCAGTGGCAGCTGAGTAGAGCACAGATTTGCAGCTAACTATGCAGACCACCATAGGAAAGTAAATAATTCAGCAGCATTTCTTTTCCTACAGGTTTTACACTCTAACAGCAATTAGCTTTGGTTCTGCTGGGATTTCTGTGTTTACGTGATGCCCGTGAACTTTGAGCTAGATAAATTTCAATATTTTTTGGTAACAATTTCTGTGCTGCAAGTGTGGTTAAACTGGACACCGAAGAGGAATGCGGTTGTGGACGAGTCTCGGGCCAATGCCCTCCTGCACTTGTACTGTCTGATGTCGATCCGAGCACTTCTCGGGCGGTTTTAGCTTGAGCAAGGCGTAGCTGCAGTGATCAGCAGCAGCACGGGGGTTATTACAGCTGTCCACATGGAAACCCCACGCTACAGGGTGAACTATTTCATGCAAACAGGTGGGATTTGGTTAGCACCTGGGTCTTGGTGTGGCACCAGCCATCATCCTCGATTGCCAGTTTCTGCTGGAGAAACAGGCTAAATGTTTAAAATAAACATAAGGGCAATGCAACCAAGTTGCCAGGGTGAGGCCATGTGTTTCAAACAGCTGACAAAACTCTCAAAAATTCCGTACCCAGAGTGTTAATGGCTTATATGTAAAGCTGAGCTTTCATTCAGGGGTGAAAATATGAAGGAGTGTATGTTGCAGATCAGAGTTGGAATAAGAATGTTTGGGATCAGCTGCCAAAAATCTTTTTCTTCTGTTTTCTAACCTAATCAGGAGACTGAACCAAACATAATTCAGTCTTCTTTGGTCAAGCAGTCCTTTCAGCCTGCAAATCAATTTTGTCAAAACCAACCTAGTGATCTCAAAAACGGACTCGAGAATAGCACCTCTTCATCCTGGTTCGGTTTCAGCCACCCACTGTGTCCAGGGGTATCTGGCTGTACCACTACTGATAGCATTTTTGCAGTCAAGATCAGAGATGGTAAAATCTCCTGGTATTATACAATTTCTGACAGTATTTTTTTACTTTAATAGCATCATGGCTCTTTCTCTCTCTCTGCCTTCCAGGACAACTCTTACTGACTGCAGCAGGCTCCCAGTATCACTGCGTTCACACAACTTGCAGCAGCTTAGTCCCTAATAATTTTGATGTCCTTTCTTCTGTTGCTAATTTTCTTTGTGTACAGCTTGCAGAAAGCATTTTGCCAAACTGATGGCCTGGGTGCGTGACTTGAAGTCACCCCACTCTATGCTGGAAGCCACCCCAATATGCTCCTCGCCCCTCGTCTCCCTGTCCCTTGCACCTGCGGACGCCCCTGGCAGACAGCCCTTCTGTCCCGCTGGCAGGACGTGACGCCCCTGGCAGACAGCCCTTCTGTCCCGCTGGCAGGACGTGCTCCGCTGCAGCGTGATGTCGTGCGGAGCGTGGATCGCCCTGGCTCGCCTCGGAGCTCAGCCTCTGCTCCACAAGTGCCGGGATGCCCGAGGAGGACAGGCAGCCGCTGCCGGCGTGCGTAAACCCCCTTTACTCACCCAGGCGAGAAAATAAACATTGCTGGTTCGGTGGAACAGAATTTGGACAGCATTGGAGTTTTTTTGGTTTATTTTGCTTTGGGTTGGGTTTTTTGGTGGAATTTGAAGCTGAACATCTAAACTGGTGCTCTCAGAAACAGTTGAATTAATTGCACCTTGCTCATCAAGCTCTTCCTTTCAAACAGAAAGTGATGAACGACTTCATTCCACTACGTGAGCTGTGAGGGCTGCCTGCGTTCGGCGTCGGTGTAGCTGGCAGGCGTCTGAAGAGCTCTTGACAGAGCTGGTACTGTCAGCTCTCCCCATGTGCTCGGAGGGAATATTATGCACTTTGTTGTTTTTTGTGGTTTGGGGGGGCTTTTTTCACTGTTGGATCCAAAACAGAAATTTCACACAGTAAGGCAATTTAGTGTCCCCACGCTTAGGCCGGTATTCATCAGGGGGCCAATTAAAATAGTGCAGTGCTTGTTAATAATAATTCAAAGTAACTTTTCAGTCCGGTTTTGGTTTATTTAGTGATGCACACTGGGATATACCCAGCATGATTCAAAGCACCAAGGGCATTTCATGGACCAGACGTAGCTCAGGTTCTCTGCTCTTTTAACGGTGACTTACCAGGGCAGCTGAAGGGCAGTTTTACTGATTCTCAGGGGAAATATTGAGAAGTTAAGGAGAAATTAGCTCAAAGTTTATATACTGTTTATGTCCCACTTAACTCCTGGGCGCTGAAGTGGAATTCCAGTTAAAATGCTGTTCTGGTTCTTTGCAGCTCTGGTGGACAGTGTCTCTACATTAGTCGTTATACTACATAATAAAACCATGGCATGATTTACGTACTTTAGGAAGTAAATGGACACACATCCATAGGTCTCATAAACTAGTGAAGCTCCAGTGATTTTAGTCCTACAGTTAATGAGTTGCTGGAATTAATTACAAATTTAGTTGATGATATACACCTATATATAGCTCTGTTTAAACCTCTCCCCTTCAAAAAATAAGCATGTGTTTGCATTACTTGTCCTCAGGAAAACACTGACCTGTGTTTTAATTTAGAGTACATGATTAAATCTTACTAATCTCAGTGGGGTCCTTTATTGAAAAGAGGGCATGAAAGCAGAACTGGGCACTGCGGGGCCTTTACTGGTGAAGCTGGGCGTGCTGGTGGGCTTTACCTTCCTGGGAGACCTGCTGTGCAGTGGAAGGTCTGGGGTTCAGCTGGAGGCTGTGCCTCCGTTCTGCAGAGCCGTGGTTTCCGTGCTTTTGTGCAGGGGAAATGTTTGTGCGCGAGGCGTTTTGCTGAGATGGCCACTCCGGCCCAGCGCTCGGGCAATAGGAGTGAGATACGCAATAACTGGGTTCTGTATTTATGAAACCTTGTGAGAAGAAAATCGAGCTGAATATGTCCGATACATTGGAGTGTAGTAAAGCCAGCTTGAATGGGTACATTATTGCAAAGCAGACTGTTTAAATGCATAACATTTGTGCGTTGTCTGACGGTACGGTCCTCTGAGAAATACAAGAATCCTTGTCAAATATGACTTACAAAAATGTGAATGAACTCCACTACGCCTCGTCTGAAACCCGCAGCGACTCGGAGAGCCTCCCTCCGTGCCGGAAAGCCCCTGGCAGCAGCCGGTCTCTCCCCGGCCGTGTCCATGGGGCTGGCCCGTGCTGCGGAGCAGGGTTCGGAGCAGCGTGGCCGTGGGCAGCCGGCAGAGAGCCCGGCCGGCACGCTGCGTGCGGGCAGGAGCCCGGCCATGGCGGGAGGCGGCAGGAGCCCAGAGCTAGGGATTGTCACACTTGTGGATGAAGGGTCAGCTTTCTGCTTTCCTGAAAAAAGTGTTGGGAACTCCCTTTCCTCTGCTGAAGCCTCTGTTGTCTCACAGAGCAGAGAAGATCCGTCTTGGGAACAGTCTGCTGAGCCTCCATCAGTTCCCAGGATTTTCTTCCTCCCCAGGACAGAAAAATGCAGAAATGAAGATAATTGCAGTGGTTCCAGCCTTTCTGGTCCCACGGAAGCAGCTCACTGTGAGAGAGAAGAGCCAGATAACTCCCGAGCTCTACATAAACTCCTGTCTAATGGCATGCCGCGCTTGGGACACGGAGTGCTCTGGAACAGCGTGGGCGAATACTTAAGCTTTTCTTGAAACTCATTTTCAGGTGGTTTACGTTTGTCAAAATAGAAATTTTGCTCATCTCTGTAGCCTGGCCTCCCAGCAATGATGCGATCCAGACCCCTTAAGGCTGTGTTCGTAAGGCTCCTACTGCATTTTGTCTGTGAGCTTGTGTTTAGTGAACTCGATAAGGACATATCGTAAGCTCTGCCATTTTCGTACAATGATAATTTTCTTTAAAAAGTGGCTGTAAGTGTGAATTTAGTCTACTTGTTTTTGATGTCCAGCGAAGCTTTAGATAGCAATTTGATCATTATTATTGCTATTGTACAGCTGCTCTCTGAAGGAGCTTAAACCGTGTCAAAAAGGGAACCAACATAATGAGTCTGACAGAATTTCAGAGGGAGCGATAAAATTTAGGATAATGAGTTCTGATGAATTTTTAATGTTATTGTAACAATTCACACCTCTGGACTCAGAACTGCAATGTGCGATTGGGAATTGGGCTGTGCAGATACACCCTTCTCCAAGTCTATTCCTCTTAAGGAAAAAAGAACAGCCAAGACAAAAGGAGCCCTACAAGCGCGCGTGCTTTCTTTCTCTCCATGCACACCCCCCCTTCAGTTTTCGCCAGTCTTCGGGCTGTGTTGCTGCTAGCCATCCTTCCCAAATTCAGTGCCAGCGACGTGCAAACTCCCAGCCCAGGTGAGGGCATGGGTGTCTCCGTGCCGCTGCTTTCCCGTGGCTGCAGAGGAGGTCCCAGACCGGTTTCCAGTTGTGTGGATTATGCTGTCCTTGATATTTGGGGACCAAATGAGCAGAGGTAAATCGAACTTCATTAAACTGGGCTATTTTTCCCTGCCTCTTTAGAAATGGGTAGTGGGAACTGAAATGTGATTAGTTGCAATGAGAGGAGGACAGTACTGTTTAGTTTTTATTTTGCTCCGATGCACACTGGGGTTTCTTGCACTCCATGGCAGCTGCTGGAGCTTGCAGATTTGCAGGGAGAAGCTCTGATGTCGCAGTGCTTACAACGCAAAGTGGCACGCACTGCTTTCACTGCGCTAGCTGTAGTCTGAAGATTGCGGCCAAGGTAAGCTGTGCGGGAGTCTTATTGTGCTGTTGCAATGCAGATTCATTGGCAAGAGGGATTTTGTTCTGGAGGTCAATAGATGTTAACAGATGTACTGATTTTTGTATGCTGAAGAGCTGGAAATTGGAGATGTTTTGTGCTGTTTCTGGCTGGTGCCATAAAAAAAGAGAAAATGATTGTCCAACACATGAACAAGCACTTGGATTTGAGACTGTTGTGCTCCAGTCTGAGCTCTGCTGCGGGCTTTGGAAAAGCTGCTGAAGCTGAGCACCCTCGCAGCTCTTGCTCACGGTGATAACCCGGCTTCCCCCCAGTGTGTGCATGTGGCTGGGGTCTTTGCGCCAGAGCCTGGACCCTCTGGAGCGCCCACCCTCGCCCCGGCCCCCTCGGCCGGGCTGCCGGCACCTCCCGCCCTTCCAGGCACGACATGGGCCCTTCCGGCCCCCTTGACACTGAGTCTTTTTCCAGATGTATTCTGGTTTCTGTGTCTTTTTAGCAGCCTCTGAGCAAACCCCTTGTCTGTTCCTGGTTGGGTTTGAATAAATTCTACCCACGTGTGAGCGGAAGCAGCCCGTTCTTGCTTTCCTGAGTTGGACACCAACATACAGGTTCACTTTAGCTTTGTGAACTCCTATCTGCAAAGTTTTAAAACTCAATGGCAGCTTCAGCGACGGGGAAGCAGTGCTGTGTGCACTGACATTGCAGCGGGAAGTGGGGGTGTGTACCTGCTCACACGCCACAGGGAAATGTCAGGGCAGGAGCCGAGGGAGGGGGCTTACTTCCACTGGAGGGATGCCTTATTTCATGGCCAGGGCTGTAAGCAGAGTTCAGAGCTCACAAGTGCTGATAAAAGGCTTCTTTCACTGGTGAAGCATTACTTCTGGACTTGTTTACCTATTCCTCTCGGCCTCTCTCTCCTGACAAGAACGGCGTCTCTGTTTGGTATTGAGAACAGTAATTCCCTTATCTTGGGTGTTGAACAATGTGATATAATTAATAAAAGTAATGACAATTTATTCACTGAATACCAATTAGTGCTCAGCTTTCTAAGTGAACAGAGATTGCGAATAGAAAGCAGATTGGATGATACCACAGAAAGAAATTATTTCTTTGATGTAAAAGACATTAAGAAAGTGTTTTATCCACGACATGTTGAAAAATGAAGCAAGCTTATGGAAACGATAAGTATTTTCATCTGTCACTGGCTCACTCTTTAATGGAGACACGAGGGAGCATAAGTTCATGACAAACACCCTGGTGCTCGTGGCCTTAAATGTCACCGCTCCACTCGTGAGTTAACTCTGTTCTGGGGGTGCAGTCACCGTAGCGGGATTTCTTCCATCTGAAAAGATGCCACCGGTGACAGAAAGGAGAAGGCACAAACCAACTCCAACTTATTACAATAAAACAGAAGCAGCAGCCCCAGATGATGTTGTTACTCTGGTTTAATCAGCCCACCCTGCTGCTCCTGCCCGCACAGAACATCAATTGCTAAACCCATCTGCGAAATGTGGCATTGGAGTTGCACTGGCTGGGAAGGAACAGTGTCTCTAATGGTTGCTTAATCTGTTGTGTGTGGGGGTTTTATGGTGTGCTGAAATGCCAGGGTGAAATCTGAAATGCCTCATTTATTAGCTCAGTATTAGGAAGAATGAGGATACAATTAGGATTTGGAAAAATTAGGTTAAATACTCGTTTCCTGTTACAGAGATATTAAAGCTCCTCCTGTTTCACATTAAGCTCCAAACTGGAGGGCCGACTGGGCAGCAGCCCTGTAATTGGTGCAAATAGCCCAGGACATGCCTGGAAGCACCTCCAGGGTTCAACCTCAGCCAGTCTGACTCATAAAGAGCTGCAGGAGAGTCGCACATCCTCACGCCTTTACTGCAGGCTAAATTGCCTTTCTCCTGACTTCTCCTTGTTCAGCCAAGTCCCATTTCCAGTTCAAATCTCACCAGCTTCTTAATAAAATGGATGGTCTTCATTGCTGCCTGTCTTACCCTCGCTCCTCTGATTCTTCTCCATCCCCTTTCTCAGTCTCTCATCCCTCAAAACTGTTTCTGTTCGTTCTCTGAGGCCCTGGCACACGAAGAGAACTTGAAGTCGTTATGAGAGGTGGCATGCTGCCGAAAACTCATGGTCATCCAAAGCATACCCTTCCAGTTAAACCTGTTTCTTTCTGGATGCTTGTATTAACTTTCCTGGAGGACCTGATTTCTGGAGATGCGATGACCTCTCTGAGCAAAGAATTGCGTTGCTGGGCTCTTGCTCTTTGAGCCAGCTTGGAAATGCATATTCCTAGGGTAAACAGAAATGTACAGGGGAGAATTTCTTAAGCTGGTACCGCTAACTGTACATTGGTTATTTCCAAGTGCTGGGGTGTAATGAAGCAAACCCCCCCAAATCCAACCGTACCTGTGTTCCTGCCCCCCTGCAGAATCATGAAATGACTGTTAATATGGAGTCAGGAGCCCCTGGTTTGCAGCAAAGTACCATCCTCTGTTAATATATCCATAGCATTTCCTTTGAAATACTGGTGAATTGGCACAGCATTGTCTCACTGATGAAATTCAGCAGCTAATTGGTCCCCAGATAAATGGCCTTCCCAATAAGGCAAAGCCTTTGTCCTAGACAGCACTCTTAGAAAAACATTTTTTTCTTGAAAAAATGATTTAAAAAATATACTTACTTTCCACTGTGTATCCCCCTGGCAAATGGAGCACGATGTTGTTTAAATGCTCTTTGGAAAGCATTCTTGAGATAAGATCATTTGTATATAAAAATGGTTTCTTAACAGAAGCAGCTTTTGTTGGAAAACCTTCATTGGTTGTAGATTGGGAGTAATTAAGTTCAATGTAATTTAATGACTCAAAACAACAAACAAGCTTTGGCGTAGCTGTTTATGAACACACAGTTCTCCTGGGGAAACCTCCTAAGCTGAAGCGAGTGCGGCACACGCCTGGTTTTCCGGGGTTGCTGCTGCGCGGTGACGGACGGACAGGAGGAGCGTTTCTGGTCCGGAGGCTGCTGGGCGCAGTGACCGACCGCCAGGTAGCTCGGGTGTTGCATACGGTTGTTGCTCTCAGTTGTTGATCTCAGTTTCTGTTGTCGCTGACATTAGTACATATCCTCTCTGTGCACCTCCCCATCTTTTGTGCGCTGCTAAATGTGAGTGGTGGAGTTTCTACACCAAAGTGGAAAAACCAAATGCAAATGAGAAGCAGTCTTTAGAAGGATTTATACAGAAAGAGAATCTCTGCTCTGTGTGTGTTACTTCAGCTAAGAGACGTAGTGTCCTGGAGGAGTGTCGGTCCTGGGGTGCTTTTTAGTACCTCTTAGAAACATATGAAGATCAGAAGTTAATTTTCATGCCTCTTCCATAGCTGCTTCATAATTAATTTCTCTGAACCGGCTTGTTTGCCTGCTGCCAAACACTTCAACGCTTATATGTAAATTATCAACATCTGAAGCTTTCTTTCTTTAGAAAAGAATACACGGCAGTCATCAGATAAAAGTCATTACATATTCAGAGCTATTCTGCTCCACTGATAATAAAACATTCTTAGGGGAAGGTGACCTTTTTACAACAGACTTATTAATGTCAGAACTTCAGAATTGTCTTTTCTCATTACAAGTCTTACTAAAAACATTAAAAAGAGTGAAGTTTATGATCTTAAAGATGTGTCAAAGCACAACCGTTAAAGACATTTTCACAGAACTTTATTTACACAACCCATTTTTTGAGTTTTAGGTGGCAAATATTGTGAGTCTTAACAGAACTCTACGTTCACGACTACTTTCTACTTCTGACTTTATTCTAGAAATTCCGGGTGAGGTTTCCAAGACTCATGTTTGTAGGTTGGGAAATCTCCCCGACTGCCGATGTGGTGCAGTTGAGTTGGCCTCCAGATGAGATGGACTCACCCAAGCTGCTGTGGTCCCTTGAGGAGCAAGCACTGGGGGACAATTTTTAGGTGAGGACGTACAGAATTGTTTTGCCAGGGGTTAAAAATGAAAACTCTCTTGTATAATTTAAAACTAAGTTTAAAAAAAGCTGCTAGTACCAACTATAAACATGGAAGGGGATGTTAGCTTCACATGGGAAGGGTCAGACAGCTCTTTCAGAGGAATCCTATTAAAGCACCCATTACGTTAAAAATATGGGTGTGGGATGGTGGTCCTAAAGAAGCATAACTTGGAGGGCACAAGCTAGTAAGAAAAATGGAAAGATGTAGAATATAAAGCTGCAAGTTTAGGAAAACTTTTTGAAAACTGTGTATTACCAGTAGGCCTGGAATGTAATGGGGGGCTGGCTGGGAAGCGTATGAGAAAGAAGGAGGATGGCCGTCTCGAGGTTTGGTGGTATGTGCTGCGTGACAACTAATGGCAGGCTTGTCAAAAAGCTGCGGACACTAGCTAGGTGTGAACCTAGGAGGGAAGATGCTGCAGGGGCTGGGCATGGGTTCAGGAGTGCTTTCCTAAGGGAATTCACTGTTCTTCAATGCGGAAGGGGGTAGATATCCCGGCGGCTGGCTGTGCTGAGCCCCCCCAGACCCACCTGACTTCACCTGGGGGTGCTCTTCACGTTTAGACGTAAAGCTGGGGGGGGTCCGTTTAGTACAAGTTCCGTTTTGTGTCGGTCTCTGAGGAAGCAGGATCTCCGTGCTGGTAAGCCAGCATGGCAGCAGACACGTTTCATTGCAGTCCAAGGTGAAAGCCAGTGTGAACAGGACACAGGCAACTTTTGGTCGTCCTCTGATGTTCCGTGGTACTGGGTGTGTCGTGCTTGTGACTCTGAACACCGCCGTGCCCCCAGGTTTTGAAGGCACGCTCTCTGTCTCTCATCTCTAGCAGTGATCTATCACACATGCATTGCAGGGGTCTTTTATAAGAGCTACCATATATTTTTCATTGCTTTCACAGAGGAAGAACTGCAAGTTATCAAAAGGCCACTGCTGTGGTTAATGTTCAGGAAGAGTATTAATATTATTAAATACGTGCACAGCTACAGGCATTTGAGCTTTGAAAAAAGACACAACTCCATCATAGTTTCTTGCATGTTTTTAAGTAGAGGACGTGCTTGGGTACACCCTGAATTGCTGTCTGTCTCGGGCAGAAGATGGATGATGTGTAGAGCCCTGTTGAAAGATGAATAAGTGAAAGCAGAGAGGTTTCCTGGTGTTTATTTTCAGATTTTGAACTCAGCAGTTCTGGCCAGGTGCTGTCACGAGTGTTGCTTGCCTGACATGGGCTGCTTCAGCCCGTTACCCTGAGCCCAAGTTCTGCAAGAACAGAAAAATCGCATTTTCATTGCTTGATACGTGCTGGGAGCTTTTACCTCCAGAATAGCCCAGAAAACTCCAGGAAAGAAATGAGCATGCTTAGTGGCAACGAAATGCCAATAGAAGTGAGTTTGGTTGGTGGGTTTTTTTAATTTTGCTTTCAGTTAAATGAATGAGTTTGTGAAACTGTTGTGGAAGTGGAGAAGGTCATTTGCAATATTTTAACTGGAAAGTGTGACAGTCTTTAGCAAAGGAAGAAAAAAGGTGCAAAAAGAGAAAACTGGGACTTAATTTCCTCAATTTGTCTTTAAAAACGTTCCTAAGATTGAAAGGTGAGCCCATTTATCCAGTGGCTTACAGTGATAAATGCAAGTGACAACCTGATAGGTCTCTGTTGTCAAATATTCCTGTACACGAGGAGAACATCAGCTCCTTCAAACGTGAAAACATTTTTGTGCTGTTCTGAGTTTGTGCACTGACAGAGGGTAGCTCTATTAAAAAGCCAGCCCAGAATTTCCCCCTGCTTTTTTGGAATTCTGTCTGCCGTAGCGGGGCCGGAGATGCTCATCCTTGCACTGCTGTGACAGCAGGAATTCAGCCCCGTATGCTTGCACTTCGGCATCTTTCCAAAATCAATATTTTAATGAAACTGAAATTATTCCTCCTACTGAAATCATGATTCATGCTATGATAGCATCAATATTAATACAATAATCGAACTTTAATTGTAGTTGCTATGTAACCTATCATCCTCACAGAGCAAACTGGACTCGAACCAGAACAACTGAAAAACTGAGAGAACTTAACGTGAAAAAGGAAATATTAAGAGGAGGGCAATGTCAGTCAAGTACCAGTTTCTGCAGAACCATCCTCTTGGCTCATCTACAAGCCAAGATCTTCCGTTTTCAAATGTTCCCTTTCCTTCTTTTCTCCAGTTTCCAGCTCTATTGCCTGAGACTCGAGCCTCTCCTCCTCTGTGCCGGATGCTAATCGTGGGCAGCACAACCGCCACGGGCTCGCAGGCAAGATTTGCAGCAGAGCTGTGTGTTGGCTTTGCGGCCGCTCAAATCTCCTGCCACTCGGGATCCAAAAGGTAATTGTCGTAAAGAGAAACGAAGTAAATATAACCCGTGCGGTTCATTCTGCTGTGTGGGTGATGTCTGTAAGGTTTCTCTGCTGGAAATGTGAGTCGGTAGGAGTCCGAGTCTCAAAAGGTCAAGCGGATTTCTCGGTTCAGGCAGTTTTCATGTCCGCAGCGCGCAGCTGCTGCTGTGCCCATGTTGGCTCTCGGGAGCCCTGTGGCTTAAGCCCTCGAAGCCGCTGGTGCTCCCAGCGAAGGGGCAGGCTCGCAGTGCTGCTGACCGCGGGCGTTGGGTCTCGGGGGCTGCGGGGCGCCGGTGCTTGAGCAGCGGGTGCTGCTCGGCGGGGTCCAGCTCTGTGCCCGGCACCCGGCACGGC
>Ga0065711_1030736_pt1 | contig 31584 bp, 13 predicted proteins | sample Hoacrofraction12_FD_59098 | JGI IMG/M metagenome (GOLD analysis project Ga0065711, IMG submission 59098) | Hoatzin crop microbial communities from Cojedes, Venezuela - Epithelial fraction 12 v2 (version 2) | ecosystem: Host-associated > Birds > Digestive system > Esophagus > Crop | place... | reverse complement strand
AGGCGGCCTGCTCCCCGGGGCCTGGCTCCGAGCCTTCCGCCGAGGAACGGGGCGGTGGCGCTGGGGCCCGTGCTGCTGGCCGGCTGCGGGGCCGTGGGTCAGGAGCCTTGCTGCCAGGAGGCGGCAACGGCCTGGGCTTTCTCTGCCCAGGGACGTGGCTTGGAAGGAGCGGCTGACGGAGGTGCTCTTGCCGTCCCGTTCTCTTGGAATCGTTCATCTCGTAGCCGCTTTTGGAAAGCGGTCGGTGAGGCTCGTCCTCAGATTTGGTTGCCATTAACAGAGGTGACCAGAAAGGTGGATGTCAGCCTAGTGTGCATTAAATTAGGGAATCTCAAGCGGACCTTGGCGTGTGGGCAGCGAGGCTGGTGAGGGCTCTAGAGAACAAGTCTCACTAGGAGGGGCTGAGGGAGCTGGGGCTGTTTAGTCTGGAGAAGAGGAGGTTGAGGGGGGACCTTATTGCTCTCTACCACTACCTGAAAGGAGGGTGTAGTGAGGCAGGTGTTGGTCTCTTCCCTCAAGTAACTAGTGATAGGATGAGAGGCAATGGCCTCAAGTTGCGTCAGAGCGGGTTTAGATTGGATATTAGGAAAAATTTCTTTCCTGAAAGAGTGGTCAGGCATTGGAACAGGCTGCCCAGGGAGGTGGTGGAGTCACCATCCCTGGAGGCCTTTAAAAAACGTGTAGATGTGGCACTTCGGGATATGGCTTAGTAGGCATGGTGATGTTGGGTGGATGATTGGACTTGATGATCTTAGAGGTCTTTTCCAACCTATGATTCTGTGATCCTATGATTCTGTGTGTGTTTAGGGTCCGATTTGAGGTGTTTCATTTCTTTTACAGAAGGGTTTATACTTGAAAAGGAAGTATCCAACTTTGTGAGACAACTAACTTGAAGCAAAAGAGAAATGGAACTATCGGTGTTCTTCAGTTATTAGAGAAGAAAGAACAACAGTTAGACCTGCTAATAACTGCAAGTTACTCAGTTTTTTTTCTGGTAATTCTGAGAAACATAAACAAAACCAAAGAGTTTGGTTGGAGCCAAAAAACATGTTGAATTAGTAGTGGAGCGGCTTCTGGATTCCATAGGAAAGAAGTTTTCACATATTGTTATTCTTATGTGAGTTTAAGAATTTGCTCGTGACACAAAGTTGGTTGTTGATACGGAGGAGGATCATGGCATTATACAGAAAGGTGTGGATGGCCTTTAAGGAATAAATATTAGAAATAAGGTTAATCTGAAAAATAAAAGATGGATTGTTGTGCCCTGTGGCTAGTATTATTTTAATCTTAAAACTAAGACTGTCAGATGCATATCACTTACTGAAGTGATGTTCTTGTGAAGAGAGAGATGGCAGTTTTATGGTAGTTTTGCAAGATTGTGGGACCTGATACGCCATTCTGCTCAGTGTTCCACAAGTTCAGCACCTGCATTCAACAGGGCTGGACTAGCACAAAGCAGGGCTACAGGGCTGTATTGTTCCCAATTTCAGAAAATACCAAGAAGAGTATAGTTTTAATTGCGGGAGCAGGGGGAAGGTTAAGGGGGAGTAAGAGTACTTGGAGAAGATACTTTTATACCAGTAGGAGGGAACAACTGTTGAAGAACAGTGTTCTCGTGAGAATGGGGGCAGAGAACAAATTAAAATAAACTAGCTATGAATTAGTGTAGGTGTTGAAAGGTTTCTGACTGTCTGAGCAGTTGCACTGTTTTGTTTTGTGGGTCATTGTTTTTACCCGCGTTTTGTGGAGGAGCAGCCTTTGTTCTGTATTTGTGCATTGTTACTCTGGTCCATGAGTATGTCTCCTACAAAGTGAGATCATATAGAGAATTGATGTATAGTTAACTTAGTACAATTCTTGTATGTGTGGGCAGCATTGTGATTGTTTTAAAAAAAAAGGTGCATGGACAGTAATAGCTTTTTCTTCCCTTCTGAGAGTATAATCTTCATACAGCTACAGTTCATTCTGTACAAAGTGTTACACAAAACTGTTTTGGTAAAAATAGCACCACTTATCAAGGTAATGCTTCCACTGTTTGGTAAACCAGGCTTGGTATGTAAAAATAATTTCTCATTTTATTCATGTTAGGTGATGAATGCTGATGTTATATGCTAGTAGGGAAGGAATTGTTACATTTGATAAATGCTGTTTAAAATACAAACCGAGTTATTAGTGGTGGTGGTGCTGTGGCTTACATTTATTTTTTTCCCCTATAAAGATAATGCAGTCGTCCCTTGAAATACTAGAGGGGGACTGCCAACTTGATATCTGTTTGAATAAAAAAAAAAAATAATTCAAAGTTGTTTTTGTTTATTGTGCTGGTACACATAGTGCTTTAGCAAGGTGGATTGGAAGGGATGTTTGTTGGGTTTTTCATCTTCTTTTCCAGTTTGAGAGGTGTTTTGTTGTATCTTCTGCTCTTGTGGAGAGCACTGTAACTGGTGGGAATTTTATATGTTTTTGTAAGTTATGTAACCCAGAGAAATATATAAAGCAGAATGGAAAAAAAAAATCACTCATAGTAATGTTAAATTTTGTAGCAGTGGTACATAAAGATGTTTTGATTTTTGAGATATGATGATATATTTTGAAGTATTTTCATTAAGACTCTCTTATGCTGTTCTTTAGAATAAACATAAATAATAGAAGTGTAATTTTTTTATCATTTAACCCCCTTTCTTTTGGTTATATGCCATTATAGGTTATCTGCTAGAATATGTCGGTAGGGAGGCAGTCAAAGAAGATAAACAGCATGAAAAGCTTGTGAGATTACCTCCTTTGATAAGAGTTTAAGGAAAGTTACATTTCTTCACTTTGCTGCAGTTACTGCAAAAGTAACCTAAACCACATTTTTAGAAGTCCTTGGTGTACTTGCATGTTGCTGACAGTACTCGCTAATTCATGTTCAGAAAGCTGGTTTGTTTAGGTGTTGTAAATATCTTAAATTGGAAATTAATGAAGTGTTTTTATAATAAGCATGGTGGTACTCCAAGTGGAATAATCCCATTTGAAAATCATTGAGTTTATACTGAGAACTATTTCCGAATCTGCTTTTCATGTTTTTTTCCCATGAATTGTTATATGGGGCTTACATTTAGGGTGCTTCTCGGTTAACTGGTACCTGTAACAATGTTAATTGGTACTGGAAAAGCTAGTAAGTGTTTTTTTTTCTATGGATATATTAAATAAAGCCAAATATACAGGTACATAAAATACATTTAATGTTAAGAATTAGTACCAGAAAGGTGAAATACTGAATTATGAAATGAAAGTATTGAAATATGCAGTTGTCTCAAAACATGCCAATAATTTATCTCAAGTTGATAACTGCTTGTGACTAATGCAGTTATTCATTAAAAGTAGAACTGGATTCCTGATTTGGAGATGTTTTCCCCTCATGTTTATGATATATGTGGAAATAACCAAAAGTTAGTTTCATTAAAAAGTATTAAAAATTATCATAGGAACTATTGGAAGAAACTCCTAGTTCAGACCAGGAGAGGAGACTGCCCCTCATCTGTCGAGTAGTTCATCTGGGTCAAGACTATGGCATGTACATGGTCCTGCGGGCAACAAATTATGTCTGCATTGTGGATAAAAAAAGATTGGTCATAAGATGACAAGTGTTCAGTACTTCTGAATGAAAGTCGTAGCCTTTGACTGGAATTCTCTCCATGTGAACACAAGTACATTTTCTTTTTTTAGGATAGAAGAGGGTTTTTAAAATCCAAAGAAAATGTGAATAAAGTCCTTCCACATGACTTGGCTTTTTAAACTTCTGTTAAGAGTTCTTGCTGACCTCTTACAAAACAACTTTGTGTCCTATGTTTGAAAATATTTTTTTATTGTTATTTAAAATAATGTTATTTGAAGAGCTTTATCTTTTAAAAACTTTTTTCCCCCAGAAAAAGGTTAAGATCTATGGAAGGGGGACCAAACTTAGGCAAGGGTCAGCTTTTGCTAGGCTTCCAAAGCTTTAAAACTTGGAATGCTCTCTAAATTGAGGTATAAAAATCTTACAACTGCAGCAGAGATGCAGGGAGGCTCCTGGGTTCTATCTCCCGCATTGTCCTTCCAGAAAGCAAACTGAAGTTAAAGGTAAGCTTGAATTGTTTCCCTAACTATGTCAGAGGTCAAACTTGAATGTTTTGTATCTGTTTGCTGCAGGTCTCCTGGAATGGAATTATTTACCTTTCATTACTTCAGTCAAAACTGTTGCTTGTATCTAGAAGTAGAATAAAGAAAAAGGTTAATATTATGTTAAATGCTTGACATTAGTGAGTAAAAATAAATGTATCACCTGTGTATATTTTTCTTTTTTTTTCTAGCATGTTCAGAGTTTTCCCAGAGGTCCTGTGAAGAATGTCTAAAAAATGTTTCGGTAAGATTTTTAATATCCTTTTTGATTGGTAAGAATTTGGTGATTTTTCCACTTAATATGAAATCAAATTGTTAGGATTTGTTTGGCTGTTTGGTGGGGTGTTTGTTTTGTTTTTAATGGTGATTCTAGTCAAATTACCCATAATAAGAGGAAGTCAAGATCAGTCAGTTCTAGTTTTATTTACATGAGTCAACTGATGTGGTGCTTCCCCTCTGTCACCCTCCACGCCACTGTGCTTTCACTTTGCCATGGTTGCTCCATCATTTGGTCACTCAGTATTTCTCTGAATGCCTGGAGAGGACAGATCGTGTAGCATCCAGACTTCCAGTTTCAGCCTGTGCTCAATGCTTTCGTACCACAACTGAGCAAGTTGGTGTTGCTGCTTGTTTAGGCTCATCCTCATTTTGCAAGCAGCACTTAGTTAAATTTCCCATATAAAAGGTCTAGATTAACTGAATCTTCTGTGGCTAAAATGCCTTACATTTCTTGTATGCTGGATAGGAGAACTGGGAAATTCATGTAAATAAACCAGAAATGCCTTTCTCTGGAGATGCCCCAAGAAATGCATTTAAGTGAGGCAGACTGGATCGGCTTTGTAGATGTTCAGACAAGTCAGCCTCTTCACTAATGACATCAGACTGCCAGGCTGGGTCACTGTTCTGGTAGCAGAGTGTTTAGATTTCCAATGAGATTGCGGTAAGACAGACATTTAAAACAATAAATTTTGTTTCTCTGTTCTTTGGGCAAAACCTTTTGAGCTCCATAATAACAGTCGTGATAAGGATGCAAAAGGTGTCTGTCCCTGCAGAGCAGAAGGAACTCCTGTTTAAAGTGAGAGATTGTCTTGAATTCTAACTTCAGATGCCACTGAAAAGAAATATTTCAGGAGTCTAAGTTACATAAGTTACTGCAAAACTTTTTCACTAGGGAAAACTGAGAAATTTCTGAACTTACCTGTTTTATGCTTGTCGTGCATCTTTTGGCTTTTAAATGGAAAAATATTAATTACCTTGTATTGATGTGGTTATTGTGTGTTGTCAGACCTGTATATGGCATTGTGTACAGAACACTTCATCTTCAAAAGCATAAAGTAGTAAATGGAAAATATGGGTCATTAAAGATTAAATGTTCAGCACTACCACTGCTGTGACTGTCACTTCAAAAAAGTACTGCCACTGCTGCCGCAGATACACGACCACAGCTTTTATTAACCTGGGAGCTATGTGTTCACCTTGTGAGTAAAATAAATCCCTTAGCTGTGTGTGTGTACTGAAGACACTAACAGAGTTATAGATACATTGTTTTCAGAATCTGTCAAACCAATGACAGTGTCCAGGCTTGTTTTGGTGACAGAATGATGGATGATTCAGGGCAACTGCTTGAATAGCATCAATGTTAACCTTGAAGAAAGGAGTTTAGACTTGATTTAGACCATCGCATATACATTAATAAAACAAAAATTAAAGGCTACAGAACAAAGCCATTAGCATTTGTGTGAGCCATACAAAAACAAAGGATTGCTGAAATTACTATGTTTAATTGCTTTAGTAGAAAAAAAAAATCAGGTTTTCATATTGGTGATAATACAGATAGCAGCAGATAAAAATGAGAATTAAACATTTCGTGAACAGATAAAAACAGTTCCAAACAAACCCTAAAATGTAGTAATTTAGTTCAGTTAAATAAAATTATAATTAAAAATGCTTAGGTTTTGTTTATCATAGTTATAACCGAGTTGGTCTTTAGAGTTGGTGAATACCTATTTTGTCATGTTTTTATCAATAAGTTCTGAGTGGTTATTTTATACATATGTTGTTGTATTTCATCTTCTTCCTTACAATATGGTACTAACACGTGAGGGTTTTGATTAGAACTGTTGAATCCCAGAACTTAGTTTATTCAAAGAAATATTTACTATTATGACTAGCAGATTACCAGGTGTATTAAAATTTGAGAACTTTATATATTACCAGATAATGTGTAAATATCTATTGATTAACATCTTGAAAGAGTTTTCTCTTCATATTTCTAACTCCATATGACAGTGTAGAAGACAAAATACATCATGCAAGCACTAGTTAAAGATAGGACTACGTTTTAAGATCAGTGTGCAGGTGTAGAGCCTCAGCATTCTGGAGAACTTTGCAAAGCCTCATTTTTATCTTTCAAGTAGTCTACCAAGATGCTTTTCCCCTCGGCTGTTTATTTTTGTCATTCTCATCTTTGTCCTAATAAAAAACGTATGGAATCTAAATTCTTGTGGAAAATGGATTTTAGGCAAGCTGGGCATTAAAGAAAAAGAAGCTAACAGCTATAGGAAATTACATGATCAATATATACAGCCAATTTTTTTTAAGGAAAGGTGGGGATCATAGTCAATTGCATACATCTGTCTGATTGTAGAGAAGGAAGCATTCATCTTGTGTTCGTAGTTACTATGTTGTATCTTTTAATACTGAGAATATGTCCTTAAAAAGAGTGTGGACTGAATTAATGATGTTGCACTTCATTATCCACGTGAGACTCTACTGAAATAAAGTCAGTGATGTCCATCAGAGTGTGAATGTGGTTCCCAGCATACTCTGCAAAGGATCTATGATTTACCTCTAAATAAAATAAAATCTTTCTTGTCTTCATTTTGAGGTTATGTAGATGAGACTGAAAGTTAAGGAAACGTTTCACCCTTGAGTGTTTAGACTTTTTTGCTTTTTTCTAATGATTATGACGATTAGCTCAATTTTTAGCTTTGGGAAGGAATCGGTTGAAGTATTTTCTCTTACTTCAGCCTCTACACTAATCAGTAGCTGTATCAGGTATTGCCTTTTGGGCTGTACATTTTTTTTAATAGTTACATGCAGTAGTCTCCATCAGAGTGATACAGCTGACCTTTCTGTGCTCCCAGTTGTCACCAACAGTATAGTCGTTCAGGCTAGAAGAGACCTCATAAGACATCTAGTCCAGCCTCCTACTCAAAACAGGGTCAACATTACATTCGAATGAATTTAGCAATGACTTTTAGTCTGCCCCTATTAGTAATTATCTTTGAACTCTTAATTCTTACTAAATAATTGATCCAACAAAAAAAGCATGTTCTTATCTAACATCCTTGATTAAAATTTAAGCTTAGGAGAGCATTTTTTTTTGCAAAGGCTATTCTGCCTCCTGAATCATTTTTGTTGATGTGTCTTGATGGGTATGCTTGACTTGTACAGTCTACCATCTACAAAATATGAATAAATTTTTCTTGTCTCTTTCTTCACTTTTTTCAAGAGAGCAAGATCTACTACAAATGGTTTCCTTTGTACTTAACGTTTTCTAACCCTTTAGAGCAAGATACAGACTTTGTGCAACTGAGGATGTATGACAGAGATATTCTTGATAGTACTGTTAGATAAAGCATAGTTCCTGGATGAGCTCTTTCTAGAATGAATCCTGAAAAACCCTGTTCTGTCAAGGATTCCTTTTACTGTCATCCAAAACTTCTTCATTGGTTGAGTTGTGTGGTAAAGGAATTTTGAATGAGTATCTATTTTCACAGATGAAAAACAGAACTTAAGCTTGATGCTTAGTGATGACCTAAAAAGCAAAAATGTTGTGCTGGTGTTGTAACTGTAATACATGTAAGAAATTTAAAAAATTTCCAGATACGCAAGTGTGCACAATTAAGGTACCCAATGTACTTTGCAACACAGATTGGATAAGGCTATGTCTTTTACTACCTTGCAGCAAAAGCTCTTGTAGAATTGTAAGGGTTCTTTACTTTTTCTTTTTGTTGATAGTCAAATATAGGGCTGAAGTAAGATTTTAAGTGTGTTTGTATTCCTCAAAAATAGGAAGTGTTTTAACATTCTGAACAGCTGGCTTTCTGATTTTGTGTTTCTTGTTAATTTCAGTAATTCTAAACCCAAAGCCATTTTATCCTCAAGTACATAGAGTATGTCAATATGTTCCTAAATATTTTCAGGCTAGTGTAAATATTTATTACCTATAAGTACAAAATTTACTTATTCACATTTCAGTTTAGGCCTACTAAGGAATTGTACCAGGAGTTCCGTAGATTTTATACTACAAAGCACTTCGGGTATATCTGTACACACTTAAGAATTCTGTCTGTGGAGACGAGCACTAAATTGTAAACTGTTTTTGAAGATCAATAATTTGGGGTTTTTTATTTGTTTCTTTTGCACAGTGCCTTTGGTGTTACACCAACAACACTTGTATTGATTACCCTGTAAGAAGCATTCTTCCACCATCTTCGTTATGTTCACTCTCAAATGCACGATGGGGAGTTTGCTGGAGTAGGTACTCATTTTACTTTTGCTGTAGAGATTTATTTATGAGTATGATTAGATAAGACTACCGCTTACTAGAGCTGGTTCCTGATAATTGATTTGGAGGGGTGGGGGGAGGAGGCAGTGATTATGATTTGGAGCCATGATCTCTAACCTTCTGGACTTACAGGGCAGTCATTGCTAAGGGTTCTTTGTGAACAGCCAGTACAGTTATGCTAATCCAATGGCTTTAAAACATTTACTATGTAGTGAAGTTCTGTTGGTGCTAAAATCTAAACTGGGAACCAATCATGTTGGAATGTTCCGAGTATTTTATGTAGGTAGTCAGAATTCACCTGTTTTGTAAACCATACTTCTGAGGTACAAGGAAATAAGGTCAGTCCCTGTTGACAAAAGGCGACCATTCTTACTTTTTTAAAAATTTAAAAAAATATTTTATGATATGCCTGGATCCACAGTTTTTATAGTGTATTGCAGTGGTAGCAGTGAACCAGTACCAGCGGAACGGAACCACCCAAAACACTCTTGAATGCTGTTTTTGCTTGAACAACTGAAAAAGTGGTGTGGTCTGTGGGTGCTGACAGCAATGCGGTTAAGGTTAAAAAGGAAACTGCAGAATGCCCCTGTAGGCTGTACTGCTGCATCATTTCCTTGTTCTTAGAGTTCCTTTTGATTTGCATTGTTTATTACAAAATACACTGCAGTGCATATGCTTCCATGGGGGTGAAATGTTTGGAGCTATTTTTGCAATACTGTGTATACAGATCTAAATTCAGACTACACTGGAACAGAGAACGAATAAGACATTGTAAAGCTTGTCATATGAAATAAGAGCATATCTTCAGTCCAGCAAAGCAAAGGCTTTCTGCTTTCTGTGTGTTTGCTTGTGAACACCAGGAGGCTAAAGGACAAAAACAAGTGGTGATGAACTATCAGTGACTATGTTAACTGTAAATTAAAGTTACCACACTTGGAGCAGTGAGATTATGGAGTAGTCTTTAAATTAGAGTAGCAGCGGTAGAAGATTGCTACTAAAATGGAACGTGCAAGTTTCTGAACACTCCCACTTCCTACAATACCTGCAAACTGAGGTACTAGATTGCACAGTACAGGAGAACTTTACCAATTCCTTGCTTGTAGCAGAATGGCTCTATGCTTCGTTTTGTGAGAGAAAGCATTTATGCTTAGACTTCTGGAGTTTTTTTAGATCTAGAGAAGGTATGTAATTTCGCTGATAAGGTGCACTTTTAAGGAAACTGGCCTTTCAATATGATAGTAAATGCTGTTCCTATGATCTGTTAAGTAAACTTTTTTCTGGAAGTGTGGTGTGTTGACTTCTGCTAACAGCTAAGTACCCACACACCTGCTCGTTCCCTCCCTCCCTCTTCTGGCCACAGTGGGATAGGGGAAGAAAATAGAACAAAAAGGGGATGTGTAGGGATGGTGTCAGGAAGGCCAAGGTGCAGCTGGAGCTGAATTTGGCGAGGGACACAAAGAATAATAAGGGCTTCTACAGGTATGTCAGCCAGAAAAGGAAGGTCAAAGAAAGTGTTTCCCCCCACCATGAGCAAGACTGGCAAACTGGTAACACTGGACAAGGAGAAGGCTGAGGTACTTGGCAACTTTATTGCCTCCATCTTCACTGGCAGCCTCTCTTCCCACACCTCTTGACTGGATGGACCGCAAGACAGGGACTGAGGGAGCAAAGTTCCTCCCACTATAAGAGAAGATCAGGTTTGTGACCACCTGAGGAGCCTGAACATAGAGAAGTCTGTGGGACCTGATGAGATGCATCCCAGAGTCCCGAGGGAATTGGCTGACGTAGTTGGCCAGGCCACTCTCCCCGATATCTGGGAAGTCATGGCAGTCAGTCGATGTCCCTGGTGAATGCAAGAAGGGAAACATCACATGTATTTTTAAAAAGGGTTGAAAGGAGGACCCTGGGAACTACCGACCTGCCAGCCTCACCTCTGTGCCTGGGGAGACCATGGAACAGATCCTCCTAGAAGCTATGCTAAGGCCCATGGAGGACAGGGAGGTGACTCGAGACAGCCAGTATGGCTTCACCAAGGGCAAGTCCTGCCTCACCAACCTACTGGCTTTCTGTGATGGAGTGATGACACCAATGGGCAAGGGAAGAGCTATGAATGTGATCTGTCTGGACTTCTGTAAGGCCTTTGACACGGTCCCCCACAACATCCTTCTCTCCACATTGGAGAGATACGGTTTTGATGATTGGACTGTTTGGTGGCTAAGGAATTGGTTGGAAGGTCACATACAGAGGGTGGTGGTCAACGGCTTAATGTCCAGGTGGAGATCAGTGATGAGTGGTGTCCCTCAGGGGTCCGTACTGGGACCAGTGCTGTTTAACATTTTCATCAATGACATAGACAGTAGGATCGAGTGCACCCTCAGCAAGTTTGCGGATGACACCAAGCTGAGCAGTGCAGTCAACACACCTGAGGGACAGGATGCCATCCACAGGGACCTGGGCAAGCTGAAGGGCTGGGACTATGTGAACCTCATGAGGTTCCACAAGGCCAAGTGCAAGGTCCTGCACCTGGGTCAGGGCAACCGCTGGTATGAATACAGGGTGGGGGATGAAGGGATTGAGAGCAGCCCTGCCGAGAAGGACCTGGGGGTACTGGTGGATGAAAAGCTGGACATGAGCCACCGATATGCATATGCTGGGCTGCATCAAAAGCAGCAGGTTGAGGGAGGGGATTCTGCCCCTCTACTCTGCTCTGGTGAGACCCCACCTGGAGTCCTGCATCCAGCTCTGGAGCGCTCAGCACGGGAAAGACATGGACCTGTTGGAGTGGGTCTGGTGGAGGGCCACACAGCTGCTTTGAAGAAAGTTGACTGTCCTAGCAACACCCATTACAGAAGTGCACTTGTGCTGTGTCCGTTTGCAAAGCAGTGATTACTGGTATCTACTGGTTCTGAGGGTGTTCTTGACGCTGTAATTCTGCTATACAAATGGCTTCTAGCTTCAGAGCTGTTTGTGTTACTAGATTGAATGCAGCTTAAACAGAGAATGGAGCACATTCTCAGCAAAAAAGGTAAAAGTGGGGAAATAAAAAACAAGAAAAATACTAACACAACAACGAAAAACCTCAGATATTAAAATAAACCTATTAAGGAGATGCATAAATTATACACAGCAACATGCCATGGGGATATATAGTCTTACTGAGACCGTCCCCTTTGGACACAACAGGAAAACTAATTACCTTGTGAGCATGGTGGTGTTTTTCCTTTTTGCAAATAAAATGAAGAGACAAGTATTGGCTCAGTGTTGCTGAAAATGAAGGTGAATATTGCAGCTCTCAAAAAGCGAAAAACAAATGACTGTCTTCCATTTACAATTTTTATGGAATAAGTCATGTTGACAGATGCTTAACCAGCAGTGAAAAAAAGATAATAGGATAGAAGCAACATAATACAAAGTAGCTTTATTGTATTGTTTATCATGAATAACAAGCAAATGAAATAGATAGTAGAGACAGGAGTGCAGCCTGAAAACTGATAGTGTTTTTTCTGCACTTGAATAGGTTCAAAATAAATTTTTTGTTTCAATTAAATAGCATTTTAAAAAGTAATATACTTTAAAAATAATTGGAAATTAAAATTTTTGTTTTTACTTCACTGAATGAGATATATTTAATTGCTTATAACTTGTAGGTGAGTAACAGAATGAGAAATGTCGTATGGTGAAATGTGTCACTTTCAAAATTTACATCTTCAGGATTTGCTTGTAACTAGAAGCTATGTATTAATCTGTACTATAAACTGTACCCAATACATTATAACACCTAAGCAAAAATATTTGCTGGGATCTAATCTTTGGCAAGATTACTGAAGGATATGGCTTGGCCAGATGTGAGTTGGGTGAGATCTGTAGCAAAGTAACGGACTCTTTGGCTTGTCCGTGTGATCAGAGAGCGTAGCCCCTCTGAGCTTCTCTTGCTAAATTTGGCTGTCTTAGCACTAGTATCTGGAAGCAGCAAGAAGTGTACATGCAGCTACTTTGTATTACTGCCACAGCATGAAGCTGCTGAATCTGGCTGAGTTCAGGGGCATTTATGTGGGAGAAAGGAGAAGAGACAGCTTCCCTGCCCGCTCCCCCCATCTTGTTTTAAAATAGACAGTGTGGGGTATGTGTGGGGAGAGGAGTTAAGTTTTTATCATCTCTGTTGTTGTAACTTCCCTAAATGATTTCATTTTGTCCTTAATTAGGTCGTTTAATTAACTCCTTGGGGTTGTGTTTATAGCTTTGCTTCTATCTTCCCTGTTTGCTTTCTTCTTGGGCCCTGCTTAGTTTCAGGACATCAGGTTTCTGATTCTTTCTGTATGAATGCAAGCCTATTCTGGTTTAGAACAGCTACAGTTGTTATAGTGTATGCAGTTAAAAGAATTCCCCTCGATTTGTTAATCGCTCTTTGGGCGTAGAAGGTGACTCTCTTTGGACATAGAAGATGACTTAGATAGTTTTATGGAGAGTTTTACATTGGCTTCTTCAAATCTCTGATGTCTTATTTAATTGTGCTCTTTCTCTAACTGCTGCTTGTGATATGTGTATGCCGATCCTGCATCTGTATGACTTGTGCTATACATTGGCCAAGATTGTGATTGGGAGGACAACTGTGGAATCCTACCAGTAGATATATATCATATAAAGTATTATAGGATAACTTTTAATAATTTCATATATGTAAAGAGCAACTTTATTTAATGCCTGTTCAGTGTAGATTATGCATAGTAGCAAAATGCTAATATGATATGCTGAGTTTTAATTGGGGTGGTTGCACAGAATTGTGTTTGATTTGTTTATGATTTTTTTTAATACAGAGGTGAAAAAATGCTTGTTAAGGAGGGGAAGAATTAACAGAAAGACAAATGTTAGTGCTGGAGTCTAACAACTTGAATATATTCCTGTTTTTCAGTGAACTTTGAAGCTTTAATTATTGCTATAGCTGTAGTAGTTGGACTCATTCTGCTATCCATAGCAGTCTGTTGCTGTTACTGCTGTTACTGCAGAAGGCATTCCAGGAGGTAAATACATATATTTGTTTCCTTTACTAACTTTGGGTGCTGGTCTTACCTATCTACCTACAATCTTTACTCTCCTATATACTAAGAAGCTTTTCATTTGGAAGCAGTTTTGGTCACTTTGTGTTATTTGTTTGAGAGACAACCAAAAAAAGAGGTGTTTAGTGGCAGGCAGAATGACACTAGAAATGATGCTGGAATGACACTGAAGTGATGTTACTAGTGGTAGCATCACAGATACGTTCTTTAAGCTATTGCTTTACATTTCTACATTTTACACTTCCTTATTAAGATTGGATGGGAAATATTTCAGTGGCGGAGTACATACTTACTTGTTGTGATAACAGAACAAATAATTTCTTTCAAGGCAAGCTCCTGGTACAGCAAACAATGTCCTATGGCAGTTGTTATCCATACTCCAGAGTTTGCTCTAGCATCTGTCATCAGACAGTCGGTATCTAAGTGATTAGCTGTCTTTGATAATTCAACAAGATATTCTAAGCGTAAGATGATACTTTTTGCTCTGAGAAACTAAGAGTGACTGACATTTTCAAGTGAAGTAATACTGCAAACATTAAGTGTTCTTTAGCTCTTGGAGGATTTGTAGAACTTTTTTTTTCTTTCTACTGGCTTACTTTTTTGATTGGATAATATCCTTCAAAGGGAGGGAAATAATTAATAAGCAGCTAAAATAGGTAAGTCAGTGCTGCCATGTGAAGTGATCAGTGCTTATTCCCTGATGAAACACCTGGAAAGCCTTGTTTAGTGGGACAGCACAATATACTTCCTTGCATCACTGAAGCTTTAGCGCTCAGGTTTCTGTGCAATGTAGTTTCAGCTAGCTCTGTTTCTTTTGTCCTTCAGTATTTCTTGCGTGAACTAAATGTGGACCTTATTTCTTGATAGAAAACAATTTCTATACTATTTCACGTACCTATAATTCATTGTTCTTGTTTGAGGGTTGTTTGTTTTTTTAAGAATTTATGCAGCTGTACGGTGTTTAGTGCTGACCTTCAGGCCAGAGAAATACGGTACATTTGTGGCTTTCAGAAAAGGAGATAATTGTAAATAACATGTCATTCCCTTTTCTCTTCTCCAAGGAAGATGAATGCACCTGTTCTGCTGGTAGACTGACCTACCAAATCTGTCCTAGTGCAAAATTTGATAACTCTTTAGCCCTGTGCTGATAAGCCCTGAAGATGTATAGAACTGTTTTTGATTTTTGTGTAAGATCTGCCAGCTTCCTCTGCTGAAGAACTGAGTAGGCTCCTGTGGCTGACATGCCAACAAATAAAGCTTGATTCCTGTGAAAAGAGAGATTTGTACCAGACTTCAGTTTTAGCAGCTAAGTCGTCAATCAGTACTGTAACATCTAATTCTAAAAACAGAGGGTTATATGAGAGTCATCTTATGCCAGAACTCCAAAGGTGTCAAGCTTAATCTTCTGACACTCGGGATATAAAGGTCTTGTGAGAGTGCGGTCCAGCTTGTTTCAGGAGGATTCAGAATGTATTATTACACTGAACCCTGTTATATTACTGGCTTTAAATCCACTGATTCTCGGCAGAAATTCTTTTGCTGTCTGCTTTCTCACTTTGGGGACTCCTTTTCTACAAAACAAACTTCTTTTTTTAATGAATTGGAAGAAGGAAATTTTTAAAAATGTGGTATTAGATCTGTTTTCCTGGCTTCTTAGATGTATTGTCTCAGATCTCAGGCGTAGCCTTGTTTTGCAGAAGCATCAGTATTCCTTCTGGGAATTTTTAAGCTGTGGGGTTTCAGTGTTTAAGCAGCCAGGACTTATCTTCCTTGAACACAGAGAATACTTAGGTGCATTAACCCCCCCATCAGTGGCTCGTGTGAGGCTATCCCTACCACAGGAATCCTATTGATGCATTGTTTCAGTTCATTGTTTTTATCCTCTGCTTGGGCTTTGAGTCTGGTTCCATATACTTGAGATGTAACTATTCGTGAAACTATACTAAATAGACTCTGTTGAGCTTCTTCGGTTTAATAACCACTTTTTTTAAATTTTTATAATTTCAGACTTTCTGAATTTTGAAGAAAAACTCAATTACTTATAAGTGTCTAGAAATCAGAAGATATTTAATGCTCCTTTTAATTATAGGGAAGAAATATATTTTATGAATCCTATACCAGCATTTTCTTGTTTTGGTGGGTTTGCATTTTTGCAACACCAGTGTGAAGTGACATTGTTGCATAGTTACAAGACACTGGGGTCTCCAGTAAAATAGTTTTGCAGAAAGAGTCTCAGGAATGGGAGCTTCTGGTCTTCTTGGGGAATTCGTTAGTTTTACAGAAGTGTCTAACATAGCTTCGTAATAAAGGTGACCTGTTGCACGTGTTTCCTGCTACTAAACTCCCCCAAAATTTTTCTAACTTTTTATGTGGAAACAAAAAAGGAGGAGCTAGAAAATTTATATGTGAAACATTACATGGATTCTGAATTACTGGTTTGTATTTAAATCATAGAATGGTGAGGGTTGGAAGTGACCTTAAAGATCATCTGGTTCCAACCCCCCTGCCATGAGCAGGGACATCTTCCACTAGACCAGGTTGCTCAGAGCTCCATCCAACCTGGCCTGGAACACTTCCAGGGAGGGGGCAGCCACAGCTTCTCTGGTCAGCCTGTTCCAGTGCCTCACCACCCTCACAGTGAAGAATTTTTTCCTAATACCTAATCTAAATCTGCCCTCTTTTAGTTTACAGCCATTCTCCCTTATCCTATCACTACACACCCTTGTGAAATGTCCCTCTCCATCGTTCCTGTAGGCCCTCTTCAGGTACTGGAAGGCTGCTATAAGGTCACCCCAGAGCCTTCTCTTCTCCAGGCTGAACAGCCCCAACTCCCTCAGCCTGTCGTCGTAGGAGAGGTACTCCAGCCCTTTGATCATCTTTGTGGCCCTCCTCTGGACCCGATGACCAAGACGTGCAAAGACATGTATGGTCTGATTGAACAGATAGAAAAATTGAGTCAGATTTCCAGTTCTAATGTCTCTGAATTTTGTATCTGTTAAAACATTTGACATGCTGTAATTAACCACTGGATGTCAGTCTTGCCTAACCTGTATGTTGGTTGCTGCAGATGTGTGGTACTGTAACTATCCATTTCTCTATTAGCAGGTGTGTTAATATTGTAAATATTAATATCAAACATATTCAGATAGTGCATTCAGTTCTGAAAAACGATTAGCACCTGGAAAAGCATGGCAGGTGTCCATTCCCTAATCCTGAAGAAGTGTTATTGATTCTGTCAGGAAAAAATAAGAGACAGATAAATATTCATTGGCATTTGCTTTAGAGTTCTGCAGTTATAATGTGGTCTGTCTGATGGTTAAGAGAAGCTGAGCTTTCTCCAAGACAGGTCACAAAGCTTAAGTGCATGCATTCAGTAGAGCGTGTCTACACATGCACAGCTCAGATGTGCTGTGTAGGCTCAGCATTTCCCGGAATCACACAGCTGATGCACTCGGGTAAATCCTTGCTCGTTCCAGAACAGGGAAGGTAGCTGCCAAGACAGTTCATGCAGACTGCTTTCCTGGAGGCAACTTGAGATTGGATAGTGATGGTTGTTGGAAAGATAAATTGTTCTGGCATCAAAGGCTTATGAACCATCAATCTTCTTTCCAGGGATAACAATGGACTTAACTGTGCATGTGCAGTATGCTTACTCTAAAATGGGGTGTGACACCTGGGGAAAAAGGCAAGTAAGAGACCTGCTTTTGGAGCAGTCTGCAAGCTGTTCGTGAGAGACTTTAAATTCTCCTGTGGAGTTTGAAGGGCACATTGCTACAGTGGGGGAAGGATTTGGGTATTACAAAAAATGAAAGGGTAATTCTGCAAATTTGTCAATTATACTTACTCAGCAATTAAATTTTACATGACTGTGAAGAAGTATCTTGGGTCAGACTAGAAATCCTTTTTGAAAATAAGTCAAATGAGACTAAACAGTGATTGCCTAGTACTGAAATTGCTTTTTTCCCTCCTCTTATGCTTTGCTTCCTTCCTTATTTTTCTAGCAGACCAGATGAAGAAGAAGAACAGCTAGCTAGAAAGAGAGAGGAACGAAGACTACAGTCTCTTCAGAGGTAAGTCTTGACAGCCTGGTATATAGCTATACACTTCCTGATGATACAGGAGTATTCTGCCCTTCTAAGGAATACACTGAGTACTAAACAAAGAGGCATTATGAGTTACGTGTGACAATGTCAGGTTTTTACAAAAAGGGGCGTATTGTGAGGTTTGCAAACCTGATTAGGACCTGTATTTCTGTAAGTAAACATGGAGTCAATGGATTGTTGCTCAGTGTGGCAGGTACAAGTGCACTGTGCCAGCCAAGAGCAAACAGGAGGGATGTGTCTGAAGTCTTGCCTAGTCTATCCTGGACAGGTGCTTGTCTGTGGCATGAGTTAAAGCCCAAGTGAGGCTACGATTCAGAGGCAAAAACCACTTTTCAGCTTCATTTGGTAACTGGTCCTTTTTCCTTTAAAATCTGGCTGGGTAAGGTAGAGAAATTGATAGTGAGATACCTGTTAGAAATTTTGCTCAGGAAATGGAAAACTGGCTCAGATCTCATGTTAGACTTAATTCCACATTTCCATTCTTTCTGTTAAAGCTGTAGAGCGGTGTAGAAAGAAGTGCAAGAGTTAGCAGTGATACAGTGCTTCTCAGTGAGAGCAGCATTCTTTCAGATGTAGGTTTTTATAGCTTATTTCTTCATGTTTTTTACATTATTCTTTAGATAAACAATTCTTATAGGTAGGACTGTGATACCTAGTACAAGCCCAATGTACCTTTTGAATCATACTTCCTTTCACGGTCTTTATTTTGAAGAGTCACAGTGGATTAGCTTCAGCAAGAGAAGAGGAGAGTGCTAACCAAACTAATGCTAGGCTTGGGGCTGTCAGGTGTGGATTTGAATCCTCACAGACTGACAAGGAAATTGATCCTAGTTTTGCTACTTTTGGGTTAGGTTCCCCAAATACTCAGCTGCCAAGTAACAGATGGGCATCTTCACTGCTTTGCTGACACCTGCTGTTCTCTCCTGATCTCAGATTCATTGTTAATATGAGCTTTTGCATGAAGACATTGAGTTTCTCTGTTAGGCACATAAGAAGACAAGGCAGGTAAGCACACATGCTTGGTTTGCTCAAACATGTTACGTTTCTGACTGGGCACAAAAGTGGGAGCCAAGAAGGTTGTCTTACAGAGGTACCTAAGGTTGCTCATGTCTCTGGCTGGCAGGACCTGTGAGAATCTCTCAGCTCCATGCAGATCTGTTTTCTGGTTCTTAACTGCCAGGTTATATAAGCAAATACAGCAACTGTTTGCTCTGAATCTGACAATGGTTGTGGCTCTGAAGTAGGTGTTGTGGTATTAGGAAGCCAAATAGATTCTGCAGTAATGGGTTAAATTGATGTGTCCTTTAGTCTTGTACAAAATTCCTAAACTTGTTGGCAATAGAAGCAATTAGAATAGGATGCAATGGAGACGTTTAACAAGAAAGAATTTTGCAGAGCTGGACTTAGTGTGAAGCTTGAATGGTTAGTTTTGCTTCTATGACTTAAATTTTTTTAGAGCTGTTGCATACTAGCAGTTTAATATATGTACCTATTTCAGTTTTCTACTAGCTGTGTAATACAGTTTAGTAGCTTTTAAACAACAAAACTTAAACTTACCAAATTGTCTTTGTTCTGCACAAATTTTATTTTTACAGCACAGACTTACTGTTGCAGTAATGTGTATTGTGCACTTGTTTAGGCATAAGCTTTAAAGTAACTTTCTGCAGAGGGAAGGTGAGAATTTAGATGTCTCCTAGCGTAGTCGAGCTAGAATTACTGGTTTGAAAACGTGTATTTTTAAGTGTAATGGTGCCACTAATTTAACCTTTTAGATTATGTGTAATCTAAAGATTCTACTTCTGATGTAACTGCAAGCTGCTGATGGAAAGAGCACTCTTACTTTTCTTTCATGGCCAAGGCACAACGTTCCTTAGCTCTGTGCTATGCCAGATTTGTTTTGCAGAAAGCTATCCACATTTCTGTCGGGTTTTTGTCGTTTTTCATTCTGTTGGGTGGGATCAGTGAACAGTCTAAGCATGTATCCATAAGATTCTTGGGATCCACAGGATACAAGAACAGTGTGAATCCAGGGATGGGAGACAAGCAAAGAAAGCATTTATTTGAGGACAGAGTAGAAAGCAGTACTTCCTCTTTCACCATTGCAGGGTAGTGTCAAACTTTATCCAAGAAGAGAATGGATGCAAATTTGTTTTCCTAAACATCTTAATTTGTGAGCTGAAAGTGTCATACTTGAATGTGCACAGAAGGGTAAGGAATAGGTGGCCAGTTTAGGAAGTATGCTCATGCATAGTCATACCACACAGTCTGTCAGATAAGTGATGTTCAAGACTTGCAATGGGTCAGAAAAAAGGGAAATTTTCCACCTGCTAATCCACTTTTAACTAGTCATGGCACAATAGGTAGAATGCTAGTGTGAAGGTGATGTTTCTCCTGTATTACTTTTGTTCTCTTCTAAAGAAAAAGGGATGCTGTGAGGAACATCAACATTTTGTTGTATTTCAAAACCGTGTGCCTTGTTGTGGTGAAATGTACATCCTTAATATTGTGCTATGCTGCTCAGTTAAATCAACATTTACCTGTGTTTATTACAAAGCAAAGGCTCATGATCAGGAGCATAGGGGATGATTGTGTAGCATAACCTTTCCCCTATGATTTGTGTATTGACTTTAAATTCTTGGTACAGTTAATCTGTAGGAAGTCTGGTACTTCTGGAGTGTAAGGTTTGCTGTGCACACACAGAGGAAGTGGTGTTGCACCAGGCAATTGGTAATGCAGAGCTAAGTCCAACTCTATTTCTGAATTAAGGCTAGGAACAAGGATCCGTAGGAGCAGACTGCTCTGCCAGAGCAGCCTTAGAGCAGCAGCCCTCTTTCCAAGCTTGTCTTGGGAGTGTGTCTGTGAAAGAGAGTAACTGCTCTCATTGCAGGAGAGAGCAGCCCTGGGGTATTTCCCGTGTTCTGAGCATGCATAACAATTGTGTGTGTGGCTGGGGAAGGACTGGTAGGGTCGTGGGAAAACGCGAGGAGCAGGCCACTTCCAGCAACCGGAACACCTCACCTTACCCACCGCTTGCTTTCTGTAAGTCCTTAGGAGGATGAATTGCTAGTAGCAGCCTGTAGAACAGATTAATTGTCTCAAGAAGCCATTTTTGACCAGCAAACTGAAGGGGAAAACACTGTATTGGATTGTGTGGTCTTTCCTTTCTACAACCTATGAAGTTTTTGCGTAGCTTCTGAAGATGGCTCGGTAGATATTCAGATAAACAGTGTGGGAGGATAATAGGCACAGCCTTGACCTTTTGTCTGTCTGGGATTTTTTGTGTTGTTTTTTTTTCTTCTGTGGGATACAGCTACTTTGTGTACAGCTGTTCAGATCCGTTGGTAATGGAAGCAGAAAAGGACTAGTCTGAGCTTCATTTCCTCGTTCCATTAGTGAATGGTAAAAACAATGTGAGGTGGCCCAAGTTGTATAGTGTGTGGTTAATTCAAGCTTCAAGATAACTGCAGCACCTACCATGTTTTGGATTTTTGGGCACCCAGTAAATGTCTGCTTTGTGAGTTTAAAATTTGTGTAAACGTTCAGTTTATTATGGATACCTAGGAAGTGTCTTTTTGTAATACTTGAATGGCTGTTAGAATGAAGATCAAGGGTAATGACATTGGCCTTCTGCTTGTCTTCAAAAGGAAGAAACTAGCTGTCACTTCACCGAGAAGGTTGAAAATCACAGATGAAGTGTAGAGTTTGCACTTAGTGAGGGGCAGGACGGGAAGGAAATCTGGAGTTCAAATTTTGACTGAAAAAAAAACCACTGAAAGAAAACAGGTATCTTACTGCATAGCTTTAGTCCTTTTGATTTCATGTCATCTCTAACATGAAAAATAATTTTTAAACCTGGCATCAAGTAATAAGTCTTTTTCAGTACACTCGTTTAATTACAGCTGTAAATATATGGTACATTTATATGTTAGATTTAAGTAATTTATAAACCATGATGTATATGTTAGAAGTTGATAATCAAATGAAAAGCAATGGGATCTTCGTGAGATAAGCTGCCAAGTACAATTTGGTAGTGTAATGGTAAGGGAGAACAAGGTGGGGGGGTCAGAGAAAGAAAGGACTGCAGTTCACTTGTGAAGAGCCAAGTATGGAAAATCTTTTTGTGAATTGTTAGTATTAGGGAAAATACTTTCTTGGCTTACAGCAGCGGGGACAACTTGCATGAAGATCCAAGAATTTAGCATATAGAAGATGGAGTAATAGCAGCAGTATTAAGAAACAGAACCGACTCGAAAGACTGTAAAGTGAGTTCAGTTGGTCATAATGTAAGACGTGAACAGTGCAGTAAAGTGGCTCTGGGTGGCTGATGCAGTGACTGCCTGTTCAGAACTGCATCTGGTTCATCTCAGTTGCTGTATGCCTAAGACTTATTTACTGTACAGGGATTTAGCCATGATATAATTGTGGCCGCCTGTCAAAGCTTGAAAGTTTCACAAAAATGAGAGGTTTTACCCTTCAAATTTAAGCAATGTAAGAATTTTAGGTGTTTGGTGGGTTTCATTTTGAATAGCCTAGGGAGGTATTCTAAAGTGTTTCTGAGGTTTTAAGGCCTACACACTGATATTTTTTTTTATTTTTTTTTTTTTCTTCCCCACCCCTTTACCCTTCTTATGCAGCTACTTAGTGTTTTCTGTGTTCAGGGCAGATTCAGACTGACTGCTGAAGTACGAAGGCTTCAGCTGAAACTGCAGCAGTGAGTCTGTGTTATTTCAGACAGGGTATGCAAAACAGTAAAGAACATGCCACTAGTACTACCAGTGAACAAAACGTGATTTGAGGTCACAATGCATCACAGAAACTATACAGAAGTAAGGACTGGCTTTATACAGGAGCAGGCTGCTTTAAGCAGAATCTGTTCTCTTCCTGAGATCCCTTGCCTCGTATAATGTCTTCCTCTTACGCAACACAGAAAGCAAGAATCCTGTGGTCAGGTTACCCTCAGTAGGTAAATTTGACTCTGCTTCTTGTGCTCTTCAACCTCTCAGTCCTGGCTTTCCTCCTCTACATGAAATTCACTTAATCGCCCTGATTCCCCAGTTCCTCCCCCTCCTGCAGTTTGGCCAGGTTGCTTTGTTTGCTGTGCTGCCCGGGCTGAATAGTAGAAAGGGATAGAAGGGAGATACCCATGTCAGGGAAGTAATAGTGGAAGGTTTTGAGTCAGTCTTTCTCTTTAGGTTTTCTCACCATGCTTTGTCTGCGTGCTTTCCAGAAGTGCAGTTGCAGGAAAAGGCCAGTTCAGCCCTTCAGCTCTGTGGGAAGCAGGATAATTGCTTCTGAGGACACACAGGATCTGATTAGCAGTGGGAGTTGTCTGGAGGTGGAATATGCATAGGGCAGATGGGATCTTTGGTGAATTGAGCTGTCAGTCCTTAACAGCTTTCTGCTGAATATGTGCAAATTAGAATCAGCCGAAAGTCACAACTTGTGTAACTGGGTTGAATTTTGAGAGGGGCAACAAACAGCGTATTATTTTTTTTGTTAGGGGAACGTTGTTTTGCCAAATTCTATGTCCTTTCCTCAAAATGTATAGAACCTGGATCATCCTGGTGAAACAGTTGTGTAGGAGCTTTTTTGTTTGTTTTTAAACTAAGCAAAATAGATGTTCCCTTTGAAATACAGGAAAATGATCTGAGGAATGATGGAACGATTTCCATTTAAACTTCCTTCATTTTTCCCCCTGCACCTTTGCAAGGGGGAGGGGAGGAAGGGGAATAAGAAATTGACTTGTCACATACTTGGTTCATGTGAATAATTTGGAAGTTTGGCAATATTAGATGCAGTCTTGAAAACTGTCTTGTGATTAGACAACATAGAGGCATCCAGTTTTTATATAGCACAATATTTTAATTTGTTTTCTGCCTGGATGCCATCCTGGATTTTAGAAACAAGTAGTTTTCACTTTTCCTTGCTGTACTGTTTAAGCAAAACGGTAATACACCTTTTATCTTTTTAGAATTATGATATTGAATTAGGATTCTGAAGCACACTGTATTCACAGCTAAATTTTACAGTTAAGCTCTCTGCTGGAAAGCATTAGGGAATCTTCCAATATTGCAGCTTGCTTCTTATGCATAGATGAATATCTCAGTGTGTGTATCTATATGGGATACCTTACTTCTATATAGAAAACACAATATTTTTCTTTGTACTTGGAAATATATCTTCTTTTGACATTATTGATTATTGAGAAGTTATAAGGAATCTTATAAATACATAAAGTGTATATAGAAAGGTAAAATATAACTGATAAATGTATTTTTTTTAATTTGTAATTGCATACTAATTTAAAAAATGCTGTAATTTCTTTCAGATGTAATTATATTTTGCTTAGAGCTCAAAACAGCCTGAATGTTATTCTGACGCCTTTATTTGTTGCAGGAAACATGAAAGAAAACTGAAGCATGATGAAATACGTAAGAAGTATGGTAGGTGGTAATCTTGTTTTGATACTCAGTATCAGTTGATTCCTTTGTTCCTGCTGTGAATTTTAATAATAATTAGGAAAATCTGCTTTATGAGCAGCAGAAGTAATCAGGCCCAGTTTCCTACTGATGCATGTCTTCTGTCACCTGAACACCTGATCTCATCACTGTTATGCTCCTGTTCTGTTCCTGCAGTCAGCAAGGGACAGTGTGCTGGATGGGGTGTTTGCTTGGGGTGGGCGCTTAAATATATTGATTAAAATAAGTAGTTCTTTCTGCCTCTTCCTAAGTAAGACCACTGATTTGTGGGTTTGTTTTTTTGTTTGTTTGTTCTTGAACTTGATGAACCAATCTAGTTGAAATTGGCTAGTAGACCCTTGGTTATTGAAGGGGAGGATAGACTGACTAGCAGATAGCAAGATTTTTAAATCAAGCTTAAAAAAGAAGGATGGAGGATGCAGCCTAAAATAGGGATTAAAATTGCTGGATTTTTTTGTTGTGTTTAAGTGGAGCTGTGATCCAGTGGGAGAAGCATATCGCAAGACTGTAGGACCTGCTGTGTTGTAAAGGAGGCTCTTATTATCTAGGCTTGTCAGAGCTTGCACTTTTAATTTGATTTGTTCATAGCAAATTTGTTCTGTGTATTCAGAGGCAGATATGCTAAAACTATGCTGCACTTTTTATTATGCAAATTACACTAATGTCAGAGAAGGTGATTCTAGGCGTCTGAACAGTGACTCAAAACTGTTAATTTTCATCCTCTTGTTAAACTGATTGGCAGAGTCTGGGAGTGCCTTCATGAATCTGCAGTGTGCCCTTTGGCTGATGCAGAAGCGATACGGATAATCTCTATAGGGAATTCTGTGCCTGGGGAACATTTGCAAAAGTATGCTTCTTTGCTGGAACGGAGGAAAACTTCAGTGTGAAGCTTGAACTGCAGGAGGAAGAATGTTGTAGAAACTAGCAGTAATTTTTGTTAAACATCAGTCATGAACTTCAGTCCTGTGGTATTTTGTAGGATAAGTGACCCTGTATCCCAACTACAATTCAGTTTCAAAAAGTTTCTTTAAGTGGTTGACAACAATAGTCCAGACTTAAAATAAACAAAATACAAACAACAGCATAAAACACCACACACTTTCTGTGTTTATTTCTCTGTAGACCCTGGAGTCAACATCAACAAGTCTGAATCATTGGGATAGATCTGGTGAAGAACTTAAGATAGTGTCTATGTCTCCAAAGTAACAGGCAGCACTCTATACAGATACGCATATAACTTTGCATCTCCTTGAGGCAGTGCAGCTAAGAGAAGTGAACACTGTCCTGAATTCAGTATAGCTGTTAGTGTATCAAAGCACTGCACTGAGGTTAAGTGATGTTTCAGAAGGCTGCGTTCAGTTATATTCTGCTTGTGAAACCAGTTCACTTGTCTCTGGTTGGTCCTACATTTTAGTGAAGACACTTCTCTCTTCAGTGCTTAACTTTCAGACCTTTGCAGAATGCTTTGTTGGATATTGCTGGAATACTTGAGTTTCCTGAGGAATGTGATTGTATAATTCTGTGCCCCATACATATACCAAATTCAACAGATCTTGCCTGTAGCTATAGTATGCACACAGTCATATGAGAGCTAGTGTCCTTTTGTCTCCACTTGAAGCATGTTAGTCTATCAGTTACTTAATTAGAGAGACAAGTTCATACATTGATTGTGTTAATGGAAGGTGTACCTTCTTACAAGGAGTCAGGCATGGCATATTCATGTCTTCATGCAGTTATGTTTTGCAATGCAGTTTACCTGCAAAAGATTGTAACTCAACTATAAAACTTAGATTTCAATAGTAAACTTCTATATAAAATTTATTGACAGGTTTGCTTTATTGCCTATTCAAAGATTAATTTATGTTATCAGATATATCAGTTTGAGGCTTGGATTCTCATAATTCATTTTTATCCTAAAGAAAAATCTGTATCTTGCATGACTATTTGGCACGTACTGAATGGATGCATGTAACTGAGGAAATATGAAAGATAAAATATGTATAAATTCTGAAATTCCTAAATATTATTGCTGATATCTATAGTTTATATCCTGATAACAGAGACAAATGGTTGTCAGTGTAGTTCAGTGAGTCATAATGGAGTAAGTCTTACTATAGCCTTGGATCGTCTGTCTTCATTTTTCACTGTCTAATAAAGACATTTGTTAGCATATTAAACAATCTAATAAAAATTGCTGCAAATAATTATGGAGACACTAGATTATCCTACACTCTTACGTACTGCAGAGAAGATTCTCAGTTAAGTAGGCGTGGATGAGTGGCAGAATGACAATGACTTTGTTAACCTGACTCTGTAGATTAAGATGATCATGCCTGAAATTTCAGTATTTGGTTGGCTTTAAGGGAATGCCTTTTCCCATTTCATCCACCAGCTTTCCTTACTCCATTTAAATGGTAATTACACATTTATAATGCATTGCAGGTGTCACTCTAGCCACAGTCCTTTGGGAGCACTGGAAGCAATAGAGAGCTTTAGCAACCAGGAGTACACACTTTGAATTGTTTCTTTGTTGCACAATCTGATAGTATTTTTCATTTGCTCACATATATGAATGCAGGATGATTACACAAATTATATGTTGACTGTTGGAAAATTTTAAAGTAGAATTCCGAGTACTTCTGCAGCTTGTGTAGTATACAAAGGAACTACAATTTAATTGCTGCTGCATTTGCTGCTATTGTATGTTCAGTGTAGCATTAGTGAGAAGCTGCTTTATCATTTTTTTATTTTAGGATTTTCCTTGGTATTAGTGGAAGGATTCTGTCTTCATATTTACAGAATTATTGCCTTTCATGATTTTGGGCTTCCACACCACTTGCTTCATTCTGCAAAGATTTTGGTCAGCTAATTTAATGATATGTAATCCTATCTCCTTTATTTTATGTGAGGCGTTGATTTTTATATTCAGTAGTTTGTCACAGTAAATGTTCCTTCTGTTCAAGATAAATACTTTATCTTGACCTTCTTCCGTGTTCTGAATTCAAAGCAGGGAAATCGTGTATTGCTGTACACTTAAAGCTGTTTAGTTTTGTATGTTAAGAATAGAGTTGTGAATCTGGGAGTTAAAAATAAGGAAGAGTATAATAGGGGGTGAAGACACACAGCGAACTCGTTCATTTTTTGGAGTGTATACAGCCTCTTGTAAGTTAATTCTATTTTTGGGCAGTGCTGATGTGTGATGAGAGTCAGATATCAATGACTGAGAAGCTCCATAGTTAGCATAGTATCTAATATAAACGAATATGCTGGGAAGAGGTATAAATTTCTTACAATTGCTCTGTCATTTCATACATATTAAGTGGCCTCATTACTTCATACAAGCTAATGAAAGATATTTGACTACTATACTTTTCACATTTTTAAGTGTTTCTTAAATACTGTTAAGTAGATTAAATATTAACCTCAAAATGAAGGTAAATACAAGTAAGATGTTAGAAGTTCTTGTAGCCATCTTGTGTGTCAATGTTCAGGTTCAGCAGTAATATATAATAGATCTTATTGCAAACAAGACTCATGAACCTACAAACATCTAGCTCCTCTGAACCTGGAAGTGTGAATTGCTAGTTGGGTAGTTGCTTTCATGTCAAATGGGAAACAGTCGAGAGAGACAACTCATGTCTGGTTCAAGGCAGCACACGAGCTTGAGTTGAACCAGACATGCTATCCAATTAGCATATGCTTGCAACTCGTCTTCGAGTGTCACAGCTAAGAGCAGCTGTGGCAGCTGACAGGAGCTTTTTGTCATGCTTTTTTATGTCTCTGGATTGTCATTGTCCACTTACTGGAGCCTGATTCAACTTCTTGAGTAAGAATTGGTGCAAGTGATGAGCTGCTGTATCCCTCCTCTCACTTAATGCAATCTTATGATGCACTTAAATGCTGAGGATAAAAGTAAACACTGGATGCAGATTTGAGAGCAAGACTGAGAGGAAGGTCGATCAGATGTTGTAGCCTCTGTGGTTGTCCTTGTTTGGAGAGAGGGCTTGCCACTTCTCTTGGAGTACCTTCTTACCCGGGAGATGAATTTCTGAAGTCATAACCAGTAATACTCACACTGGATTGACCCATAGTTCTTAAGGCGTGTTTAATTCCAGTGTTGTACAACAAAACAGATCAGAGAACTTTAAGTTGAAAGATACGAATGCCTGATTGGTGGTAATTATATTTGTTCATTGCTAAACATAATCATTCAGTAAAATTAAAGCAAGTACTACTGGGAATGGCATTTGCAGTAACAAGTAAAAATGAAACATATACTTGAAATATGAGGACTAGTGATCTAAAATGGCTTTTGGCTGAGTGTTTTGGGGGAGGAACAGATAAAAGTATATTTGCTCCTCGGAGTGGTATAGGAAAAGTTCATCAGGAGTCTTACACTGTCCTCTGATTAATTTGAAATTGGCGCTACTGGGTGTAGAACATTGCATTGGATTTCAGCTGTTTAAGCTGCAAGAGAACAGCGTCCAGTGTTTTACTGTGCTACTTTGAGACCTGTGAAGTGTCAAGTGTCTTGAATGAAATAGAAGAAAGATATAATAAGCACTTGCCAGACTATATATAGAGAAGTATGCAACCTACATGAATTTTGTCAGGGAATCTGGTACCACCTCTTCCCACTTTCGGGATAATTTTTTGACATTTGGTGCCTTGATTTCTAAGTGGAACTTAATGAGTGCAGGGAGTTTATGCAATGCCAGTTGTAATAAAAATGTTAATTTATGGTACTGCTGCTGATTTTCTGTAAATGTTGTATAGATGTGTTTTGTATTTGGAAAGGGTGAAATACAGAAGTACTGCAAAAATTTTTGAAAATTGGACTATTCGGTTGTCTTTCAAGTAACTAAATGTATTAGGATCCATAGATCCTAGCTGCGAAAATATTAACATGTCTGGAGGAAGGAGAGGGTGATGGTGTTCTGGAAATAAAGTAAATGTGTCTTCTCTGTACTTAGGTTGGGGTTATGTTAATACAGCAGTGTTACCTGAAGGCACTAAAGGTTAAATGGTAGACTAAGGATAAGAGCTTTTTTTATTGTGTGTTAGCTTACTTGTCAGCTAGAATAGACTTTAACAGACATTAGAACTTTTTGTTTAAACACTTGAAAGGTAAGATTAAAATTTGAGAAGTAACTGCTTTCTTAAAGTTTAAAAACACAAAAATTTCAAGATCTTGAAATACTGTAGATGATTCTTGACAATGCTGTCATCTAACCATATCCTTCTTGCACAAATGCTTAAAAGAATTTTGTTTTAAAAGCAATTACAGAAAGGGGTAGTACGTTTAATGCAAGGCACTATACCAGGTGAATAGACTCTTATTTCATTTTACCTGGCTGAAGCTTTATATAATGTGCCTGGCTTACCCATTCTTTGACAGGTAGGGGCCATTAAGTATGAGGGCTGGTTTTTATTTTAATGTTTTACAAATTGACTGCTTGTAATCTTGTCAACTTGAGTTACTGTAGGATTTTTTTCATACTTACTCCTTAATATTTGCTGTTCCCTATCAGGTAATTAGTTGCAGTTATTGATACAATAATCAGCACTAAGTAGTTGTGCTTCTTGATTGACATCTTAGAATAACCTGGGAGTTCCAGAGGAATGCAACAACTGCAACAAGGTAGACAAATGTGTAGTCTGCCTTCAGTGCTGTTAGCTTTTGAGTTTCAGATAGAAGAGTAAGCGTGCAGTATCTGTGTGCAGGTGCACATGGAAAAGAGGTATGGTGTGAAAAGGTCTGAGAGGAGTTCTTACAAGATTTGGCAGTGACTCGTGTAATCTTTGTTAGGCTTAGCTGTTTTCTGTCTCCATGCCCTAAACAAATGAGCTAGAGAAAAGTCCAGGCTTGCCAGACATCTGTATAAAAACCTTGGTAGAAAAGATAGCAGTATGTTCCTGTTCTTTCACAACAAAAGGTCAGCCTCTGAACTCTTACGGGACTCCATTATTTTCATTATGCACTTCTGCCTATCCTGAATCTGGTGTGTGGTTTGAAGTCTCTGAAATAATTGCTGTGTGGAACAGCCATTGCTCCACTAACTCGTACAGAAGATGGGTGTGCATATCCAGACACTCCGTGTAATTGGATGGCTTTGCAGTGCTTTTTGTGACAGTGTTCTGGTAAAATCGTTGAGAGTCTTCGTGATGGAAATGCACTGCAACCCGGATTCAGTGATGCTCTTGTTCTGGTCCCCGAAGGTTTTAGTGCATGTAGAAGTGATTCTTCATTTGTTCTTAGAGATTATTGTCCTGTTGCAGAACTGCTGTAACTGGCTGCATGTGACAGATAGTTGTGTGTATTTGAAGTAGAAGTAAGTCAAATTAGCAGCATTTTACATTTTTAAAGGATGATAATCTTATAATAACTGGAATTTATAAACTGGCCAGTCTGACTCTGTTTTTCCTGAACCGTCTCTATGCTTAGATTCAGGTAGACTTGACTCTTTCACAAGTGCATTTTGTAGGGTATACCTCATGAGTAATATTTTTTCCCATAAGAATTTTTTATAGAGAAATGTTCTTGCTGCTAAATCATGAAATACTTACAATAATAGTCTGAGAAATAAGAGTCTTAAGAACACTATCAGTTTATTATTATAGTTGAGCATTTGGGTAATAAAGCAACCATTACAAGACAAGAATTGCCTTTTGGTTTTGTTATATGGAGTACCCATTACAGCAAGGTCAGTAACTCAAGGTTTTTGTGTAATACTGGTAAGAAAATGATAAATGTAATCCTGTTTTGTTTTACAGGTCTTCTCCAGGATTCTGATAATCCATACAGCAGATTTGAGAATGAGTAAAGCTGACCACCTTCTTCTAGAGCTGTAACTCCAGAATACAGGAAGATTGTTTTCATTTGCCCTTGGGCTCTTTCTTTTCAAAGGTTTTTTTTTTCCTGGTGGTAAAACTAGGAATGGATAAAAACTTCCTGAAATACCTGTTTCTGTCATCTTCTACCTATATAGAACTAGTTTTTTCTAAATGTTTTTGGTTGTTGAAATGTTTGCTGATTTTTTTTTTCATTTTTTTATGGTGACATTTAAGTGTGAAATAGTATCTTTCCTCCTCTTAAAACTGTATTTTGTTACCTGATGTAGATGGCTGATAGTCACAATCATGTGTTGGAATTCAGTCTTAACTGCCACTTAAAACAGTTGTTCCCATGTTCCTAAATAAATATTTTTCCCTACTGTATCTTTTTTTTTTTTTTTTTT
>Ga0065711_1002797_pt1 | contig 31584 bp, 23 predicted proteins | sample Hoacrofraction12_FD_59098 | JGI IMG/M metagenome (GOLD analysis project Ga0065711, IMG submission 59098) | Hoatzin crop microbial communities from Cojedes, Venezuela - Epithelial fraction 12 v2 (version 2) | ecosystem: Host-associated > Birds > Digestive system > Esophagus > Crop | place... | reverse complement strand
TGCTCTCCAGCAGGTCCACCCCAAGCCTGTACTGGTGCCTGGGGTTGTTCCTCCCCAGGTGCAGGACCCTGCATTTGCCTTTGTTGAACCTCATCAGGTTCCTCTCTGCCCAACTTTCCAGCCTATCCCGGTCACGCTGGACCATGAATCGCACTGAATCTCCTATCTATAGATTTCAATGTTAAAAGTATGTTCTAAACCAAGAGTCATTTGCCTTTTCAGTAATAATACGAAGAGAAACGAAGAATGAAAAATGATGAAAGAATTTTCAAACCCAGGAAAACCCCCTAAATTAACACTCTTCAGTCTCAGTCATTGTGTTCCAGAGTTACATTATTTTACCTTGTCTTAAAAAAAAAGGTTCAAATTTCGAGTTTGCTTCAAATACCTTTATTAGACATATTGCCTTTTCTCCAGAGAAGTTAAATATGACTGCCTTATGACTTGTAGGTGGAAGCTTGTTTACTTAAATTACAAAAATTGCAAAGGAGACCAGCACCTTAAACAAAGAAATGTTCACATTTTATTTTAAAAACAAACATTACATAAAACAATACCGAGATTTTCAAGTTCTAAGCACTTTCTGGACCCTGCTGAGGCACACTCTGGAATGGCTCATTTTTACACACCCGACCTTCCTAATTCAGCTTCTGTCCTGGTTCTCTCCCTGCCCATCTCAGGCTGCTCCCTGCCGCTGTTGCAGCCACAGGTGTTGAAAACGCCGCTGAACATCAGCACCATGTTAAGCTGTCTTCCCCTTGCTCCCACTCCCTCGAATGCCCTTCTCTCACAAGCGTTCACAGCAGGCAGAAGGAATGCTATAGAAGCCATTACTTTGCCTCTCTAAAACCAAACGACAGCTTTTGGACGCGGCTTATCCTCCCCAGATAGACTAACCTGTATTCAGCATCAAATATTGTAAATATTGATGCACACAGCTACACAACACTGTGTGGAACTGTGCTTCTAGGTAACAGGTCCATCAGTACTTGTTTGGCTATCAAGCTTTATACTAGTAACTTGCAAAGATCGGGAGAGCGGATTCAACACTCCCCTTCAGAACTGATAATAAAATACTTTCTAAAAGACTATTTGGAGCGAGGCATTCTTTTTGCTAGTACTCTTTGAGCACAGCAGCAAATTTCTCAACACAGAACTACCTAATGTTTCCAGAAAACAGACGCTGAGGAGGTACCATGTTACTTAGCTTTGCTTGAACGCGAAAGCTGACAATCTGACATTTGTAGATTGATCCAAAGGCTTTGGTTTTTTGGATAAATTGGAGTCCTCCGATTTTTGCTCCTGATTCTTTTTCGCTTCATCTTCATCACCTGTGGGACGCTTCCGTTTTTTATCTTCTGTTAAATCATTAGCTGTTCCTGCTTTTGCCTTCTCAGTCCACGCCTTTGAAGAAAGCACATCATTAAACAGAAAACTACAGATTAGTCCACAAAACTCACCACTTAATTTTACACATCTTCTTTCTCTAAGAAAGCACTGAAATAATTCCTGTTAAGAACTAACAAGGATCAAGTTAGGAACAATTTCCTCACTTTCCTTTTTTGTAACAGCATTCTCCTTCAAAACTATACTTCATTTGAGCCTGTATGTGAAACTGAAGCTCTTCATTGTCTTTCTGGACAAATACGAAACTCAAAACGCCTCAGGACAAATTTAAGCCCAAATGAAATCAGCCTGGGTATGTCACTTATAACTCCATCGCTTCTCTTTTGTTATTTCTTCATTGATTAAGTTTCTCTCACTTTGGAAAAAGCTGCTTTCCGCTTTTAACTATTATTCAGACACTTTCTATTTTCATAAAGAATGTGTCGTACATTATGGTCCAATTCAAAACTGAAGTCCATGAAGACGGACAACACTGGAATTCAAAGAAAAAACTCTTAACCAAAAATAACAAGGGATTCTCAAAAAAAACAGAATTAGAGAATGTGTTCTTACCATTCTTTCTTCTGACGACAGCATTCTGAATCGACTCATACCTTCTTTTATTACTTCTGCTTCGTTCAGATCAGGATTATCCGTCAAAATGTTTGCTCTGTTCTCTTCGAGCCACATCTGGAATCCTGTCTTTGGTCTAAAGCGAGCACACAAAAAATGTCCGTCTAAGGAGGTTATAGCAAAACCATTTCCCCCAAACCAACACTTCTAAACAACACCTAACTGGACTTTTTTGTTCTTGAAAGAAAAGACATATATATGAGTCAGCAGTTTGCTTTCTCCTATTCCAGTATGCTTACAGAACATGCTGACAAGGCAAGACTAAATCAAGCATTTTTGTTAAAACTGTGATATATACAGAGATTGACATTTTGGTTTTAGAATGACAAAGCATAATGGTTCTCTTTTCTGACAAAGTCCCATCAACCTAAAAATAGAGCACATATATCAGCATGTTTCAGCTAATCCTTTTCACAATTCTCCTTGCCACTTGTTTCAGAACATTACCTGTAAAGGTTAATGAAAAGAATGCTAGTCCAAATGAATAGTAATTACATTCATCTTCCTCAGTTAAACAAAGTCTAAATGAGACATGATTATAATAATGCAAGTTTCATGAGGACGGGGATTGTTCAAAAATACATCTGCTCCAGATGAACAAGACAGATTAGAGTCTTAGCTAGGAAGAGACGTGATCCTGAGGTGATACAAGATTATTGTTTGTTTTCTTTTTTTAAAAAAATGCTACAATAAAGCTTTTACACATTCACGTAAAACCCTTAGCTTTTAGACTTCCTTTGAGATTTGCTAGAGATGTTTAAAATTTAACTATTTCCTGTACTTGGAACTGGCACAGCAGCACGGTTTCATCATTCACAGGTCATTATCAGATGCATTAGTACCATGACAAAAATCGTTGCTTAAGAGCCCCAAAATTACATTTTGTTTGCATTGTTTATTTATTGTTCACTCACACATGTCTTCGTCTCAGGCCGATGCCAAACTTCCACTTTGAGTAACACTGCCACGCACGCTGTGAAAGATGTAATGAACCGAACGCTTTTCTCTGTTCTTTCACCGTCACCGTCACGTGGCAGTCTGGAAACCCACCCGGTGTGCTGGACGCAGGTTGGTTTGATAACGCACACAGCATGAGCAGCAGCTTACTGAATTTCTGAAGCAAGTTCACAAATGTGGCAACTTGTGAGCTAAGACTTTAATCTTGATGTCCTGCTACTTCAGCCAGTCCAACATCTTCAGAACCAAAAAGAGTTTTTGGACTTGTTCTGTCAAAATTGGACTAGGGCACTGAGATGGAAGTGCCCACTCACCTTCTGTTTTCTGTGTTCTCCTGTGCAGTGACTTTGACTTCATGGGACTCATTTCCTGCTTTTTCTTCTCTTTCTTCCACTGTTTTTTCACTAGAGTTAGGTGTACGAACCTGGAAGAAGGAGGCTGCTAAAGCCTGTAGAAATTGAGTTTTAAATTATAAAAAAAAAAAAAAGGTAAGAACATCTCACTCTCAGACAACATATACCATACAGCCTAACAAAAAACAAGCCTTTCCTAAAGGCATAATAATCACTTGCATTAATGCAGCATCTAAGCCATCCAGTTTCAGCACAGCAGACATTTAGTTAACACTATTTAAAATAAAAGCACAAGATTCAGTGCAGAATGTAATTGCTACAACTGATTTTTTTTTCTGTTTTATGTCCTTTTACAGGTTCTGCAGTATGCTTAAATGAACTTTGCCACCTAAGATGCTTTACTCAGTCAACAGGGTTTCATATTTCAAAAAAGCTGCCAAAATTCAATTTACTGTTCTTTGCTCAGTGAAACAACGTAAAACGTCTAGAAACATTACCTGCTTGGTCTTGGGTTTGGGAATCAGAGGCTTTATAACTGCAGGGTTCTGCTTGTTTACAGCTCGACTGCTAGACAAAGAAGTTTTCTTGGAGTATTTGCTCATAGTGTCCAGAACATTTGCTGAGGGGACCACTGGGTCCTTTTTGTTAGATGACACCTAGCAAAACAAACAAGTAGACATTTTATTTATTTTCTGTCATATTCCCCTCCTCTGTCCCTCCAAAATATCTGTCATAGTTACACTGCAAACTTTGGATACAATAATCTGTTGTGATTTTCAGAACAACACAGTCAAACAAGCTGCAAAATTCTTACCTTAAAGGGATTCACTCGTCCTTGGCTGCTTGATGCAATTACAGCTATATAATAGGAAAGAAAAAAGAATGTAAAAATGTGTGTCTGTACACAATGCACACGTTTTAGATGAGTACATGAAACAACATTTGCCTCATTTCCAAAGAGCAAGGCTAACACTCCTTTTGTGTGTTTCAGCCTCTGTTCATTGAAAATTGAGGAGGAGAACTAAGTCAAAGGCACCAACTATTCCACACCAAAGCAAACAAGTTCCCACCAGGCTTCAAAGCAGTCGGATAAAGAGAAAGACACTTTAATAACCACATGAAGGTTTTACTATACATGCTCAGCTATTATTAGTCATCAGAAACGCCACACAGGAGCAACAGCCTGAAATACAAACCCACAGGAAGACCCAGTACTTCCTCCACTCCCAAATCCGTTTCCACTCCTATTATTCTTGCTGGAGGGTTGGCAGAAGGGAAGCAGCAAGAAGCAGCAAGAGGTCACATTCTGTCCCTGCCTGCTCAGACTCACAGATCTACAGCAGGGTTACGCCTTGTAAATGCAATCAATAAATGTGCCTGTGATTAGTAAAACAAATCAATTTATCATTGTTCTCATTTTTCCCCTGTCCCAAAGAACGCCTTCACGACACAGCCAGGCAGAGAGCTGATTCAGCATTTGGCACAGCTAAGGCAGTCAGCGTAGTGTTATGGAACATCATTAGGCAATGAAGACATCAACAGGAGCAGGGAACCTCTTTACAATGTGAGAGCAATAATCAGTGCAAGTTACCACGTGGCAACACTGTTACACACTAAATTTTCATAGCAATGGCAGGATAAAAACAGGAGTAGGTATTGCAAAGCATGACAAAGTTCTCAGCCTGGAATAAATGGAGATTTACTCACCAGACTTCGGAGTAGCCACCTCTGCTGAAGTGACACCTTTGGAGAAAGGGTTTGGCCCTGCAGAACAAAGAAAGAGACACGTATTTAAGTGCAATAAAATGTAATAGCATAACTTCTTAAAGAACAAAATCCCAAACAGACAAGCAAGTTATAGTAAAGCAATCGATATTTTAAAGCATGATTCTCATTTTCAAATTGTACACACACTTCTACAAAACCATCTGTTACATTATAATGTGCACTGGCAGCCCAGCAGGCCAGCCGTGCCCTGGGCTGCATCCCCAGCAGCGTGGGCACAGGGATTCTGCCCCTCTGCCCCGCTCTGCTGAGACCCCCCAGGAGCCCTGCGTCCAGCTCTGGAGCCCTCAGCACAGGACAGAGCTGGAGCTGTGGGAGTGGGGCCAGAGGAGGCCCCAGCAATGATCCAAGGGCTGGAACCCCTCTACTGGGAGGACAGGCTGGGAGAGCTGGGGATGTTCAGCCCAAGAGAGAAGAGAAGAGAGAAGAGAGGCTCCGGGGAGTCCTTATTGTGGCCTTCCAGTACTTAAAAGGGGCTTATAAGAAAGATGGGGACAGGCTTTGTTGTGACAGGACAAGGGGTAATGGTTCTAAATTAAAAGAGGGTAGATTTAGGCTGGCTATAAGGAAGAAATTCTATACTATGAGGGTGGTGAGGTCCTGGCCCAGGTTGCCCAGAGAGGTGGTCAATGCCTCATCCCTGGAAACATTCAAGGCCAGGCCGGACGGGGCTCTAAGCACCCTGATCCAGGTGAAGATGTCCCTGCTCACTGCAGGGGGGTTGGACTAGATGGCCTTGAAAGGTATGTTCCAACCCAAACTATTTTATGATCTTTACCTACATTTAGCTTAAAGAGTTGTATACTTATTCCCTAAACTTTACACTTTTTTCTTAAAAGTGTGCCCAGCTAACTACTTGTCTATCAGTTCAGCTCCTGCAAGATCTGAGCTGAAACCAAAGTAACCGTTTCACAAAGTGACCCAGTCTGTTTGCAACAGCATCAGACCACCAAAAAACTCCCCAAAGGTCCCTCAGTTACTAAGTACAGTGGAGGAGCAAGATGCTACAGAGCAGATGACATACGCTCAACTTGTTACTGTGCAGCGACTGCAGGCACCAGCTGGAATACGGACCCGCTTGCTCAGGGAGGTACTCATCTCCCACAGGGAATTCCAGGCAGCGGGAAGCTCAGAGGCAGGAGTTACTGCATGTCACCCTGTTATTCCTGCTGTGTAGTGTTTCACATATCAACACCCAAATAAGACAGATCAGAAACTACTAGACCTGTTCTAACTAGATAGGAGAAAACCTAGTCCCTGCTACAGTTGCAGAGTTGCTCAGTGAAACCATTGGGTTTATTTTCTATTTAAATAACTGGTTTCTAAATCAAACCTGCACCTCACTTGTGGTGCCTCTTGACAGGTCCTCTGCCTGTCTTTCCTAACTTTTATGTCAAAAGAACAAAACGAAACAATAGACAGAAAACCCCATTGTTTGCATATTCCTATAGACTGCCAAGTTGTCCAAACTACAAAATATCTGGGATTTTTCCAGAACTCCTTATTAAGTCTGTGAAAGACACATCTAGATAACTTCCAGTCTATTCAGAGAATACATTTTTCTCACTCTGTTTATGCACTTCTGGTGTTGCCTCTGCTTCCTCGCAGGCATCAGTTTCCTCAGCATCTTCCATTTCTTGGTTCTGCCGAACATTTCTGACCGGCAGCCGACTCCATTCCGTGGCAGAGCTGCTGTAACTAAAAGGAAGGAATTCATCGGAAAGGAAGCGCTCACCACATTCAGACGCAAAACTGGAACAAAGGAAGGCTAACTTACGTACTTAATTTAGGAAATAAGAACAATACCATTTGGCATTTATTTCCATTATACCTCTGATTAAACTGTGATTACTAAAAATAAAATAAAACTCATTAACCACTCCGGTCCACCCTGAAACACCAAGTGCAGTTGCCTGAAGTGGTACTCCTGTACTTCTAAGAAAGACCACACACAGCTATGAAACTGCCCGAAATCACACTCAGCTGACAGCACGGGCGCTGGCCTTCCAACAGCTCCGCGCACATGAGCAAGCCCCCAAACAGGAACAGCGATCTTTTGCCACCTTCAGAGCACATCATTATTGCTGCCAGAACACTCTGCTGCAAGTACAAACACAAACATAAAACATCTTCCGTAATCCCCCTTAAAACACATATACTGCCAATATCATAAATAATACCAGATTACTTTTCTGCATATATAAATGAATACACAGGTGTAACACGGCTGCATATTTTCAGCCTGAAGTTTAGGAAGCGAGTTTGAGTGTTTAATCTGATTATTCTCTAAGTTCCCAATAACAGTAGGCACATTTCTTGCATTTCCTTCCTACTCTTTGCTGATGACTAAAATCGGTGTGTACATACACTAAAGGTTCATTTCTTTCAACCAGAATGTGAGTATTCGATTAGCCTGGCACTAAGAACAACATAGTGCTTGCGATGAATTTTAACCCTCCGAGTGGCTGAAGTCGCAGGCATCGGATTGCAGCTCCCACACACGATCCAGAAGAACAAAGCAGAGCACTCAGAAAGGAGTTTTCAATCAGCAGTTTCACACAGAACAATAAGGAAAAGGCTACAGGTAAGTTCAAGGACTTAACACTTCCTCTCGCTTAAGTAAGTTCCAAACTGCACACACAAAATGGCTATAGGAAGACACTGCTGCTGACAAAACGTTCTGACATTTTTTCTGCACTACCTGACTGGAGGTTAGCAACTATTTTCCTCACAGCTGTACCATCCAGAGGCCAGGCAAGAACTCAGCTCTTCTGCAGGGTCTAGGTTTTAAAAAACCACACATATCTTTTGCCTCATCGTGCTTTACAAAGCAGATGCAGGTAGGAGAGGAAAGGTAGACAGCACAGATACAGAGGGAAAAATGCAAAGCAATCCTGCAGTATTTCCATAGCTTTGAAGAGATGGGATTAGTTAGTAGGGAATAAGACTAAATAGGATACACCGAGGTGGGATACGAAGAGGGGAACGCTGGAGAAAGGGAGAAGGATTTTAAGACCGGCGTGGAATGAACTGAGATAGAGAGACTGAGACGAAGAGGAAAAAAAAAATAGGTTGGAGTCAAATAACCAAAGCAGCACAAACTATTGGAAGGGGAAGAAAAAAAAAACAAAAAGGAAAAAAAATCCAATTGGAGTAACTTGTCTGCTTTGCCTCCGAAGCTGTTGTACACAGACACACAGTAAGCAAGCTGCAGAGACATTTCTCTCTGTGTTAGCATCCTGGTACTGAGGAGTCCTCACAAGCTCCAGCAAGCACGTACCATTTTCTACGTAGAGTTTGAGAGCAGAGCCGCACAAGCTGTTACTTCACAACAAACACGTTGCAAACTATCGTCCAGAACAGCACAAGTGCATCAACTGGACCGAAATGTTAACAGATCAGTAAAAAAGTTCCCAGGTTTTTAATCACAGAAATTTCTGTTACCCAGCATTCAAATGCTTTTGGAAATCCTCTTCCTCCTCTTCATCTTCCGCTCCTGTTGCCAACTCACTTGCTTTCTCGACAGCCATTTCACTAAGTCGCTGAGCTAAATTTAGCCTTCGAGAGCGAGAAGCGTACTTGACAGCTAAATTCACAACGTTTTGTGTCATGAGGTCAGCAAGTTCCACACAACGAAATTCACGCTCCAATTTACAAGAAAGCTGAAAGAAAAGCAGCCTTGAGTTACAGACTTCACAGTTACACAGCGCTCTCAAGACTCCAGGACCAGAACATTATGGTCTTGGTGGGGTGAATGAAGAAAGACAAACCATCAACAATCCTGAGCTGCATGGCAAAGAAAAAGCTTTTTTTTTTTCTTCCTTCCTTCTTCGTCCCACCCTTCATACTGATAAGCAGTAACAATAGTAACTGCAGCCCACCTCTTACCGTAGTCTGTGAAGCTGCTGGATTGCCAGTCACCAGCCAGACAATAAGCAGAACCACATCAAAATTTACATCAAACGCCGTCTACTCAAAATAAAGTCTCAGGGATTCTTTCTGTTTTTTATTTACTCATACTTACGGCAAACAGCTTCATTAAAAGCTCTTGCTGTTCTTTCACTGACTGACTTTTAGCATTTTCATCAAGTTCATAGCCATTTTTGGATAAGTAATCCACATGGTTGTGAAATACAACAGAACGCCAGTACTGTTCCTGTAAAAGGGAGAAAGACACATGCTGGAGCTCAGAGGAGAAAAAACAGCCCACAATTTAACACCTAACAATTTGCAACTTCTTTTGTCAACTTATTCTTAACTGTTCCTTTCATTGTACAATGAGTGTGAGGGGTTGACAATTCTCTTTAAAACCCAACGCCTACTGAGGAAAAAATACACCACGCTAACAGCCATCCATATACAAACTGATCCAAACGGTCGCCATGTATGTTAAATTCCATTTATATTACAGGCTTTCAGCAGGGCAAGACCTACATGGTCACCAGTTTGCTACCAGGACAGACAATTCTAGAACAGATTGGTTATTTCATCTTCTAACGTCTGTCCCACAGCAAATTGGAAGTATTCCAGAATAACTCAGTAACTGTACGAGTAACCATCATCTGCGAGACAGGTAAATGGAAAATATAACTCCTGCTGTTCAAGGAAATATTAGTATGGCTATTAGTGTTATAAAATAATTATGAACATATTGAAAACCAGTATGCTTTCATCAGCTGTACTGGAATAATCTGCTGCTTTACCTACACAGAAGTACGTGTTCCTTCAAGTAAATTAACAGTTCCTGGCGGTTCCCTTCTACTATTCTGAGGGGGTTGTGTGTGGAAGACATACCCCATCAAATAAGGAACAAAAAGCCTTGAACCGAATGAAGGAGAACTCATTAAAAATGATAAAGTTTTTATTACTGAAAATTTTTATCTACACTTCTATCAAAGCGAATAAATTTAAAATACCATTAAACTGTCTCTAAGGTTGACATTAGAATTTTCTGTTCTTTTCTACTTCGTGCACTACAGCTGAATCCCACAACACTGAAATATTTAAACCTACAAAAAAATTGCAGAGTAAATACAGATACTCTTCTAGAAGTTCTCTCCAGGTACATCTTGCTTCAACCAACCTCTACCATAATAAACTAAGTCAAACCTGAAGACCTATGTTTTCAGAATGGTTATGTGAATTGGACCACTTGGTACATCTTTCAAAACAACATCTTCCAGAAATTCTGTTATGCCTAAAATGTTAAAAACCAGGCACCTTCAAGAGGGTTCTGGCTCGGATCCCAAAATGTGATGCTTCCTAGAACATTACTCACTAAAAAAATATAAAAAGAGAGGGATAGAAAGACTTCACTGGTCAGAAGCAGATGATGTGTAAACCACCTCGCATCAGCTCTAAAAGCTTTATTTTGTATTCTTCTAGAAACAGCTGTGAACCAAACCGGAAAAGCTATACAAAACACTGAACCCATCCTCAGCCACTGTCTCCCTCGGAGTTTGTACCACCCTCTTTCGTAGCAGAGGTGATTCATGGGAATCTTGTATAATCCCTACTATGGCGACATCCGAGACACCCAGCTGTGGACTCAACACCATTCCATACCTCCATCTGTCCCTTTTCTGTTGTAACTTGACAGTAAGGAAGTTTAAAAGATAATATTGCTACAGCAGGCCGTGGGAGCGTAGGAGGGAATCGAGCTCCTTTACAAGGAATACACCTGTGCAAGGGAAACAAGACACACAGAACCCTCATCACCTACAGCCACCAGTTGTTCTACATCTAAATCATGTCTCCTAAGAAGCGAGATACTTTAAGAGGATTTGTTCTTTAAAAAGTAGTAATTAAATTACTGACTTCAATACAGCAACATGTCAGATTGCATTATAAAGGGTTATTCTTACATTGGAACCAATAGAAGATTTTAAAACCAGCAAAGCACATTCTGGTGTTCACACCAGAAACTCCAAACGTGGCACATAACAGACACAGATCTCCATCTCACACAATACGCGATTCAACAGCTATTCCAAAATGTAAATGCAACGTATTAAAATCAGAAACTACTGAACAACTGCAGGCCACTGGAACAAGAGCAGGCACGTCCACCATTTATTTTGACACAGGGTTTTGCACTTCATGAGGAGAGTGCCGTGGTCAGACACACACACGGAGGGAGGGGAAGCAGGGTGAAACAGATAAGCATATACTAAAAGGCTTACTGTTTCATTCTATTTAAATTAGTACTTCCTGGTAACAATGACCTAAGCAAAATATTGATTGGGGAAGAGCTGTATTTCCAGGAGCACCAATGCAGCATTGACAAAAATGTCTGGTTTTATTAGCTAATGTTTCAGACACCAGGGAAAAAAAGAACAGGAAGCCTTAATGTTCTGGCTATCTGTGCTAATTGAGGCATGTGGTGTTTCGACAACCACCCTCCCTCCTCCTTATCTTTGATATGCTAGTGGCTTTGAATAAAGTGTTCTTTGCAACTCAGAGAGTAGTGTGCTCTTTCTTGGAGTAAGAAGGAAAAAAACTCATGGTGACAGACTCATAGTTGACCATCCCATCACTGTGATGTGTGCTGCACATTTCTGGTGAATTTTCTGGAGGCCAACATTACTTCATGATTTGGAGGAAGAAACAGACAGTAAATTGACACTGAGCAGTGACATCAAATTATTTCCCTTATTAAAAAAAAAAGCAGAGGATTACAAAGAATTTCACATAAATTTAAATGCAGTCTCCCTCCAACCTTTACAATTGTGCATGACTAGCAAAGTAAAAAGCCCAAATTGCAGTAAAGTGTGTGAGCTGATGGATTCTGCCCTGGTAGGAAAAGGACACAGAACAGTGAATAAAGAGGACTACAAACAAAGCTGAGCAACTAAACGTCCAGGCTGCATGTCCCAATAAGGAGAAGCAGAGTTATTTAGACATCACCAGTATCACATTTTATCAAGTAATGGCTAACTCTCTGCTCAATAATCGAGCAATTTTATGTAAAAAATTGTTCTTCGTGGCCACAGTTTAAATATTAATATAAGAACAGGCAGTTCTGATTTATCTATGCCTAATGATGTAGGTTAGTTATAGGATTGGATTCTTCTTAAAGAGACAAAAGGGGAAAACATATGGAAAAAAATTAAACAAAACAAAACAAACCCCCAAAAACCAGCAACAGCAGAAGCAGATTCCTAACAGCAACCGTAACATTTTAGTAGATCTCTCTAGCCAGATGTAGTCTGATGACTGTGGCTGCATCAGAGATCTGCGATTTCATAATAAAGTGCACACTCCTGTTAGCCAAGACAAAAAGCCACAACTGGTCGCCAATAATAAAACTCTATAAAATTTATTCAAAATCCAATTAGTAATGAAACATCCATGCAGAACTAAATTTACGACCCAGATCATTTACTGTGCGTATTTACTAGCCACCTCTTTTAGTAAAAGTTGTTTCCAGTTTCTCTTAGTAAGAGGTGCTCAGTAAACTAAACCCCGAACAAACAAAGCACTTCCTTGTGAAATATCTGACCTGAGCTGCTGGGGATTTTCATGGATGCCCACTACCCAGTAATGATCAGATTTTCCTTTGCAATGCTCTCTCATGTTACACACTGGAATCCAAGTATTCCCAAGTCCTCGGTTCAACATCCGCACAATTCCCTCAGAATCCACGTAACAAGGGGTACCTGTTTGTTACAAATGAAAACAATTATTCTGACGGGCAGCTGACGACAACGTGAGTAAGTTTGAACTGGTGGATACCGCTGGGAAACGATGGTTTACGTGTCTCATGTGCGACATCCTCTCACCCAAACAGTATCAGCTAGCTGGGAAAAACGAGATTCCTTAGAAAGATGCGCCACCTTCTGACAGCCAGACTACTGCTAGGTAACCAACTCCAGTAACTACCCAAGTAGTATGAATTTCATGATCAAATTCATACTACTTGGGTAGATTCCCAGAGAAAATGAGCTATTTCACACTTATGCTTTCTGGTTATCATAAAAACGCCTCCCAAGCTACCAGCTGGGATGGGGGGCTTTGCCAAGATAGTTGAACACGCCTGTTAGGGTGTACTAATGCAGTTTATTTCTTTTTGCTGAGCCAGGAAAACAAGTTCTGACAATATTCAAGTGTATTCTATTCATAGTAGAAATATATTAAAGATTTCTGATAAATATATTGAAAGAATAGAAAAACAGAATTTCTTTTAGAATTGAGAAGATTGGAGAAAAAAGTCTAAGTCCCAAGATCACCATTACTAAAAGGGCATTAATTAGCCAAACTCTCCTTCAGAATTCCTCCAACAGTGTCAAGATTTCTCAGTGTCACTCACGTAGTTATTTCATACCTTCTGCCGAGAATCCAACCCACACCAAATAGGATTTCTTTGTCAGAGAAAGAGGGTCTCCATGCAAAATTTGTTTTTTCTTTTTTCCTAGCTCCATCAGCTGTACTCCGAGGCACTGATCCCCATCAAAACCAGTACCTAGGGAGAAGTTGTTCAAGCACTATGTTAGAAAACAAAACAAATGCCTCATCTCTTGGCTAAATTTAAGTTTTGAATCAAAAACTAATTCTAATGCAGAGTTATCCATGAATACCACTGTCAGACAAGCAACTGTCGTTTTTGCTGTACAAAGTACGCATAACTACTTCCTTAATTTCCTACAGTAATTCATTCTGGCATATCTGAAACCCAAGTTTAATCTATTAATGTCACTGTTATAAAATCCTCCCCGGCCCCACAGGTTAATCTAGTCATCCCAATATAACTTGTGGGCTTTGCTGTCAGATCTCAAAGGTTTGTGGGTTGTGACAATAAAGCATCGTCAAAAGAAGGACAAGCATCATCAAGAAGAAAAGAAGAAAGAAAAGAAGAAGGGTAAGTAAAATACTTCTGGTGATTACATACAAATCAACCTGTGTTTAAAGCCAGTAAGAGATGCAGACTGAAAACATAACCCTAGCTCAAAAAAGACAAAAAGGGAGAAACTACCTCTGTGATAAATGATCATCAGCTGTTCTCCATGTCCTGCCATGGACACCACTGGACCTGGGAGACTGAAGATCTCTCTCTGAACTCCTCCAACCGTAAACACACGAACTAGCAAGGCACTAGTAGCACAGGCAGCCCAGCCTTGACCCAGGCAGATTGCCTCAACGTCTTCATCCTTCGGCATATCTACTGTCCACTCCTTGTTTGCATCCCATGAACTAAAATGGACGCAGTGGAGCTTGCTAAAGCAGAGACAAAGAGCAATAGTCAAATATCTCAACGTGAAGAAAAAACACAATATCTGAAAACACACCAATCTATCGCGTTTTTATCAGAGACCTAGAATCTGTGAGGGTCGTAGAAAGAAACTACAAATTACAACTGGTCATTTGCAGAGGTGTTACTTTTATTATTCAAGAACTGCAGAGCCAGCTCCACCTACAGCACTGTAGATTCAGCGCCTCTGAAGCCTGAAGCAGAGACAGTTTAGAGGTCTGAGTGGAGATCTTTTAGATGGAAGCAGGTAAGTGCCCTGTTCATTTAATGTTAATAAGAACTGAAGGTACTCAGTATCCCAGAATATCAGCCCTCATTACAAGTCTGTCATATTATGCTATCTTTCAAAGGGAAAAATAATTTAGGAACTTCAGTTCTGCCATCTTAATAATTGAAAACTGCTGTGACCAATTCACAGACACCACAGCTTTTGATAGATTACTCACTTCCATTGAGAAAAAAAATTGAAATTTTCAGATACAGACAACCAATACATACAAATAATATTTTGAAAGGTAAAGGGTGTTTTTCAACTTATCACAATGCTGTATGTGTGAAAATCAGTTATTTCTTCAAGATTTTTCCACAGAAACCAGCAGTAAAATATTGTTGCTATTGTTCTTAAACGCAAGAGTCTAGCTGGCCCAGCTGCTTAAATCTTCCTGTGATTTTCACAAACTTGTGTTCTTCACACTTGTAATTCTTTGGGTATCTCCAAACATGTCTCCTTAGCAACAGTATGAAGAAAAAATTGCATAGCCCTTACAATTTATCTTTGATCTGAGGAGACTGAAAAACTGTTGTTCATGTTTACAGTTTCCTTTGGGCTAGCAATGCCCAATTGCTATTGAATGAAGTCTCCAGGATATGTATTTGAAAAAGGGGTTAAAAAAAAAAAGTCATCGGGAAACAAAAATACATCTTTTGATATTCTTGAAGTCTTCAAGTGAGTAGATGTGAAAATCCTCCTCAAAAGCAGTCTCATGAATAAAAAGCACGATCAGAAGCCAAAAAAAAAATCTCTAAAAAGTGACAGAAGCTGAAATTAAAAGCCAAAATATTTGGAACAAGGTAAGCATAATTCCACACTACGGGTTTTGCAGAGCAAGGCCATGACTTACCTTGCAAGTTCCTCCGTACTCTCACAGGCTAGTAAAACAGCTTCGGCAGAGAGGTCAGCCATCGTGTGATTCAGAGAGTTTGGCAGGTGTGTTGCGTGATGTATGGAGGTGTCATGAAATTCTATATCTATAGCGTTGTCTTGCTCATCATTGTAACAGCGAATGATGCCAACAGAATTCCATACCTATTAAAAAGAACACCACCTCAAAAAAAACCCCAAACCAAATCAAGCATACTGCCCTGAAACAGACTGCTATAACTTTCGCATCTGACACAACAGTAGGTGGGAGGCTGGAGGAAGGCTGAAGACTTCTGTAGTCAGGACTTGTAGTATCTAAACCAGCTGAATTAGGCAGAAACTAGTTTCATCCTCATTACGCAGCCATCTTTCTCCTTACAAAATTACGTGTGAAGAGCTTGCAGTTACAAATAAATAGTGGGTGATTAATGTACAGGTCCTAACAGCACAAAAATATCCACAACTTCTGGCTAAAAAAGAAATTTTAAAAAGATTTGTTAGAATTCAATAGCACAGGTATAAACTGTATAGCTTGCTTTTGTCTTAAAGCCAAGTATTTATTTCTACATCAAAAGCAACCAAAGTATAAAGCTTAACATGCAGTCTTTGCATTAACACAAAGCTACTTTCCACAATTTAGCTTCACGCTGTGAATTATTAAGAAAAAAAAAAATCTAAAATCTTGGAAAAGAATAGATTAAGACACAACAAAAACCGGACAATATTAACCAAGAAGCCACATCTACACAACCACATAGCAGTGAGATTTACCATGAAACGATGCATGAGATGTACAGGAGTGGAGCCAGACTGGAATGGCTTTTGCCTGGGGGTTGGCATTGGCCCATCATAGAGAGGCTGCTGTATAGATGATGGTAAAGCTGGAACGCCACCAGTCTGATCATCATCATCATCTTCCTTTTCAAGAAGACTGGAACTAGCTTTTATCATCCCAATATCTAGAAGTTTAAAAAAAAAAATTACATCTTACACATATTATTATAGGTAAAAAAAATTTTAAAAGTCAAGATTTCTCTGGAAAAATAAGACAGAATCTATCTGAGTAGAGGATGCTAAGAGATCGTCAGCACCAAAGAGCTCTGGAAAATTAGTTCAATCTGTACCTAGTGAGTTATCATCATCATCAATTATTGCCCGTCTCGGATAGCCTGAAGTTGGCACAATGTCATCACCATCACCATCATCTTCACTAGCTCCAGCCTTTGGGGAAGACTGTGGTTCAATCATATCTTCATTTAAATAGTCATCGTCTTCTCCATCAAAGAGATCATTGTAGTCTTTTGCCACTGTACTGGCAACCTAAAACAAGGTTAGCAATTATCATCAAACTTCTTCTGGACATGGAATTCAAAGAACGAATCAACGCACAAGAGGGAACTTCCAACACGCTATACAGAATGTTCACTAAAATTTGGTAATCTAAATAATCATGTTAATTTAAGAAATAATCAGTACTGATCACCTTGTCATTTGGTTTCTTTCCATCACCAATATTTTCCAACAACCCCAGATTTCCTTCAGTATCTGTATAAGCAATTTGCCTATATTTGGGGTGCCATGCCAGTCCACAAACTGAGTAATTCTTCTCATGTTTCATCCTAAAAAGAACATAAAAATAATGCATTTTTACTAAACTTCTCAGGGCAGAAACCTCCCCACGAGTTACTGTAAAAAGTGATAGTATTTACTAGTATTAGAAAGTGATGTTACAGTGATGTTACACATAATGAAATAATAGGTTACCTTTTAAATAAACATAGGTTACCTTTAAATAAACAGCTACTATAAAAAAAAATACAGCAGGTCTTACTTTTCTATGGAGGAAATCATTTAAACTTTGAAAATCAAACAGAATCATATTCTTAAAATAACAGCTTCCTCGTACATGTAGAAAAGACAAAGTAATTCCCCAGCATTCATACATTCCAGAACCATCCAGTTATAAAAAGAACATTCAGTTGTTTCTCTTGTACCAAACTGATGAGTTAATCCTCTATCTTTTCCACTCTTTCTTCTCACAAAAAATCCTCCAATTATTTACATAATCTGCCTTTAATTCTTAACATAGGGGTTATAGTAACAATCCTGCTTCTTACCCAAAATATTCAGACAGATAAATCATCTCTTCTCTTCTTTCCCACCTCACTTAATCATATCTCTTTTTTTTTCCTTTTTTTTTTTTTTTTTAATAGAGCGATGTTTTAACTAACCAAGATAGAGTGTAATTTGCCAGTTTGTCCTTTTTTGCCTACATGTGAGGATGGCTGACCGACGTACCTCTATTTCCCTCTCCCTTTAGAAAATCCATCTTAGTGCCAATTACTTTTGGGATGTGAGGAAAATTTGTTTCCATCAAAACTATGCTTTAATCAACTATTAGGTTAAAACATAGTAAAAGCTATTTGCACACAGAAAACTAGACTACGGAATTTGGACAAAGTCCACATCATAGAATCATAGGTTGGAAAAGACCTCTAAGATGATCAAGTCCAACCATCTGCCCAACACCACCGTGTCTGCTAAACCATGTCCTGAAGTGCCACATCTACACGGTTTTTAAACCCCTCCAGGGATGGGGACTCCACCACTGCCCTGGGCAGCCTGGTCCAATGCCTGACCACTCTTTCAGCAAAGACACTTTTCCTAATATCTAATCTAAACCTCCCCTGATGCAACTTGAGGCCATTGCTTCTCGTCCTATCGCTGGTTACCTGGGAGAAGAGACCAACACCCACCTCACTACACCCTCCTTTCAGGTAGCTGTAGAGAGCGATAAGGTCCCTCCTCAGCCTCCTCTTCTCCAGACTAAACAGCCCCAGCTCCCTCAGCTGCTCCTCATAAGACTTGTTCTCCAGACCCCTCACCAGCCTCTCTATCCTTCATGTCCCTTCCCTATTCTATTTCTAAGAATATACTGTTTCCAGATCCTTCTAGCTATGCAGAAATGAAAATAGCACACCACATGAATCAGAACATAATTCTGCGCATACTGGATATGGGGAGGGAAGGCAAAACAATGCCACGTTCCTACCCACTACCAAGAGTTATACTCTCGTGGAAGCTGCTTACTTGTACAACACGGAAATGACAAGGCAGCCCTTGAATTCTGTTCAGCAGATGAACTGCAGTATTACTGCACCTCCCCTGGGTGCACAAGAGAAGAGCCCTTCTCTTGCTCCCTTTGCCAGAAAACTTCTGGATTTTCCCTGTAAATCTTTTTAAGGTTTTTCAAGAGGCAGAGTTCTACACTTGCACCAAGTAAGTTTTACAGAAGAGATAACAAAATTCTGTTTCAAGAAAAAACATGTACTTTGGGATTAATGGAACAACTCTGAATACCTCTCCATGCATTCCTGGGTTTCTGCATTCCACACCACTATACACCCATCCACACTTCCAGCTGCCAGATACTGCCCACATGGTGACCAGGCCACAACATTCAAGGCCTAAGGAAAATATAAAAAAATAGGGGGAAAACAAAATATTACCAATGCACATACAGCATTCATATTCTGGAGCTTAAAACAGACAGATATGCTGGAAAAAAAAGTAATAATAATCATCTTTAGCAAATCAGATCCAGCCTCCTGTACTACAGCTGGCTTTAGGTAGTTCCCTGCAAGAACCATTCTCTACAGACAGCACACTTTTCTTTTTTGAGAATATCCATCTTCTGTCATTAAACACTGCCATAAGGTCAAACAAAGCCTGATTCTAGACATGCAGATAGAAGCATACCAGGTTTTGCAAACTCAGCATTAAAAATAGCTTTATTTATTTTGATCTTAATACAGTTCCATAAATTAAAATGCAAAACTGTGTGTTCCATATCTTAATAACACCAGAAAAGCGGTCCTTTTTAACCCAAAAGGTTTCCAAGTATCTAATGAGATCAAAAGAAAGTAGTCCCAACTGTGCCATGTTCTACACAGCTAAATTACAGCTTAATAAAATATAAAGTGAACAACTGATATCTCTGCTCTGTGCAGAATGATACTCTTGACATTTTCCCTAAAAAGCTATGTATTTAGAGCAATTTGTGAAAACAGATGTTCTTCAGCTGCCGTTGGTGACTCACCAGCAGACCTCAGAGATCTAGTCGGCTACTACAAACGGAAGAGGGGAACCAGAGCCACACAAAGACATGGTCGACACTCATCTAGTATTTCTTGCTTTGTTTTCCAACATAAAGTAACAGGATAGGACATGGGATAATGGCTTCAAACTGAAAGAGGGCAGATTTAGATGAGATATAAGGAAGAAATTCTTCACCGTGAGGGTGGTGAGGCCTTGGCCCAGGTTGCCCAGAGAAGCTGTGGCTGCCCCCTCCCTGGCAGTGCTCAAGGCCAGGCTGGACGGGGCTTTGAGCACCCTGGGCTGGTGGAAGATGTCCCTGCTGATGGCAGGGGGGTTGGAACCAGATGAGCTTTAAGGTCCCTTCCAATCCAAACCACTCTATGATTCTAGGATCAGAAAATGTGAGCAATTGTTACCAAGGGGGGCTCAGGGGAAGAGATACTGTACATAGGATAATTTCCAGCAGAGCAATATTTAAATTACAGAAGATTTAGCAAGCACCTTGTTTATGCACCTACCTGTGTGATGAACGTATCTGATAGGTCAGACTGACTATCCCACGTTTCTCTTCTGTAGAGTTTAACAACTTTATCTACAGGAATTGCCAGCAACTGTTCAAAGGAAACAAGAATCAGACCATCTAGAACAAGTTACCTTTCAAACAGAACATTCACATACCATAGCTCCTTCATTCAGAAGTATTACAGTTGTGACTGCCTCAGTATTTAACGGTTCTCTAGCATCCCAGCAATGCCAACAGAGAAAGTAAAGAAAGCTGAAGTAACTTGAATGACAAGATTCTTCAATGCGTTCCACATGCAGCACAGCAAAACATGCCTGGTTTTGTTTTAATCTTTATTTCCTTCTGGCAGAAAACTGAAGACAATGATAGATGCACCGTCAGGTTATAAGTTCTTTTTTATGAAACAGCTAACACACACATATAAGTAGTTTGCAATGCTCAGAGCACAAGGCTTATGTTCTGCTTTTCCCTCCCTCCCCAAACCTCTTTTGATCAGGTTACAGTTTCTCAACAAATCTTATCTGAATAGCTGATTCCTCAAATAGTTCTTTTCCTCTCCCACAAAACTGCATGTTACTGCCTGCTTATTTTTTTAGGATTTAGATTTTTTTTAAAGACTTCTAACAATTTGCTCTGTATGAGAAGACTACTGCTTACATTTCAAATGCATGTATGTGTGAAGAATTAGCCTAAAAATTAGAGTATTGTTTTTATGCAATACGGATATTGAAAAAATTTGTACTGCAGCTGACATTCTCTGTTCCACAGAAAAGTTATGCACAGTGCCATCATAGCATCCAGGTATTTTGAAGAGTGGACATGGGTAGACAGACACAAAGGCTAAGTTGCGGAGACAGAAGATTATTCAGGTAAGAACTGTGAGAAAACAACTGGAAAATACTCTTTAGATCCAGTATAGTGGAATGTCAATAAAGGATGAGCAGGTTCTGGCACACTATTGTCGCAGGCAAGAACAGAAGCCATAAAACAGTTTTTCCAAGTAGCCAGCTTCCGCGCAGCTCGCTGTCCTTTACTTGAAGCAGGACAGGGCATGCCTCATTTCATACAGGTTCGCGTTTATCCGCTCCTTCCTCCTGTCCCCTTTGCATTGCCAGATGCTGCAGAGCTGTTCTAGGTTACACGCTGCAGAGACACCCATACAGCTCTCTCAGCTCCCCAACCCACTCAGATTCGTGATCCACACGTGGTACCACTGAAGCAGCACACACACAATGCTCGAGACCTGTAGCAGGTATCAGCCCCACCTTTAGTCACAGCAGAACCCAGTTCGCTCTTCCGGTGAAAAGAAATGGAACAAGCTACTAAGGAAATATTTACAGAGCATAATTACTCTTAGGGCAAAATTTACTTAAAGTAGAGAAAAGCTGAACTCCTTTGATGCTCTGTTACGGGCAATTTGATTATTTCCCTCGTGTGCAATGTTCCTTCCTATTCAGCGCAACATGACTGTTCAACATTGTTTTGGGCTGACAGCTAGACCACTGCCAAACACAGTTGGGAGCTTAAACAAGTAACCATTTCCAGGCTTTTATTTTTCCTAAAAGTGAACTTCACCCCAAATACTTTCCTTAGTCCCAGGAGCTGCCATTTGGGCTTGCCCAGATTGAATTCTACTGTTGGACTCTCAAAGAGAAAAGAAGAAATAAGATGTGGCTAAACAACGTCACTTACCTTCCCACTGCCAGGTTGCCAGCCAAGCCTGCATATTGATTTAGCATTTATCACGTCATTACATTTCTGCAGCAGCGGCCAGCTTGTCGTGCATGTCTGAAAACAAAGTATTAGAAAATTAGTTTTCTAGCTCTGTGAAAATCTACTGTATAGCACAAATTCTTGAAGGAAAAGTGTGGAAGAAACTAAAAAGAAAAAAGCTATACCGTTTTTGAAACTCTTTCATCCAAATAAAGTGGTACATACTGCCTTAGAAAAAAAAAAAAAAGAAAAAAATATCTTGCAAATATAGACCTGAAACTATTTTAATGACAATACAACTACTTGTAACAGAAATAAGGTCACAGAATAAGTGTTTTTAATCAAGTACAGAACAAATGAGCTCATGTATTTTTAGGTTACAGAGAAATCTGGCCAAAACACATTTGTCAACCCCACATCAACTGCAGCAAGGTGACAATACATCAGCATCAGTCTCGCCACAGCAGTATAAAAAAAATGAATGGCTATATTCTCAAATTACAGCACAGATACATACATCATACTGCCACAATCCTAAGACACTGCTAGTGTAATTGTCCCAAAAGGCACCCACTGAACACGAGATTTCACACTAGAAGTATGTTTTTGCTCTAAAAAGTAGCAATCCACAAGTTGCGCGCACACATTTTCAACTGTACTTACAGGAATGATTCCAGTCAATGTCATAATAATAATTCCAGATTCTTATTCCAGTCAATGTCATTTAGCAAAAATAATCCCACACACCTATGCAGAAATGCCTTATTAAAGCGTTCACCCAAAACTCTCTCTTCAGAGATTAAATATGACTCTCTCACTAAATTGGACTGCTTACATGCCCTGAACTTTTTCAGCCAAATATTGCCAGGCTGAGCCCAAAGACTGTATTTCTAATAAATTATGTTCTTCAAACTGTGATTTATGTCCTTCTTCTGAGAAATTGTTGTGAAGTTTGTAACAAAAACACACAAAAAAATTGGAATAGCCAGCCCCTTGTCAGTAGCCTTCACCTCGTTCTAATCTAAACAGTCGAAATGCACTGAGCTGAATCTCGAATCCTTAGAAAACAAAGTCTGTGTGCCACAGCCAGGAGAGACTGAAGTAACCCTGTGTCCAAAGTCCCCGCTCAAAGAAAAATGTTACCATCACGGGCATCATCTCAGTGCTTGTGGCACGTGAAATCCGTACCTCCTCCTAATCTTAGGTCAAAGTAATAGCATTCCTATGATGAAGACTAACCAACCAGATCACTTATAGAGGAAGATACTCAGCATCTCAGAGCATTATTCCACTTTCACCAGTCAGTTACAACCCTGAAAATTACTCATTATTTCTTAGGAAGCTGAGTAAAAATAAATAAACCCAAAATATACCTAGATGGTTGTTTATTAGAATAAAAATATTTCCTTAACCCTGAAAGCAACGAGCTGAAATTCTGAAATAAAGCATCTGATGTCAACTGCGATCTTTACACAGAAGTGTTATTTCTGAAAGCGCTGAGAACAAAATACACAATGTTGGCCAACAAAGAAAGATGAATGGAAGAAATCCGGGATTCCACAGGCAGGAAGAACAATCCACAGCTCCCCAGGCAACATTTCATAATCAGGCTTTGGAATTTCTCCCAGAAGTAGACAAAAGCATTCTATAGAGCGTAGTTAGAGCTCTTCCCCCCAAAAAATGAATTCACCACCTATTCTTTCAGGTGCTCCAGTGCACAGCCACCCCTTTACCAGCACAAGAATTACAGATATAAACATTTTTGTAAATACTAGCAGCAGCTACTGATGATATATGGTAAGACAAGAAGCATTTATCCCAGTAGTTCTTTCAGTCCAGTGTTTCTTGCTGTCTGTGAAATCCCTGATCTCTTACGGAACACTGAACTTTGCAAGGCCGGCCTCTTACCTGATCTGCGATTTTCCATACTCTGACAGAACCATCACAGCTCGCCGATGCCTATGTAAGAGATTTTTGTAAATGAATGAAGAATTAAAGACAGAGAAATTAATGCTACAAAATTGAAAAAAATCCCTATATCCAATGCTACAGACATACAATACATAAGTAGTTTTAAAAAGAACGCCTCCCAGTTTAAGCCATTTTAAGACTTAAAGCTTTCTAATACTGTCATCTTGATAACTGTACTCCACTCCAAACTACTGTAATTACAAAACCCTCATACTTCAAGTGAGCTGCCTGTTCACAAAAGAAGCTCAAAATTAATTCTAAATCTCTTTAGTGAGCCATCTTTTCCTCTCTAAAATCATATCAGCATTAGATTCCAGCAGAACACAGACAGTAATTGAGTAGTAAAGCAAAGACTGAACTCTCCTGGGAGGCAACAAGTTGTCACACATTCCATTAGCTGTAAGGTCAGCTGAAATAAAGTAATTTCATGTGCTCAGTCACTGCTTTTTTTTTTTTTTGTAAAAAGCATATATTTTTTTTTTTCCCAGTGAAAAGGAGATTCAAAGCAGAAAGTAAACAAGAAAGTGTTTTTACCAGGTAAACATCCCTAGGGTCAAAAGACAGGCTTAAAACGGGAGCACTGTGTCCTCGGAATGTTTTCTGCTTGCTGCTATCAGTCACCTCCACAACCTTGACCATAAAGTCACTGTAGACCACAAAGACACAGAAGTATTAATATTGGTATTAGCAACAACAGACTATTTGTTTACGGCAATAAAAATTGAATTGGGCACATCTTTTGGTGAAGTTACAGCTCTCAACACTGCTTGATCTAAGGGAAAATGAGGCTTCTACAACAGGACCAAGGCCAGACTGCCTTTATCAGAAAGTAATTTTTGTTCGTATCAAAGTTCATAAAATATGGTTGCTCTTTAAAGAGGATATTATGTACACACAGACCATCTATCTGCTTAATGTAATATTCTATATGACCCAATGAATGCCTGTGTTTAGATACCAGAAATCTAACTTAACAAGAACTACCTGTTAAACAAGACCAATATTCATTACCATAATTATTCCATCAGCTGGTTTAATAAAAAAGAAAAAAGAGCAAATAGTTCACATAGTTTATTTTGTGAAGTTTTTAACCGGATTTTTAAGACCATTTAGTGTATCAGATACATTAACTGATTTTATTCAGTATTCCCTCCTCCAAAATTACTGACCTTACCACAGTTTAACTCAAAATATCAATGCTAACTTCTAAGCCAAAGAGCTGCTATGACAATCTTTCAGTACCACTCCCTCTCATGCTTCATTGCAACAAATTCAGAGAAAAATTTAATTTTAGGACCGAATTCTACAGGGTTAACCACTACTTTAACTGCGTTCAGAAACACAGCCTCAATTTTGTCAACTGTTTAATGCTAACCAAACAGTCACAAAAGGAAGTCTGTAAGCTATATTGCAAGACAATTAAAATTATGTTAGCACTCTTCAACAATGTAAGACAACTTTAAAGAAAAATTTAAAAAAACAGGCAATAGGGGTTTGTTTTGTTTATTTAAGGAGCCACACAGCTACTTTTCAAACAGTTCATGTGAACTTTGGCAGCCAGCTGGATGTTAAACTCATATATAAACAGAAGTTTGCAGACTTCGTGTAAAAAAAATGGAGAAATCTGGGACAACTAAATGCAGTTGTTCTTCACTGCGTTCCTTCATTTCATGGTTGTCCCCATCTCTCTCCTTGAGTATGTTACAGAACACCTCACCAAGGGGTGGCCTCACAGTCTCACAAGCTCTTTTTCCTAACGTGAGGGCCCTGGTCAGGCTGCAGAAATACTGGGGATTTTTGTAAAAGTTTTAGAAGCAGAAAAGAGTTTGCTGTCTGCCTAATCTCTCTAATCAAAGTCAGATCCTGGGGCAGAGCTGTTCCCTCAGAAACAAGCGCTGGCAAAGGGCCCAAACCCATGATCCCTGTCAGATGCAGGGACTGGAGCGGTGACTGCCCCCAGCTGTCCAGCCTCCCAGTTCTGCTGGAGCTGGTGCGTCTGCTCTGCAGCTGCCAGAGCTCACAGCCCAGCATATTCATCCAAATTGCTTTCCAGTTCAATTCACACTTTGAGGAGCCGGGGAGCAGATGCAATGCTCTGCCACCTCTACTGCGGAGGCCAGATTCCAGTAGAGAGGCAAGCAGACAGCCCAAGTTAGCTACAGCTGCCCAGAGTGCTCACCAAATCCAATGAAGAATCACCTGAGCCTTAGACAAGTAAATAAATAAAAAAAAATACTGCCTGCTTGCTATTTTGCCATCTTTGTTAAAGGACTAGCGCATATTACGTACAAGCCAACATACTGTCCTGAGAAATTAACTAAACCACGCATTTAATTCCCCTCAAGCGAGTCTCACAACTGTCATCCGTGATCGTTTAGCAGAATGGTGATGATGCTTACGCCAGAGAATGAGTCAAAGCTCTCAGGCAAATCAGAGCCCACCTAACTTTTCACGTATATATGCAACTGCAGTGCTGCGAGCCTGAACAGTCAGGACATTATCTTTAGCACACAGTAACAAAAATCCTCAATGCTGCAATGAGATCCATACGGGTGAACACTTCGGCTTCTGCGTTGCAGCACTGAAATCTGAAAACGCCCAAGTCTCCTAAAGAAAAGGAATTATTTCCCAACAGCAGATTTCTATTTAAAAATTATTTGGCGGATCAAGTATCTCTCAGAGCATTGTTTCTTAAAGTCCTTTGCATTCCTTTCTTCCCCTCCGCCCCCGAAAGGCATTCTGCAGTACTTTAAAACCCCCAGAGGTATGTGGATCCACCACCTCACTGGTAAAAATCAGCATGTGAGGAAGTGGCCAGATTTTGAACGCTTTTCCTTATCATGCACAGATTACCTAGATCCAGCAGCAATTTTGGTACCATTGCTATTAAAGATGACGTGGTTTGCATTCATGGTGAAACGAGTAAGGATGCCATCTGGAGCTCCTTCAGGAAATGTGTGTATCTGCACAGTGTTGTTTGATACTGCTGTGATCAGTCTTCCATTCTAAAAACAAAACCCATCATAAAATTTGTTAGTTAAAACACATTTATGCCCATGGAGCCAAAAAAACTACTCTGATGTTCCCAGTATTTGGGTGGACTAACTTTAGCAGTTCCAACAGAGTCTGAGGAAGAGTGAGTAGTAGGGGAAATATTCTTTAACTTTTATTTCTTCCCCAAAAAATTACAGACAAGCACAGTAACTTTAATACTTTATAACTTTAACCAAACTGTTAAAAACTAGAAAAATTCTTCTCTTACTTTCAGTCCTGTAGAAACACACTGCTAGATCTAATACTGAAACTCCAGCTGATTCAGTAGACTTAAAATTCATTATGGCAATTCACTGCACACCTTCCCAATACCTTCCAATACCAACTGCAATACCTTCCCAACTTGTATCTTTAGAAAAATAATGAATACTCAGAGTCACTAATGAATTTCAAAGACAACTTTCCAGTCCTCTTCCGGTGGCTGGAACATTCACTGCTTTCGCGCAGGCAAGAAAGCTCTTCGAACAGGAATAATCTCGCATCCTATTCAGCTGCATACGCTGCAGGATCAGGAGAGGGCACCCTCGGACCGAGCCGCTCAGGGAAATGCCACCAGGGCAAGATGAGGAGTTCAGGAACGATAGCTTAGCTCTTCTCAGGAAACAGAAGGCAGATGCTTACTAAAAATTAATCCAGATTAAAAGAAGTGCAAAACAACAGAAGTGATTACCCTACACTTGGAAAAGTAATAGCTCGTCTTCAACTGACAATACTATTCCTCAGTTGTACGTTGCAGTAAGTTTTTGAAATACTTAAATAAAGAAAAGCCTTATTTCCTTGAGGGGTTTTTTTTTGGGCCTGGGGTGCTGCTTTGTTGGTTTTTTTTTTTTTAAGTTGCCTGAAGTTATAGTAAAAATCCTGACAATAAACAAAGCAGTAGCCAGTACTAAACTCCCAAACTAAATCAAAGATTCAATTTATTACCTAGATTACATCAAAATCTCAGATCAGTGCCTCATGACATTTTCTTTAATAAAGAATAATTTTTGAAATAAGATTTCCTGAAGTTAAGTCTCACAAAGTGTTCTTAATCTCACTGTTTAAAAGTAAAAAAAAAATCCCTCAAAACTAAGAGCACTTTACAATAAACTTAAGAACACAGGATTTTCCCTACTGGTGTCAAAAATTAAAAGCAGGATTTTCCCTCCTCCATTAATAGTTTTAGCAATTTCTGGCTCTGCCACTTTTGCTAAGAGAACTCATTCAAGTCATCTCCCTTGGTTTGCGAAGATAAGTAATGAGATGAAAAGCAACAGCAAAATACCTCACAGAATCAGTGATGAAAACAGATTATACAGGTATTGAGGAAAAGATACAGAAAGTATGTTAAAATAGATACAAGAAAGAGGTTTCACTTAAGGCAGTAGTTCTGAATAAGGTTTCAAATTATTATTTTTAAAATACAATATTTATCTGTTACTTCTCACTCATTTCCTCTTTCATGCTCCTCTCCACAATCACAAATACTTGAAAACAATTAAAAAAATTTTCCTTTATCACTGCAAAATTAATGACACAATATCTCAAGAACTGATGTAGACTTCTGGAATTCCTCTCTTCTTCTACAGTTGCCACAAAGACAACATCTCAGACCTTCTATTACTAATGTAATGTAACAATAATTGCACGCACAGGAAATACTGTGAGAATTCTCAAGCTAAATACATGAGCATGCATAGCAAAAATAATTATTTTCTATTCTACAAATTCATATAGGTAACTTCTTTGCCTTGTTATTTACAAATAATGACTCTTACAAGATATAGTAAAAGGAATTGCCTTAACATTAAAACAAACAGAGCAGGTTATGCTTCAAACGCCCGTCACTCAGACTACAGACCTGCCTGTAATCAGTGCACTCACAAATTGTTACAGCCTCTGCAAGCAAGAATCCTATTCCCTTCTGACTTTAGGGACGGTGGGTCAAGAGGCATCTTTGGGCTAAGCAACAATTTTGAGAGCAAAATAGCAACCAATTATAAACAAGCATGATCAGACACTGACTTTGTGAAAGTAATTTCTGATTAATATGGATTGTAATTCCTTGGACCTGAAAACAGGCCCACACAAAACAACCTCTCGGCTCTTTTTCCTAATACTTGATGATTACATCTTAGGCTGGGAAACTTATTGCAACTCACACTGTGAGAAAACACTGAAACAGCCTGAAAGTTCATTGCATAATTAGCTTAATCTGCTGGATTCGTTTCTCAGAAAGGAGATCAAAGTCAGAAATGAGTGTAACCGAATGTGAAGGAAGAGGAGGGAAAACATTACAGAAGTTTAGTATATGGACTAATTCCTCTGCAATCCTGTATGGGGTAAAATGAATTGTCAGAAGTAGATTTATAGAAAATACTTAAGTTAGTCAAAATACTCAAGAAGTCTATAGGCACATATCATCAATTAAATTTCTGCGTATTTCAGAAAATTACGTTCTCAATACTGCTTTCATATTTTCACTTAGACACATAGGCAGAATATGTTCATATGCTCAGATTTAAATACCTACCCTCATTAAACAGCATTCAACTTATTTTCTCCATACATTAATCTGAAGACAAAGACCTACGTATTTAACAAACGTCAAAGATCTACATATTTAACATACGTCAGACCTGAATGTGCTACATACAGTATTGTCCTTGCCTTTTTCTGTGTATTATCCCAGTACACGTTTAAACCCACGTGAGCAGCATCCCTGGGCCTGAAAATCCAGCACCTGTACAGTCACGTGTCAACACCAGCACGACACAGCTTAGAGGGGTTCTGTTAACGACGATACCTTCAGAGCACACGAATAGGCCTTTTCTCCCACATTAATGGACTTCGGATCGTCATCATCCAGGTTTTCCCAAATCCTAACATCTCCATCACTGCCACAAGTCACAATGCAGCTGTGGAAAGACACAGGATTTGGTCACATTCGGGGCAGCCACTGTGACTTTCAATCCCAACGTGAAGATGTTACTGAAGCGTTTGGGTCTTTTAAAACGGAAACACAATACACACTATGCGATACAGTGAATGCCTACAGTTATTATGTCCAAGTAACTTATTAAACATGGGAAAGGGGGGAAATCACATCTGGGAGCACAACACAGTACCCTGAGTCTCTGATAACTACCTGTGCCTGGTGCTCAGCTGAACTGACCCTGAGATATTACTGGTCAATCCATTTTTTTCCAGGACCTAGAGCAAATTCTTCAAAGGACTTAATTAGCACTGATTTCTCTAAGAACCAGCCATTTAATTGCTTCTTAAGCCTTTGAAAACTTATCTTACAGTTTACTACAAAGTTGAGGGCAAAACTAAGATTATTAACGCATACTTGACTGAAGTTTAACAAGCTTACATGTTCCAGGCCTACAGAACCCTTAAAAAATAGTTCATGTGGAATTCAAGTTTGCTGGAGTTAACATTCACAATTTTACTGCAGTAAACAATAACCTGAAGTCACAGAGCAAATATACAGAAGCTTGCATGGGATTTTTAATTAAAGACATCGTGAATCTATAATCAAGCCTTGCATTCTTTTTCTCTAAAGCTGTTTGCAGATCCAAAAAACCTTAATTAAACAGCAAAACGTTACAAAGCCAGTGGTGAAGCTATGATGCTGCTCTTCTTCATTTTGTAAGGGCTGCACTTGGAGAGCAACACAACGCTGTGTTGATATTGAACGTACTGACGCTGGAGAGCCCAGCAGTAGTGGATCGGTGGGATTTGGCAGAGATGTCTGCATTCTTTTTTAAACGTTTGCATTGTAAAGGCAAACAAGGCTTTCTGTGGTTTCAAGGGATTGCTATTAGACTAACTCTTCAGAGGAGTCTTTATACCCAGGCTAACAGACTAAATAAAGGAGTAAGAGAATATGGACTTCAACCATACTCAATACATAAGACTTACCCCTTGAGTTCATTTCAAGCGGGCTTGTTTTCTGGTTTCCCATTTATTCTTAATCAACAAAAAGGTAACGGCAAATATTTAGTTTATATTTATACGTTCTGGGAATAGCGCAAGAATGAGAAGAAAAGACAGCAAGCCCAACACTGGATGTCTTCAACTGTATTTTTAATTTCTTAGAGTGTGTCTGAACATATTTTCTCCCACACTACATCGATTTTTTCTGCTAGATTCTGTGAAACCGCTCTTACAAAAAGTGCATATGGAGGCTTTACATATACACATACATATACACTATATATATATGCATATATATAGGCTTGCACTGGAGTTCTATGCCACTTCAAACTTCAGGGCATCAAACTATCTGTCTCACAGCCAGCTTCCCACACAGGCACAAACCCAAGGGAGCGGGGCCGTTACCTCCCCGCGTCGTCGAAGCAGACGTCCGTGTGGCCCTCGGTGTGGCCGTACCGCATCGGCTTCCGCGCCGCAGGCATCTTCGCTCCCACCTGTTTTACTTACGGAAGGACGAAAAAGGGGAGAGAAATAAAAATAAATTTAAAGAGGAAAAGCTTCGGAAAACAGAGCCTACAGGCGGCGGGGCAAGGGCAGAAGTGCTGGGCCAGGCACCCGCGGGGCTCAGCCGCCCACCCGGCCCTAACCCGGTCACGGCCCGGCAGAGCCCCCCGCCTCGGCAGGGCCCGGCCGTGGAAGCGAACCGAAGCGGGGGGGGGAACAGGTTAAGGGCTGAGGGGTGCCGGGGGCCCGTCCCTCAGGCACCGCGGCGCCCGGGAAAGGCCAGGCCAGGCCGCCGGGG
>Ga0065711_1030735_pt1 | contig 31589 bp, 8 predicted proteins | sample Hoacrofraction12_FD_59098 | JGI IMG/M metagenome (GOLD analysis project Ga0065711, IMG submission 59098) | Hoatzin crop microbial communities from Cojedes, Venezuela - Epithelial fraction 12 v2 (version 2) | ecosystem: Host-associated > Birds > Digestive system > Esophagus > Crop | place... | reverse complement strand
GGCCTGCCCTGAGCGCCCGGGCGCTTTCTCGGAGGGGAGCCGGCAGCGTGGCCGTCGCCATGGGGTCTGGAGTCGGGCTGGGGCTGGCGGCGGTGCTGGCGGCCGCCGTGCTGTGCGGGCCCGGGGGGGCCGCCGGGCGCGTCCTCAGCGGTGAGTGGCGTCGGTGCGGGGGCCGCTGTGGGAACTGCGCGCTGGCAGGAGCCGCCGCGGGGAAGCGCCGGGACTGAACACGCTCGTTAAACCACCCGCGTGTCGGAGGCGAGCCGTGGCGTCGGCTGCGGGGAGCGGGACCTGCCGGGGGCCGGCGCACCCCTCCGAGCGGGGGCAGCGGCGCCGTCGGGTCCCGAGCGGCAGAGCGCCGGGCTCTCCGACCTCTGCGGCCGCCCCAGGCCGGCTCCTGCCGGTGCGGCGTTGTCCGGGAACGGGCGCGTTGTTGGGTCTGGGGGGCCGCCTGCCTAACGCAGCTCCGTGTGAGCTGTTCGAAGAGACAGAGCGTCCGCTTGCTGTAGCGTCTTCCTGAGGAGCAGCTGCGCACCGAGATTTGTTTGCATCTGTACGGCAAGGGTTCTTCCTTTTTGTGGTACGGTTACCAGGAGAAAGCAAACTTTTAAGAACATACAGAGTAAGCAGTTTTGTTATCTCTGTTTATACCCACATCTCTCAAAACCCAGAGGAAGACAATACTTCAGAAATCTAGGTTTAATTTAGGAGCTATACAATCACACTGTGTATTTCCAGCACACAGGTGTGTATGCTCAGAAGCTGCTAAATTTAATGAAAAGGGTATTTTTAATTGACTTTAATTAGGTCATCCCTTCCAAGCTAAAGCTAACAGGCTCTCAGAGGCATGTTGGGTGTTCAAACACATCCATACATCTGTCTTGAAACAAAGATTTATGCACTTGTTATCGAATTATCTGTGTAAATCTCTGTATAAGCAGGTAAGAACATGTCTCTCTACAAACTGATTCCAGAACAATGCAAATTATTTGTATGCAGTTGTTTCAGAGGCTGTAACGGTAGCATGTCAAGAAAACTTCTTTTGTAGTAAACATTTGAATGCTGAATAGGGAAAATTTTCATAGCTGTTGATGGAGTACAGCCACTGACCTTTTTGGTGATGTCTTATTTGACGCAAGTTCATGTGTAGAACTGAGATGCGCTGTTGCGCTTTTGGCAAAACTGTGTCTTCGAGGAAACAGTAGCTTAGTAGCAGTACTTCCAGTGTTTTGAAAAAGCTTGCCTGCCTGAAGCGTACCTTGAAATATTTTGTCCACCTCTCTTATAATGTAAATTGTATGTTCATATATATGATACAGCAAAGCTCTTGGTATTCATATAAATTGTTAAACTGTATAACACACTATTATTTAAAGGAATAGTGAAGATTATTTATCCTTGGGATGCATTTTACATTAGTATTCTCAGTGCAGGAGTCCATGTGTGGGTGAGGAAACCCAGCCCCTTATTGTTCTAGCTGATGCTTTTGCATTTAAGTGGCGTATGTAGCAAATTGACTAGAGGTCCAGCTTTTAAAACAGTGTGTAATTATGTGTATACTGCTTAGTCAAACTGTTCCTAGATGCATATAAAGCTTTGGGGCTTTGAAAGAATACAGGCTTTACCCCATAGTTCCCTGAAACATTTCAAAGCATGTGATGAGTCTCGTGCCACTGTATTATGCGGCTAATACTTTGCTGGTTGAAGCCACTTACAGAAGGAAAAGCCAAAGATATTTAGTGTACTTGTGCCAGAATATTCTGAAATACTGGCAGGAGAGCTCTATTTCTCACAAGGACCACAGCCCTATCCTGCCACATGCACATGGGTAGGTCTAGTACTGGTAGTAGATTGCACTCTTTAAACCAGAAATAGGACTATGGAATTACTGGTCTGTGCGTGCTGTCCACCTGACTTCTATCTGGCTTAAATGTGTATAAGAACCAACACTTATATAGACTTGAACAGGCTCTTATTTTAGACCATAAGTCTACATCTTACACAGAACTGTTTCTGAAAAACTGCTAATTTATGCTCCCATCATCATAATCTAGAATAAATGGAAATATTGCTGCTCTCTTTTCAAATCAGTTAAATATACAATCCCTATCACTCACATGGAAAATGTTCCTGAAACTGACTTCAGCGCTGGTTGGAACTTGTGGAAAGATTCCCATTCACTGCAGTAAGTTTTCAGCAGAACTAGCAGTAATTGCAAAATCACAACCATTTTGACCACAGTGTCAAGAGGGCAGAGAAGGAAGGGTCTACTTTTTCAAAATGCCAGTTCCTTAGGTATAGGTTTTCTGTTTCTTTTTTTAAGTATGTTAATTTTCCTAGAATATAATTAAAACGATTATTTACATCCAGCAGTTCTTGTTTAGGTGTTACTTCATTGTCTTTAATTTGGAAATTATTAAAGAGAAGTAACACAAATGCTTTGTAAACCTTAATGTAGTTGGATGGATGTTTTTTGTGCAGTGCTTACCTCCCTCATATCAGAATATCTAGTGCTGCCAGAGAATTGATTACTAAAGAAAAAAATCAAAGCAATCTCAGGAGAAACTGCTGAGTCTGCCTTGCTGTCCCATGACATCATGAAGAACATGAAGTGATGATAATGCAGTTTGCAAAGATGCAATTACTTTAAGTATCTGTTGGGCAGGAAAGATGCAAGCTAATCTTATTACTAATCATTTAACAGCCTATGTATTAATCATAGTTGTGATAGTTTAATGACTACTGTTTGCTGTCTTTTTGTATTTCTATGGCTTTTTAAATATTGCTCTTTGCTAATGCTGTGCATCAATAGCAGATTAAATACTGATACAATGTTTTAAAGCAATATGTATCTATTTTGGTGTAAAAGTATTTGGATTATTTTGGTGTAAAAGTATTTGGATATATAAAGCAATAAATGAAGAACCTTTGGTGACTCATGAAAGAAGAAGAGTTGCCCCTAAACTGTAGGCTTCTTTGCTTCACGTGCCTTTAAGGGTGTGGATATTTTCATTCGCACAGCTTATGACCAGATTGGAGTTGGTCATAAAATATTGTAAAGTAAGATAATTAAAAAGTATCTTCATAGATAATGAATTGAATAGAGATGAAAAACCTTTCTCAAAAGGTACAATTTAATTTAGTTCAAATGGCTTGGCCTGCTTATTACACCCGAGATTTGTCTGTCAGACTTTTAAGTATTTTCTGTAGATTGAACCTTCTACTGTTTTTGTTGTGGATTTTTTTTGGCCATGGACTATTATTTTTAGGCTACATCTGTAGCTCAGAATTTGATAAAGTATAACTTCAAAAAATACTGCCAGTCTCATCTACAGGATACACATGCAACAGTTGTGTATTGAACACAACATTTTGTTGTGAATGTCCAGCGTTTGGTTCCATACTAGAATAGCTTTTAATGGACGTACATGCCCACATGGTACAAATCTTTTTGTTCAGTTGTAAGTCTTGGTAATCATTAAAGCTGGAACTTTGAGAACTGCAAGGGAAGTTGGGTACTTAACTCCCCTAGACTCCTTTATTAATTCCTCTGCTTATGCCCCTATTCTGAGCAATGTCTTCTTGGGGACAAATCAATGATCTATAGGCTCTTAAGCTGAAATGAGTTGATCACTCCTGAATGTAATAGATTTTCTACCGTACACTCCTTGGTCCTAACCCAGAAATTCCATAATACCCTGTGGAAAGACTTTATATTAGGTAAACTGCTGTGACTCATCAAAACTGTGTTCTCTTTTATAACCTGAGATGTATGATGGTGAATGAGTTGTTCTACAGCAAGGTAGGAATACCAAAGTACTGGAATCAGTTTCAGGAATCAGACATCTAGATTAAAGGTGATTGCCCTTTATGAACCCTGTAAAGCTTACCTTGCCTGTGGGAGAGAGCTATGCAGGTTGGCCAGACTGTGGCTCTGTTCAGGGGCTAAGGAAAGGGTGGTGAACAATTCTAGCATTTTCTTGTGTGAGCATGCTGCTTTTCTAGGAATGCAACATCTCCTTCTCAGTATCTTGTTCAAGGATAGAGGCTGTCTTGGGCTTAGTGACCATGAAATGACAGAGTTCTTGGTTTGAGGTGGTTAAGAGGAGGGCCAGCAAAACCACCACCATGCATTTTTGGAGGGCAGACTGTGGCCTGTTCAGGATGCTGGTTGAGAGGGTCCCCTGGGAGAAAGTCCTTAAGGGCAAAGGGGTCCAGGAAGGCTGTACGTTTTGCAAGGAGGAAGTCTTAAATGCGCAGGAGCAGGCTTTCCCGATGTGCTGCAAGATAAACCGGCGGGGAAGATGACCGGCCTGGCTGAACAGGGAGCTCTTGTTGGGACTCAGGAAAAAAAAGGAGGGTCTACCACCTATGGAAGAAAGGGCAGGTGACTCAAGAGGAGTGCAGGGGTCTTCTTAGGTCCTGTAGAGAGGAAATTAGAAAGGCAAAAGTCTAGCTAGAACTCAGGCTGGCCACTGTTGTAAGGGACAACAAAAAATACTTTTATAAAAATATCAACAACAAAAAGAGGGCCAAGGAGAGTCTCTGACCCTTACTGGATGCAAGGGGGAATGTTGCCAACAAGGATGAGGAAAAGGCTGAGGTGCTTAATGCCTCCTTTGCCTTAGTCTTTAATAGTCAGACTGGTTATCCCCAGGTAGTCAGCCTCCAGTGCTGGAAGATAGGGAAGGAGAGCAGAATAAACCTCCCATAATCCAGGAGGAAGCAGTTAATGACCTGCTGTGCCACCTAGACGCTTACCAGTCTGTGAGGCTGGATGCGATCCACCCAAGAGTGCTGAAGAAACTGGCAGAGGAGCTGGCCAAGCCACTCTCCATCATCTATCGGAAGCCCTGGCTAACAGGGTAGGTCCCAGAGCACTGGAGGATAGCCAGTGTAACATCCATCTACAAGAGGGACCGGAAGGAGCATCCTGGGAACTACAGACCTGTCAGCCTGACCTCGGTGCCAGGCAAGATTATGGAGCGATTCATCCTGAGTGGGCTCATCGGGCATGTGAAGGACAACCAGGGGATCAGGCCCAGCCAGCGTGGATTTGTGAAAGGCAGGTCCTGCTTGACCAACCTGATCTCCTTCTGTGACCAGGTGACCTGTCTAGTGGATGGGGGAAAGGCTGTGAATATTGTCTACCTGTACTTTAGTAAGGCCTTCGACACTGTTCGCCACAGCATCCTCCTGGAGAAACTAGCTGCCCGTGATTTGGATGGGTGTATACTCCGCTGCGTAAAGAACTGACTGGATGGCCAAGCTCAGAGAGTGGTAGTGAATGGAGTTAAATCCAGTTGGTGGACAGTCATGTGTGGTGTTCCCCAGGGCTCAGTTTTGAGTCTGGTCTTGTTTAATATCTTTGTCAATGATCTGGATGAGGGGATTGAGTGCTCCCTCAGTAAGTTTGCAGATGACACCAAGCTGGGTGGGAGTGTCGATCTGCTGGAGGGTAGGAAGGCTCTGCAGAGGGATCTGGACAGGCTGGATCGATGGGCCGAGGCCAACTGTATGAAGTTCAATAAGGCCAAGTGCCGGGTCCTGCACTTTGGTCACAACAACCCCATGCAATACTACAGGCTTGGGGAAGTGTGACTGGAAAGCTGCCTGGCAGAGAAGGACCTTGGGGTGTTGGTTGACAGCCAGCTGAACATGAGCCAGCAGTGTGCCCAGGTGTCCAAGAAGGCCAACGGCATCCTGGCTTGTATCAGGAATAGTGTGGCCAGCAGGAGCAGGGAGGTGATTGTGCCCCTGTGCTTGGCACTGGTGAGACCGCAGCTGGAGTGCTGTGTTCAGTTTTGGGCCCCTCACTACAAGAAGGACATTGAGGTGCTGGAGCATGTCCAGAGAAGGGCAACGAGGCTGGTGAGGGGTCTAGAGAGCAAGTCTTCTGAGGAACAGCTGAGGGAGCTGGGGCTGTTTAGTGTGGAGCAGAGGAGGCTGAGGGGGGACCTTATCACTCTCTACAACTACTTGAAAGGAGGTTGTAGCAAGGTGGAGGTCGATCTCTTCTTCCAAGCAACAGGCAATAGGACAAGGGGAAATAGCCTCCAGTTGCATCAGGGGAGGTTTAGGTTGGATATTAGGGAATATTTCTTTACTCAGAGAGTGGTCAGGCATTGGAACAGGCTGCCCAGGGAGGTGGTTGAGCCACCATACCTGGAGGTGTTCAAAAAATGTGTAGATGTGGCACTTCGGGATATGGTTTAGTAAGTAAGCATGGTAGTGTTGGGTGGATGGTTGGACTTGATGATCTTAGAGGTCTTTTCCAACCTATGATGCTATGGTTCTATGATTCTATGATTCTAAAGCTAGGTTAAGTCATCAATGTAAATAGCCTTTGCTTCCAGATGCTGCAGAGTCAGATCAAGACCTGAAGATCACTGAATGTACAAACTTAAAAGGTGTCTAAACTATTACATACTTTACCTAACTTGAATCCAGCACTTTGGAATATGCTTGTAGTGTCTTGTTTTTCAATGGAAATCATGTCCGTGACCTGATATGCTTAACAGATCGATAAAATATCGAATTGGTACAACCAGAGGTAATTGAACTGGAATTTGGGAGACTGCACTGAGACATATAGGAGAGATTGTAGGAAATACATAAAACACTCACATAAATTTAGCCTCAGAAATGGATAATGGTAGCTTTGTCAGCAGCAAGTAGGTTCAGCAGCAGCATGGAGCTCAATGCACATTGCACAAGTCCAGCACGGAGGCCAAATACTCCAGTGGGTTAGACAGCACCAAGCTATGTGTTTCTACATGCTGCTGCCACCCAAGACCAAAGTTACACGGTGCCAGCCTTGGGAGGAAGAAGCTGGCCATGTTTGGGACTGGCACCAGCCAGGCACTGCTTCAGCCACACAGCTCCTTAGACAATACCTGGCCATCTGCTGTGGGCCAGGTATTTCACCAGGGGCAAAAGAGATTCCAGGAATGCAGTGATATTTTTATGTATTTCATTAATGATCTTTGATTCATGTCTAGTTCCTGAAGAGAGTGTACATTTTCTTTTCCCCTGTGCCTAGTAAACTGGTTGTGGCTTTTACCCTTTGCCACTCTCTTTGAACAGTGATTTCTGACACCTGTGAGAGTCATGGGCACTGCTGATCACAGAATCATAGAATGCTTTGGGTTGGAAGGGATCTTTAGAGGCCATCTAGCCCAACCCCCCTGCAGTGAGCAGGGATATTTTCAATTAGACCAGGTTGCTTAGAGCCCCATCCAGCCTGGCCTTGAATGCTTCCAGGGATGGGGCCTCCACTACCTCTTTGGGCAGTCTGTTCCAATGTTCCACCACCCTCATGGTAAAAAATTTCTTCCTTCTCTCTAGTCTAAATCTGTCCTCCTTTAGTTTAAAGCCATTACTCCTTGTCCTATTGCAACAGGCCTTAATGAAAATATTTTCCCCATCTTTCCTACAGGGCCCCTTCAGGTACTGAAAGGCTGCTATAAGGCCTCCCCGTAGCCTTCTCTTCTCCAGGCTGAACACCCCCAATTCTCTCAGCCTTGATCCTCTCTCTGTGGCAGGTGTGCAAGTATGGTCAGGGAACTAGTTTTGACCTCCTCATCCTCCAGTGCACTCACCAAAACAGTGCAGATGGTACATAGCAAAAATAATAAACTTTTACTGCTGTCAGTAAAAGTGAACGTTTTCACTCTGGAGGTAGAACACTAGGCCATTTAAGTTTAACTATGTCTTTTTAAGGATTGGTTCCTCTCCTAAAACACTCCAGTGTGTTTTGCATGACTACACGCTATCCGTGTGAAACATTTACATCGCTTCAGATCAGCCCTATATGTTAGGATAACAGGACTGCTGGAAACATTCATGTCAATCTGTAAAGCATCAGTCTTGCCAAGAATCTTGCTTGTTTTCTTCACCAGAGTTATGAAAATGGTAGGGAAGGTAAAGGCTATGGCTTTTTAGGCTGAAGAGAAGAATTTAATCAGTGTGTCATGAAATCCTATTCTCAGAATTATTTTAATTGGTTTAGATATGAACAGAAACATATAGGTCAAAAATTAGCTGAAGGGCTGTAAACAAAGGAGTGTGTGTGAGAAACCATTGTTCTGAATGCAAAGCAAGGAGTGAAGGGTTTTCCTCCTTGTACAACTCCAGGGTTCAACTCCAGAGCAGTTATTTAATTTCTAGAAAACAGCTCATTAATGGACTTCAGGAAGGGTACTAAATTAAGGGCTGTGGCACCATAAAAGAGCGAGAAGGACCTCACCAGGCCAAGGCTCTAACTCACAAATGCGCGTAACAAGGTGCCTAAATCCTCCAGCTCTCATCAGCTCCACATTAAGCATAAGCATAAGCTTAATGAAGTCCCATTGCTAAGGCTCTTCTCCATCTTTCAGTCTTCTGAGTCTCGTGGTCCTTTACATGCTGCACATTAGAGGGGAACAAAAGGGCACTCTCACAGAGTAGCTGATCAGAAAACAGGGGAGCTGAGGTGAGAGCTAATGCCAAATGGTTTCCCCTCCTCTTCAAATCTGGCAGTTCGCATACAACAGTAGACTGTGATAGGCGTGGAGAAATGAGGCCAGCTGGAGGGGAGCATAACTGGCAAGAGGGGTGACATTTTCTCATGCAGAAAATATATTGGAACTTAATGTTATTTTTCAGAGCCAGGAAAATGCCACCACCGGAGAAGGATGGCTAAAGAGCAATTAAACAGGCAGTGAGGCATGGGTGATCAGAGTTGCCTTTTTTAAATGTCGAGCTCATTGCAGTGGGAACAATCTCTTGTACGGCGCCAAACAAAAAGCTGTGGCTTAAAAGCAACATCTATTGGGAGTCAAATTTAAAGTCTCTTCAGGCTTGGTCTGCTGTAAACCAGCTGGCAACCTCAACAGCTTTGTGTGAGGTGTGCACCCAGTGTTTTCTTCGGCACCCTGTTTCGCAGGGGTGCAGAAGGGATGGTTTTGAGCCTGCTGTGAATTGCACTCCAGTGATCAGCTACTTAAGGCTGGATGGAGATCTGCTCCACGGAGTCTGAGTCTCCCTGGGATAAGGTAGGCACACTAAACTGTTAGCTGGCAAAGTGGAGAAGCAGCCCAAAAGAAGTCACACATTTGTCATTTTTGGATAACGTGCTTGTGCCAAGTCTCATAAGATCAACATATCCTGAAAATTTCTGTGTGTTTGCTAAAGGACCAATACTCACCAGAGGCTAAAAACATTTTGAGGTAAGCTAAATGGTTTCCTGTGTGCCACATGTCTGGAACTCTAGATGAGATAATAGATGTCAGTCTAAATCATTAAGCACACCAGCTTTGTATTAGCTCCTAGCATCCTAATGTAGCTTAAGTACTTAGGAAGCTTGTTAGTGATGTAGTGGATATTAGTGTAATTAAATTTAACATTCGGCTTTAGGTGACAATATTACTGTGGGCTTAGTCTTTTTCATTTTCAGGTTTCTGTGACAATTTGAATACCTTGACTTGCTTATTACTCACTCACTAAGGAACACTCTATTTTTTACTTCCTTCCTAGAGTCTACACCTCTTACTAAAACCCACTAATATGCTAGTGAATGGGTTTTTTCCTAAAAAAAAATATGACTGAGCATCCCTATATTGCAAATACCATCACAACCTTTAGATTGTTTGTATTTTGTGCTACTGCTAAATACAAATGTCACGATGGTACTGTTCAGATAAATAAAAGAACTATTCCATAATAATATTCCAGGTCAATAAGCTGCAGTCCTGAATGCAAGCCAGTATGGCTGGGAAGCTGAGACCCAGCCTCTTCCTTCCTTTTTTTGCCATGAGCAGCTTTTCATGAGTGACTAGTATAAGAGTTGTTTTGCTGTCTATCTGTAGCAAGGAACATGCTGGAAGAATGGCACTCACAACCTTTCTCCATTTGTGCATCCATACAGGGCTAGAAACAATCTGGCCCTCGAGATTATAGCTGCAGTCATGGAGACTAACGTAGCACCTAATGTGTCATCTGTCTTGCAATTGGATATTATTTAAACAAAGCAGAAAACAGCCTACAGTCAATTTTCATGGACTTGGGTGGGGGGAAGGGGCAGAGAACCAGCTCAGTCTGTGAGCAGTAAAACTAATTATGCCTGATGGGATTTTATCTCAAAGTCTCTCTGCTGTGACTCTGTGATGCCTGTTGAAGGCTGAGCTCATACTTGCACCTTCTCCTCAGTAGGGTTACTGATTGTAGACAAGTAGCATCTCTTGCCTCTATTCAGCCACATGTAGGAAATTAATGTCTTCATATCTTCTCCTCTGTCAGATTTGATCAAAATTGGAGAGGAGATTCTGAAGATATTTAAAATGAGAGTAGCAATAGACACACATATGCCTGCATACATAGAGTAATCACATAAGTGCCACTCCCTTATTACACCAGAATAAATCTAGTCATTGCTGCAAAATACTGTGCATGTAAGATAGATCTCATATGCTTCTGTTTCAAATCTAGGACTTGCAGATTTTCCAATATGTTTAGGTACCTTCCTAACGCTACTTGATTTAAATATTTAGGATCCTATGCTCTCCAGGAACCTATCATAATACGTGTTGCAATACCCAAAGCCCTTAAAGCATTAGAAGAAACTATTGCATGTATTGTTGTACGTTTTTTGAGACTTAAAACAAAGCATGAGAAAATGTGTTTACAATGTCCCATATAATTATGTCTGAGCTGTAATAATTGTATCACATATTATTTTGATTGTTTTAATTAAAGTTTTAACTACCACTACCAATTAACTACCTACCTTGGACAAGGTGTAGCCATTTTTTCTGATTCTGTCAAACATGAAAATGTTCCAGCATTCCTGTCTGAAACAGTTTGTAGTAGGCAGTATACAGTGAAATTTAACCATACTCTTCTGCATCTGTTCGAAAGGTTAAATGATGGCTAGGGCAGGCAGCTGCAACTGGACCTGCCTTTGGAGGTAGGGGGTTAATTCTTTCTAAGTCGCAGCAATGCTCATGATTTCCCTCTGAACCTTTTCTTCAGTGTGTTTTTTTAAACTCTGAGATACCAGAGCCAAAAGGTTCACAGCAGAATTTTAGATTTTGTTTGAAATTAGGCAAGTTATCCTTATACCTACCAAAGAAGCTTAAAGCTAGTACAAACCTAAAAGAGGAATTTGCTGCTGCTTTTGACCATTTACTTCAGAAAAACAAGCCAAAAAAAAAATCCCTTAATTTTTCAGCTGCTTTTGCTATTTGAGGGACTGTTATTCATTACTTTCGTAATGTTTTTGTCTGGCAGTACTTCATTCACCGGGAGCAGATGTTGGTGTAATAATATCCGCATAAAGTCTGGAGCAGACCTCATTGCTGTTGTCCTGCACTTATGAGGAGACGCATCCTGCATTGCTCATTGCACCTATGGTGGGTCAACCTCTTCTGGAGGTCAGTAACACAAGTGCTCGGTAAATGTTCACTAGTCCTATGGTGTTGCCTGCCATGTCGTAGCTCTAGGGAAAAACCAGAATCTCTATGTTTTCACATCAGCTCCACCAATTACAAGACTGGGCAGGTGTAACTTGATGCAAGGCGCTGAGGTGCTTTCTTAGGACTCATGCAGGGTTGGTATGTGTCTCATAAAAAATGACTGCCCTGAAGCCAGTGAGGCTGTGCTGGTTCTACCGTGGTTTAAAGAAAATTAGATGAAGCCCAATGCTCCCAACGCCAGTAGGCTCTCAGATAGCACCTGGAGGCCTGAACTGTAAGCAGATCCCTATGGTGCTAGGCACTGTTCAAGCACATGATAAAATACAGTCCTCCTGACACACAGCGACTGAAGTCTAAATGCAAGTGCCTTATTCAATTGTATCTTTCTACTAAGAAAAACAGTAAAATTAATGATGGAATAACAACAAACTATACAGAAACAGATTTAAGTGAAGATTAATTTTCTGACCCAGTAAAATCTCCCCTATCTAGAGTTTCTTAAAATATTATCATATTCTACAGAAGGCTTGTATATGCTGACACCAAATTGTGGGAAAAGCCATTGCTCTTATTATAAAATGCAAAAAGTTGGCTCTTCATAACACTTTTACAAAGAAGTAGTAACGTGCAGTTTATGAGAAGTAACGTAAATTATACCTGCAACCCATTAAGCTCCCCTTTGTTAAGAAGCTCTGAAGTGCTGATATAGTCCTGGTATCAGCAAATCTGCCATTTTATTGCAGTTATTCATTGCCCACAGCAATTGAACAAAAAATTAATTAGCATCACCCCACCATAAATCTCTGCGGTATTAACTAAAATGCCAGTTCTGTAATCACTTTTCATTAAAGCCAAAAATACTAATTAAAATTGATTTTTGCCTGTGCTTTGGTAAACTGCTGCCAGCATAAGGATCTCAGCAGTAATGCTGGGTGAAGTAAGACCTTTACTTAAGTGGATTTTATATATTGTGTTATCCCTTTATAAAGATAACAATGTGTGAAAGGATAAGGTCTTTGAGAGCAGAAGCTGACAGATTTCATGAAGAAGGGGAAAAATGTGAACTCACTAGGGAATGTAACCATATTAAAACTGTAATATCCTATATTTTCAATCTGGACTGTCAGGCAAGTGCCTATTAATACACCTCAATCAATAAGCTATGGAGGATTGTTTTGATGAAGAATTCTAGTCATTTAGTGATACTGAATAAAGATATGCTAAATACTTTTGCCTCAGTATAGTCACCTTCTAAGGCTCTTTCTATGTGCCTGAAAAATAGCATGCTGCAATCTGATTCAGTTTAGTGGGCTACATTTATCCCTGCATACTTCAGGAGACGTGGAAAAATAAGTTTTAATGATGAACTTCCGCATTGTTCAGCGCCATTCTCAGTGAGGGAACCATCTCGGAAGCACAAAATGATGCAGAAGTCCTGTGAAAAAAAAAATACATATCAGCTGTTCCTCTACTTAAAAGCACAGATCATGCTGCTTAGACTCTGTCATTTGCAGTTTCAGTGCTGAAATTTACTTACTTTTTCAGAGCTGAATTTTGCAAATTCACAACATCTACAGTGTAGAGTGTGTGCCTGTGTGGGGGAATGACAGCCTGTTATTAATGGCAAATCAAAAACAAATTCCACTGTTGAGCATCACTTTAACACCCAGGCATTAAGCAGCACTGGAACCTTTTCACGCACAGATTTATGCCACTTACATAGTAAAGGCACAATAGCAGTAGACTGTCTATCCTGTGAGTAAACATACACTTCAGCAGTAGGTTTCTGGTATCAGAAAATTGCTGAGATACAGGAATTATTAATTTCTGCCCATTGTCTGCTAGGCAATGTGCTAAAATGCAGTTACAAGAGCTAGAAAGTGAAGGATATATATACATAGCCATGACTTTGCTACATGAAAAAGGAACACATACTTAGTTTTCTGGTAAACTTGTTTCTGCAGTGAACAGACTTGCTTTTCCATGTTTCTGCTTCCCTGTACTTGATGACTTCTTTATTTTTTCTCCAAGTTCACCAGTCTTCTGCTTCTGTTCCTCACCTAACTCTGTGTTTCAAAGCTATCTGGCTTCCCTTTCCAGTCTCCAATACTCATTTCTCCCAGTGTAGCCTCAGTCTCCCTGCCCAGCTCATGGTCTAATCCCTAATCCCAGGCAGGTTCAGCTCAGCCAACTCAGCCTACACTCCTTTACCAACTATGCCTCAGCACATTCTTGCTTATCTGACCTCTCCTAACCTCCCCTGGGTTTTTTTTTTAGCTCCTTGTGCAGTGTCCCTCCTGGATCCTCCTCCTATATCCAAGATCCCTGCAGAACTGGTCCTATTCCCCTTTCTCCCTCATCCCTATGAAAAAACTCACTCTCTGGGCCGTTTCTTGTTCTTGGTCATGTCTTCTTCTTCCCCAGGTTAAATCATTCGTCATGGGAGCTTCTTTTACTGTAATTGCTTTGTCCGTTCCTGCTCAGGTACTTCCCTCTGCAGCGGGCAGTCCTGATCCTTCACAAGTTTTCACCTCAGGCTCCCCTGGGATGCCACATAGAAGAAACTGTACTTCACGCTATAGCTGTGCACAAATCCATCCCCTACTGTTACAAAAGTAAAATTTTGCTCTCTTTAAGTGTTTTGTTTGGAGCAGGTCACCATGGACACACTATAAACACTTTTATTTCTCTTGGCTCAAAAAAGCTGAAGGGATGTTGCCTGGAAATAACTCCATTTTGTGAGAAATACAGAAATGTAAAAGCTATTGTCACTGTTTCAGATGTCAAAACATGGGTATGTAAAAACTGGTATTACAATGAAAGATTAAATATAGTGGATGTTATCACAACTCCATATGGTTCTTCTTTGGACAACTTACCTTTACCAGTGTGTGCAGTATTCTGGATCTGTTGTTTCTGTTGTAGTTTTAGTAACTCAGATATACTAAATCTATAATCATAGCCTAGAACCAAACATAACAAGTGTCATTGTCAAGGATTTAATTGTAAAATACATCAAACATAAAACTATTTAATTTTTTTTTCTTAAATGGATTATGATAAATTAAATGCTTAGAATAATAAGAAGAAAAATCTGCAGTGCATTAGACAAGCAGGAGAGATTGCTTCAATTCCAATCCAGTGCATTTTCTAAATTTCCAATACTTGTAATGGAAAAAAAAAGATGTATTTTCTTTTAACCGTGCCATAAATTGGGGATATAATCTCATCATGCATGTGCTCCATTTGCCATCAATTAGTTTGATGAAAACAGGCTAAAGCTGTGCAATGATCAGCAACAGAGATTAAATACACTTCAGTCTTGATTACACATCTTGCCTTATCCATCCTGCTGGCTATGGGGCACCCCTACCTTTTGTTATAGCTAGGATAATATTCTAATGCTTCTCATTTCAATTCTCAAGAATTTGTTTTATTGTATTTTTCCCATGAAATATTTCCTTTCAATACATGTAGAGAGAACTGAAAAAAAATGTACTAGGACTGATCAAGAAACCTTTTGAATGGGGAATCGTTTCTCAAGTGCGTTATGTGAAACTATGAATAGTAGAGCAACTGTTCTATCATTTCATTTCTGTTTCTGATGTGGAGTTATAAAGCTAGGCAGCAAATTCAGTCACTCCCTACAAATCTTTCTGGAACTTGAAACTTGTAGATACTTTGTATGTTCTAAGGAATTATTATGAAGGAAGCATAATATACCTGGAAATGATCTTTCACTGAAAAATTACTGAAAAACATAAGAGTATGGGGAAAAAATTAAAATTCTTTACAAAAAATTAGAAGTTAAAAATTGTAATTACTTAAGAACACAGTCATCATATCAAAGCACAGTTTTCCATGTACAACATTCTTACATTCAGAATATGTTACTCAAATAATTAATATTTTTTCACACCATCCTAAACTCAGCTTTGTATTGTCATTAGAATGTCTCCGTAAAATTAACAGGGCAACTTTTCAGATTGTGTTACTGCAGTACAGCTAAGAAAAGAAAAGAAAAAAAGAAAAAATAATGAAATTTCAGTACTGTAAGAAATACCAATTCCTGTTTTCAGCCAAATGGAACTTTTTCCTAAAAGAAAGTATTGTAGTGAATTTAAGAATTATTTGAAGACTATTTCCCATAGTTCAAGTTGTCAATCAGCAACACATAGTAAAGAGCTCATGCTAAACAGGACTCCACCAACAGTGAAGGCACATCCAAGGCAAATATCCTTGGACAGCAAACCTTGGCACTGAGGTCTAATAAAAAAATGTAACACTGCAACCAATTTCAGGTTCTTTTCCTGTTATTATATGAGGGTCCAACTATGATTCAGCAGTTATCAAATATGGCACTTTGACTTCATGAATCATATTCCTCTTCTAAATGAGATTTATTTAAATTGTTGCTTATATCACAAAAAGACAAACAAGTCTTTTCTTTACTTTTTTTAACCTAAAAGAAAAGGTTTGAGGCGACAATTATATAATTAAACATTAAAACCACACCAATTTAAATGTATAAATCTTCACCTTCTAAATTCCAAAATACTGTACTGTTGTTTCAAGCTGTAGTTACCCCTATTCAAGCATTTTTAATTGGCCCTGCACTTTTACACATTCTTAATACAGTAATGGTAATTTTTATTCTATATAGGTTCATGGATTGCATTTGTCGCTCAGCGCTGGGAAATGCCCTCCTGAACAAGTTCAACCATTTCACAAAACCTCTTAAATACCAATCCACTGCGAAGATATTAAGTATCTGCTATTAACTCCTTGTCAGATTTGAAGGCATCCATTATTTTGAACAAAAAAAAATGCTTTCTTAAAAAGAAACTGGCCAAATTCACCTCAGATGTCAGTTCATAGGCTTCATCATGGATTCATGTAGACAGTGTGCCAAAAAAATTAATAGCTTTTCAGTTCAGCCAACATTTTGCACTTCTTTTCAAATACTCTGCTGTTCTTTTAACTCTTGGTTGAAAACAGTCTCTATCACATCTTGCTAGCACTTATTTTAAAAGCAAGGACTAATACACTATGGTAGAAGTGAATGTCTATACGCTTGGTTAAATATCCATTGGGAAGTTAAAAACTGGTGAACTATCAAGACCACAACATTCTTCTTTATGTCTGTATGGGTTTTCATTAGGGCATTCAATGATGGAATTGTTTCTGGTCACATCTTTGTCAGTCTCTCTTATTCTCCAATGGAAGGAAGATGCATAAAGCAACAGTCAAGGAATTGCCCATAGCTGAAGATGATGAGAGTGCTTATGGTTCTGAAGAAGTTCAGTCCACAGGCCTGAGCTGGCCCTTCAGAAGACTTTTGCATACTGCAAAGCTGGATTCTTACTGTTTTTGTAGGACATACTCTTGTGACAGGAACCTGTCAAATCACAGACTGACCCTTGAATTTATGTGGGTTTTGCATGTTGTATTTGTGGGAAGCAAAACAAGGTGTTGACAAGAAACACTAAAACATTCCAGATAGGTCACAGTTTCATGCAGCATTGAAGATTTCTTGTGTATGTATCTTTCATAGCTCTAGACCACATAAAAAAAAAAAATAAAAGGACTGAAATTCTGAAATCATTAAAGGCTAGAGAAAGTGTTACTCATAGATAGTGCTACAGAGACCTTAGTACCAACTGTGAAAATGGAGTGGCTTTCAGTGAAAGGAACTCTTAACATTGTTTAAACCACTTCTGAGTCCCTCTCTTGACCTAGCCAGCATTATCTCAGTCAGGCGTGGACTTCAGTTCATCCACAGACATTTCTTCTCCAAACACTCAAAAAAAAATCTCATTCTGAGACTCAGCTAGTAAAAGGCCAGTAGTGTGGACTTAGTTTCCACTCACTGTTTCTTGAATGTTACATTCTCAATAGGTTTTCATCCATTTTATGCTGTAGCCAGGGACCCTGCCACTCCTCTCAGGTGAAATGGCACTATCTAATGGCTGTCAGAAATAAATGTTTGAAGAAATTGAGAATTATGAGAGGAAATGTCTGCCCTCTGTCCACTGACAGCTGACGTCATCCATCACTGCCAGTAAAGCATTTTTGTTTTTGTATCCTGGCCCAAATCCAGACTGTGCCAGGTCTAGGAAATTAGCTTTGATCAGATGATGTTATAGTTGGCCTTTGATTATCTTCCCTTCTTGCTCATCCTTAGCAATCAAAAATCAGAAATCAGGTTACAAAAACATAGGATTGGCTTTTAAAAAAAAATATTATTTTTAAAAGGTTCACTGTGGAATGTCTTTATTTGTCTACTGCTACCGCCTCAATAATCAGGAAGGTTAGAAGCTTAAAAAAAGAAAATGAAAAACTCATCTCGTCACGTGACTTCAGAATCTCTTATGTAAGAAGAAAATTAACTGCAGGTAGATTCAGGAAAAATCCTTCAACACTGGTCTCATGGTATGTATTTTATAATGCTCCAGCCTCTGAAATCCTACTTTAAGAATTGCTTGCAAACAGAAGCCTTGATACACTTGAAGAAAGGTTATTGTAGCATTTCTGATTTGCTTTAAAGGAAAAAAAAAAGATAACAAAAATGAATTTATTGCTATCAGATATCCAAATCAAATAAATTGGAGAAATCCACCAAATAATGGGTGTCTTGTTCCTCTCATGGAAGTACATCCTTTTATAAATGTACTTTGACATTAATCATCTTTGTCATTTCTACCTTTTGTATAATCTCTATGACTCAAAATCTTAAGATTAGACTGGAAATAAAGTACAAAAATCTTTAAAGGGTACCCATAGATGGTGAATGATTGAATAAAAAGATAAGTCTTCTGGAACCAAAGCTCTCCAGTGAAATACAAGCATGATTCATTTAGCTATGAAAGCATGCGACACATTACTTCTTTTTTCACATAAACAATGGCTGTGTCTGTCTGGGTGCTTTTTTCCGTAACATTTCCCACTCTTGTTGTCTAAAAGACTTCTGGGTGGGTCAACAAAGATGAAAAAATTAATACACGTCAATAGCCTGTGAGCAATTACATAAGTCAATATGCACTGTTTCACCTCACTTAATATACAATTAGACAGTTAACCAACAGTTAAAGTAGTAATGATTTTCAAGAGATGGCCAGCATTATCACTTTTACCATTTTTAGAAAGATTGAGGTGTTTAAGAGCAAATCCACTGTAGACAAAACCACAGCGTGCGGTTACAGTGCCTGCATACCTGGCCAAGGCCATGTGTACATCCAGGGAGTGAAGAAGGATGGCCAGTCACAGGCTGCCATTTTCCCAAAGCACTTGGGTAACAGGATTTTCCACCGCCACCTGCTGAGATGAGCAGAATACAGCTCAGTGTTGAGGCGATGTGAAATGCAAACAGCTAGGGCTGTGAACCTGCATCCTGTGGCAGTCAGCTGATCAGATCACGGATGTTTCACGGTGTCAGTTTTCTTTCAAGTAAGAGCACAGAAAACTTCACCACGAACATGTCAGTTGACAAGAACCAACATGAAAAGACTGCAAATAGATCATACTGGTAAGAAATCTCTACAGGCAAATGCAAAGTGGGAAAACATTTTTGTAAAGGACATTTTAAAAACATACACAAGTATGAGAGGACTCTACAATGACAAAGCAAGCATTCAAACAGCATATTTTTATGTTTTGAATTATTTTATGGTTTGAATTGTAAGTAGATTTGTTAACAAGGTACACCAGGGGTGCAGCAAAGTGATGCGAAGGGAAATAAAACTGGGTACCACTCAGCAGGGAACTGGCTGGATGCTTCTCTTTCCTCTGCTCCAGCCACAGCGGTCAGGGATGCAATGCAGTCAGATCACTGAAGACCAAACAGAGGACAAGGCTTGAGGAGGGAGGTACAAAGGGCACATGAATCCCCCTCTCCAGGTGTTAGCAAATGGTCTGAGTGTGGCTTGGTCTGTCAACATGCAAGTCAATCTGCAAGGCAATTTGCTTGGGTTTGCCTGACACTCACGCCCTATTGTTGTTCCAGAAACACTGGAGTAATTTGTTGTTTCTGATTTAGTGACTTCAAATACACCTGACGTTCAATTACATGGTTAAATTATTCAGGTCATAAAATACTGCGATTTCAGAGAGGCGTGCTCTGGGGTGGACTATAGGAGGCCCCACAAAGGGGACTGTAAACTGGTGTCAGCTACTCAGGAGAAGATTCACTCACTAGAAGAATGGGTCTCTGTGTTCCAACCAGTGTGGAGGTAAGGGAACCTGTCTGTGTAAGAACTGATGCCATGAAATCCAGAGGCTGGACTGAAAAAGAATGACTACACCACACAGCGAAGAAAAAGGAGAAGATATGTGTCAGCAGCTATTCAAGCTGGTATGACAGCACTGTTACAGATACTAAAACAATTCTTTAAGTTTTGTAAAAAAAATTCAAAACTAAATGAAAATACTCAGAGAAAATATGCTGAGTCAAACAGCTGGGGAGGGGGTCCCCTCAAAAGACGCATTTTCCAAAGGATGATTAACAAATCTTGACAAAACAGAATTTTCCAAAATGAAAATATTATTTCAAAAAATGTCAACTGGCTGTTTCACACAGAAGTCACAAGTCAGCAACTAATACCTTTCACAAAAAATCAATCACAATTCTTTCTGCAGTGGTGAAGAAAGAGAGGTTTTTATACTGTTCCAGTGACAAAACCATCACCTTCTGTATCCTGCTGCTGGACTACATGTTTGACAGCAGAATACTGTGCAATTCTAACCTCTCCCAAATCATGCTTGACACCATGAACCACAGGAGAACATTGCAGGTCCTTCCAGTTTCATTGGTATAGTAAATCTTGGTTTGTTGCATAAATAAAATTTGTTAAAAATTATCTGAGCTTCCATGTAGTTTGGGCTCAGGAATTCTCTGGAAAGATAGAGTGATCTTTTTATGCTTTATTTAAAGGAAATGTACCAAAACTTGCAGCATGCTAAAATAGCTGTAAAGGTTAGGGGCAGAAAACAGTTATCTGAAAGTCAATGAAAAAGACATATGTGTACTGGCTGTTCATTTTCACTATTTCTCTCTCTTAACTTTATCATGCCTCTCTTTACAGCCATTGTGGTCAGTCAGCAAACCATCCTCAAGAGAGTCTCAGCGCCTGAGCAGAAAACACTGGGTCAAGCATGCAGTTTCAGACTTAATTCCACATTTCCTGACTCTGGTGAACAGTAGCCATTTATACCCTTAACATAACTTCAGCACATTTTGTGAACAGGAATATACCTTTACATTATTCTTGGAAGTTGAGCACGGAATAGTAGAATAAAAGTGTTTAAAGGATTCTGAATGGTGAATAAATGAGGCTGGAATATGCAGACATTTTTCTTCTCTTTTCAGTGATCAAAAACATTTCATAACATTAACCCCATTGTGCATATGAACATTGTATAGATGAATCATTTTGACTATGAGGCTGTGCTCATTTCTGGCTCATCAGGGTTTGATGCTGGAAACCATGAGACTGGAGGTGCTTAAACAGATTCCTGCAGAGCCCAGTGCCCTTGCAAAAGAAAAACCTTGGTGAACTTCACATCTTGGTACCTCTGGGTCTCATAAGCAAAGAGGTAGGCTGCGTAATTTAATACCATTACTGTGCTTTTCTTAAGTCAATTTGGCAGAGATTCATCTCACTAACTTTAGACATCTAAAGGTGCACTGAAAATGAGAGAACATGAGCTGTCTAGGTTCCCTTGAGAGCCTGTGGAGAGTCAGGAACCTCTCAGCAGCACTTCATCACATCTGCATCACATACTTACCTTGGCAACAGATGAATCACCTGCTGGAGGTGCATGTACCTCTTGACAATGATTCATTTTAGCCCTGAATAGGCTGAAAAACTATCTTCAACCAGATGTTGAACTTTTGGACAAGCTGAAGTAAGTTTGATGAATCCCATCTGAAAGCCCTAAGTAGTCTTTGCTGTTTATTTTGCTGCATTTCAAGTCAGAGGAGAAAGAGAGTTTATTCAGTAAGACCTAGTCTGGCCATTGTCCCTGGTGACTTCATTTTATGTTCATGTTATATATCTACCCATTTATATGAATGGTACCAGTATAAGGAAGATGATTCAGTGGCCCAGATGACATATATATCATATATTTCAACGGAAAGCAATCTGAGAAAGGGCGTTTTAGGTGCCTCTTATGGTAGTCCCATTCAGCTGAATGTTGTATGCCTTATGATCCTATAAATGTAGCTGAAATAAGTCATGATAGTCAAATTAGCTTAGAGTTGATTTGTCTTCTTTTGTCATATTTCATGGCTTTGATTTCAGTTCCACTGCCTTATCACATTAGACAAAAGAATTTTCTTATATGTAAATGTAGAATTTTTAGTAGATATATTACATGTGTGTAGTAATAGCAGGCATGAGAAAAAGCTACATACAATTCCATTATACCCAAAAGACAAGGAACGAAATTTACAGACATTAAAACTTTAAGTAAGCTGTATAGCAGTACTTTGCTTTCTACTTGGTCTTAAATTAATATGGATGGACATAAAGTAAAACACAGAGCAAATGAGCACTTGAGGGACGTACAAAAACAAAGGCCTCTTACTGAAAGGATCTATTCATAAAGGAACCTGAGAGTTGAATGTGAGACTCAAGGCTTCACATTTAATTTATAAAACATGCAAACACAAATGCAGACATTCTTTCACTTCTGTATAACACTAAAGAAATGCAAAAGCCACAACCACTGTAGAGAGTTCGTGGCAAAATTCTTACTGAATCAAGTAGAAAATTCCTATTGTTCAAATGGTATAAGAATATGTTTCCAGTGTGCTTGTAGAGTGACTGATTTCCATCTCATACTACCTTTGGTTTTAGTGGCCTTATGCTCAGTGTGGTTCAGTGACTAAATCCTTACAAAGTCAGAAACTTTCAGAGACCCAGCCTAGTCGGTCTTGTTTGAAAACTGCAGCTCTCAGTCTCTTAAAGCAAGACACCTAACAGAAATAAAAGACCTCCACTGTAAGGAGAAGTACTGTTATGATATAAAATTGAATCCTAGTAAGGCGAGAGTTGTGATGGCTGCCTGGAGACACTTTTTTCATGAAATGATGAAGAACAAGACTTCTCGTCTATAATCAATATGATCGTGTTACTAAATCAATTTTTACTTTTCCATTAAAATGAATAGCAGAGGTACAAGTAAGGGCAGACTCCGAGCCACTGGCTATAATGATAAGTCAAAGCAAATAGGATTTGTCCCTTTCAACATTACCATCAGAGCATAAACATGCAGGGTTGTTCATGCTCATTCATTGCTTCCATCTACTCATTGCTTGCAGAGGCGTGGACACTGGGCAGTGCCTTCCAGGTCCAACTTCGGCAAGTTCCAAACGCTTCTGTACGTCACGAGCTGTGCTAACACACATGTAAATGAAATAATGTGCTCAGAATATTTAGGCTGCCCTGTCCCATTCTCCTTTTTGGACCCTTTAGCATACTTTTTAGCCAGGGTAAATCTGAGATGTGGCTGAGTGCTCAGCCTGTGACAGCCTTCAGTCCCTCAGCCAAGCAGCCTCACACACCTCCCCGGAGAGTCACAGGTTTCTGTCAGCGGTAGGTTTGTCTCGCTGAAAGCTGGTTCTTTTGCACGTTGGCTACCTTACTGTTTTGGATGCTTGCGTCTGAATTACCAAGTTTCTCTATTTAATGCCCCTTTGGGATTCCAACTGAAGTGAGATGATAAGACAACAGAGAGGGTAAAAGGCTGTGTATCCAAAATGCAGCTGGCAGTTTGGTCATATTATATACAGAGTTCATACTTTCACACAGAGTTCATAAACTCTGTGGGCGAATTGCCTCAAATCAGCGCAGAGGCAGACTCGCTAAAAATAATGAATGGTGCTTAGAGAGCAGAGGTTAGAGCTTCTCTTACTATGAATGTCGGGGGAGGAAGGGTTTTTCACTTTGATTTTATCTTGAGGGCAGTAACTTTCCTCAGCATTAAGGAGTTCTGCCCATATCTGGGCCTGGTACCAACAGCAAATGAATTCACTCTCAGTACTGAGACAGTAAAAGGCTTCAGAACAGAAGCTCTTAAATGCTTTGCAGATAAGCTTTTAAGTGCTTTGCAGACGAAATCAAAAGGTGAGGATAAAAATAAATTAAAGGAATTAAGAATGGCATGTTTTTAAAAATCTTCAGTCCTCTTGTCTCTATAACCACAATGAGTTAACAGGTTAATTACTTTCAAGGGAGTGAAAATTAGATTGTGACAACAGTTTGAAACATTCACCACTAATGTCAACCATTTCCTCCACACTTTATGAACACCCTTTTTTAGGCTCCTTTTCCCTTCCTCTGCAGTGAGAATTACTGCAGACATTTCTGTTTGCTCTTAAAAGTATTCAGAAAAATTGTTTCTTGCAATTTCCACACTTTTTATTGTCACTTCTGTTCCCATAAAATTGAAGCAAGATGGCTGAGACAGAGTAGGCTAGTTTCATGCAATCATCCTCCTGAAAATCATTCAGATTGTTCTCTCCAATCTTTTTACTACCCAAAATTATTTTGTTTTGAACATACCTCTTTCATAATGCTTTCTCGAATTGCTCCCTCACTCCATCTCCCAAGAAAAGAAGCAGCATCAGTTTTTAGGTTTCTAATAAATTGTCACAGATCAGACTGAATATAAAAGTGACAGTTCCTGTCATGCACACATGCACTTGCCCAATAGCCAAATGGCTAAAAAAGTAAGTTAGGATGGGGGTTCAGGGACCTGCTCTGGATCAGACAATGTGAGGATTTAGAGACTTGAGACTAGAAGAGCCATTTACATTATTAAATCCCCCCTCAATCACAATGCAACAGATATTCAGGCCACAAGACCGCCTACCACATGCATACCTCAAATCATTATTTGCAGCATCCTCATGGATGTAAACTAAACTAAAACATAATAGAACAAAACAGCAAAATTCATGAACAATTGAGTACACAGGAGAAAACCTGAAGACACCTGAAATATCACTTACATTTCTGTGATAACACAGCATTTCTTAAAGTCATCTGGTCTTCTTCACCTAGAAAATGAGACACACCAGAGAGACTTATTTTGAGCTAATCAGGCCCTTAGGCTATGTCTGTATTAGTAAGCAAAGGCACAGGCTCAGGTTGAAGCTCTGGCCTGCAATTATCCAGACTGCATACTGTTTACGTGCTTCCCAGCACAGCTTTCGTCTGCATCAGCCAACACGCTCCCAGACAGTGGGGATTTTGTTTGAGGAGATCTGCATGCCAAGGGTTATTTCCAATACAAAGTATAGTGAGGGTCTACTTGACTTGGGTCCCTCCATCCACTACAGTCCTCCAATGTTATCCCATTCGGCTTTGCACCTTTTACTTGCCCTTATGTTTTATCCCAGGGCAGAAAAAATTTATTAGCATCATGAGACAGTACAGCCCTCAGATTATTCCAGACACTTCAGACTGAAAACCAGTATTATTCTTCCATCTTAGGACCATAGAGCACCATGTGGACCTAAAGTGTGGATGCAGCCAGGCCATGCCACTGCCCTAAGAGCCAGAGAATGGTCTCTGGCCTGTTTTATTTAACACCATGTACAGGTTAATGCTGTTTAATGTGTATTTCAGTCGATTACAAGGGAATAGTGCTGGCTTCTTGCATAGCTGGTTCATAAGCATACGTTCTTCAGAACCGAAAATTTTCCCTGTGTTGTTTGAGTCCCAGGTCCTGTGACCTTGTAGCTGAGGAAGGCATGAAGTGGCTGCATAACAAAAAAATTCAGTTGTCACAAAGCGTATTGCTACAACACCTACCTTAGATCATCTACTTTGCAAGTTCAGAGCACATTCCTGTGAGCAAGACATATTAGGGACGCATTGTCAGTAAAATGAGTAAGTATTAATATCAGTGGTTTCTAGGGTAGTGTTTTGGATGTAGTCGAGGGGTCTGCTTTAGCATAACTCTTACCTTCTCAAGCCCATTCATTAAGAAGTTATACCGTGACTTCATCATAACACCTCTGAGTTGAATCCTCTTAGATTATCAAGGTAGTGTAGGTTTCTTACAGAAAAGGATCTAGCAGCCCCTAACATTTTTAATGTCATGTGTCTGAAAGTGAAGATTATAGCTCTCTGCCACCTCTGAAACAGGGTCCCAGCCAGGTTCTCCCTGAAGCTCAGCAGTGGCAGTCTACCACACCATTTGTATTACACGGAAATATCTTTAAGAGATCTTTTTAGCGACCCTTTCTTTCACTGGTCAGGTAAAGCTATAAAGGTAACTAAATGGCTTTATTCAGCACATGCTTCAGCTGAAAACCAGAAGATTTCATATTATCTGTTACTGTGCTTACATGAAACTATTAACGGAAAACCTGGAACCAAAAACATTGCTCCTTATTTTGTGCCATGTAAGTGGTACACTGTTGATCGGTTCCTAAGCATTACCTCAGATCTTAATTTTTATTGCAGGGAATTGGTAAGCTATGACTATAATTTCAAATCCAAGTTCAATAAAATATTATATTGTAATAGCATAACTAGAGGGGCAGGAAGGAAGTAAAGAACAGAAATAATATCAGTAAGTTTCTTAAATTAAATCACATTTTATGTTTTCAAGATGGGAGCAGGACAGTCATTCCCACCCGGTAATAATTTTTACCTATTCAATATAATTTAAAAGAGTATGAAAATAACGTGTATCTCTCCAGGCACATTTGCTGAAATGAAACTGTTGGATAATTCTTACTTCTCAGCAAGAAAACACCTCCTTTTATGACAACCTCTCCAGCTGAAATATTTTTAGGCTAAAGAACTCTATATATATTTATGTATATCTCATTGTTAGACTAAGAATTAAAGTAGGCTGAAAAATAGCCTTTTATATTGTAATTGTAAATAAAAGATCAGCATTGTTCTTGTAGAATATTTGGACCATTGTGGACTATACTTCTCAAAAGTCAGATAATTTGTGACTTGAAAATGTCTCTCATGGAAACCTGGTGCAGTCAATTTGCCTGCAATTTGAAATTATTAGTATATATAGTTAGTAAAGATTGACAAAGGTTTGGATTAATTATCTTAGTTCTGCCTTTTCTACTCTTCAGTTTAAAAAAAAAAAAAAAAAAACTCATATCTCAGCAAGAGGTCAAAATTTAAAGAAAGTATTTTATATCTCCAAATTTTTGACTCTCCCAAAGGAAAGCCAACATCAAATGATTAAAAATTGAAGAGTACTTTCCAAAGGAGGAAAATCAGAAATAGCAGTGCTGGAAGTTACGAGGCCAGTTCTGTGCAAAAGAGATTTGTAGTCTTTGTGGAAGTTCAGAGACATCTGTCTTCCAAGCAGACATCAACCCAAATCCCAAGTTTGTAGTTTCATATCTGTGTGCCATGCTGGTGTTACACAGTAGTTTTCAGCTTTTCTAACCGGTCAGCTGAGATTTTCCCCGATATGCCAGTCATGATTCACACTCACACCGAATTCTCAGTGAGCCCTTTGGAGGTAATGAGGCCATCAAAACCTGTGGCATTGATGTGATCTCCAAGGTGCACTGGAGTCTGAGCCAGGCCACTAGATGTCAAGTGGATGGGGGCCTCGGGAAGTGGAATGATGTTGACAATTGAATCGAGCCTGTATCAGTGCTGTACACAGGAGGATACTGTATAAAAGAGGATGACAACTACCAAGGCATATTTAAAAGAAAGGAACACTTTGCTGTATTTTGAGGGGATGGAAAAAGAGACCTGTCTAAGCCAAGGGTTCTGACTGTGGATTGCAGCTGGAGGCATGCCTACCTCTTCGTCTAAAGTTAGGTGGCTAGGTTGAGGAGCAGAGAAAGGCTTGCTTATTTGGGCGTCCCCATCCGAGGCATGTTACTCTTCCCAGGCCTTTTAAAGATCAGTCAAATACTGTCTCACAGCCATGTATTTTTTTGAGGACATCAGAACAAGTTAGAGGTCGTAACAGCGAACATTACAGCCCCAAAGTCTTTTTGTGGTACTCACTCTCTTTGATTAGAGTGAGTGAGTAAAATTGATAACCAAATACTGTAAAAAAACACATAATAGAAGGGAGCATGAGGAAATTAATAAATGAAACAGACAGCTGTAATCTATATCAAAATGAGTGACTTAAAGTAAATAACAAAGGCAATAAAATCACCAGTGCAATTTTTACATTAAAGTTACGATTAAAATAAAGGGATGGTTCATGATACTTAATCTTAAATGTAACTAACATTAGCTGGCAAGGGTTGGCTGAATGATTACAATTTATCAATGTGCCTCTACTATAAAAACAAAAATGACAGAAAAATGAATCTTTGTGGGCCTGGTAGTCTGTCTTTGAGAATTAGTGTAGCTCCACTAGCTAGCACCTGTGTGGCTGGAGAACAACCTTGCTAAACAGGACCTGGGGGTCCTGGTAGACAGCAAGCTGAAGATGAGTCAGCAGTGTGCTGCTGCAGCAGTGAAGGCAAATCAGATCCTGGGCTGCATCCATAGGGGCATTAGTAGCAGAGACAGAGATGCAATCACCCCGCTCTGCTCAGTGCTTATCAGGCTGCGCCTGAAGTACTGTGTCCAGTTCTGGTCACCACTATTCAAAAAAAACCCAGACAGACTGGAGATAGTTCAAAGGAGGACCATGAAGATGACCAATGTGTTGCCCCATGAGAAAAGACTGAAGGCATTAGGTCTTTTCACCCCAGAGAAGGCTCTGGAGAACCTCATCACAGTATTCCAGTACTTCAAGGGTGGCTACAAAGAGGACAGAGGCTCTCTCTTCACAAGGAGCCAAAGGGCAACAGGTACAAATTGCACTGGGAAAGGTTTCATCTCGACATAAGAAATAAATTATTTGCAGTGAGAACAGTCAGTTACTGGAACCAGCATTCCCAGGGTGGCAGAGTCCCCATTACTGGAGGTTTTCAAGAAGTGACTGAACAGGGTGCTGGGCAATCTTATCTAGTCTCCATTTCCCGTCAAAGGTTGGACCAGAGGATCTTTCAAGATCCCTTCCAGTCTGGGCCATTCTATGGTTCTACAATTCTGTTATTTGAAGATCTAACCCAAAATCTCAAAATGTTTTCTGATATCATGTATCTGAATTACACTGTGCAAATTATGCTGCAATAGAAGTATCATATTCAACAATACTTTCCAAAAAATAGTAAATTTGTGGTGAAAATATCAATTGCATATAGCTACACAGGTTCTGAACAAAAAAATAACACATAGCAGGTTACTCATCATGTCTCACAGTGGCAATTTTTTTCCTGGGAATCATTTAAATAGGTAACAACTGAATCTTTTTAAATATCTGTACACCATTCTGAAGGACAGGTGTTAGCTATAATCTGTCAAGAGCAATATGAGCGTAATTAAAGGTGTCACCTTTGATGAATATTGAATATTAAAAGTATTTTCATTTTTAAAGTATCCTACAGCTGTTTTACTATTTTGAGTAGGCAGAGGTCTCTTTACTTATCTTTATCTCATAGAAAAAGATTATCCTTTGCCTACTAAAGTAAAAAGAATCTAAAGAAAATTGTGCTTAGGGGTAAATGTGACCCTTTTTTGACCAAATATTCCCTCCTTTCTTAAAGAATTTTGCTGATGCCAAGTCTGATGTGATGGTATTTGTAGCACAAAGCTATTTTTAAAGCCGGAGGGAATCTGCAGAAGTGATTTTATGCTATTTCTATGAAAAGATTTGTCCTTTCTTATTCATATGACAAATACCTAGCAGATGTGAGAGGATTTTTCCCTCAGATTATAAATGATGATGCTCCCTCATAACCTGTACAATAATAAGATGGTTGAATGAAACCCAAAATATATCTGTACAGTATATCTCCCCCTTTCTAATGCCTACATGTCAGGCAGGTGACTTACAGTCAGTTAGCACCTCAGCACAGCACCCAGCCCCTGGCAGGTGGATGGGTAGGGAGGTGCTTCATGCTTCATTTGCAGTTCCTTTTCTCTTGCTACTGAGTTACACCTCAGAGGTTGACAAGCATGGGCCTAGCAGAATACTTTTTGGGCCTTTCCTTCCCCTGAATCCCTTACACTGTTAATCAACAGATAGTGATTTCCAAGGACCCACCAGCTATGTATTTTAAGAGTGCTATCCATTTGTATAAAACACAGAACAGGTTTATACAGCTCTATATGCAGTTTCTTAAACTTGCATTAACTCAGACATGAACTGGCTTCTAAGATACTACTTTTCTGATCACAAGGGAATAAGAATTTGGCAACAAGTACAGAAAATCCATCTTTGGTATTAAAAAACAAAACAAAACAGAGCGAGTGTGAAAAAACATGAAGACTATACAGCAGTTCAATAAAATTTATTTTCCATGGTTGTCTCTCTCAAATATTATTTCACATAACAAGACTCCTAAATACAGTTTGCTGTAATGTTAGCTTCACCCCAACGCCATCTACAAAATGCCTTTTCCTTAAATATCTCTTCCAATTTTCATTCTTATTTCTGTTGTCTAGTCAACACAGCATAAAAACCACTAATTTAAAAAGCTCAATTTTAAGGATGAACTATTAATATGGCATGAGCATAAATAAATTTGTTTTGGGGAGCTGAGAATTAGGGGGCCTGTCCACTTAGTAATCATGTAATACATACAATGCCTGTGTCGAAAATAATATAGTAAACATAGTAAAATATAAGTTCTGCGTACAAGAACAAAATTGATTCAGTAACACCTTCTTACTTTAATTAGGAACATAGATCTCAAAGATGTCTGTTACAATGTGCTATCAGTTTTCTAACCAAGGCTTTTGTAGATTTTTTGCTTGTGATAAGCTGCCTGACGTGAGGTGCAGTCAATAAAGCAGCAGCCAGGAAAAAGGCTATGTGCAGGCTGTAGCTCAACAATACAACATCCTTTAAAAAATCTTTATTCTGGATTAAAAACACCTCAATAGCATGATATGAAACTCTGATCCATTATAAACTCACTCTTGTGATTCAAATTTACTCGAAATACTTGTGTAAGTTTAGCATACCATGAGGCTTCATGTGAGGTCAGGTATTGCCTTCCTGATACGCTACAAATATAGACCAAACCAGATATCATTTGTCCTCCCGTATCTGTTGTAGACAACCTGTTACCTCCTCCTGCCTGCTGAGCCCCTGCTTTAGAATTTATCCTTTTGCAGCCTGTGACCGTGGCCTCTTCTGCTTTCATTGCGCACTTCTGACATAACACTGGCCCTATCTTCCCCATAACCCTCCCTTCACACACTGAAGGAATCTGTCTGACAAAAGTAAGGAGCACAAAGCCTGGAAGAGGGCAGGGACATGGGATGAGGAAGCAGTCCTTCTCCCTTTCAGCCACGTCTCACCTGACTGATTAATTCCATTAAATTATTTCCAATTACCTACCTAGAAGGGTTGTTTTATAATGAAAGCAAGAGAACAACGCTGTAATGACTGGTCTTTGCTACAAGTGGGAGCTGAACTGTAAATCAACAAGGTTAAACTCAGGATCCTGAAACTTAGAATCAAGGGCCCATCTACATCATGCAATGGAGAACAGAGACGAGGTCTCTGAGGTGGCACCTGCCTGCAGTGGTAGTTCCACAGGGTGTGCCCCGCACAAAGCCAGCCAGACGTATCAGGCTGGCTTGCAAGCTGTTTAATTGCATCTATTAGGGTCAGTAACCAGTCTAATGAACTCAGCTAGATTGTTTCCTGCTTCAGGATTATCTTGATCATTACCAGTTTGATGATCTGTGCATGGCTCTCAAATTCTGCACAGATATAGATATACCTTAAAAGCCAGATCTTCAAAGGCATTTAGGTACTGAATTCATATTTGGTGACGCTGTGCAGGTTAGGCGTCTAAATTATTTTTAGTCAGATGTGTTAATACTACTGAGAAGTTCCCCTGCAGTGCTCTGGTCAGGATCTGTAGCCGATTTCCAGAGTCAGAGACGGAAACAGAGAGCAGCCGGGAACACTATTTGATAAACGAAAGCACGTGAAAAGTACTTGCTGGAAAAGCTCAGGATTTTTTTCCTGGTAAACATATTAAATGTGGCAACAACATGAAATATTGTCCAGAGTACGTGCACTTAAAAAAAAAAAAAAAAAAAGGAAGAG
>Ga0065711_1005665_pt1 | contig 31589 bp, 21 predicted proteins | sample Hoacrofraction12_FD_59098 | JGI IMG/M metagenome (GOLD analysis project Ga0065711, IMG submission 59098) | Hoatzin crop microbial communities from Cojedes, Venezuela - Epithelial fraction 12 v2 (version 2) | ecosystem: Host-associated > Birds > Digestive system > Esophagus > Crop | place... | reverse complement strand
GTGCTTTATTTCATAATTTAAAAATGTTTCTAAAAATAATTCAGTTTGTTTCCTTTNAAATGCTTAGANGAGAACTAACACTAATGTTGGAACTCGTGGATTCATTCTGAACTTATGGATTCAATTCCATCCTTGCTGTGTAGCAAACAGTTTTTTTATCTTCACTTCAGTTTATCATAATTGTAAATTTACATACAGAAGTAGCCTAAAAATACAGCTATGCATGTTATTGACCCATAATTTTAGGTCTTGGCCTTCATTTACAACCAGAAATGTTGACTAATACTGCTAGCATGGCTGTGGCTAAGGCTGCAAGTGTGTGTGTCCGGGGATTCGAAAAAGGGCACCCATCGTCTTACTGGAGACACCTGCTGCAAAGGGACTTTGGTCCTAGCAGTTCAAGTCTCGGGTGGTGTGTGTGCAAGTACTTGAAAGCTGTGTGAATGCTTGGGCAGCAGCTTCTCCCTCAAGACTTCAAAATAGTAGGACTGGTCTAAATATCTTGATTGATTTCCTGGCCGTGACACTTCTCTAAGTATGATACAGTCTGCTGTTCATAATAGAAAATCATATCCTTCCTTCAATCTGGAAGGCAGAAAATAACTTGCCAGCTTGATGAACCATCTCTGTGACAGAACAGTAATATTCCTTTTCATGAGTCATGCATCCTCATTTTCCTTTAAAATGATACCTTTTCCTGTGTAAAATCACAAGTAAACATGCTTATTCAATACCTGTCAGCCTGACAGTTTGTTCAGACAGTGGAAGATTAGTTTTCAAAGTTATTGAAATCTACTCCATTTCCTTCTATTACTTGATATATAAAACATATAGACCAAAATAGAGCTCTGAAGACCAATATATTTCATCTCACACTCTGACAAAAGAATTACTGAGACACAGTAGAATTTTTTGCTCCAAGTGATTTTCTTTCAATAATGTAAAACAGAAGTGTTAGGCAGGGTTATCTAGCACATACTGGATTACAGAGACTTATTGAAACACCCCAGTTTAGAAAACCATATACTTTTAACCCTGAATGCTATTCACTTGTACTTGTATACATGTTCAGATTCTATTTTCAGTGTGTCTGGACTGAAAAACATGACAGAATATTTTCTTTAGTGAAGTTAAAAATCATATAATGTTTCTACAGACTACATAACCCAGTTTTACGTGACACTTTAATTTGTTCTTAATTTTAAACCTCTGTGCATTCATGCTGATTTTAGTAGTTTCGCTCATATGTTTCAAGCCTTTACATGAATGTTTTGCTGCACCAGGCACTTACCTCTTCTCATCCTCAATATACTGTGCAACAAAAAACTTCAGAGTCTGACCTAAAGAAGAGGCAATCAGAGAAGGGACTCTAAAATTTATAGATGTCATCTATGAACTGCGCAATAGTTGCTCACAGTCTGAAAGCAATATATTTTGCAACTTCCGTGTGTACACATACAAACTTCAATAAAAAAGTACTCAATTGTAATAACATCTGCATTTTTCTTTCTTCAGATATCAGTGTCATCTTATTTATATGAGTAAAAATAATAGTCAATTTAGAAATTAAGTAAAAGTGAGAAGCAGAAAAATATAATTTAGTTCTTAGGAAATATACATGCCAATTGCAGGATGTTTTCTCCTTGGGAATCAATTCATTTTTATACTTGGAAAAGAGGCTGAAATGATCTTACTTTGATAGAAAATGTATTTCCCTTGAAATCCATAGTTATTGAAAGATAAACCAGATTAGAATCACTGTTTACACAGAGTCTTATGACACTGGGAATGTTATAACATTATTACTCATCTAAAAATATGTTTACACAATAGCACACATGTAAGTTCAGAGCAGAAATAAAATTCTGCACAGTGTTCAGAGCAAGTATTTAGGTAACACAAGACTGTATTATCACATCATTAATACTAATACTGTGTTGTTATACGGTAATGTGTATTAGACTTCAAGGAAATCAGAAGGTTTAACACAGATAAATTTAAAATTACTGTAATTTATATAGGTGAAAAGGTTTCAGGAAAGAATACGATAAACATTCTGATGAGTAGGACTGGAATTTAGCCACATAACTATGTATCAGATATGGAATTAAGAAATGTATGTAAATTAATCAAGGACAATTAGAATTCTTTTAGTAAGGGTGAGAGCTTATTGCTCACAAAGTAAACGCTACTTATTACAGTAGAGATCAGGTTACATATTACATCTTAGTTACAAAAGCTGACTTATTTTTTCAACATCCTCCAAAGTAAAAAGACATAATTGGTTTTTTTACTTGGAAATGAAGAGGGTACTGGCAATTTCTTAGATACACAATTAATTTTTTTTTTCTTCTTTAGATAGTCATAGATGGCTGGTGGTAGAAAACAACATTAGTCCAAAAGACCTTGAATTGATTTAACTTAAATTAAACAGCTAGATCAACTGCAAACAAAGAAAAAACCAAAGCCAACTATAATTTAAGTTATTTTTGTTTCAAAAGGTTTTGTTTTAACAAATTAAGGAGCTAACTCACCAAATTAATGAATTCAGTTAGCTAGGCTGGATTATAGAGGAGTTCAAATCTCTGACTGGAAAATGAAATAAAAATAAAGGGGGAAATTTAAGTGGAATGTCTCAGTTATTGAAACTAACACCTCACAGAAGATGTCAAGAATGAGCAAGTCATATGAGGGAAGTGAAGGAAACAAAGTTAAAATTCAGGTTTTGGGTTAAAGGGACAATTGCCAAAAGTAAAACTAAAACCTTAGCAGTGATAAACTTTTAGCTGATCTTCAACTATAAGAAGAATGAAGAAGGGAAAAAAAAAGATAAAAACATGTTTCATAAACAAGAATGATCAAAGTTACCTAAGTAAACTAAATGAATATTTTCCCTGATTTTCAGTAATGACAGTGATGTTGAACACTAAGTCAAAGGCAATGCTTTAAATGAGAAGTAAGAAGTATCTCCACAAGGGTCAGCCAAACTGCAAGATGCTAGTGCATTCTAACCAAAAAGGCTAAATGTAATTCCATATTATAATTCTTAGGAATCAGGAGATGAATTCACAGATTCAACAGTAAAAAATTGTAATAAACTGCCCATGTGAAAAGTAGGGGTAGAGGAGTTGCATGACTGACCAATATGAAATAGACACATGATTTATTGATTCAGGAAGAGGAAAGAAAGATTCAGATACTGCAGGCTAATTATTCTCTCTTAATAGATCTTACCGGACTGTATAAACTAAAAGATAATGTTGGCAAAGGAACAAATGGATATAACATGAGTATTAATAAAATGAGTCTGGGTATTAGATGAAAGTTTGCAGTCATCAGAGCAGCATACTTGAGGCACAGACTTCACACTGGAACAAGGGAGTGAAGTTAGTATCCAATTTTAAGACAGAGCTTGATTCCTTTACAAATAATACTGCATATTGTGACTGTATGTGATAAGAAAAGAACTTAATGTCACTCCAGTGTAATGCACTTAATCTCCAAATGTGATTGTACGAGATAAAAATGAATTTAAATCCCTTCATCCTAATACCTTATATTTCCAAACCACAATACAAAATTCTCACTAGAAACAGTGTTAAGTCATTATTTAAGTTTAGCAGAAAAACAACTCTCAAAGTGAAAACTGAAAAAGACGTTCTATTCTTATGTAATCATATGTGATTACAGTCACCTATCATTGACACCAAGATCCGTACGGAAACTTGTATTGGATGGACGTCAGGAGCAAAGCTGTTCCCGTATTCCCTGGTTCTGTCTCAGTCTTATCTGGCATCTATTTTACTAGGAAATAAGCTACCTTTTCCAAATCTCTCAATTTCTTCTCTGAACAAGATAGATGATGCTTAAAACAACATTTAGAGAGAAAAAAATGCCCATTGAGAGAATTTTATGTTTAAATTAAAGGATTAGTTTGGCTGCTGAAAAATATATTACAGTTCTAATAATAGGGACCTTGATGACTACTTTGACAATAAAACTGAACATGTTTGGCAAGAAATATGTGAAAAAATATCAGAGTTTCATATCATGTTAGTGGGCTTTATTAGATCACTAATGCTTTATTAGATCATTAATGCTGCACCCTTAGGTGCAGCACATGTTAATTCTACTTAGGTTTTATTACCTAAGCGTAATATTCTTGGGGCAAAAAAAGAGAACCCAATTGTTTTTTGTCTAAGCCAGGCTAACATTTTTTTTGTTTTTCTACTAATAGTAATCTTAAGTAGGAACACCAGCCAGAAGAGCTTGGATTCTTCTGATTCTTTCTCACACTCTTTCCTCTGCACTTCTTACTCTGATTTTTTTTTTAAATCTTTGTATTTCATTCTTCCTTTCACAATCCCCAAACTCAGCTACTGTCTTCACAGCAAATTACATGGAAAGTGCTGTAAACAATAGTGCAAAAGTGTATCTGCATGTGAGCCTTTAACTTTGCTCTCCACCCTCTCTAGTCTCACAACGGACCCATACTTGTAGCAGCACGTCCCAGGGTTTAACAAATCAAGAATCCAGTTAATAAGGGAATATAATACTAAAACTTTGGTGATATTTTTTCAATCATCACTGAAAATAATGAAGCTGCAGAATTCAGCAGATTTCCTTACTTCTCTAAATTTTTATTTCTTTCTTTGTCTGGTGTCTTCTGCTTTTTTTGAATATTGTCTCATGGCTACATGATAAAAAATGCGTTTCCAACTGCTGCTTGCCAACTTCTCCACAAGAAAGCTTCTTTCCAAGACAAGTAATTGTGTAGCAAAGGCAGCAAGTGGACTTCTAGCTTTTTTCAAACCAAGGCTTTAAAACTCCTTCCCAGAGTTGCACGTGGCTTTAAGCTGGGCTACAAGTAAGGCTGTAATGCTCTGTTGGTAACTGGGCATAATACTACATGTGGTTCAGCAGCAAAAAAGATAGACCAGTCTCAGCCTCTGAGAATGCAGGAGAAATTATTGTGGTTCAGCAAGAGGTTCAGCAGAGTGGCCTTCCATAACCACCAAGGTACTCCCAGATGAACTGAAGTTTTTCTGTTCAGTAAAAAAGCGAGAATGCGAAACTATCACAACAGTAAGATGGAAGTAGCCTTAAACTTTCCATTCCCAAAGTGTTCATGACTTGCAAGCCAAGCAGGAAATATGTATGTCAAAGCAGATCATTCTTCTTTTTCATTTTAACAGTTAATAGGACATTCACAGAGCTAACTGCTATCCGTTCCATTCATGTATGACTACATTGTTTGTCATAAGCTCTAGTGTGAGTCTCATTAATGCTTAAAGTCTCCACTGGGTTCTCAGATTTTTACTTCTTATTTCTTCAAGTCATTTTTTCACTTCCATATTCCCAGTATCACACCTAATACTATCCTAAGCTTTGCAACTAGGTTTTGAAGTTTGATATTATCTGCTTTGTTCTTTTCTGGTTTGTTTTCTCCTGGTGCTTTGACCTCCACAGACATTCAGTGAAGCTTCTTCTGTTCCAACAAATTTAGATTTTTATACTAATAATTTTTATAGCTTTTCATTTTTTAGTCCTTTATGGGAAAACTTAATGACTTTTTTTGCCAATCAATCAACTTTTTTCCTATGCTTATCTTAAGAAACAGAAGCAAAGCAGCCCGTCTTCTTGATAGCAACTGTAAACAACCTGTTTACAGGAGGTCATTTTCATTTACTTGTACTACAAAACTTGCTTGTTAAAGCACAGAAACATCAACAGGTAAATGGTGGATTACACAAGTGTTATATGAAATAAGTTATATGAATGTCAGGAAAACTAATAGGGAAGATCACTAAAATTATTTAACATGAAACTCATCTGGTTTTTAACTCATATTTTCCCTAACTGTTTCTTCTCATATTACCCAAACGTAATGCACTAAGCATGCAGAGCCAAATTGGCTTTTGGCAGAAATTGATAGCACTTCAATTCAGTTGCAGCACTTTGACAGAGGATAAAATGAGTGGCACCTTAAAAAAAAGTCATGTAACAATGCTGTTGACTTCATTAAGAAATGAATTGCACCTTTAAAATGAGCTTTTCTGAAGAAATTAATCAGACATTATTTGGTAAAACTTCTTTTCTTTACTTAAGAAGGAACATTTGCAGAAGTGCAGAAGCCTTTTCAGTGTAAGTGAAACCTTACCCAAATCCATACAAGAAGAAAAATCATTTGCTTAACCAATGATCTCATGATATATTCATCCTTAATTCTTCCTTTCCTAGCCCAAAATGTAACTCCTAGAACCGTCAAGGCAGTGATGTACTTACCAGTTTTACCAATTCCATGAAGCCCAAACTGCAAAATATACTAGCAATATTAAACATGCAAGTTTAATTGTCTATATTATGATTTCTCTTAAATAGAGGCTTTAGTGACTGATGACTGTGTTTGCTTCTCTGTGTATTTATTCCTGTGCTACACATAAGTCATCATTTAGCCATCCACAAGAAGAGTTGAACAAGATCCTGCAGTGAGAGATAATTTTAGGAGAGCAAACTTTCTGTTGTTTATGGAATTAGTGGATGGGACCCCCAGTAAACTTCCCTCAGGGCTAAGAAGCTGAAGAGAGCTAGCAGCTCTTTGAGGACATTGTTCTTACAGCACGGAAGTTCTCATTTCCCACATGTAAGAAATCAGGCAAGCAAGATAGTAAACCAGCATGGTCGAGTAAGGACCTCCTGGTAAAACTGAAGTGTTGTAAGGAAATTAACAGACAGTGGAACCATGTGCTTGTATCCTGGGAAGAATATAAGGCTGCTGCTCACATGTATATGAATGGGAGCAGGAAAGCTAAAGCCCAGTTGGAGTTGAAATTGGTGAGGAATTTAAAGAATAATAAGAAGGGCTTCTACAAGTACATTGATCAGCAGATGGAGATGAAAGAAAATATACCCCTTAATCAATAAGACGGAACAAATGACAATCAAAATGGAGAAGGAATCATATACTGGTCTATACAAAAAAAGCACAGCCAGCAGCGTGATGGTGGTGATTCTGCCCCTCTACTCTGCTCTGCTGAGACCCCACCTGGAGCACTGTGTCCAGCTATGGGGTCCCCATCACAAGCAAGGCATGGACCTATTGGAGCTGGTCCAGAGTAGGGCCACAAAAATGATCAGAAGTGTGGAACACCTATCCTACAGAGAGAGGCTGAGAGAGTTGGGGTTGTTCAGCATGCAAAGAGAAAGCTCCAGTAAAACTTCGTTACAGATATTTCATATAGAAGAGGGCCTTACAAGAAGTCTGGAGAAAGACTTTTCACCAAGACCTACAGTGACAGGATAACGGTTTTAAACTAGAAGAGGGTAGATTTAGTTTGGATACAAGCAAGACTTTTTTTTACGAAGAAGGTGGTCAGACAGTGGAACAGGCTGCCAGGAGAAGCTATGGATGCCCCATTGTTGGCAGTGTTGAAGGTTAGGTTGAACAGGGCTTTGAACAAGATTACCTAGTGAAATATGTCCCTGCTCATGGCAGGGAGTTTGGACTACATGATCTTTGAACTTTGTTTCCAACGCAAACAAAAATACATTGAAAATTAAACGTTGAGCTTTAAAGGTCTAGAGGAAAATCATACAATCCTATGATAAGTTGTCTATTGTGCTCGGAACAGAACTGAGGATTGGAATTTGCAATGTCCCTTTCCAGTTGTTGCAACAAAGAGTGGGTGACTTTCCCTGTATGTTCTTGTTTTGCTTAACTTAATAACATGCATTGATTGAGTTAATATTGATACAATTTACAGTTTCTCTGTTCCTGTGGCAAATGTCTTGTACTTCTAGATTTAATATATGTTTTGTGTTATCTTTATTTCTAAAATCTGCATGTTCTTGTTCTATTTTCTATAGAAAAACAACATTTTCAAATCAGTAAAGTCTTGATGTGAAATCAAAAATATAACTGCGAATCAAGGCTTTTAGGAGAATTCAAATGTTTGTTAATTATTGTTTGGTTTTATTTCAAATTACCTAACATTTATGAGGAAATATGTATAGAGGAGAGCATAGCGGTACATGGTGTCAAGGTGGAACAGAAGAGGCATTTATCTCTCAGAATAACAAGTATTAGAAAAGTTTCCTCTAGAACTTGCAAGCTTTGTGCTTAATTTTGAAGAGACTTAGGTAAACATTTGAACTTCCAGAGGAATATTTGAGTTTTCCACATCTTTTATATTTTTGTTCTTTAAATATTTGAAGGTGTTTCTGTTGATTTGCTATTGTGCTACCTCATAAACCAGAAGGTGAAGACTCCTTAAGGGGATCATCTTCACTTCCTTATAAACTGTAAAGTAATTTCCTTCACGTATTACCTCACTGCAATAGATAATTAAGATAGCGGGAGGGAAGAGAAAAGCTGTTGTTTAAAATAGAGCATGATAAAAATACCATGTATTTTATGTTTTTAAAATAAAAAGCCAAATAACTGAAAACTTTGCTTAGCTTCCTCAACCTTCTGGGAAATATTAATACTAAGTGAAGATATTTGCCAGTGCTGTGTCTCTGAAGAATTTCCGGCGTGTAAACAATTGGGCACATATTTTGATTGCAGGGGCTCACTGGGACCAGCATAATTCACATCTTTTCTGAAGGAAGAGCGACATCTTCAAGAATCATGAGATTTGAATTTTCAGGTCATACAGTATTCCAAAGAAAAGTTATGCTTTTGTACAGCTTTTATTTTTCATCACCAAGGAAACTGTAAGGTGAATTATCCACACTTATAAAATTTAATTTGATAGAAAAATAAATTAATACTTATGCAACAGAAAAAGGAAAGAAATGGCTATGTAGAACTTTCTTCATTTTCAGACGTCTTCAGTTTGGACAACATCCAAAGTCCATTTAATTTTCTTTAACATACTTTGCCCACTGCTACAAAAGTCCCCAAAGTTTTCTCTTCCCTAGTAAAGGGAGCAAAGAGTTTTGATCTATCATCTTTTGCGTGGGCTCTGGTTTCAGCTGGGAATCTGGATAATAAGAAGATCAGTTCTGTGGCTGATTTTTCTTTAAATTTTAAGGAAATTCTTCCAAGCTGCTGCAGGGAGCTGGGACAATGAATCTTCTGAAGACATTCTTATTTTTGTATATCCATGTATGCCAAATGAAAAATACTAATCAAAAAGAACACACAAAAGTATTTGTCTTTATTATTGTTTTTCTTAAATACTATTTATTTCTTATAATATTCAATGATATATATCCTTCCAGACAGTGTGAGTTTCATGCTTTTGTCAGAACTTTCATCACACTTTTAAAACCAAGACAAAAATTCCAAAGGCATAAGAGCCTTATAATTCTGCAGTAATTTGGTTCCACTTATAGATTTAAACTTCCAGTGGAAATTTACCTTAATGGGCTACTGTGAAATACAGAGATGTATGAAAACATGTCAACTCTTCTCTGTGCCACAGGGTTTGCCTAAAGTTTCTACCTAACTCATCAATAAACACCCTAAAATTAAGAATAAATTATTATGGCTAAACATTTTAGTAATTCAAACCATTCAAACAATCAATGAGATTCCTTTGAATGGAAGGCTTCTTAAAAACAGAAGAAAAAGGTAGCTTGCTTAATTTGTGCAGAGGTGGCCTAGTTAATCAGCACTGGTTACCCTGGCTTGACCCCTCTATTATAGTTATTAATTAAAGCGCTTTCTAATGAACACTAGTTCAATTCCCCCCATGCGGAGGGCAGGCTGGGAGATGACAGACATCTAAACCAGGATTCTTTTTTTACTTGAATATGTGGGGATTCTCTCTCACTTGAAAAATCATTGCTGAATTAATGGAAACAGAAAAAAAGTGTTTTTGTCTGTAGATTCTTTTATCTGCAGGGCCCCCTGGCTATCAGTGTGAGGAAATATCAATGGAGTGAACATCTTTCAGTGGGAGCAATCATCATCATCATGAAGTGCTTGTCAGAAAGGAAGACAAAATGCAATTAGGCTGGATTTACAATCGGTCCAATAATTACTATTCAGATGTCTCAGCTGTATGGAAAATACAGGATTCAGAACTGTGACTTTTTTGTTTGAATGTGGGGCTTTTTCCTCCCTTGCTTGCTCTCTTTTTCTTTTAAACGTCTATAAAATATGTCAGTCATGATGTGGCACAGCTGAATAATTGTCAGAGTCAAATGCTTGCAGATGGTTAATGGAAACAGAGAATTAAATGAACAGCAGTAAAGAAACTCATGTAAAATTAAAGAATCCCGTTGCAAATTTAAAGGGTCATTTGGTTTCATCAAAAATCAAATAATATGAATATGTTATTCTCTGCATGAAAGAGACTATGTTAAATTGTTTTGAGAGTTGAAAAATGAGCAATCAATGGTGTACTAATGAAATTTGTGATAAATCGTGCACTATTGAAAGACGCAGTAATTGCCAGTTAGGGACTACAGAAGAAAGCCTGGTTTTGGCAAGTGAATATTGTTACTTACCATTTACTTATATTATTGAAGTCTAGATTTAAACAATGACAGGATCCTACAAAAATATAGAAAAGAGGATTAAACTAAGTAGTCTTTACCTTATCCATATCAGGTTTACTGTTTCAAAATTATTTTTTTGAGAGCTTGTTATCAGATACAAGTTATTGAACATTTCAGTAGACATTATGTTGCTAAAGTACAGAATCAATTTCTACATAGATCTGCATGGTCTTAGAGGTGTGTTAAGAGACTGAGGTCTCATCAGTCTGACATTTTTCAAAGTTATAAGTAATAAGTCTTTTGTAAGGAGCAAAGTTATCTTTCTGGTACAAAAGTTTTTGTGATACAACTTAGTAAGTACCAATTGGAAGTGGATTTGAGTTAATGATACTTTAAAATATATTTCAAAATTTCAAAAAAATTATATGCTTTTAAAATTCTTCGTTATTTTTCATTCCTCTTTCATCATTTCCCTGTAACGTTTGAAGCTAATATTGATATTTTCTCCATCATGAAAAGGAGTTCAAAAGGTTGTTTTCTTTTAATGAAACAAAAAATTATAACAGCCAATAAATCTGAAATGTGTCAGTCATATACCATCAATTGTACTTTGAACTGAAAACATTATGAGATGTGTCCATGTCCATGAAAGAGAGCATGTTCCTCATAAGTAGATTAAAAAGGAAATTTAAACCAATAATTTGATACAACCAGAATCAGCAATTGCCTCCAAAAAAAAATTTAGTAAACAAAAACTAAAACATAACAGCTACTGTTAATATGTTTTTATTTTTTTTTCTATCTAGACAAATTATAGAATCATAGAATTACAAATGGTTCAAGTTGGAAGGGACCTTAAAGATAATCTAGTTCCAACCTCTCCTGTCATGGGCAGGGACACCTTTCACTAGAGCAGGTTACTCAAAGCCCCATCCAACCTAATGGTGTTCGATAATAGACTTCTTTAGTCTTCTGTGCCTAAGGATACAGAATTGCTTATGTCTTGTATAGAAGTGACGTGAAGAATAAGAGCAAATTCTTACTCCCATTCAAAAAACATTAGCTGTGCTGTCAATTTCAGTTGGAATAGGACAAGGTTTACAAAACCTCTTTGTCTTAGGCTGAAGTGAAGTTTTTAGAAATTTTAAACTGAGGCTTTTATAATAATCACAGAATCACAGAATCATAGGGGTTGGAAGGGACCTCTGTAGACCAGTGCAACTTACATTATGCTAATCATAAAATAAAAGCAATTACAAACTTGTAAGTCTACTTTTTGCCAATGGCCTCTGAGAATGCGAAAAGTACACCTATGATTTCCTGTCTGCTTAATTCCTGCAAAGTAAATTAAGTAGAAGCAGAGATCAAAATACTGATCTATTTTTTCCATTCTGGTAGGTACAAAGCATCTTCCCTTGAATCTTTTTGAATAAATACACTACACGACCTATTTAATGGAGTTCAAAGTGAAAATTTCTTTCCCTTTCTTATAATGCAAGGAGTTTAGAACAGAAAATAGGTAGGGAATGATGAACATTTCATTATGAATACGTTGTAAATAAGCATTTTGCTTCTCTGGATTTTACTTACAGACATAATGTCATTTTCCAAGCAGTATTGGCTCAAATATGGAAGAATCCATGTATTTTTCACCAGAATTGTTCACATTGTTCATTTTTTAAATGTCAGATATACAATACTTGCCATGAGAAATCAATCGCTCACAGCAAATAAGTGTGGCAGAATAATCCATACAATGTATATAAAAATAGTAGGCTTTTGCTGACCTATTATTCTTCATTAATACATTTTTAAATGCTATTTCTAACGGTATGACTATCATTCTGAAAACATAATTTGTGATATATTTTTGATACTTTTAATAGAGCTGGATTCTTTTCTCATAAATCATATTATCTTTCCTCTATGTAATTCTACAGTTACATTTATTAAAAAAAAATTATTCTGCTAAAATGAACATTTCTGTTTCATGGAAGAGTTATTAAAATGGCTTTTGTCGAGCATGTATTCCTTCTCAAATTGTGGATCTTCAGAAGGAAGATGCATTCTATTGTTTCATATGAATTCTGTACCTCTTTTGCAGCACTTGATGGATAAGAGGAAAAACTTTTATTGCTGAAACACAATTATCAAATGCTAGTTCACACCCTTTAATTTCTTTTATGTCCTTCTTTGCTCTTCTGGGAGACAGCAGTATCCCAAGAGGCTAAAAATGTTCATGGTTATATAGCAGGTTTAATTAGGGAAGATGCTCTCAGCTTCATACAGATTATAAAGTGGTACCATCATACACTGTGCCTGAAGGTTTAAGCTTGTGTTCACCATGCAAGTAACTGGAGGGATGAAATATGTTGACACTGTCCCGTCCACTTTCTCTCTTCCTTCTACCAAAGATCTCCTCTACTCACTCAAACCCACTACTTTCAAGCTCTCTGAGAAACTAGGTGACCTGTTTCCATTGATGACAGTGACAGGCTGTACTAATATTGACAGCTTTGCTCTGGGCTGAATGAGAAGCTCTTAACCCCATAGCTGAGAGACAGAGGGAGAAACTTGGGTGTGGTGGGAAAGCATGAAGATGATAGCATTTTAAAGAATTGCAGTTGGCAGGAAGGACAAAGTTTTACTGTACCTAAAAACAGGTGGAAATACAGCAAAAAAAAGGGAAGGAAGTGCTTTCTTATCACAAACTTCTTGAGAATGTGCCAAAATAGTAGCAGGTAGCAGCTCAGAAATTGTTGATGATGAAAAAGCTTACAGGTTCAAAAAAAACCAGGGAGATTGCTCACCAATCACCATCACAGGCAAAACAAACTTGACTTGGAAAGATTAATTTAATTTATTAACAATTTAAAATAGAGTAGGATAGCAAGAAACAAAAAAAAAATAAAACCATCTTCCCACCACCCTTCTTGCCAGGCTTAACTTCACTTGTGACTCTTCAACCTCTTCTGCTGTGAGTGGATTCAGGAGAATAGGAAACAGGGTTTGTGATCAGTTCAGATCAGTTCCCTTCTGCTGCTCCTTCCTCCTCACACTGTTTGCCTGCTCAGGTGCGGGGTTCCTCCCAAGGTAGACAGTCCTTCACAAACTGCTCCAACATGGGATCTTAACACAGACGGCAGTTCTTCAAGAACTGCTCCAACAGGAGTCCCTTCCGCAAGGTACAGTCCACCAGGAACAGACTGCTCCAACATGGATCCCCCATGGGCTGCAGTTCCTGCCAGAAAACCTGTTCCTGCATGAGGTCTTCTCCACAGGCAGTAGCAGGTCTGTTGTGGAGCTGTCCGAAACTGTCTGTGTCTGACATGGTGGCAGTTTCAGGTTTCTCTTCAAAAAGGCCATCTCTGCAGCCTCTCTCCTCACTGTAAAAACCCTACCCCATAAACCCACTACAGACCCTTTTCTACCCAAGCTGCTTATCTTTGGGGGTGACAACTTTTTGGAACAGGAGTCCTCAGTAGATCATTGACATAAGTGCTTAGTGTCTCCAACTTACTGCTACACAAGAGGAAAGTGTTAATAACCGTCTGAGGCTATATCACCACGATGATTTTCAGATGAGCTGCATTAAGGTTGTGAGCATGTATTTAAAGACACTTAAGGTGAACTTCCAGTACTATGTTTTATTTTTCCCTATCTGGAATTATCATTAAAATATGCATTCATCTCACAATCTGCAATCTTCACAGGTTCTTTTATATCAACAAAAATAATGACACATGACAAAGTCAAAATAACATCATCACAACAGCTGGAAAGATTGACAACTTACACATATTCCACCACTCATCCTTGCATCACAATCTTCCCATATCTGTAAAAATAAAATTCAAATTTTAAATGTTTAATGGCATTCAGTTGCAAGTCTGCAATTTTTGTAAATCTGTTACATCCTATATACTGAATAACTAAAATAAAATACACTAATTAAAATTAAGAAGAGTTATTTTTCAAATGATTTGTGCTTTCTAGACACATTCGCAATGGGGCTGAAACATGCTTTTACAACACAGGAATCTTTGGAAAATGCCACTGAACAATCTTCCAAAAACTGTAGGTGACATTACAGAGAAAGGTTTATTGAAATGTGACTGGTGTAACTTGGGAGGTACAATTATTTTCTTATCTTATGCATTAAAACAGTGTTTTTAATTTGAAACACTGATTTCCATTTTCTGTCTCTCACAAAAAAAAAATAAAAGAGGAAGCTCATAATCAATTAAAAACTATAAATGCAAATTTGGCAGGAGATGTAAAATGTTTAAAGTAGCACTGATTCTTGCTTAGCACTTTTTATCATTCACTTACCAACCAAGTACAATACTTCACAATAATGCAGATAAAAGAAAGGAAAAGACGCTGAAAGTCTCTTGTAAAGTAAAAGTGCACCTTTATGACCAAATATTGTACTGAGGCAGATAGGTGCCATTGGTTATAAAACTTGTTAGTAGGCACTTTGTTTCTGTTTCTTTCTCAACGCTTCTGTTTTTGTAGTTGCAGATCAGTTTAATCAACTAATACACTGACTACCAGATAGTAAAAAAAACATATCAGAGTCTTACAAAGTGCATTAAAGAAATACTTCTGCTTTTGGTTTTTTTTCTGAAGCTTCCCATGAAGAGCTACTGTACAGGAAACTTCTTGTATTCCACAGTCCTAAACACTTATGGGCTTGGGATCATATAATAATCTTCATTGTAATTAAAACCACAGCCAACAATTTCTGGTGCACAGGCACCAAAAGATCTTAAAGTATTCTGCATATATTAACTAAAGCTTATAAAAAGGCGATTTAGAGGTTCTCTAGTATTCTTTCAATAGTATCACACATTGAAGGGAAGGATAGTACTGTATTAATTTGAAACTTCCTGGCAAATTTTGATAAACAGACTGCAGTTAATCAGAGTTGAAAACTGACTTCAGTTAAGGCTAATATGTGGACACATCTGAAAACTGTCTGAGATATTAGTAACCATGAGAAATGTTATACAAAATCTTTCTGTAATTCTATAAGAAACTACATATATGAATTCCCTAATGTTTCAGACAAACTTACACTGATTATCCTCATGCCAGGAGATAGCTGAAAATGTGTATTATAGAAAACATCTCTATCCTGTTTCCAGTAGCCGCTCCTGTCTCTCCAGTAGTATGCCATCACTGGAGCAGATAGGAGTTACTGTGTTTAAACATAGCAGTCATTGTTAATCTCCATAAGACATCTGCCTTTTATAACCTACTATTTTGGTGAGTTGTTGACTTGAATTCATTAATTACTTCCTGGTCCTCCAAGTCAATTAACACTTCTGCAATTGCGGAGTTTGTCTCTGAGAGGAATCTGGATTCCTTTTTGAATTAGTCCTCTAGCTTTACGTAGACTGTGTAAATAGATAATACTGCCTCTGAGCAGTCAAATGTCTTGCTGTTTGTTGCATACAGCTATGGCATTCTCTGGGACATCTTTTGACAGAATCTCCTTTTGAATCCGTTTGATAATAACAAATTGCATGATTGACTAGAACTGTAATAGCCTCCGGCGTTTCTAGCCAGGGCTGAAAATTAACTAAATCTGTCACTACAATGTGTGTCATTAAAACATCATTTCCAGTCATTGTCTGCCCAACAATAGGGTCAGTAAATTATTTTTAAAACACTTCTAAAACCCTTCGCCATCCCAGTGATATCCTGGCACTTTCTTTGCATGTACTTGGTTAATCTTTCCAGAAGAAACTGTCAGTATTTTCATACTGGTTCCCAAATAATAAAATGAGTAATTTGCTTAGTTTATTATTAAATCTAAAGGGCAAGAGAGTAGAAAAATTGTGCAGAATTTTCCCATCTCCAATTCTACTCCCAAAACAGGCATATAAGACAATTTCATAGCAGCTGTGGAATTAGACCTTTTAGTTGAAAAATACCTACTTCATCTCTAGATATGTGTATGTACACATAACAATGAGCACCTGAGGACTTTCAATTTCATTGCTGAGTTTTCTTCTTTTTTCTTTTTTTCATTTAACCTTTCTGAAAACACTGTCGTCCTAAGAGACTCTAAGATTTTTTCAAATCTAAGAATAGACTTTTTGTAGAGATCAATCCTTTTCCTGAACTCCTCAACCCCCTGGCACTTTCTTCTTCCTCTTTACATTTTAGAATATTACCCTACATACTTGCCCTTCTCCATTCTACATTTCTCTTTTAATGTACCCAGTCTATTGTTCAGTATCAGAATAATTCTATGTATAGACCAGCAGAAGTTCTATTTTTGCTGTGATATTTACTTATCATTTCTCAGAGACACTTTCTTATATTTTTTGAGCAACTCTTTAAGATTACCAAGTTTCCATGATCCATCCGTTTATGTAGTTAATACTGTAATTTTCCACTCCTATCTCTACTTCAGGTACAGTGCAGCCTCATTCCTTACAACATCTAATCTTGGTGATTGTCTTTATTCCATTGTTCTACATTCTGAAACTTTTATGCCCTGATTTAATGTGTCTAACACACCTGTCCTGTGGGATTTGCACTCATTGTGAAGATCCATCACTCTTACGAATGGCTATTTGTGATACGGAGAAATTATCTATCAAAAGTATCCACTCTCACAAGAATTTCCCTGTCCACCAAAAATATATCTGGAGGTAGCAGGAATTCATTTTATTCAACTTTCAAATTATTCATAACTCTACACTTTTTTTTAAATAGGTGTATAAGAAAATATTTCCTCTTTGCAAATATACAGTAGTACAAGACATTACCAGTACTCTTGAGAAGATTTCAGAAGATACCTTCAGGACTTCAGCATTCTCCCAGTGCTCTGCTGAAAGACTCTTTCTTTAATCCAGCTTGTTTTCTAAGTTATTATTTTGTCCTGTCACTTTATAACACTTATTAGCCTGTTTCTCTGATCAGCTCGTTTGAACTGCCTTACCTGATTGCTCTTTTAGGACCTTTATTTTTTTTCCTTTTCTACTTCTTCACCAGAAAGATAAAAGGCAGCACATTACCACTTCTCTATTTGCTTTGGTATTGGTGGGAAGCATGCCCCCAAACTACAAAAAATTTGTTTGCTTAAAATATATTTTAATATTATTTTGTAGCAACTCCTCTTCTGTCCCTACCTGTAAAAAATTAGGGTTGTCTTTTTTTTCATCTGTAACTTAAATTAACCAGTGATCAGCTGTGTAATCTGTGCATTTTGCCTGCAGAAATGAATGGATAAGAAACTAGAATAAAGGGGGCAGATAGGGGGAAAGAGAGAGAGAATTATTAAAAGATCTCTCTGGAAGACGCAGTCTCACACAGTGCACAGATAGATATGTATCAGCTCCTTCTTTAATTCATTAATAACAGATTTTAATACTTAATTACTCCTTGACCTGCATTATCCTTACTGGGTAAAATCCAGATTTACTATAGGATTAGACTAATATATGGTGTATGATCAGAAATTATAGATTATATAAACCACAAAGAATTTTCTCTCCTATAGTAGTATATCCCAATTCAGATAACTGTCAAGGAAGAAAAATAAAATTTCTTCACTATGTTAGTTGAGTGTTTGAATTCTGTTTACTTTCATGGTACTTAAGCATATGTCTAGAAGAAGAGATCTGAGAGACTTATTATACGGTTTGGCATTGTGTAAAAATGTGGAGTATTATTGCCTTTTTCTCCTGCAACATATATGTGTGGCTCTGTAGAGATACATATCAATATACCTCTTTCAATGATGTTAAAATTCTCTTTGTAACTGATATTTCCTTTTTTGTAAAATAGTCTGACTAATGTGAGGCACTAAATTACTAAACGTATTTACCAAAATATGTAAATACATAAATATCATAGGATAATAATAGATATATTAGTTAATAAACTGTGTTAGACATGGTACAATTCTCACTTGACAGTGTTTGCCCAGAACAGTCGAAAAAGTGAATGTACAATGCTAGTGAGTTACAGTTCAATCTAAAAGAAAGGATGTGCTTTACCTAGGTCAGGACAGGGAACACTGGCAGAATCATATAGAGAAGCCTTATTAGTACTGAACATGTTATACTTGTCATTTCCATAATAAACAAATAAATAAATAAATAAATAGCAAAGTTTTACATTTGCTTCACTGCCTAACAATTTCTACCTTTCAGAAGGGTTTCACACAGAATCAATTAAAATAATAACAGGAATCCAGAAATAGACATAATATGTCTAAAATAACATTCACTGCACTTGCTTCAACTTTGTTGGTAATGCTTAACTATTCCCACAGACAGTAAATAGTAGAATTCCATCAAGTGGATTAGAAAAAGTGGAAATTATGTGCTTAGCTGAATGACTACTACCACAACTATTTTGCATCTATTCAGGACAACCAGAGGATCAGGCCCAGCCAGCATGCATTCATGAAAGGCAGGTCCCGCTTAACCAACCTGATCTCCTTCTATGACCGGGTGACCCGCCTAGTGAATGAGGGAAAGGCTGTGGATGTTGTGTATGCTGACTTCAGTAAGGCATTTGACACTGCTCCCCACAGCATCCTCATGGAGAAACTAACTGCCCATGGTTTGGATGGGTGTACTCTCTGCTGGATAAAGAGCTGGCTGAATGGCTGCGTGTTGAGAGTTGTGGTGAATGGAGTTAAATCCAGCTGGCGGCCGGTGACAAGTGATGTTCCCCAGGGCTCAGCTTTGGGACCAGTCTTGTTTAACATCTGTATCAATGATCTAGATGAGGGGATCCAATACCCCTCAGTAGGTTTGCAGGTGACACCAAGTTGGGTGGGAGTGTCGATCTGCTTGAGGGTAGGAAGGGTCTACAGAGGGATCTGAACAGACTGGATCAATGGGCCAAGGACAACCGTATGAGTTTCAACAAGGTCAAAAGCTGGGTCCTGCTCATGTGTCACAACAACCCCATGCAATGCTACAGGCTTGGGGAAGAGTGGCTGGAAAGCTGCCTGGCGGAAAAAGATCTTGGGGTGCTGGTTGACAGCCAGCTGAACATGAGCNAGCAGTGTGCCCAGGTGGCCAAGAAGGCCAACGTCATCCTGGCTTGTATCAGGAATAGTGTGGCCAGCAGGAGCAGGGAGGTGATCATGCCCCTGTACTCGGCACTGGTGAGACTGCACCTGGAGTACTGTGTTCGGTTTCCTGCAGTACTGTGTTCGGTTTTGGGCCCCTCACTACAAGCAAGACATCGAGTTTCTGGATTGTGTCCAGGTAGGGCAACAAGGCTAGTGAGGGGTCTAGAGAACAAGTCTTCTGAGGAGCAGCTGAAGGAACTCGGGCTGTTTAATGTGGAGCAGAGGAGGCTGAGGGGGGACTTCATTGCTCTCTACAACTATCTGAAAGGAGGTTGTAGTGAGGCAAGTGTTGGTCTCTTCTCCCAGGTAACTTGCCATAAAATGAGAGGCAATGGCCTCAAGTTGCATCAGGGGAGATTTAGATTAGATATTAAGAAAAATTGCTTTACTGAAAGAATGGTCAGACACTGGAACAGGCTGCCCAAGGAGATGATTGAGTCTCCATCCCTGGAGGTGTTTAAAAAACATGTAGATGTGGCACTTCAGGATATGGTTTAGTAGGCAGGGTGATGCTGGGCAGATGGTTTGGACTAGATGATCTTAGGGGTGTTTTTTTCCAACCTATGATTCTATGATGAAAAATCTGATATAACCAGAAACAGAACAAATCACCTCATTCCCAACATGAAATATATGATGATAACAATGAGTCTCTCCTCTGGGTTGCACACATTAGCAAGCAGACAGAATGGAATATTTTCTTGCTGAGTACAGTCCTGCTCCTACAGATCACCTTCCTTACATTGATAAAAATATGTCTTTAGAGAATCACGTAGATCAAATGAAGGAGAAGAAAACCCATTAAATTCTGTACAATGCATGCAATATTGTTTGTGAAGCAGCCTAGTTTTTATCTTATTTTAGTTTATAGAAACTTCTGTCATTTATGCCTTTAAAAAATACTTTTTCAGAATTCTTCTGTTAATGTACATGATTTTAAAAAATCACCAGTGGCATAGCACTCACAGAGTCTTTTCACATTTTAAATAACAGAGTTGCAAGACACCAGCCTATTTGGAAGGGAACTAGGGAAATTCTGTGTATTATGTCTTCCTAGTATGCACATATGATAAATTTTCTTTTGAATCTTTGTAAGCTGTTGATGACTCTGAACCAGCATTTAGTATTTGTGAAACAGGAATGAATAATACCTAGAACACAAGAAAGCCTGAATACTTTTTTTTACAGCATTGTCATCCAATGTCACAGTAAAACACCTGTGGAAATCGAAAACTCTGAATGTGTAACCCTTAAATTCCATATGTCCTGTTTGTGTGAGAAAATTTATTGAGGTTGAAACTATAGAGCGGCAAACCATAGAATCTTACAATGGTTTGGGTTGGAAGACACCTTAAAGACCAGCTAGTTCCAACTCCGCTGCCTTGGGCACGGACACATTCCGCTAGACCAGTTTACTAGCCATTGCCCCTTGTCATGTCACTAAACATCACTGTGAAAAGTCCCTCTCCAGCTTGCTTGTACTTCCCCTTTAGGTACTGGAAGGCCATAGTTAGGTCTCCTTGGAGTCTTCTCTTATTCAGGCTGAACAACCCCAACTCTCTCAGCCTTTCCTCATAGGAGAGGTGTTCCATCCCTCTGATCATTTTTGTGGCTCTCTTCTGGACCCACACCAGCAGGTCCATGTCTTTCCCGTGCTGAGGGCTCCAGAGCTGAATGCAGGACTCCAGGTGGGACCTCACCAGAGCAGAGCAGAGGGGCAGAATCACCTCCTTTCACCTGCTGGCCATGCTGCTTTTGATTCAGCCCAGGACATGGGTGGCTTCTGGGTTGCAAGTTCACATTGTGTAGCTGTCTTTGCCTGAATAAAAAGGCAGTTTTACAGGCCTATTCAGTCATGCAGCTTTGTTTCACTTTGTTTCCTGTCTTGTGCTGCCTATGACTAGTCTTGCTCATTTAATCACTCTAACAAGGTATAGATAAATTTGTGAACCAGTTTTTCAGTCATAGACTCAGTGATGCCTCAAATTTAGATTTCTTTACACACTGCAGTTATAATAAGTTTGCAAAATGAGGCTTGAAAATATGCTAAGGCTACCTCAGAATCATAGAATCATGGAATGGTAGGGGAAGGGACCTTAAAGATCATCTAGTTCCATACCCCCTGCCATGAGCAGGAACATCTCACACTAAACCAGGTTGCTCAGAGCTCCTTCCAGCCTGGCCTTGAACACTGCCAGGGAGGGGGCAGCCACAACTTCTCTGGGAAACCTGTTCCAGTGCCTCACCACCCTCATGGTGAAGAATTTCTTCCTAATATCTAATCTAAATCTGCCCTCTTTTAATTTAGAGCCATTCCCCCTTGTCCTATCACTACACACCCTTGTGAAAAGCCCCTCTCCATCGAAGGAGATGTAGGACCTGTAGGCCCCCTTCAGGTACTGGAAGGCTGCAATAAGGTCAGTCTGGAGCCTTCTCTTCTCCAGGCTGAACAGTCCCAACTCCCTCAGCCTGTCCTCATAGGAGAGGTACTCCAGGCCTCTGGTCATCTTTGTGGCCCTCCTCTGGACCCACTCCAACACATTCATCTCTTTCCTATGCTGGGGGCCTCAGAGCTGGACACAGTACTCCCAGTGGGGTCTCATGAGTGTGGAGAAAAGGGGCAGAATCACCTCTCTCGACCTGTTGGCCACGCTTCACTTGATGCAGCCCAAGATACGGTTGGCTTTCTGGGCTGCAAGCACACATTGCCGGCTCATGTTGAGCTTCTCAGCCACCAGTGCCCCCAAGTCCTTCTTCTCAGTGCTGCTTTCAAGCCACTTTCGATGATATTAATGATATTCAACCTGAATGGAGTGGATAATAGAAGTAAACTTACCTGTTCATAGGGAAACACCGGTGTATTCACCGTTAAATATTTGTAAGTGAGTTCAATTAAGGAATCACAATCACACCTTCCAAATTCCCTAATATATAACTATTCACTACATTTCTTGAGACATTAACTGTCAAAGCCCATAGCAAAAGTAGATTTTGTAGAAGTATGGTTTTCCAGCTAAGACACTTTATAATAAGTTATCATTCTTAGTATTTCAAATCTAGTTCTGTTTGCTCTACAACTTTCAACTTTATTAAGCCCAAGGATTGCTATAACAGCTTGTTATCTTGATTGCCCATCATTTAATGAGATGTTGCATTACAGAACTTTCTTTTCTTGCCCAAAGAATCACAGAATGGTTGAGGCTATAAGGCACCTCTGGAGGTCGTCCAGTCCAATCCCTCTGCTCAAGCAGGGCCACCTCGAACTGCTCACCCAGGACTCTGTCCAGACATTTTTTAATATCTCCAAGGATGGATACTCCACAATTCCCCTGGGCAACCTCTGCAACTTCTCAGTCATCGCTACAGTGAAGAAGTGTTTTTCGATGCTCAGGTGAAGCCTTCTGTGTTCCAGTTCATGCCCATTTCATCTAGTCCTGTCACTGGGCACCACTGGAAAGAACCTGACTCCATTTTCTTTGCACCTTCCATTCAGGTGTTTACGTACTTGGATAAGATCCTCCTGAGCCTTCTCTTTTCTAGGCTAAACAGTCCCCACTCTCTCAGCCTTTACTCTTAGGAGAAATGCTCCAGTCCCTTCATCATCTTGGTGGCCCCTCACTGGGCTGTCTTCAGTATGCCCATGTCTCTCTTGCACTGTGGAGCCCAGCACTGGACACAATACTGCAGTTATGGCTTCACCGGTACTGAACAAAGGTGAAAGATCACCTCCTTGACCTGCTGACAAGACTAATGAAAGATCACCTCCTTGACCTGCTGACAAGACTAATAGCAGATATGGAGATATGTATTTACAGACTCGAAAGCAGGCTATAGATAAGTGTAACCTTAAGGGACTTCCACTAAGAAAATACAGACTATTGTCTTCATACCCATAGAGGAAGGGAAGGAGTTCTGATAATTCCATTTCTGGACTGTGACACCCAAATTTACTTGACATCATATTGGATGCCTCTTTCTTCAGTCAGACTGACTCTGCACGGACAGGTGACACAGGAACTGCTACAGTTCCTGGTCACGTCTGTGTGGTACACTGAGCTTTGGAACTTCAGCCCTAAAATGCACATTAGCCATGCATAAGTGGGTGCCCAAACTCAGTCAGACACTGTAAAAAAAAAAAAAATTTCTTACACCGGCTGCAGCTCCTGCCGGGAGCCTACTCCAGCACAGGCTCTTGATGTGCTACATTTTCCTTCAGGCAATGTCCACTTGCTGTGGCATGCAGTCCTCTATGGGCTGCAGAAGGACAATCTGCTTCATCATGGTCGTCTTCCTGGGATGCAGGAGAATCTTTGTTCCGACACATGGAGTCCCTCCTCCCTCTCTTTCTTCGCTGGCCTGCTGACCTTGATGTCTCTAACAATGTTTATCTCACATTGTTCTCACTTCTCTTTCTCCTAGCTGTTGCACTGTGGTTTGCACCCTTTCTTAAATATGTTGCCACAGAGGTCCCACCAGCATTGCTGATCGGCTCAGCTTTGGGCAGCAAAAGATCTGTCTTGGAGCTGGCTGAAACTGGCCGTGTCTGACATGGGGGCAGTTCGTGGTGTCTTCTCAGAAAATTCACCCCTGCACACACCCCTCCCTCTCTGCCAAAACCTTACCATGCAAATAAAATACAAGTGAAAATGGGCACAGTCATATTTATCTCTGCTGAATGTTTTTTCCTAGTTTGTAATGAAATCTAACTGGAATTTGAAAAATACTTGTAAATATTAATTTCTTTCCAATATTTTGTGGTACTAGAAAAAGGTGTGCATAAATGAGTAGTGTTTTGAATAAAAACCTTTTTTTGCTCTTTCTTGAAGGAAATATTTCAATTGACATTTCCAAATGTTAATTACTTAGGAATTATATCATTTATTAAAAATTACAGCTAAAAATTAAAGATAAGGTTTAATTTTGAGTTGTGAAGTCATGTTTCAGTTTGAAACTGTTCACTTTTTGGTATCCTATTTATCTTTCAACTTTTTTTTGCTGTAGCAGTGTGGGTCAATGGCCTTGCTGGACTTGCTGATGCTAAAGGAATACTTGCTCGGATACTGAAGAGTTAACAAATGGGAGCAGTAGCTTCACTTATCAGGCAGAAGTAAGGGGTGATGGCCCACCACTATCAATTAAGTGACACCTGGGGTATGACAAAGAGCTAACAGCCAGGCATTGTTGAAGTTAAAAAATACAAGGTTCCCACTAGGCACCAACGAATCTCCCTGTCCCAGTGGCCTGCAGAACTCTGACAACACAACATGCTATGTCAAAAGCCAATCCACACACAATATTTGACTTAGTCCCACCTCACCAAAATCTGCAAAAGATTTATCAGAAGTATAAAAATAGGTTATTGAAAACCCTCCTTTGGAGGAAGAGCCAAATAAAAATCTTACTTGACCACAGGTCGACTTGCCTGAACCTCTCTTCCCCTCTGTTTTGTTTTGGCCTGGATAAATGCCAGGTGCCCACCAAAATTTCTCTATCACTTCCCCTCCTCAGTTGGACAGGGGAGAGGAAATATGATGAAAGGCTAGTGAATGGAGATAAGGACAGGGAGACGTCACTCATGAATTACCATCACGGACATAACAGATTGAACTTGTGGAGAAGAGAAATGTTTAATTTATCACCAATCAAATCAGAACAGGATAATGAGAAATAAAACTAGATCTTAAAACACCCTCCCCCCACCCCTTCCTTCCTCCCAGGCTCAGCTTCACTCCCGTTTCTCTGCCTCCTCTCCCCCAAGCGGCACAGGGCAACAGGGAATGGGGGTTATGGTCAGTTCATCACATGTTGTCTCTGCCACTTCCTGCTCCTCAGGGGGAGGACCCCTCACACTCTTCCCCTGCTCCAGTGTGGGGTCGCTCTCACAGGAGAAAGCTCTCCTCAAACTTCTCCAATGTGAGTCCTTCCCACGGGCTGCAACTCTTCATGAACTGCCCCAGTGTGGGTCCCTTCCATGGGGTGCAGTGCTTCAGGAATAGGCTGCTCCAGCGTGGGTCCCCCACAGGGCCACAAGCCCTGCCAGCAAACCTACTCCGGCGTGGGCTCCTCTCTCCACGGGTCCACAGGTCCTGGCAGGAGCCTGCTCCAGCGCTGTCTCCCCACAGGGTGACAGCCTCTGTCAGGCTTCCACGTGCTCCGGTGTGGGGTCGCTTCCGTAGGCTACAGGTAGATCTCTGCTCCACTGTGGACCTCCATGGACTGAAGGGGGACAACCTGCCTCACCATGGTCTTCATCATGAGCTGCAAGGGGAAAATCTCTGCTCCCTCTGCTCACCTCCTCCCCCTCCTTCTTGACTGACCTTGGTGTCTGCAGAGTTGTTTCTCTCACATCGTCTCACTCCTCTCTCTCGACTGCAGTTTCACCGCAGGATTTTTCCCCTTCTTAAAAGTGTTATCCCAGAGGCGCTACCACCGTTCCTTATTGGTTTGGCCCTGGCCATCAGCCGGTCCGTCTTAGAGCTGGCTGGCACTGGCTTTATCAGACATGGGGGAAGCTTCTCGCAGCTTCCCACATAAGCCACCCCTACAGCCTCCCTTCTACCAAAATCTTGGCACGCAATATCCATAACACCCCCCAAGAAGGGGCACCTTTTTGATAAGAGTCGCACCTCCAACTTTGTTGGACATATCTCCAAGAACATATTCTAAACTAAAGCTCTAAACTATTAACTTGAGCTCAATTTTTGTAGACAGTGTATTTATCTATTACAGTCCCTAATCTGTGACACCTGTCACTTGAATAAACTAACTATTGTTTCAATTTTGCGAAACTGTTTACATGAAAGTCCCTGGGAGGGCTCTGACAGGTAAACATTGACTCACAGAAGTGGCTACCTACTTCACCCCTGAGACATAAACTGTTGACCAAGTCTGGGACTAGGAGGGGATTCAGCCACACCTAGGCTCCTCTCCGAGAACTTTAGAAAGTAAGGGTGTCCACTCCACTCTGAACCTTATGACTCAGTGGGAGGGCTTTCCCCCTTGCCGCTCCGCTCCTCAGACTCCTTCAAATCCTTTAACCCATTAAAGTGACAAGCAGTACAATAGACATGACATAAGTTTTTTATAGTTTCTCCCAGCTAATTAATAATTTTTATACAAGAAGAAATTTTGATTATTGTGGGTTTTTTCTGCAGAACATATTTCTTTTTTGCTATGTTTTATTTAGAAAATAAGCTTTTTGTTTTATAAAACAAAAAAAACCCAAACAATAATACACTTCAGCACTTTTACTTTTACTTTCCGAGGATCTTAAAACATATTGGTTGTTTACTATCAGAATGGAAACCATGATGAAAAATAACATTAGAAAATTTTGCGTTATTAGCCAGTTGTTACTCTTTCACTAAAAAATTCAGTCTCTTTGACCACCTATGTTCAAGGTGTTATAGTGAAAAACAAGGTGCTTCAAAACAGGTAACAATTTTTATAGGTTTGAAGTTACTTCTATGTATGGAAAGATTGAAAGGATTGTGACTATTTACTTTAGATGCACAAGAAATTAAAATAGATATGAGAAGAATATACAAAGTCGTAAATGGTCTGGAGAGCATAAGATCAGCATCTTCATTTACACTTTCACATGAGGCAAATCCAAAGATTTTCCAATGTAAATTATTTAAAGTTATTAACCCAATGTTTTACTAAATGAAATTATTCATTTGTCTCAGTAATACAGCATTCAAAATGCAATACAACTTTACTTTATCCTGACACGAAAACTTTATTTGGAAGCACTTTGCAACATTAATAACAGAACTGGAGATAAGTAGTAACAGAGGTAGAAAATCAACTAATCGGTGAGCAAGAACAGATATCTCTCCTGCTGGGATTTGTAATGAACAGATGAAGCAAAGTAGCAGAGTTACACAATAAAACAGATTCAGATCACACGAATTATATAGTACCTTCACATAAATAAACCCCATGCTACACAAGATGATAGAGGAAAAGGCAACTTCTTGGCCAAAGCAAGGAAAGGCACAGAAACAGAAAAAGACAGGATATCAGAAATAGAGTGAGCAGAAAGTGAGCTTCAAACAAGCAGAATTTCACCCCAGCAAAAATACAAGGCCGTGGAGGGATGGCTCTGCTACAAAGGTTTGTAAAGTAGACAGTGTTCACCAGTGAGGAATACCTAGATGACTTCAAGTGTTAAAGGACTCTGAGTGTCCTGGATTCGGCCAGGACAGGGTTAATTTTCACCAGAATCCAGGAAGGGACACAGCCGGGAGGGCTTACCCCACCTGGCCAAACAAAGCAGGGTATTCCATACCATGTGACGTCATGCTAGGTTCCGGTGGGGGGAAGTTGGGCGGCGGGAACTCTCTCGGGCTTGGGAGAGCACGGCACCGGTCCGGTCCGGGAGAGCAGCTTTGTGGGTTGTGCGGTTTGTGTTGTGTTTTCTCCTTATCTGTATCGCTGTTGTTGCTGTTCCCTTTGTTTGCTGTTCTGTTAAATTGCCCTTATCCCAATCCACCCTGGCGGGGGGAGGGGCGGCCGCATAGTGCTTTTGTTGCCGGCAGCCGAAACCAAACCAGAACATTTAAATTAGGCGCCCAAGCGTGGGGCAGTGATAACGGCAGGGCTGAGCAGCGTGTGTTAAAACAGCTTTCTCAGATTTTGTTGAATTTTTTTATACGCATTTACTGTGTTAGTTAAATAGTTGCCGGTAAAAATGTTTATAACTTTGTTCAAGTGGCTCCGGTATTTAAACCTGTACTTGCTTTATGTGTTCGTTGCTGTGCTGTTTATTACCTTAATGAATAAGATCAGGATGACGATTTTGCTGTACTGTACGATATCAACTTATGACATGATAACATCACTGTGCATGAAATTAGGCTTGTATTTGCATGCGGCACTGCGGTCATTTCTGTACATCGGATCCTATGTCTTAGAATTTGTTTAATAATCGAACCCACTCTGTGGGGAAAACTGAAGGGGATACCTTCCCCCACTCTTTCGACCCTCCTCTCTCCTTCAGGCTAGTCCTAACAGCTTCTGAGAGTTTCAAATATGCATGGGATGCTCAGGCCATTGTGTTTCTATTGTTCTGTCTCCTGAATGGATTGCAGGTTTTGTTTAGGGTTAAACAGAGACCTGCCCTGGGGCTGGAGAGCAGTGAGTGGCTGGGTGTGTGAGACAGCATGGGCAAGTACCTAAGGCAGTGGCCACACCCGATGTTTTTTAAACTCACCCCTGAGCAAGTGCAGAATCCGGACATACTAATGAAATATCTGCAAGAAGTGTGCTGCCACCCTAGGAAATCCAGAGAGACACAAATCACTGCAAAGTGCTGGGGTCTGGCCCACGCCTACTGAGCCATGTTCAACACTGTTCAGTGTCCTAAAGGGGAAGGAGTGTGGAAATGAAGCGGCAGGAACTGCGACTGGCGCTGCCCCCCCCAGCCGGCCCTGCAGCCCCTCCAGCCCAGCAGGCAGTCACAGCAACCCCAACCAGCACCACGGCTGCTGCAGCCACTGGCGTTGTCCCGGCTGTCCCAGCGGGCACGGCAGTTGCTCCAGCTCCAGCCGCAGGCATCGCGACTGAGCCCATTAAGCAACCTGTACCGGTAGCAGTCATCCACGTAAAACTCAAGAAAGACACAAAGAGAGCAGATCGCTTCGGGAGTGATGACAGTGAGCCAGGGTCATCGCGGGAGATAGAGACAGAGATCATCACTCAGTCCCTGTTCCTGAGCGAGCTGCGAGACATGCAGAAAGATTTCAGCCACCACCAGGCGAGGACATTGTCACCTGGCTGCTGCAGTGCTGGGGTAATGGGGCCAGCAGTTTGAAATTAGAGGACAAGGAAGCCAAGCAGCTGAGGATCCCTGGCCAGAGAAAGGGGCATTGACAAGGCCATTGGGAAGAAGGAACAAGTCCTCAGCCTCTGGAGGAGACTTCTGTCAGGCGTGAGGGAGAGGTACGCCTTCAGTGACGATTTTCATAGAATCATGGAATCATAGAAAGTTTTGAGTTGGAAAGGACCCCTAGAGGTCATCTAGTCCAACCCCCCCGCAGCGAGCAGGGACACCACTAACTAGATCAGGTTGCTCAGAGCCCTGTCCAACCTGGTCTTGAAAGTGTCCAGGGATGGGGACTCCACTACCTCTCTGGGCAACCCGTTCCAGTGTTTCACAACCCTCATTGTAAAGAATTTCTTCCTTATATCCAGCCTAAACCTACCCTGTTTGAGTTTGAAACCATTAACCCTCGTCCTGTCACTGCTGTCTCTACTAATACTATTTTGTATGCTATCCTGGCAAGTGGACGAATGTTGAAAGGGGTATTCTGTACTTGAGGGAATTAGCTGTGTGGGAGTTGGTTTACTATGAACCAGACGATGAGCAGGTACCCACAGACCCAGATGAAGTCCAGTGCACAGCATCTATGTGGAGGAAGTGCACCCTCCTCATATACCAACTCACTGGCAGTCGTAAACTGGAAAGGTGAGGAGGCACCAACAGTGGATGAGGTGGCTGTCAGACTCCAGCAATATGAGGAAAGTGTCTCTCCCTCCCTTGTCTCATCTGCAGAAAAACTGGCCCAGGAGGTGCGGTAAATCGAAGAGCATATGTCCTACTCCCCACCTGTACGGGCCATTATCTCAGCTATTAGGGGCAAGCGTTCCTCTGCTCAGGAAAGGGAATACAGAGGCTATTAACACAGGGCACTCTGTGGTTTTACCTGCATGACCACGGAGGGGACATGAGGAAGTGGGATGGAAAACCCACCTCAAGTCTAGAGGCACGAGTGCGTGAGTTGCAAGCTAAAACAATCACCAAAGGGATGTTAGGAAAAATGCCACTCCAGTTTCCAGCAGCCAGCTCTCCAGACCACATAGGCAGTTTGATCTTGATTCTGATCGTCTGGAAGAGACCTCCAAGTCATTCTTACAGCAAGTGAGTAGCAAATTCTCTGACCAGGATTAGAAAGGTCCTGCCTCCAGCCAGGTGGAGGAAAGGGACAAACACGTTTATTGGTCGGTGTGGATTCGGTGGCCTGGCATGTCATATCCACAAGAGTATAAAGCTCTAGTGGACACTGGTGCACAGTGTACTTTAATGCCATCAGAGTTCAAAGGGTCAGAGTCCATTTGCATTTCGGGAGTGACAGGTGGGTCCCAAGAGCTGAGTGGATTGGAGGCTGAAGTGAGCCTCACTGGGAAGGAGAGGCAGAAGCACCCCATTGTGTCTGGCCCCAAGGCTCCATGCATCCTTGGTATAGAGTATCTTAGGGGAGGGTATTTCAAGGACCCAAAGGGGTATCGATGGGATTTTAGCATAGCTGCTTTGGAGACGGAAGAAATTAAACAGCTGTCCATTTTGCCTGGTCTCTCGGAGGATCCTTCCATTGTGGGGTTGCTGAGGGTGGAAGAACAACAGGTGCCAAATGCGACGACAACGGTGCACCGGCGACAATATGGTACCAACCGAGACTCCCTTATACCTATTCATTAGCTGATCTGCCACATGGAGAGTCAAGGAGTCATCAGCAAAACTCTCTCATCCTTTAATAGTGCCATATGGCCAGTGAGAAAATCCACTGGAGAGTGGAGACTGACAATAGACTACCGTGGCCTGAATGAAGTTACACCACCACAGAGTGCTGCCGTGCCAGACTTGCCAGAACTTCAGTGTCAGCTGGAGTCAAAGGCAGCCAACTGGTATCCTACAATTGACATAGCTAATGCATTATTCTCCATCCCTTTGGCAGCAGAGTGCAGGCCACAGTTTGCTTTCACCTGGAGGGGCATCCAGTACACCTGGAATCGACTGCCCCAGGGGTGGAAACACAGTCCCACCATTTGCCATGGACTTATCCAGACTGCACCGGAACAGGGTGAAGCTCCAGAACATCTGCAGTACATCGATGACATCATTGTATGGGGTGACACAGCGGAGGAAGCTTTTGAGAAAGGGGAGAAAATAGTTCAGATCCTTCTGAAAGCCGGTTTCGCCATTAAGCGAAGTAAAGTCAAGGGACCTGCGCAAGAGATCCAGTTTTTG
>Ga0065711_1030734_pt1 | contig 31591 bp, 21 predicted proteins | sample Hoacrofraction12_FD_59098 | JGI IMG/M metagenome (GOLD analysis project Ga0065711, IMG submission 59098) | Hoatzin crop microbial communities from Cojedes, Venezuela - Epithelial fraction 12 v2 (version 2) | ecosystem: Host-associated > Birds > Digestive system > Esophagus > Crop | place... | reverse complement strand
AGTTCTTCCTCATGTTCAGATGGAACTTCCTCTGCTTCAGTTTGTGCCCGTTGCCCCTTGTCCTGTCACTGGGCACCACTGAAAAGAGCTTGGCCCCATCCTCCTGACACCCACCCTTCAGATATTTGTAGGCATTTACAAGGTCCCCTCTCAGCCTTCTCCAGGCTAAACAGGCCCAGCTCCCTCAGCCTTTCCTTGTAGGAGAGATGCTCCAGTCCCCTCATCATCTTTGTAGCCCTCCTCTGGACTCTCTCCAGTAGCTCCTCATCTTTCTTGAACTGGGGACCCCTAAACTGGACACAGTACTCCCGATGGGGCCTCACTAGGGCAGAGTAGAGGTGGAGGAGAATCTCCCTCGACCTGCTGCCACACTCTTCTTAATGCAGCGCAGGATACCAAGAAGCATCCAAAAAGTGGCAAGTGGTGGAAGGTACGAATGGGACTCCAGAAGAGGGTAAGGGAGCAGACGGGATTTGGTACGGAAAGCACAGATGGAGACATTTATTCAGTGAGAAAATCTCAGCCAATGATTAGGAAGCAAAGAGGAACCACCTCCATGAGAAACACAGTCAAAAAAACAACAAAGTAACTGCCTCCAAATCAAATAGCTGTCAGAGAGACTGTGAATGACAGGACTCAACAAAAGGTTGATTTTTGTATGAATATGTTCACCTTGTTTTAAGCTCCCAGGCTAAAACACCAGCTCCTTTGAAGGCCTGTCAAACCCTCTCTCCCGTCCTTCAGCTAGCTGGCTGAACACAACACGTTTGAATGTCATCTGAGCCCGTGCAAAGCCAAAAAGTGCCAAAGACTACTTACCATCTGTAGACCTCTGAACATTAACCGTCTTTTACCCTCGACACAGTCAGTGTCTCTAATTGCAAAACTAGTTGCCACACAGCAGGGAAAAGTTGGGAACTCTTTGCGTCATCTTGTATTCTATGTTTCTTCCTGAGTTGCTTCCCCAGACAGGGACAGACACCTCATGGGTGAAGTGTCCCATCAAATCCCAGGCATTATGTCCTGGATCCCAGTTCTCTTCTTAACAAGGTTAAATTCAAACCATTATTAGGCAAACTGAATCCAACATGCACATGTTGCCAGACAAATTGAATTTGCTTTCACTCAGTTAATTAGGATAAACTTCCATTCTCACATCAACTGTTTTGCATTCACATGCAGGCATGGTCTCCTCTTCTGCTTCCTGTAATTGCCAGCGTAAGGCCAGCAGATTTTCAGACACACAGCTCATGGCTTTTCTGTGGCTGATTCAGACCCACGTCCTGGTTCTCACAAGACTCCTTCTAGGCTTTGTATCCAACACCTGCCAGAGAGGGTACCTCAGCTGTCGCTGTACATCTCAGCTCTTTAAAAAAAAACCACACAAGAAACTAAACAAACAAAAACCACCCAAGAAAGACAGAAAGTTTTTAAAGCAGAAAACATCTTTCTTTTTTAATCTTGTACCAAACATCTTGTAGGACAGCACAGATTAGCTAAGGAAATCAGAAAGAAGCAGTAGGCTAGAGAACATCCGTCCCAGGACCTGGTGGTACTGTGGTTGCTAGCTAATCAAAAGTTCTGTGCTCTTGTACCCCTGTCTCAGTAGCAAGGCTTGTCACACAAACCCATCTTTCAATGTGCTTCATTACATGCCGATGCAAAGAGCCACATAAACATTATTATTTTATTATTTTATTCCAAAGGTTCCTGCTTGCTGGATCCCAAGGCAGGCACAAAGAGTGGTCATTCAAAGCGAGGAGCTCAGCTCAGAATGAACACCTCTCTTCTTCAAATGTTAAACCTCACATCAAATCTTCGCCTTTTTCTTCCCCTTCTCCCCTACGTGTTCTGTGGACTTGAAGTTCAATCTTAGTTCTTATAGCTGCACAAAGGTCTGCAGAATAAGGCTATATTCCTTCATCTACCTTCATCAACTTAGCCCACTTCTTTTAAGATAGATGCAAACACAGAGGAGCCTAAAGCAGTGCAAAAGGTGAATCTTAATCAGAGATATTTGGTTATACCAAGGTCCCAAGAACATCCTTACCTAGCGGCAACCTTTGTCTTTCAACTCCTCTTCCATGTGTTTTCCTTTGAATCTGTTCAGTCCACGCAGCTTCTTAATCAAATCACCAAAAATGTGTTGAACAAAATAATCAGCTTGTGATTACATTTTCAGGGATAAATAGCACATGACCAGCATTAATCACTTGGTACACCCTGGGTGGGTGGCTGATTCCCAAGGACTTTCAATAAAATCTAGAAAGTGCTACATTTTTCCTTGAACACAGTAGCCTTCAACCGAATCAAATGAAATTTTTTTCTTACATCTATTTTGTTAACATCGCAGATCTCAGAATAGAATCAACAATGTTACTAATAACAACATTTTAAAGTTACTATCCTCACTAAAGTCCTATAGGATTTCATTAGAGCTAATGCAATTCCCCCAGACTATAATGACAAAACCGCACTTATCAAATCATCTTACAGGCATATCATTGCCATTACTGTACTTATTGGTTTTCTCAAATACCAAAATACATCAAGGAGAGGAAAGAGATTGCTTTAGCAGTTACATTTCCCGCAAAACATCGTATTAACCATGCTTTAGCGTACCTCTAGGACAGATGGATTTGGTAGACAAAAGCAGGAAAGGTCAGGGCATGGGTTACTGCAAACTAGTTGGTGATAAATCCTGGCTGAAGACAAGACTTTTTAGTTTACATACTACAGAAAACCCCAGCCCCACTGCGTTTTGTTGTGTTCTGCTCACTGCTTGTCCCATTATGCAACATAGTTTTAAGAAGTGCACCCTACCGAGTGTGACTGCTTTACTAATATTCTCATCAAGCCAAATTATTCAGTTTTTGCAGCTCAGTGGGTGGAGGGGGGATATAATCTTTAAAAATAGATCCTCAAGTCTTTTCTTAGATTGCAAAAAATTTCTTAAAAAAAAAAAATGAAAAGAAATCCAAGCTACCACACACTCCCCCGTTCGTCTGAAAGTGATTTGTTGGCAAGAATAGAAGTTTGGTTTCCAAGGTACAGTGAAAGAGCATAGAGACGGCCTGAGGTATGGGATAAATATGCCATATTTCTCAGTTACACAAGGTGCTGTAGCTAAGGGGAGATGCAGGGGGGGGGTACCAGGATGAAGCTGCTTGCCAAAACCACCCGAGAGCATTTTGTGTGTAGTGCCTTGTGTTCAAAAGTAGAGTACAGGTGTGACTCACCTTGCCAAGATGTGTGCCAGCCGCTCCGCAGCATATGGACAAGACACTGCGAGGCTAAGAAATCCTTTACGGCTTGCTCAGACAAAATTCGTGTGCCAGGTGCCCCTTGCATGGGGACAGGCTTCCTCCAGCTTTCATGGAGGAATAGTGGCACTTGCACTGCTCGTCATCCTTCAAGGTACTCGAAGCCTGCAGGAGTTTCTGGCAGCACTGGTGCTTCTGCTACAAAAATCAGTATTCAGAAAGCTGCAGCCCTGCAAGGTCCTTTCACAGGCTGTGGTCCCTCATTGCCTGCAGAAATGAAGCCCAAGCTACCAAATGTACCAAGGGAGAGCCCTCAGCAGGGAGGGCTACCACACGCATGCGGGGCTAGGGGAGGGACAGTGAAAAGTTGTGTGCAGGTGAATGAAACTCGGAGCCTTGGGGAAGCTGTGCCCTACAAAGCCCCTTGCAAGAAAAGGTGGATTTGATTCCACTTTGCAGAGACCAAACCTGATGGCTCTGAGGATCCTGCTGAGCCTAGGGCAAAGCATTAGAGGTTACAAGAGAAGGGTTTGGATAAGCAGGCATTTACCATACTGAGATGTTTTGTGGGGGTCACAGCCCATGGTGGGTTGGGATTTACAAAGATAGAAGCCTTCTGTTTTCCATTGAGATGTTTTCCATTGAGATGCCTGTTCTCCTGCTCAACCTGCAGGCCAGAGGCTCTCAGATGGATGACAACCCACTTTTCAGACACTGGGGTCAGGCCCACCTGGCCTCCTTGTTGCAGCTTGGTGTTTGCCATTTCTGCATACAAAGTCCTCCTCTTTGCTTCTGTGGGCCCAGAGAGTCCTGGTACCCAACTGCAAAGGGGACATGGTCACTCCAGATGGCAGGTGGAGCTAAACCAGATTGTGAACAAGCCAGAAAGGAGAGATGGGAAAACGACACAAGTGCTGGAGAGAAAACAGCAATGTGCTTCAGGCTGCTATGCCCAGAGTAGCCCTGGGAGGGCTCCAGTGTGTGAAGTAAAGTCCAGATTGACTGTGTTATCGTTATTACACAAAGCATGGAGAGGTTCAGTTTGTGACTCAAATTTCCTTGCCAAGTCCTTTCTCCAGACACTGGTTTTAGCACGAAACAATTTCTTTGCCTATCAATCAACCAGCCTCACTGATGTTGAACCCCTGCCCTTACTGAGATCTTGCCTGCAAAGTGATACATGACAGTGAGTAATACCCACTTCATTTCATATCATCATCTTCAGGAAGAAGAGATCTCAGCTCTCCCTTGTCCAGAGAAGCCCCTCATCCCACATTTCCCACACCACAGCCCATGTCAGCTTCTGCTCAAGCTAGTGATGATGTGAAGGTCAACAAAAGGCAAGGAGATATCCAGGATATACCACAGAGAAAGCACCCAGAAGACACTCATATATACATATTTCCTTCCTCTGTGGTAACCGCAAGTACCTTTGCATTCCTATTTTATCCCATAAAAACTCCCAGCCCTGGACCCTTTACTTTTTTGAGGTGGGCCCAGCTGGAACCATCTACAACCTTCTGTGATGGGGTGGGGAAAGACACCACCTTTCTCTGTGCCTGCTCCAAGCGTGTCCTTGCAGCCTGTGCGAGTGGCAAGGGGAAGGATGAATAGGATGACAGAAAACAAGACCCAGAGGCACACAAGGCCCTTGAAGAGCCAGTTTTGGGAGCAGGGTCAGAGCAGCCCTCACACACCACCTTGGGGAAGGCAGGTATATCCCAGTCCTCAGTGCATGCCACAGTTCCTGCTACATCCTGGGCTTTCTCTCCCTCCAGCCCCACAAATCAGCTTTGTCTGGCATAGGATTCAGCTTCCAGAGAAAAGCTGTTGGAAGCCCATCACCTGGGGCTTTGGGCTTAGGCTGCCTGCTAGGTCTCTTGTGAGCAGCTTAAGGCAAGCTCCCTACATACCACAAAGGCCCACATCTCTCCATAAGCCATGCATGTTCAATCCTTCTTCCCCATTTCTCTCTCTGGTTCTGCATTTCAAATTATTTTAATATATTCCACCCATTTGTCGCCCTCCTGTTACTGTAAGTCTTGTCATCTGATGGTCATCCATGCTCAGAGCAGAAAGGGCATGGGAAGCCTCAACCACAAGGTGAGATACATGAAGCAATGCAGCTATGGGACATTTATCCCTAAACCCCCCCAGCTGTCCCCAAAAGTCGCCACGCTGTTACACCACACTCCCTACAGAGCTGTGTGCTACTCTCAGTCCTCCATTGAAGCTGAGCTGGAAATGTGCATGATTCACAACACTGATAGCATCTAGCAGTTGGGTTATTTTCCTTTAATAAACCTTTCCTGAACCAAACCAATTTTCCTTTCTGTGTCTCCACCCCTCATCCTGCTTCCGCAAATAAAGGCATTTCCTACTGCAGCCACAGGAACACTCCATCACGGCACTGAAATTTCCTACAACCTTCCTGGCGTTTGCCCTCTGAAATGCCTGCATATGTATGAAGGCTTTCATAAAGCTGAATTGCTCACAGAAAAACCAGGAGCAAGCTGTTGTAAAGTCAACCAGCACATAGCTGGGTCGGCTTTTCTCTGTGCCCACTGCCAGCATTGAGTGTAACCTCTGCAGGGAGAGCGGGGAGTGGAGGAGGAAAGGGGCCAACGATGTGTTGAAGCAATTGTCTGTCACCCCCCACTCAGCAATCACAGGTCTCATAAGCTCTGGGATTTGACATCCCTGATTTCTCTGGCATGTTTATTGATTTGTGCAGCTAATGTATTGTGTAGGTTAAATATTTTATTAACTTTCAGGATAGTTACATTCCATCCTGATTATATAAATTAGGTTTTTGTTGCAGAATTATACTACGTTTGAGTATTAAATAATCTATTTTATTTTTTCTTTTTTTTTTTCCCCCCAATAGGTATGAACATGGGTTGTTCCTGGGTGGAGGAACATTATTGCTGCAAGCCTGGACCATGCTCCCTATCTCACCATGAGCACCGGGAAAAGCAGCAGCTCTGGTGACGTGGTAGGTGCTGTCACCTGTGTTTCGCTCCCTGGAAAGGTCCCACCCAAGCCCTGTTTGTACGTGGCAAGCATGGGTCCCTGCTGTGAATTGATAAGGGGGTGATGGATGAGACGGGGCGTTTCAGTGGCACCACAGGGCTGGCAGAGCCCGGCTGGCCCATCGCAGGGCCGCGGGACCTGGCTGGAGGGATCACTGCAGACAGATTTCAGGCTGCGCTGTACAGATCCTGGGGAAGCGGCAGCAACGCACTTCCGTAAGATTTTTTTTTTATTTGATTTGACTTTTTCTTGCCCGTAAAAGATGGCTGCAAACACTGAGCTTTTAAATTAAAGGGAGTTAATGAAAGTGTACCTGTGGTAACTATTACCAGATCCCTTGTACATTCAACAGTCACATTAAGATGATTTCTTATTACCTCTAAATCCATTCCAGAGGCATGTTCTCGCTGTTACAGCCCTCCTGTGCACCATCGCAGGTGCGGGTTTGCTGCCCAGCGTGGCAGATAAAAAAAAGGCCAACTGTGTTGCTACAGCCCTGACTTGTTTGGGGTTTTGGTTTTTTTTTCTGAGACAGAGAAGCTGGGGCTTACCAGGAACCCTACTCAACATTTCCCTCGGATAAAGCATGTTCATGTATCCACATCCCCTGGGCATTCTTAATGCAAATGGAGACTTTACCTAAATCGAGAGGAGATCTTTCTTTTGTTATAAGAACAGCAATGAGGCTTTCGGCTGAGAGTGTGCCGCCTTGTAGGAAACGATATCAAACAAGGAAAAAATGGAATATTTTGTTGGTGTAGCCAAGGCTGCTGCAACCACTTCAGTCCCCGGAGTCAATTAGGCAGAGTTTACTAGCAAGGCAGACCGTCCAAAATACATTTGGTGCATTGTCAGTCACAGGTAGCCCATGAAATATGCATTTTCATACAGCAGCCGCTTCATTTCAGTTGAACCAGGCATTCATCCCTGAGCTCTTCTCTCTGATACAGCTGGTGGATTTTGCCACTGTTTTGGTTTTGGCTTACTTGTCTCGCACATCCAGTTACCGGTAACAAGGTGGGTCACAAGCCAGAGGCCAGACATGTGTCTCCCAGCTTTGCTTTGCTGGAGTGACAGATGAGCAGTTGCTAATTGCTACTGCCACAGAGGAGATGCTGAGGAGGCACAGAAAAACCACTCCACTTCTCACTGCTACCATGTGCTACGGAGGCGGCAGCCCGATCCTGATTCATTGATTGTTGCCACTTCACATTGCTTGGGTTTGGGGTGAGAGGGGGATATTTCTTTACTGAGAGGGAGGTCAAACACTGGAACAGGCTTCCTAGAGAGGTGGTCAATGCCTCAAGCCTGTCAGTGTTTAAAAGGCATTTGGACAATGCCCTTAATAACATTCTCTAACTTTTTGTCAGCCCTAAAGTGGTCAGGCTGTTGGACTAGATGATCGTTCTAAGCCCTTTCCAACTGAAACTTCTATTCTATTCTATTCTATTCTATTCTATTCTATTCTATTCTATTCTATTCTATCCTATTCTATTCTAGTTTAGTTTTGTTGGACCCACAAGCACAAGGTGCACAAGGTGAGGGAAAGGCATGTGGCTAGGCAACGTGCTTCCTTGCTCGAGTCGTTGGGGTTGGTACACACTGCAGTTGTCACTGCAGAGTTGGACCGCACGTAGCTCCAGGGCCTCCTCGCTTGATGTGAATTATAGTATCACCAAGACGGAGGCTTGAAAACAGTTAGGAGTCCTCTTTATATCTTCAGGTGCAAGTGAGAAATAGAGCTGCTGAAGTGTTTCCTTCTGGGACAGACTGTGAAGTAAAAATAAACTTCAGGTCGAGTGAAGCGAGGCCGTGTCTACACATGTGAGATGGTTGCCACCTACTCCTGGGCTCTGCAAGGTGGTCTGAGGGACACTGTCCTCCTAGGCAGTCTGAATCTGCCCCCAGAGCCCACCCACCTGGACACCAGCAATATTTGGGATGTCCTGAGTATGGCAGAGAGGCCGAGACCACCACCACTGCTTCAGCAAAGCACCACGCTGCCACGGAGCTGGGGAGGGGACCTGTGCCAACCTGCAGTGCTAAGACCTGATGTGCCCTTTGGTGTTTGGAAGAGGAGCTGGGAGCCACATCACCAGCACTGAGCAGGGAGATGTGGCATTTAGCAAAGCTTAACTTCTTGCTGCACAGCAGCGCTTCGCATTCAGTATTTTACATGTAGCACTGGGACTGCGTATAAAGATGTTGTCACTAAGCAACAAAACCAGGATTTTGCAGGAGATAGTAAGGTGATACTAAATCTCCTTTTCTCCTCCCTCCTCTCCAATGCACCAAGGACACCAGAACCAAAGTCTTGCCTGCGGGGTCATTGGGAGCCAGCGGGAAGACTGATAAATAAAGGAAGAGCGGACAACAGTATCATGAGCTAATTCAAACAAGATGGGCCAGGTCTGAAGGGAGAGCCCAGCCAGGCAGGGCTTTTATTCTCCTCCTAGTGCCTAATCTTGAAGCAACGCAGGCAGCAGAGCAGGGCAGGAGGCGGACAAGCCTTCAGCAGGTGAAGGATGCACTTGAAAACAGACAGGAGGACTTCGGCTGTGGTACAGACCCCAGGACTCTCTCTGACCCAGAAACTCCAAACCCAGAAACCAAGGGTTAGGTCAAATGGACAAAACGGTACGGTCCAGCTGCAGAAAAGTGACACAAAGCAGAGGGAGGGATTACAAAATAAATAAATAAATCTGACATCAGGAAAAAATCCCTGAAATTTGAAATCTAAAGAGGCAGAGGGGAAAAGAGGTGTGCAGCCAAGCCTTACAACAGAGCGTAAGCAAGACTGATGCAGGGGCTTTTTCCATTTTGCATGCAGACGTCTGCCTGGGTTGTGCCTGGCATTGTTGCTCTTTGCTTTGCCACCAAAGGAACCAGCCAATGTCCCCGGCGGGACGAGGAGAGGCAAGTTAAACCCCAGTAACGACGATGGGTGGCACATTTCCATTAGCGCCCTATATGTGCAAACAGATAGAGCATCACCTCCCAGCTGCCAAAACACTGCCTGCCTTATCTACAGCGCAGCGAGGGGCCCCGGGGAAAAGGGAGAGGGAAAATATGACCATGCTTATGCCGTGACAGCTCAAAACGCCTCTCAGCCGAGGGGTCTCATCAGAGCAGGTCTGCGCAAAGCCACGATAAAGCTGCAGCAGGTTTCCCCCTTCCCCTGGACATTTCACATTGGCCGTCCCCAGGAGACCTGTATTTCCCCATCACATGGCTCCTCGCTGACGTGCCGCGTGATGCCCTGCTCGCCCGGAAGGTCACTGCGCACCTGGCCGATGGTGAGCACAAGCGAAAAGGAAAAATACTGGGAATGAGCCGCAGTCCTGATATTTGTAGCACAGCAGCGCTGAAGAGCCCATGTACCAGCCTGGAGCCCACGGAGCTGCACCCTGGATGTGGACGGAAAGGCTTTTGTCCTAGCTCACCTCCAAAGAAAAGAGTCTTCTGTGCTCATGCTGTTTGCACACAGAGGTATCTCCCCAGGTCCTTTCAAACTCGTAAACATATTTGCTAACTTCATCCTCGTTTGATGGGACAGGGCAGGGGGATTTATCTCACCCGAATGCAGTGGTCTGGTAAGCAGATGTCTCCATCTCAGTCACCTTGGCTTCTCTTTGTAGCCACTGACAAAAAAATAGGCATTTCAGGTTGGAAACATGACTTTTCTGATGCAGGGTGAGTGTTTGCATAAAGATGGCTGGATTCCTTCCTCACAGAGCCCCTTTCTCCCTGTGGATTTCCTGGGGAGCACAGATGACTGCCCTGTAAATCACAACAGCTCACCATGTGACTCCTGTTCATATCCAGTGGTTTTAAATAAAGGAGCCTGTGTTAATAACATCACTGATCCCTCCTGTTGTTTCTCCCAGCAGAGCTTGTCTGACCCCAAGCCCCCAATATGGACTGGCCACAAGCATTAAAGGACATGATTTTATATCGAAACCAACAGCAGCAACATTTGGAGAGCTATACTAAAGGGAAAATCTGGTAGATTTACCCAGTATTTGTCTTGAAAATAATATCCCAAAGCATTTGCACATACTTTGTCTTGCTTTTGTGGTAGATTTCAATGCTCATTATCCAACGGCTTTGTTCTGACACCACATGGAAGTTGCTAATATCTACACACAATTCAAATATCACAGACCTGGGCCAGGTCCCTGCAATGCCCTCAAGAGACTTGTAAAGACACAGCCCTGGCCAGGACTTCAGCCAAGTGTAGAAAGGCAGGAGTATCTTGTGTCTCTTCCACTAACAAAAAGAGTCTCGAGGGGCTCTGCTCTCCAATGGAGTGAGAACTGAGATGGGATGGGCAGGCTTTACACCTTTACACCTTTTTCCAGGCTTTTTTTTACATTGCAGATGACATGGTAGGGAAGGAGGTCTGCCTTGTGCTGGGGGTCTGCAACGGTGGCATCTGCTCTGGTGGCATCTTCTCTAGTGGCATCTCCCACACAAGTGAATGCCCACAGAGCTGGCTGCAGGGTTTATTTTAATGAATTAAATTATCCTGTTCAAGGCTCATTTCATAGCTCTTCTGCTGTGCTCTTTACTTACTTTAACACTCCCATTACCTTTGCGCTTGTGCTTCCTCGAGGGAGCTTCAGACATCCAACTGAGCAAGGCCAAAGGCTGGCAAGGTGACATCCTTCTGGAGTGATATCCTTTTGCGTCCCTGGAGCCTCTACCCCCAACTGACACAAAACATATTTGCAGGCAGAGGGGAGCACATCCAAATGCTGCACTCATTCCATGAATCCCTTTTAACCGTCAGGAGCCTGTGGCCTCTCTCGAGCCAGAGGTGAAGGAAAGCACAATCATCGTTAAACTGGTGATTTGAGAGGTATTTTAAATTTTTTTTAGAAAGAAAAAAAAAATGAAAGGGGAAAAGTTCCCTGTTTCACACTTCTTAAGGTCACACTCCATATTAAGGCTCAATTTATAAAGAACATATAAATGCTTAATACATTTTTAGGTGATTGCTGAATCATTTATTGTAAATTGCTATTGAACTGTTGGTCTCTAGAGCTGTGACTTAACCATCCATAATACCTGCAGTTGCTGTATATACAGCCATCGATAATGCTGGAACACAAAGTATTTGTGTGCATAACGTGCTTACCACATCTAACATTTATGAATGCTTTATAAACAATTTATAAATGAAATCTTAATACACAGCGTAACCTATTTTTAATGTTGTTGCAGTTACAAAACCCATTTGGCCTTGATTCATCTCAGTTAACTTTGGGCACCTTGCAGAGGTGTCTCTGGTGTAGCCCTGTACTATTTCTCTCTGCATTTCTACCCTCCCTTACATTTACATTTACACTTATATTTATATTTATATTTACCCCTGTGCTGCCCTGAAAAGCCCTACAAATGTGTCTATGATGGATGCTGCAACCTCACAGGCTTCAAGAGTCTGCAATGACACAGCTGCACATCGATAATGCCCTCACACATGTGTACACACACTAAAAGAAAATACTTCCTTGCCTTTTCTTTCCCCTTTTCAACCCAAACCCATTGCACGGGTTCATCCTGGTGTGGCCACGTGAAGAGGTGAATCAGGCAAAGGGATGGGGAGGGAATGGCCTCTGTGCTCTGGATCTGAGCTCTTGGGAAAGGTGGTGGTAGGCAGATGCCTAAACCAGATCATGGCATGACTCCAGCCATCATCCTCGATTGTTCTGTAAGAACATGGGCAGACTTTGGACAGCAAAGTGTCCTGTTTCTGACACAGATTAGTGATGGCATCCTCATAGCCATTAACAAGATGCTCATTGTTAATCTGCTTCAATAGTTGGCCTGATTTCTTTCTGGCAGTGTCTATGTTGTTTTGTTCAAACTGAATATATGCTGAAAAGGGACTGAAACTGGCCTTCTTCAGTTGTGACATCAGAGCACACTGGGCTGTAACGATTTCTTGTCTTCAGAGGATTCAGCGCTCCCTCATCACAAAAGTGCTGCTGTGTTTCCTCATCGTTAACATATGCCTTCCCTTATGCCAAGTAATTTCCGAACAGTTCCTGGGGAGATTTCCTGTGGATGTGGAGATGGGGAGGCTGGGAGGATGTTGGCGCAGCCTGTGCTGGTACCAGCCCTTGGAAGAGAAACACTTGGAAGAGCAACTGCAAGCAGGCAGTGGTTGAGCACTGTCTCGCCTAGTTCACAGCTACTGGGCACAGCCTTTGGGTTTAACGTGATTTCCCAAGGAGTCTATGCACAGGATTTATGCCTTCAAGATTCATTACTGTAGTTGGTATAGATACCACCGAGCACATACTGGCCTGAGAGGATCTTCTGCACTCCCAGACTGTATATATCTATCCCTCACGTATTAAAATGACAGTGTCAGATTTTGTTGATATGTTTTCTCCTTGTACCAGGGTTCCTGGGAGCCAGTGGTGATGGCCCATGCAACGTAATGGGACAGGGGCCTCAATCTCAAATTTGTGGGTTCAGATGCTGACTGTGCATCTGGACACAGGTTTACCCAGTTCCCCAGGCAGATGTGCAACTGAATAAGATGTAATCAATAGGTCTACAATGTGCTTAATATTAGGCACATGCTTTGATATCTTGCTGAATCAGGAACACAGCAACAATGAGCAATCAACACGTTAGGTGACATGTCATCTACATACAGCACAAGTCCCACTGGTGTTATGAAACTGATGCATCATGAATGTAGTAGCCTAAGTATGGCTCCAATAAGCAACACCAGATGATAATAAAATAGACAAGGTCCCGTTCAACTGAAATATCTCAAGATGCTTTTAAGAGAGGATATTAGACCCTAACTCCAGTTTAATAACTGAAATAGGGTTTGAAGCAATGTTTCTCCCCAGAAGATGACCAAAGTGTTAGGAAGGCTCTGACGGAGATGCAGATGAAGGAGGCAGAAAAAGAAAGGGACATATTGATCCTTTCTGTTGGGATCACCCAAAGAAAATTAGAAAAGCAGTGAGGGGAAGAGTTGGTGGGAAGGATGAGGTGAGAAAGAGATAGATGAGAAACCAAGAGCTAAAAAGATGCTGGACAACCGAAGGACCCTGACCTAAGCCCCCATATGGTCTAACCCGCAGAATTAAACATGCGTCACTGAACACAGGACATGAAAATTGTCCAGATCTGCATGTCTTCTGTATTAGGAAAAGAGCACTATTGTTTACAAACCCCTGTAAAGCATGTACCTGTAGGAAAGCCTCTAAATCCCACCTGTGTCCAAACAGCTGAATTGCAAGCCCAGAGCTCTAGAAGGCATTCTTAGCATCCTGGGGAGTTGGCAGACAGCACTGTTCTAGTGTATGTAGTGCAAGTAGGATGGATGCATAGTCCCATTTCAGTGAGAGACAAAGTGCCCACACTGAGGAAGGGAGCCAGAGGATCCAAGGAAGGGAGAGTGCAGCTGGGTTTCACTAAGGAAAGCTGAAGAACTTCTAGATTGTGAATCCAAACACAGGAGCCTCAGGACTGTTTGACAGAAGGAGCTCAAACAAGGCTGGACATCAGATGGTGCACACAAAACAAGTGCTTCCAGTCAGTCTTCCTGTGCATACCACCTCTATAAGTGGTCCTCGCTCCAGCCTTTGAGCTACTTCTGTAGAGGATGGAAAGACTCACAGAATCACAGAATGGTTTGGGTTGGAAGGGACCTTTAAAGGTCATCTAGTCCAACCCCCCTGCAATGAGCAGGGACATCTACAAGTAGATCAGGTTGCTCAGAGCCCCATCCAACCTGACCTGGAATGTTTCCAGGGATGGGGCATCTACCACCTCTCTGGGCAACCTGTGCCAGTGTTTCACCATCCTTATTGTCAGTATTAGGATACTGAGGCATAACTAACCTTTCAGGTGAGTGCATCTCTCTCCCCTCCGCTGACAGTTAACGGACAATGATACAGGAGTCACACTACGGAACACACATCTTTCATCAGCTCTGACTCCATCTAGGAAGAGAAAGTTTGAGTGAAGCTGAAATTTCAGTTCCAGGGTCAAATACATTCTTTCAGAGACAGAACGCAGCATCCAGAGATATGTTATCATTTCCAGTAAAAACACACAAGGACACTATCAAGAATTATAGAAAGAAGAGACAGGTAGAGGTGTAAATAACACAAGATAAGTATTTATTCACACTGTTAGATTTACACAACTTATTCTTCTCTGATGCATACACATATTGGATCAATGTCTGCTCTCAGCAATGGTGATTTATATTAGGAATGATTTAATTCAACCAAGTGGGATCATATTAGATTTATATCTGTGTAACAACACACATTTTGGCTCATCATGTTCAAAATAATAGCTGGGTGGTTCAGAGGAATATAAGCAAGTTTTCAGTTCCAGAAAAGGAGAGCAGATCAGAAAGTATCAGCTGTTTTTCAGGCACTGCAAGGACCAATCCTGACAGCAGTCCCAGTGAAAGCTTCCATTAAAAAGGAAACCAGAAATGATGCAGTATTCCCATTTCAAGTACCTCACCCTCACCCTTCTCCAAATTACACTGACACTTACATATTCTCCTTCTGGACAAGTCACAAATGATCCCCAGAAGGAAGAATTTCTTGTGTTTCATCCTCTCACCAAGACAAGTAGAAGTGTGAGAAAATTGGGAAAGATATCATAAATGCCAAAAGCAACTAAGCATCAAAGTTGACAAGGGACAGAATGGTCTACTATATAATGAACAGATAGACCATTAAGGGTCAGCTCACACATAAGAACTTATATTTATGAGCACATATGGCAGATTTATAATGGCATATTGGAAATATGCAGCTTGCTTTTGTTATAATAAAACCTGTTCCCATTCCAACAGCTTCAGCAGGCTGTGAATCAGGATCCTTTGTAAGTAAAGGGCAGAGGAGTGCTGCATCCCAGCATAGGCTTCACGGAACGATATCCTCGGCTCTCAGAGAACGCTCTCAAAAATAAAGTAGGAAATGATCCGTTGGCTGGGTAAGATGAAGCATCCTGACTGCAACAGCACTTGCTTCACAATATTTTTGTTTCAAATGCAATGTGATCCTTACAAATCCTTCACTGTATTCCTAGCATCTGCAGATTACCTGCTGGAATACTGAATAAAACCCAATTTGGATTTTGCTGCAACAGTGTTGTGTAACACAGTATAGAGACACATGTCGAAAGCAAGCTTTTATGGAGAAGAATAACTGGTTTAATTACTGCTCTCCCAGGATCTTATTTTTCTGTGTACATACCTATGTAGTGACAGAGAATTCAGCCTCATGCCACAAACTGGTTGACCGAGCTCCATCAACGTAAGAAACTTGCACAACCCAGCTGCTTGGACCCTCTTTCCATCAGTGTCTCGGGCCCAGAACCACCATGCAAGTCTAAGGAGCAGTTTTCTTACTGGACGTTGCATGCTGGAGCTGACAGAGCAGTACATCATTGCAAGTAAATCTTCAGTCAGTCTCAGATTTCCATCATTATGACTGAAGATTTCCACTCTGGCGTTCAAAGCTGTATACAGAGCCACAGCTCAAGACCAAACACTGTTAACTTTGCCACAATACAGATTTTTAGAGATAATACCCTGCATATGTTGGAAATACAGCTATCGTGTTATAGCTGTAGTTCCCTCAAATTAGTAATATATTTAGGATTAATATGTTACAGTCATTTGCAAACATGCCACAAATTGAGTTTTGAGCACTGTCATTCCTACGGAAAACACCAGTCACATCTAAAAGTACAAATGGGCACGGTGCAAAGAGCCAGAATGAGCTATCTGGGCTAGTGCTCCGCAGCACGAGCAGGATGGACCAGGACAGGCATGAAGCGGTGTGCCCACGTTTGGGTGAAGCCTAAGCAAACAAAAATTCTGCAGAGAGGTTGTGCATGTAGATTTAGCAGGTACAGAGCTAACTGGAGCGCCCCTCCCACATCTTGGTATATCCATGTCCGAAAGTATACTATCACCCAATTTAAGAGCTGCTAAATTTAAGAAAAGATTGAGACAGGTTTGAAACATATGGTCCAGGAAATAATATATTAATCATACAGATAAGACATCTCCCTGCTTTACATGAGGTAAATGCGGGTCTCTTTATACAAAAACATTATTCTGAAAGACAGCAGGCTGAATTTTCAGTCAGGAATTCCATGGCTTTAATTGCCTAATAATTAAACTTAATCATTCTAACAAAAAGAAGGAAAAAAACAACCACATAATCAAGCCCAGTCTATTAGCACGAAAAATCTGATCAGAAGAGCACAAAAACTCATGAAAAGTAGTATTAATGACCAGCTGATTGATGCTGGTGGCTCTTTAAGTGTCTGCAAACATTTCAAGTGATTGTGATTACATAAAACAGAACTGTGAAAGCCCAAATTCACAGGCAAGCCCTAGGCAACCCAAAAGTTGACTTATCTCCTTTCTCAAGGACAAAACTTTTTAGCTCTTCATTGCCTTCTTTCATTTCTTGTTCATAGATCTACCAAACTAAAGGCAATGACTCTACCAGAAGCAAGTGGCACTGGGCTCAGGGGAGGAAGAGAATACCTGGAGCACATTTGCTATTCTTACTTTCAGGAAAAAGCATCGCTACTGCTACTTACCATCAAAACAAACAAATACTCAGCAAACAAGCGAACGAGAACAAGCCTGTGAACAAGTCTAAGAGAGAACTACACCTCAAGGGTACATGCCGTGGGTCCAGCGTAAGCCAGGAGGGATTTCATACAGATATACAACTGTTGTTCAATGCTAAAATGGGATTATTCAAGTTGGAACTGAGACCTTCAAACACATGTTTAAATTCAGCCCTCAAGACCCTTTCAAACCCACTGATAGCAATAGGGTATATGAAAGCATAATGCATACATTAGCAGTTTGAAAGGCTTTTTGGAAACAGAGGAGAACTCTAGCATAGTTATAATCTGTGTGTCTCTCTCTCTCTGAAATTAGCTAAAACAGCTGCCCAAATGACTACCAGCCAATTCAGAAAGTGTTCAGCTGTTCCTCCAAAGTAGGGATTGTGGCCTGGGGTTGGACAGAAACAAGCTGGGGTCAAGCAGAGGATGTGCCAAGCATTTCTGTGCACTGTGGTTAATCAAACAGCACACAGTACATTTACAGCTTAGTTTAGACCATAGGCTCCATAGCACGGATGTGGACACTGGGAAGGCAGAACCAGGAGAGAGGCAGCTCCCTGCTACAGTTGTCTTCATGGAATTTGATATTCAGGTAGAAATCGCCTGTGTAGAGAAAGAGAAGTGCTCCAAAGTACACAGAGTCTTTGGTTGGCTTCACCTGGAAAAGAGAATGTGAAAATCAGTATAATTAAACCAGCAACAAAACAAAATAATTGCACTTGGCAATTCAGTAGCTCCTTCAAATGATCTCAAAGTACTCTAGATTCACATCTCAATATTGCCTTCTCACAAAAAGGAGTAAAGATCTTGTCCCTTTCTAGCAATGGTGAAACTGGAGCATAGAAAATTAAATCCTGTATTATTCGGTCATGCAGCAAAGCTGTGGCACAGCTAAAACCAGAATACAGATCCTCAGGAGTCACTGATTCCAGATCAGAGCTGGTTTAAGGTGGAAGCTCCCCAGAGTGTCCTGAATATCTAGGAATGTATTTTCTCAGACTGCATTTATCAACATCTGTATTAAAGGTCTAAATCATGCTCTAAACTCATGTTAAACACATGGTTAAACACCATTTAACAGCTTCGCAATAACTTAATTCATCACCACTTATTATTCAGACACAATCTGATTGCAAATTCTCATCAGGAATTTTAATATTCACTGTCATTGAAATAATTAAATTTAGCAAGAAACGTCACATGAAAAGTAGCCACTTGTCCAAATTAAATACAGAGTTCACACTGTTTCTACATTTATGTATCTCTGTTCATCAAGAAAGCATTTATGATCCATAACTTTACAACAAATAATGTATCTCAGTCCCTCCTTTCAGCAAGACACTTAAGTAATTTCTAACTTTAACAATCCCACAACTGTGCAGCATGTGATAATGTTTGAATTAATATCTGCTTCTACAAGATGTTAAATCCAGTTTCAGGGGGCCTAGAATGGGGTTAAAGTTGCTGCAGATGCAAAACAGAGAATCAGTACAAAGCCATTCCATTGGATGGAATTTATTACAAAAATTGTGAAAAGGCAACTTCATCCTAGCAGAAAAGATCCAATAAAGAGCATCTGATGCTCCTCAGTACTGGTCTTCCCTCAGCCAAGACTATCTTACCAGTTCCCTTCCGCTCTCTGGACCCTGAAACCATCAACTGATCGGGTCATCCCTACTTTCACAGGTAGGCCTATGCCCATGTATTTTCTTTTTCACCTGAATATTCATTGGTAATGGGCCTTTCTTTGGAGATCTCCAAACACCTCAGTGTCCATCATGTTACAGAGTCCATCGCTGATTCCAAATGACAGCATGACACACCACTGCTCCGTCAAGCTGAGACCCAAGCCCAACCACAACAGAAATTCGGGTTTTGGATACAGAAGCACTGAGCTGTCCAGATGTGCTGGACTTGATTTGAAACAGGGGGAGAAAATATTTGCAAGGGACATCACTGGGAACAGAAGGAACATTACCACCTGGAACAACGAATGGATGAGGCTAAAGCTCCGAGACAGATTGTCAGGATTCTTGCCTACTACAAAAAAAATTTCCTAGGACATCAACAACGGGGTATTAACTGGAAAAGTGTCTATGGACACCCTTTGCTGAAGGGCACTTTGCCATTGCACAGGAAGACCAGAAGAAGGATGATGACTAGACCATGTCAGGGAAACGGGGGAGATAAACCACTAGAAAGGGTTTCCAGGAGTGTGGGGCACCACAAGAACATGGCAGAGAGTTGAAAATTGCCTGTCACCGTCTCCAGTGAGGAAGGTTGTCTGTAGCTGGCAGATGTGAGGGGACCGAGTTGTTTCTGATTTCTCTTATTCTAGATTTTTCTGGACCTTCATTGCTGGGTCCCTCAGCCAGCAGACAGACACCCTGTATAGTCCCTTGGGGTATCGGGCTTCTTTGCTGAACCTGCCTAAATGGATGTTCTTGCACAGGGACCTGGCTGTTCACAAGTAGGAACATCACCAGAGCTGGCAGAGCCCAGGCTCCCTTTGGCTTTGGTGCTGAGCACTTTTGCTGACCTACTGCAAACACATATCAGCATCGTATCATCCACGTGAGTGATCAGAGCAGCCACAGCTGTTCTCCTGACCCCCGTCCTTGGCATTTCCACTCCTGGCTGGGTACAAGTTCTTGGCCTCTGGCATTGCGTCTGGACATGCAGAACGACATCAAGCAGTTTCCTCTCTTGCTTCCTTCTCCTCCTGCTGGGGCTGCCTGCCTTGCTTCCACCTCACTGGAACTGATGCGTACTCGTATCCAGAGGAGGATAGAGACAAGCACTAACCCCAGCAATGGGTGGAGGCAAACAGCAAAGAAGCCTCCTCAGGACCCATACATTTTTCAAGCTCCCAGTCCTTTTTTCCTAATCTAGTTGCACCATGAAGAAATGTCTGTAACAACATTGATCAGAGCCCTTGACCAGCAGGAAGGTGGCTGCAGGCACATCGGCATCAACACAGTCTTTTCACTCATTTGAAGTTCTGCCTACTTGTTTGCTTGTTCCTCCTGCCTTTACAGTACGTCTCTGCACCAGTCATCAGTTTCTTCATCATCAGTGAGAAGAGCCAGCGAGGCAGGTAGCGTCCTGTTCTGTCAGTAGCCCACCACCCTGTGTGCAAAACGCACAGACCAGACAACAACGTTCATTGTCTGGGGACTATCCACAGCTGTATGGCCACTTGTACAGCCACTACTTTAATCAACACTTGTGGTTTGGGGAAGAAACAGGGAAGCAAAAGTATCTTGAAACCTTTGCACTGCTGAGACGCAAGTGGCTCTGCAGAAGTTACAAGAAACTTCTTCAGAAATAGCAACTAACTTTGGAAAGTATGGCTGCCTCTTTAGCGGGGCTGCCTACAAACATTCCCAGGAGGCCACAAGCACATCAGCTCAGCAGCAGTCAGGTCAGTAGCAGGCCAGATCCAACCCAACCGGGCTACCACGCATAGGACTGATTCTGAGGTTAAACCACATTTCGGTGTCTCTCTGCACACTAGGCATCCAAGCTCCTAGTACAGTAAGAAGACATCTACTCAATGCAGCCTGTGGAGGAAACATGCACCAGTCTACCTAGCCAGCCGATAGAGTCGGGATACAGTTGCCTAAACATAGGCACCTTGTGACATTTGGGATGACCTAGGGCACTGAGACATCTGCACAGGGCTGGTAAGATCTGCAGGATGATTTACAGGTTTTCTGGAAGTAAGTGGAGGCCAGGTGGGATACCTACAGCACCTAAGTTATGGTAGACGCTTACTTAGGCAACTGAATCTCACTCCTGGTGTCTATGTTAGTGTAAGCCAGGTTCTACCAGCTGCAGACTGTATATCCATTGACTAATGGGAGCTTAGCTGGCCAGCATCCATGGTAACACCTACTCATTCAGAAGTCTTGGTCTGGAACTGAATCCACCCAAATGTCTATAAAGTGGGTGTCCACATCTGAGCCAGCTGTTCAACACAAGGATTCATCTGATCAAATGCAGAATGAGGTAAAATATCCCCTAAACTCCATCAACCCCCCATGACTTGCTCTCCACTGCCTGTGAAGGGAGCTCGGGGTGACTTGTTCAGATGTGTACACAAGTCAGAGGTTCCCCACCATAGCTGACAGTACACGCCACCCCACTGATGGCAATGCATGATCCAGCTAACCGATGAGAAACGTGAAGATCACATACTCGTACCCGATCCAGACCAAACTTCTATTGTCATTCGACCTAGCAGTGCACAGATCTGGTAGTGTCACCACCTAGATATGTGCTTATATGTTGTGCCAGTCTGGGATGCTTTTGAATACATGCTTGCCGAATTGAGTCAGAGTTGAAACAATTTTTGCCAAAGTTCCACCAAATAGTGGAAACCAAAGATGAGAAGCTTCTACGCTGGAAAAAAATGACTGAAGAATCAAAAAAAAAATGCCCACATGACTTCTCTGTTCCACTGAGATAGAAGAAAAATTAAGTTTCTACCTCCATCCTAATCCTTCCCTGATTCAGGCTACTGTGTGGGACCAAGATTGCTTAGAACTAATTACTTCTTATTTATACTGCTGTAGTACTTAGGGAGCTCAGTTGGAGATTAGGGCTAGTGCCAGCTACTGTTCGCTGCCCCAAAGAGTTTACAGTGTGAGTAAAACAGTGCCAAGAAAACTAATTTGTTCCAGATGGGCCACAGAGGACCTGCCAGAAGTGAGCAAATGTTCATCATCGCTTCTGAGCTGATTCAAAATGACCATCTACTAATGAAATTTTCCTCATCTCCCACTACCAATCACTTGAACTAGCACATGATAACGCACGCAGGAAAGAACCTGCTTGTGAATAGTAATGGCAAAAGCAGGAACAACAAGGAAAGATGAATTGCTGGTAGTTACAGGAATTTCCATAGAAGATAATTTTTTTTTTTTTTTTTTAATTTGGCAAGAAGCAACTCTATCTGATCAACTAATCAGTCAAAAAAAAACATTGGTAAGAACTAAGAATTTTTAATAATATGGCTAAAGCTAAACTTTGGGTTGTGAAGTGAGATAAAAACAAATCAATGCAGTGTGGTTTAATGGGTGGGGCTCCACCATGTCATCTCATGTTTCAAAACCCCGCACTGAACAAGAATGCCTGCTATCTATCTACATGAGAACTGATGAAGTCACTTTTTCTGTTAAATACAGACATAGAAAGGTAAGGCTAACCAAATTATAAGTTGTGCTTAAAAATAAAGATTTTACTTAATTTAAAATGCATGGAAATATCTCAAAATCCTTTAAAATTTTCAGTAAAAGAATTTGCTTTTTGAAGTAGTATATCCCAGCAGAGACTTTGTGACACGAACCCAGACTGCTGCATTGTATTGAAATAAGAGCACAAAAAGGTGAATCGGCACTCATTACGCTACTTCTAAGAGAAGTCATCTAACCCGGACTTCAAGCCACAAGAAAGAGAAATACAAAATTGTATGACTTTTACCCTTTAAACAATTTATATTCATACTGTGAAGCAGCATGTGCATGCTGAAAATTCCTGTATATATCCCCTGTCTCTCAGATAGCAGCAGAAACTGATCTGAAACATTTTAGTTTGGAAACAAAAATAATTGTGATTTGCTGAGCATCAGGCTTAATACGAAACGAACATTCAGGAAAGCAGAGGCGGTTTGGGTTTTGTTTGCTTTTTCCCCAGAGTAATCACATTCAATTGAGCACCAATAATGTAGCTTCTGCATCAGCATGACAACAGACCAAATCTTCAGGGCTTGAGAAGTGTCTTCTCTTGCTGTAATACCTGATGTTCCCACTTGTTCTTGACCACACACTTCTGATACGCCAAATCATATGCTATTTCTCCATCCTTCCTCCCACCCAGTTTGGCAGCACAATAAATCATGTCACCACCTCCTTGCCAGTGTCAGTGTAAAGTCAGCCCAATTAGCTTAAACTGCTGACGAACGTGGGTTTTGCTAAACTGGCCAACTTTGCACGAAAACAAATGTTCACACCACCTCTGCCACTGGGTCTGCTGGGGAAGAAGGGAGCATCTTCCTGCAGAGGAGCAGAAACAAGCAGCTGGGAACCGGTAGCATCTCAAGCTACCTCCATTACACAAGCAAACTAATTGTGTGCCCGTGACCTCAGCTTACAGCTTATAAAAATAACGGGCATGTGTTTAATAGCTTTGACAGAGCAGCACTGAGTTACACCAGCAGGGAACCTGGTCCAGTGTCTCAGGTTTCATTTGTAACAAAAGGAAACTCTGTCTCTTTCATCTCACCCCACCATGAACTTCTTTGGTTTCTTAACCAGTGTCTGTCGGAATTTCCGCCAAACTCAGAGCATGAACACAATTCTGAGTATGTTCGTTCTTCCCTGAAACCTCGAATGCAAAAACCAGGACTTTCTTCTTGTCCCCACAACAGGTGCGGCTTCCTGAAATCTTTCTTCCATTGCTGAATTAGTTATTACAGGGGATGAAAGGGCCTGTGACAGCATTAGATGCACTGTTTGAAGAGATGTCTTCCATGATGAGGGCTATATGTCTCGAAGAAATATGACTAAGTATTTTCTCTTGGAGTCTGTGTAGGACAAGCATCAACACTACATACCGTGAAACATAACACTTCTTGTCTAAGAGTCGACATTTTCTTCGTTTCACCCTTTTGGATGGAAAGGAGGACAAATAGTAGAAAACAACTCTATTTTTAACTTATCAGGGACTGTGTTTACAGGAGAAATGTCACAATACTGAACAACGGGGCAGATGCGGGGACCGTAACGTATGAGAAGGCTGCCTGGGCGGGCACAAGCGATGTGATCTCCTGACTTCTTGCCCCGTAGGAGACTCAATCAGATGGTAAGAATACATCACGCTGACATCTCCCTTTTCCCTCATTAGCCTGGAGGGTCAGGCCCTTCAGCAGCTGGGCATCCACATACTGCCACTCTGATTAAAAAATCCACATTGTCAGAAAGAGAGTCAAAGAAAGCCATCTCTTGATTATTTCTGTTGACATATTTAAATTATTCAGCTAAGAATATAGTTAGCCCCTATTAAAATTCAAGCTGATGGTGTATTCCATGCTCATTAACTTTTTGAAATATTTTCTTCCCATGATGCGTAATTGAAAAATATGCATGGTGACTATCCCTGTGGTTAACCTTTAACTTCTTTCTCACTAAGGTTCACTTATATATTCAGTTTTGACAGGTACATTTTACTAGCGATCCGAAGAGCTGACCTAAGCAAAGGTCCTAAGCATTATCCCAAACACTCGTGCTCTTCTTCATGTTTATTTTATAAGTTACCAGAAATACTGCTTATTCCACTCTGCAGTACTGTCCATATGTTTTTCGCTCCTGTTTTTTTGTTGTGGTCTTTTTTTGGGGAAGGATGTGGGACAGAGTAGTTGTATCTGTATTTTCAGTGTCTTGCCTTAGAAGCAAAAAGCTCCTAGACTTGAATTGTCTAAAGAAAAAATTGAGAGAAAAATAAAAATCTCAATTGTTTTAAAGTGGCTTTTCTAATTCCCTTTTAAACATGTTTGCTATTTTTCTTTATGGTTTTATAAGAATATGCTAAGTGACAAGGAAATGAACCAGCTCATCAGATTGGTCATTGATGTTTAGCATTTTCTTTTTGCAGTGTGCTGCATTTCCTCAGGACCTGACTAAAACTGATTTGCTGAGCTCCTTGGCTCAGCCTGGGGAATATTTCTTATGGACTAAAGAGAAAAAGTTACTTAAAATCTATTACTGCAGGCTGCACTGGATGGCTCTAGCGACTGGCAGTATGGTATTAAACTTTTTATCTAGGTTACCCATTCACATTTAGTCGGATCTAGAGTGACCAAAAGTTACTGTTTCTGTTAGTTTACTAGTGGTTTACATGATAGGAAATTACAGTCTCAAACCACTTCAGAGAGATGATTCTATATCCACAAATCTAGCAGCACCTTTAGCAATAGCTGCTGTAATCCTGGTGCTTTCAAAAAATTAATCTGCCTTAAAATGCACAATTGAATAATGAAGCCCATTTCTCCAAATGCACGTCATCCAGAATTGTGATACATTTGACAGAAAGACTTACCGAATCGATGTAGAAGGTGTTGGATCCCACAAAGGTGATAGCATCTTGCAGGTCATAGTTGTGCACCCCATTTTGGTAATCCTGGTAGGGGGTCACGGTGAGAGCGAAGGGCCCCACACTGTGTTTGCTCCAGTTGGTCAGCTTCACCTGCAACGGGATGGGGTCTCCCACTTTGCAGTTCACCACGATATCACAGTCGCAAAGCTTGCCATCAACAAGGATATCTGCAAACCAAAAAAAAAAAATCCATGTTATGCTGGACTCCTGCTTTAGAAACTGTACTAATCTTGATAGGAAGCTCAACAAGAAAATGTAAACTCAGTGAAACCAGGAGTGCATGACAGTTAACCTTAGGAAAGACAACCCAACGCTGCAGTGTTGTGTAGGGTAAAGTTGCAAAGAAACTACTTGCAAAAACCAGTTCATGATAGTCTGATATCCATGCACAACTGTTGAAAGAGCTATGAAAAAAACTAATCGCGATCTATACGCAGGCACCAGAAGATTTTTTTTAACATCCTCCCTTGAAGACCAAAGCCATAGACAACTTCTCCTGCAAATGAACAGCATTAGGTGAAGGGAGATACAAACGGGGATACAAATGGGAATCATCAATACAAATGGTAGCTAGATAGATCCAGGGCTGGATGCCCATGTTCACATGGTCACAGCCTGAATAAATCATCCTGTATGCAGGTGACCTGTTGGAGCAGGACAGACACGGCCAGAATTTGCAATGTAATACATCTATTAAAGTCCAGATTATAAGGAAAAAGGGGATTTTGAAATTATACAGCAGTACTATGAGCTTGTTCACTGTTTGCGCTTTAATTGATTCTGGGATTTCTATTTTTAACTTTCTACTTTTCTTTCCCTTAGTGGGATAGCAGAAAATATAAAGCCTCTAAATTGGTTACTGCTGGGACAATGACAGCTGGAGTAATGTGTCCACTAACCTTGCCCATTTGCTTATACAGAACCAAAATGTTTCATTACCAGCACACTATGAAATTGCTAGTCCAATTCCCTGCTCTGAAAGCGTTCCCAGTTGTGCAGTATTACTGTGTTTTTCAGATGAGGGTTATCTCCGATGGACTATTAATACATGAACATAGTTCTATTTTACTATGGGTTCATGTTCTGAGATAAGAGAAAGCCTTGGGCACATGTAAGAAAGCATCCTCTGTGTGAATACCTATCCCCACAATCTCATATGCCCATGAGGCATTTCGATCACTCCAGCTCCTCCTCAGTTGCTTGCCTTATGACATACAGCATATTATTCTTCTGCCAACAGCACTGGATTTACATTAGTAATATCTCCTCCTCAAGAAAAGACACTATTTTTATGCTTCAGGAGCTTTCACAGAAAAAAAATTTTACACCAATTTTTTATTTTATTTTACTTATTTTTGTTTTGTTGCCTTTGACAAAAAACTACTAAATGATGCATGTTCTCGTGATGCCCTTTAGCCTGGCAAACTGAACAAGCCTCAGCACAGCATTCGGAAAAAAAAGAAAGCTAATACCAAAGAAGAAAGAAATTCAGAAACGATCATTTATTCCAGAGTTCAGATCAGCAAAGCTGAACCACCCAGATGAAAACCCCTCCTTGACCAAAGCTGACCAAATGCAGCGGCAAGTCCCAGGTACAAGAGGCTTGGCAGAGTGAGCACAAAGGAACCCAACAGTGCTCAAGCTGCAGCTATCCAAAATCCATGCTGGTGTCCCAGTTGGAACATCCCCATGCCAAAACCTCCCTTTCCAAAGGAGATGCACTGGTGAGGCCACACCTGGAGTGCTGGGTCCAATTCTGGGCTCCTCAGTACAAGAGAGACATGGACATAGTGGAGAGAGTCTAGTGCAGGGTCACAAAGAGGATTAAGGACCTGGAGCATCTCTCCTATGACGAAAGGCTGAGAGAGCTGGAACTGTTCAGCCTGGAGAAGAGAAGGCTCAGGGGGATATTATCAATGTATAGAAGTACCTGAAGGGAGGGTGCAAAGAGGAAGAAGTGAGGCTCTTCTCAGTGATGCCCAGTGCCAGGACCAGAGGCAATGGGCACAAACTGAAACACAGGAAGTTGGCTCTGAACATCAGGAACCACTTTTTTTACTGTGAGGGTGACAGGTTGCTTAGGGAGGTTGTGGAGTCTCCATCCTTGGAGATACTCAAAAGCAGACTGGACACAGTCCTGGGCAACTGGCTCTAGGTGGCCCTGCTTGTGTAAGGGGTTGGACCAGGTGACCTTCAGAGGCCCCTTCCCACTTCAACCATTTGTCATTCTGTGCAAGGAAGTTATAATCATCCTTGCATTACGGGAAAGCACTACAAAACATGTTTGGTGTTGGATTTCTTTTGCAATAGCACACTCTAGCATTATGGGTTCTCCTGCTCAACATGATCAAAATGCTTCTTGCAGGATTGCCCTAAGTTCATGAAGGTGAAGTGGTGGTTATGATGGGATTAACTGGCCTGAATTTTTCAAAACACAAAAATATGTCTCTGTGTGTGTATGTGTCTAATCTTTATACTTCCCACTCTCCTGCCACAGAAGTGAAGTCCAGTTGCTTCATTTCAAAGAAATACATCTATGTCAGTTCATGACTTTATACCAGTTTATGTTTTCAAGCTTCTCTGTGCAAGGTAAGTGCTGTCATGTGAAAAAAAATATTTTTTTTTCTGGTTCCTCCAACCAGCAGGTCTTACAGCTGTGAGAATGGTTAGGTCCCCAGATCAGCATGAACTTTCAGTCAGTAAGCTAAACAGGTGAAGAAACTGATGAATGTTTTCAAGCTGCTGATCCACTTGCCTTTTAGCTTTAAAATTCGATGCTCTGCTGTAGGAATTGTAAATGAACTCTTTGCCCTCTGTCTCCACCTTTGTATGTAATAATAGCTCAGAGCATTGCTTCCCAATATCTTCATGTGAAAATAGAAAATCCAAAAAAAAAGGGAAGCAACTAAGCTTGGCTCAACCAGATTAATTTTCTTTTGTATTCCTAAAAAAAAATTAAATTCATTTAAGATTGATTTAAGATTGTGTGTGCGCACACGTGCTTGTGTACTTATTGAGAGAGTATTTCCTTCCCTCCCAGCACACCCTTCCCTCCTGCAGTACTGAAGTCAAGGATCTCAATGAGATGTCAGATGAGAAAACACACATGGCTGGCGTGCAAAATACTATGGAAAGGAGTGTTTAAAAACAGTCCCCTTTCATCAGAGAGAACAGCTTGGTTTGACAGGCAGTTTTACTCCCTTTCTGACACAGAAAACATCTCACGGACCATACGGATTTGCTTTAATATTTTCATCCATGAACAGAGGAAAAGCCATGTGTACAGGGTCCCGTTTCTGCAGATTCAGCTCACTCACACAGATGGCATCTAAAAGCTGGGACTGCTCACACCACTGCTGTGAGAGTGAATCATTATTGGCTTCAGTACACAGTAGCTCTGATTCAGAAGTTACAGTCGCGAGCACAGAAGACAGTGGTGGCCGTATCTCCATTTCCAAAGATTCAGATACAAGGGAAACAGCAGAAAATTAGAAGGACCAAGTTAAACGCAAACAGTATATGTAAGTTACATTAAAAAGGTAGAAGTATAAACTCTGGCTGTCAAGGGCAAAAAAAAGCATAAAGGGCTAGCAATCTCCTTCTAATTGAAAGTTAAATCCTTTATTTAAGTACTTCAATAAGCAAATAGAATGCTGCTTTTTTATCCCCCCCCCCATCTCTACTTTTCTGATCACTTACCTACACATGTCCACTGTGATCAAATCCTTGTGTGCCAACATTGCTCTGCAATGCTTCATAGCCACAAAAAAAGGAAAGACACAGTGTCTACCCCGCACCCACGAACAGGCACGGGACCACGCTGAGGAAGTGCACGATATTTTATTTCTAGGACCTTGTCTAAGTGATTATTGTACAAGGGAGAAAATGTCCAACACGTTTTGGAAGGCAGAGGATGAGCATGACACAAGCCATTGAGAATCTCAGAATCCTGCAATCACTTAGACTGGGAAAGACCCTTAGGATCATAGCAAGAAGTGGTGAGAAGGGCGACTGGAAAGCCTTGGTTTGTCACTGATGGTGTTAGCTAAGCCTTTTAAGATCTCAAATTCACCTTTCAGTTGGAAAAACTGCTTCATGGCCAGTTAATAGGCGATGCTTATGGACACCACAATGGCTGGGAGACTATTATATAAAAATAATACATCAGATTTCATATAGTGTCTGCCTTTCAGGACCTCACAACTCAAGAACAGGCAATGAATGTTACTAATGGGAAGACAACCACTATTTCACAAGAAAAACGTCATTTACTGTCACCTGCCACGTGCACTTCTGTCTACATCACCCAAAGGAGCAGCTTGGAAATGAATACCGAACATTATTAACCTTTTGTGTTATTTATTCTGCTCATGTTAGCTCATAGTAAGTGGTTCTTGCTACTTTGTCAAGTTCCTGTGCGAGCACTCGCAACTCATTGTCCCACCTCTACATCAAGGGTCCTGAGTCACGGCTAACTGCATTTCCGCACCCAACACCCTGTTTGCCACTGTGAGGGTTTAATTTTGGAAAGCTGCATACAAATACGTGTTTAATCTCAGTGGAAACTCACGTTCCAGCAATGTTTACTCTCCCCACTCAAGCTTGGGTTGATTTTAAAAAACAGGCTGCAGAGGAAGGCAGGGTGTTGGTGCTCATCTTTATAGTGGGGGATGGAGAAATTCCCATTGGATATTTGCTTTTAAACTGGATGTTGAATCCCAAACTGAAGCAGATGTATTGGTCTCTGCCATTCACTGAGGCTAGGAACCTGTCTCGAGACATGGAGCGAATGCCTCACAGAGGCATGGCTTTGCACAAACAAGTGTCAACAAAACTCAAGGCAAGAGATGCCCAAATGAGTAAATGCTTCTCACGTAAGAGGTGAAACTGATCTTCAAGCCCCGCAAAGCAAGCCTTGCTCAGCTGTACTGTGATAGCTAGGGGGATTTTAGTCAATCAACCATTTTTTATTCTGTTACAACTGTTCCAAAACACTAGTTTTACTCATCTCGTTTTGTGAACTGAGAGCGCTGCGCTCTGAGGGGGGGAGAGGAGCAACAACACTGACGTCCATCAGGTACTTCAGTGGAGGAAAGCCAAAGATCAAGAGCCCAAACCAGAGTTGCTGCAGTGAAAGTCTTGCAGAATGATTCAGTTTTTCTGCGCTCACCAAATCTAAAGTGCTGATTAAAATGTCTGCCTGGGCCAGCTTTACTTCTAATTGCCCTAAAAGAGCAGGGAAAGGGCCAGCCCTTCTGTCTGGAACAACTTCTTTTATTTCTCCTGCCCTGTTCTGCAAGAATGTTTGTTCAGGATTTTGTGAGGAACTTAACGATGCGAAAAGAATTCTTTTTTTTTAAATCATCCATTTAGAAATAGGCTGAACAATTCTGTCTGTTTCCAATTTTACATATAATGAAGATGGAAGAAAGATCAAAGATCAAAACCACAAAACCACAGGAAAATTCCATGCACAGAGCAAGCTGATCCTGTCCAAAGAAGCAAAGTCCCTGTCCCTCCTCTCATGCTGGGTGTCAGGTCAGCAACAGTTTTACAGTTTTAGCAGCCTGTTCTTTGGAGTTGGGTCGGCAGTTAACACGTGGCATTCCGTTAAGACAACGGACTCCTTCACGTTTCTTCTGTATCTATCACCTCCTCCAATATACGAAACTAAACACTGTTTCTGTTTCCCCTCTTCCAACTTGTTCTCTCTCTTGTAGAACAGTTCCCTTTCATTTTCTAAACCATTCATGCAAATTATTGACACATAGAGATGCTATAGCACATGCTATAGGACTGTTTACATTTGTTTGTCTGTTACGAGGTCCTGCAGTATTATCAGACCTGAATACATCCATACAAAAGATATTTCTATGAATATAAAAACTGTGTTCCCTGCCACTCTCATCATGAAAATGCTGAATAGTTATTTAATAACACAAGAACCTCATTGCTATTTGCATAAAGTCTTCTGTATGTGGTTTGGATCTGCTCCTCACATCCAACCCGAGTATCTTAACTTGGAATAACATCCTCGTGTTCATTCATTGTTACACTGACACAATGCCGAGTCAAATCCATCCCCTGCATAATTTGATTGCAGCCAATAGTAACAGAGAACAAAGGTATAGAGATGTTTGTATTGTAACAGGTTCAAATTACACGAATATCTCACCTTGTCAACCACTGCTAGTCCTGTCCTGGAAAGTGCCTTATACTTGGTGCCTGCTGATCCAAAACCCCTATGGACCTGAAGAGTCTCCTCTTCAGGGGTCAGTACTGGGCCCAGTCTTGTTTAACTTCTTCATCAACGACCTGGATGAAGAGTTAGAATGTACCGTCAGCAAGTTTGCTGATGACACCAAACTGAGAGGAGTGGTAGATACACCAGAAGGCTGTGCTGCCATTCAGCGTGACCTGGATAGGCTGGAAAGTTGGGCAGAGAGGAACCTGATGAGGTTCAACAAAGCCAAATGCAGGGTCCTGCACCT
>Ga0065711_1030732_pt1 | contig 31593 bp, 14 predicted proteins | sample Hoacrofraction12_FD_59098 | JGI IMG/M metagenome (GOLD analysis project Ga0065711, IMG submission 59098) | Hoatzin crop microbial communities from Cojedes, Venezuela - Epithelial fraction 12 v2 (version 2) | ecosystem: Host-associated > Birds > Digestive system > Esophagus > Crop | place... | reverse complement strand
GAGGTCAGTTTCTGGTGCGTTTGAAAATGTCCATGCAGTTGTGTGCTCTTGGCTGGCCACAGCTAGAGCACGTGTAGAAGCGGTTGACCTGCACTGGTTGGTCAGTGTAACTGCACGACCTTCTGACAGTTTCTGTCCTTGGCACAGGAAGTGCAGTGGTACCTGTAGCACTGGAATCACTAGTAGTGTATGTCATTTTTTGAAATAAATACTTGGTGTGTGGTTACCTGGATTAAAATGTTTTGCATTGGTTTGCTACAATACAGGCATCTGCAACCTCAGTGTTGTTGAAGTGGCATGGAAAGGTGGAAGGCTTATTCCAAGAAGGCAAAGGTCCAGAAGGTGAAGTTTTCCTGACCCTGTACCCTGACTTAGCCCACGGCCTTGGAATTGTGAGGTGGCGAGGTAAGTAGCTCTCATTGCTGTGGGGTTTGTGCTCGAACCCTTGAAAGGGCCTGCGTGTCGTGGCCAAGGGCCAGCTGCCACAACAGTCTTGGAGACGCTTTCACTTGGTGAGGGTGAGGTTTGCCCCAAACGTGCAACCTTGGTATTGTTTAGAGTGTAAGGTGTCGTGTGGTTGCAAACGTGATCACCGGTGCAGAAATTGGAAACAAGAATGTGTGAGGTGACAGGTTCGTGTAAGCAAGTTGGGACAGTTGATGCGACCAAGGATGTGAAGGGACAGTGTGGTAACCAGTGGACTGGTGTCACCAAGATGCGAAGTTACAAACTAAAGTTCTGTCTTGGTGTGAAAGTGTATGAAGGGTCATGGCTGACTGTGTGGCTGTTCTCTGTTGGGAAGCCTGGTCAGTGGAGTCACACGTGCTGTTTGTACTTGGGAGCGTTGCTTGGTGATGGTTTTGTCATATATGGTGTTCATTTAGTTTTCATACGTGTGTGGTGTGGTTCTGTTTGTGTAATGACATTGTATCTGTGGATGAAGCGTAAGTAGTGTGCTGAACTGCTGAGCATTTGGGCAAGCCACTTTCCCCTGGGAAACCGGGCCACCTCCGTGGGTTCGGCGCTGGGAAAGTCTCCAGCTGTCAAATGATGGTCTTGGCAGATCCTGGCCGGGAAGCGGCGTGCCAGCCTCTGTGGCTGGACAACTGAGGGTCCCTGTGGAACACTGAGGATTTTCTGAAAGAACATGAACGTGATGCCTCCACTGTCTAGCTAAATGCTGCCGAGCTGAACTGTCAGCAGTAATGGATCACAGAACGTAACCTGTGCAATTGTGTGGTGAGGAAACTGTCAACCGCTACCATTCTGGGCTCAAAAATGTTTGAAATCGCAGTTAATGTTTATGTTGTTCAGTCAGTGGTAATGTGTAAGGTAAATGTTGTACTTTGCAGGTAAGGTCCACACGTGGTGAATACCCATGTAAGTGTTGAGGAGCTGTAAGTGTTGCAGTGCTCCCTAGCTTTCTGAAGAAGTAGCCTAAAAGTGTTCAGGGAAATGTTGTGTGTGGAGGCTGACCTTGCACTGTCCTATGTATGTGATGCTTGTGTGAACCATACATCTGTTAGTATGTGAAGTTTAATTATGGGGGAGAAGTGACTGTGTGTAGTTGATACACTTTGCACTGAAAGGTGCCGGCACAACTCCCCGGAAGGCGCTTTGCTCGTGCGCACTATGCAGGTGTGCCCAGTGCGAGGAGTGCAAACTGAACCCAGGTCCTTGTGAATCTTCCAGTTAGCAAATGCAGCCGGAGAGTCTGTGTGTGGTTCGGCAGGTCACTCCATCTGACTCAAGTTGCAAAAGGCCAGTGTTGACTAATGTACGTACCTAAGTGTTTGTTGAAGGGGACATGGCCAGTGTGAAGATGGCAATGTCTTCTGCAAACCTGCAGTCTACCGTGCTGACAGGTCAGCATTGGTATACTGAGCTTAATAGTCATTCTGACTACTCTCCGTCCTTGGAAAAAGAGTTTTTTCTTTGTATACGTGAAGTTATGCAGGTTGTCAACTGAAGAAATGCATGTGGATAGGTTGGCAGAAACCATAACCTTTTGGTGTGACTGCAGTGGAATTGTCAGTGACCTGTTAGAAACACGCTGGGATGTAATGCATGCTTGGAAAGAGTTGGTCAGGGAAGGAATGCACTGAATGGGAAGTGTGGCTTAACCTCTGTCGTCTGGACTGGTATGCCTGACGCTTTGCATTTCTGTACCAGCACTGTGCAAAGATTGTGAAACTGGTGCTTGCATGTGTGTGTATGTGATGTAGTAAGGTGGGAAAAAGAGAAAAACAGGGAAAGAGCTAGCGATATGAAGTAATCTGAGAATCTGTGATGCAGTGCACTGGAAGCGTCAGTAGTTGGCCACAGGGTTTGACAGGGTCTAGGTCTGTAAGAAGACAGTAGCGAGCAGTGACAACGGAAAGTGCACTATGAGCACGGTATGTTAGAAGAGCTTGGTGACACTGTACGCCTCGCCCCTCAAATGATCTTGAAACAGTGCAGGGAGCGTGCCAGTAATGCATTGCAAAGTGAGTGTCTCGAGGGTTTTGCACGCGGTGCCCAAGTAATGCAGGTGTTCAGTAGCAGAGGGTTGTGACAAGTACGTGCATCTGCGAGTAGCAGTCAGTCAATGAAGACGAGTGAAGGTGTGTATGAATTCTTCAAGACTGAACGTTAACTGTTGTCAAAGGCCTGTAAATTTGTTGAAGCTGTCTGTGAAAATATAGATTGTGGTTTTTACGAAAAGTGCAATGCAAAGTGTTTTGCACAGCAGGCCAAAAAGAATCGGTAGACTTTGTCAAGGGAGGCAGAACCGCGTGGCATTTGTAGCCTATGGCAGAACTGCCAAGTAATGTAGGAGAGGGCCGTGATGAAGCTGAAAGAGGAAGCTTGTCACGTTTCCTAGGTTCCAGGAATGTTGCAGTTGACACTCGGGTGTCTGTAATTGCACGGTGTACCCAACGTTCTACACAGAGATACACGCTTGTCTTTGTAGGGCCTGCATCCACACTTCCACTGCACCATTTCTCTAAGTGGTACCGAGGAATGGTTGTGCAGGGTACCTGAAATTGCCGTGTACTCCAAGGTCTGCATAGCAGCACCTACGCTGGCCGCGTCTGCAGCTCAATGGTGAGTGTCTGTGGCGTGCTTCCTAAAGGGTCGGGGTGGCCCTAGTGTACTGGTGTGTGTACTGTGGGCAAGTACCTGCCAAAGTGGACATATGTAGGGGTGCATAAGCGTGAGACATTGTCACAAGCTTTGTCAAAAGTCCGCAGGTAAATGTGTGTGTGTGTACTCCTAAACAAAGTCACTCAGTACTACATGTAAGAGTTGGGGCATGGAAAACAGCGCACGAGCTCTATCCAAAAGGTGTAGGATGTATAGTGTGGGTTTAGAAGCCTGACCTGCTGCTATGTTTTGGTACTGGTACGTAGAGTGCAATGATGTGACATGGAGTTGTTTCAGACTTGTGAACTGTCCACAGTATGTACATATATGTACACCCTGAAGTATTATATGGAAGCCGACACTCTTTGTAGTCATTGTAGTTTCAGCCCGTGAAACTGAACTGTGGACCTATTGTAATGACCACATAACAGTCACGGCACAGCCGTAGTGGTGAAGGTTGAGACGTATGTATGTATCTAGGTAGGTGAAGGTTGTGACTATGTGATGCTTTAGTCATAAGGAAGCTGGACCTTAGGTTGTTATATAAGCCTCACCTCTGTAAGTGAACCGCATGTAGTATCTGTGAGGTGCCTGTCACTGTGTAGCTGTACAGAAGTATTCAGAGTGTCATTGCAGTTAATAACAAGTGGTGTAATTCCAAATACTTGGAGTCCAGTCTGAAGCTGTAGAAGTGAGTGTTTTATTTATGAGTAGACTTAGTTGTAAAGTGTTTATGACGGAAATGTGTTTATTGATGACAGCAAAGCCAAAAACATACATTTTCTATGAAAGAAGTTAGGACAGCAAACTTGGTCTATGGCACGTAGATGTAGCATTAAAGTGGAGGATTATAGGCAGCCTGACGAGTTGTTACCAGACACTTTGCATCTTGCCTAGAGGGGAATGTTTTGATCTGTTTCCATTGCAAAAATGTTGTACATGTAGTAATTAAGCTTGTAAATCATAGAATGTGGGGTAAAGGAACTGCAACTTCATAAAAAGGAGATAACTACTGCAGTACGTACGGGATGACGTAACCTGAGAGTACATGAATCAATGTTGCAACGTCTTAGTAACAACATCATATGCAAACGTAGTTTGTAGGTTATGCAGATAATGTGTAAACATAATGTATAGGTGTAACTGGAGATATGTGATGACATATAGAAAGTGAGGTATGGATGTCTTTGTAAATGCTGTGACATTATAAGTATCCACCTGAAATAATGAAATGCATTAGATTGTATTTTAGGTAACGTCTGTAAAGGTTGTTATTATAGTGTAGAGCTCCTCTAAGGAATATGAACGTGTCAGTGTAACCATCTGTCTACCGCAACAGGTTTGGAGGCATAGTTTTGTAAGTGTAGTACTGTGTTAGTGTTGCAGTTTAGTAGGTAGCAAACTAGGCCATCTACACTTGCTGCAACTACACTTATAGATGTATATGTTGCAGTGTTGATCTGTTAGGAGACAGGTCAGACATAGGTGACACAAGTATGATAATTGGAGTTTGTAGTTATTGCAGGTACAGGCACATATGTTTGTGGTGACAACTGTACCTTCCCACTCATGAGGTAGGTAATGAAAATCTACCAGTAGCTACGTGTAGGAGAGATGATGGGCGTATGCAGTTATTGCAACAGTCAGTATGTACGGAAAGATCTGTGTAGGAAGAGGTAGTAGATGTGTAGGTAGTCTGTATGGGTAGTTGTTATGTAGTTACATGTGTGGCCACAAATCAGTAACACTTTGGTGCACCTGTGTCAAGGAAGTTACCAGACTCCAGAGGAACGGATTATGTGCTGGGAAAGAACTGCTGTGATACAATTTTTAACTAAGACTTTGTTACATAGGGAATCTGCAGAACAATGTAATTGTAGTAGGCATATATGTATAACTGGATACTGGAGCTGTCAGTATGCAAGGGGAAAATGTTGCCAGGTACCTGTTATGGTGAAAAAATGGAACAGTAGTCGAGCTGAAAGAAGAAAAGAGGTATAGGTATCTCACAGGCGAAACCTAGTGACCTTGGTAGTATTGGCACCTGGCACTGATATGTAATGGTATCTGTAGAAACCCCGGCTGTATAGGTGTGTTTCCGCAAAAAATTTTTCCTACTGTGTCCTTGATAGGGTAGTAGACAGTGGAAGGCAAGGTAAGGCAACTGACTGTGCAATGTAGAGTGCAGTTATAGAAAGTCTTAGATGTAGGTGAAGTGTGAAGAAGTGTTGAAGATGCTTGCCTGTGATCCGGTGTGTAAACTGTTGGTAATGTGTAGGAAGCACTATGACTGCCTAAGGTGAAAACGTGTGCGTAGCTGAACAGGAATTGAGTGTATAAATCTCATGTACACATGTGGCCATGCAAATGTACAGTGCACTAAGACATTGATACCCAAGCACTGTAAGCCAGGTATGTTGGACTGTATGTGGAGCACGAGGTTGTAGAAACCATAGTGACACCTTGGTTTGTAAGGTTTGTAATAGGTTTTGCAAGTGGGTGCAGTCAAGGTATGCTTATAAGGGCACTTTATGTGAGCACACTGCAGGTGTTTGTACGTCTTAGTTGTAAACGAGTGTGGAGTTTACACCAGTGAGGTGTAATTGGAAGTGTAGGTGTGAACAACTATTGGCAAAAGGGGACGCAGTGTAACCAGGGGTTTTCCAAAGTGACCTTGTCAGATGAAGTGTCCAGACTATTGGTGAAGTTACCTTAGCTGTCTCTATTTGTAGATGTTGTAGTTTGCATATAATGTAGAAATTGTGGCAGTGTTTACATGTGCCTACCTCACAATGTAATGTTTTAGCAGTAATGTATGTAATCTAACTGACATAGTTGTCGCTGCAGGGGAAAGGTAGCCATTGCAGGGTATTAGAAACTTGTGAAGGTGTACTGGTTTGGGTAGGTAGTAGTGGTAGGTAAATCTGTGTGTAGGGCAGGTGAAGCTGTAAGGTCACAGGTAGGTGTCTGAAACCCTCGAACAGGTACCTTATATTACTCCAGCTACAGGAAGTAACCATCGGTGATACTGCAGTGCATTTAGATGTAGTAGTGTGGAGTTTGGTAATACACACGGAAACTATGTGAACTGCATAAATATTGGTAGTGGTCAATATTGCTCACATAGGAGATGAACCTGTCACTTTAGACTCACATGTATGCCGGTAAGACGTATTGGATGAGCAGAAATCTCTGTTAGTCTGCAGAAACAGTGTAATGACTGGTAACTAGTTAGGAAGTATTGGTGCTGTGTAGATAAGTCTTTGTTATCTGCAAAGATGAAATTAATACTGGAGAAAGCAACAGGTCAGGTTGTTTAAACTGTGGACGAAGTAGAAGAACACTGCAAAAGGTATATGTGAAGATACTGTAGCCTCTAACTGAGTAGGATGTTATGGTGAGCTGGAGAAACTGATGGTTATGTCTGAAACAATATGTGTGATAAATACATGTGTATATATATGTAGTGTATGCTCTAGTACCTAGATGGTTTTGTTATGTAGTGTGTATTCTGATCCACAGGAGGTACGTATATGGAGTCGTCAGGTCTGGCAGTTGTAACCTAGCCCTGAAAGTGGTCAAGGAATTGTAGTGCATGGGTTGAAACGGGGCACACTGAGTGGCAGTGCTCACTGGAAACCCAGGTTTTAAGTAGTTGCTCTGTATGTGTTGTAGTCAAGCTTGTAGTTGGTTTGCATTTAAGGAATGTAATGTGAGTTGGACAGAAACATACGTTATGTGTAGGTAAGCAACTGTATTGTCCTGTAACATGTAGATTAGTAGTGCAAATTGTTAGTAATTGAGTAGATGTGTAAATAGTTGTCATGTAATAGTGGTTAAATATGTATAGGTAGAGCTGTCACTCCACTGTGTTATAACTGGTAGACCTTGAAGGAGTTGGCGCCTCGGTCTGAGCCTGTCTTTTGTCCCGCCTCTGGCAGGAGCCGAAGAGGTACCCCAGGGTGCCGCTGGCCCGTGCCTCTTCTCTCTGGCAGAGGTCAGGGGGACTGCTGCTTTCCGAGAACCCAGGGATCTCCAGGCATCGTGGAGGCTGCGCAGCCAGAGAAGACTTTGGAGGAAGGCCAGAACGCCCCGGGGAGCGCACGCCGAGATGCCTGCTCCGTAGGCGCGTAGCAGTGCCGTGTCCTGCTCCCAACGACACGACATGTCATGCCGAGAGCCCATTGCCGCACAAGCCTTGACCGGACTCCCACAGGTGAGTGCAATGCATTCAAATATGTATTTTTCCAGCATACATATGAGAACAGGTCCTGGCAAGCCATCTCTGGGGGAACGAGCGAAGCGAGAGCCTTTGATGATGGACAGGCCCACACCTATCCTCCCCCCAGTTTGAAGGGATGCCTATTTGGTAAGTGTTGCGTCCCTGGCCGTGTCTGACAGATCTCCCGGAACACCGTGATGAGCGAAGAGCTGGGCCGTGACCTGCGAGGTCCACTGGGACGGACAGCATCTCGACCAGCCGCCCTCCCAAATGTGCGGAACCGGTCGGTGGAATGAAAACTGTGTCGTTTGCACATTGGGAAATGGCATCAGCAGAAGTTGTCAGAAGGGCTGTGGCGGGCACGTGGAAGCTGGCCAGCGGCCGCACAATGTGCCCGGTAGTCAGCAGCCGTCGAGCCCGTTCGGGGCCAGGAGTCGATCCAGCCGCCCCCTAGATTCCGCTTGGAGAGGGAGCTGTGAATGCCAGGGGGTTGGCTCTGAGCCTAGTGCCTCAATGGGACGGCTCTCCTGGTGGCACTGGTCAGACCCCCTTAGCTCTTGGAAAGCTAAACGTGAATGTGTCATTGTGTAGAAAAATAACATGTAAGGTAACCGTGGGTTATGTGCCTCTAATGTAACCGAAGTTGCAGTAAGTTGTGTAAGTACTCCGAGTAATACCTGTGGTGGTGTAATATTTTTGGGGGCTGTAGTCCAAATGTGGAATTGCTGTGGTAACCCTAACTCGTTGCAGAGTATTTCAGGTTGTTTATAGTTTATTATACTCGGATGCACCGGTATGAGCTGTGCAGTTTTAGAAGTTAATAGGTAGTGTAAATATGTAGGTTTTTGATGTTGTAGTTATGTATGCCTGAAGAAAGTAACCCATGGAAGGGTGGACTGTTAGATGTGTGCTACAGGAGTAAGATAGAGGTGAGTAAAAGTAAGTAGCCAGGTGACAGGTAGTATATGTTACCTGACATATAACAGGTGATATTGTAAAGTATACCTAGTAGGTTCAGCTAGTCACTAATCAGTATATGTGTAGGCAACAGTAAATTTGTGAATGGAAAGTGTGATAGGAATACACTAACTCTGATAGGTGTAAATGGAACTGTAAAGTCACTCTGTACATATATGCTATGGTGAGTGTACACTCAATGTGTGAGTAATGCCATATGCAGTTATGTGTCTGTGTGTAGGCACTCCCAAATGACATAAGGACTTTGTAGCAGGTATCCTAGTAATAATGTGTACACAGGCTTTGTAGGTATGTAACAGGTAGATGTGGAGTGGCCGTGGTGTACCCTAAAAAACCCAGCAATAGGCTTCAAGGAAACCAAGTAGTACAACCAGCCAAACGGAACACCAGATATTAGGTACCTAGGCTGAAATGTAGCTGGGACACGTACGGGTGCAACGTGTTTGCAGACGTGATGGGAATTCCATGACCCAAAGGCACTAGCGGCAGGTAAAGTGGCAGTGGTGTGTGAATACTTTACCACTGCTGGTTTTTATATTGAGGGCCATTGGAAGGAAGGTGAAAGGATATGTCAGAAATGTTTGATTTATTTTCAGAGGTTTACAAGCAGCAACGCACTGTAGGGATGCAGGTGCAAGGGCAAGGAGTCAGATGGAAGCAACAAAGGTTGAGTCTGTGATAGTGTTATGGACAGAATAATCCTCTAATGGGAAGGTTGTGTAAGCTGCGTTGCACCCTTTTTTCTGGGGAAACCTGAAGTAGTATAAGAAGAGTAGACACCTGTCCTTGGAGAGGTTGAACAGAGTAGCTGAAGGAAGGAATAAGTAAGGAGAAAAACAAACTTGTGAGGATAACACTTTGTCCAAGTCAGCAGGTTTTGGACAGTTGTTAAGGTAACTTTGCTACTGGTTAAATAAGTTGATCCTCAAAAGTAGAAAGTATGAAAAGGTTTTAGGGTAATGCCGGACACTGCGTGGAGCGCAACTTGCATAACGTCTACAGTGTCTTTGCCTTTGAAAACCTTAATTTTTGTAGTGGATAAGTGTGATCGTGTGAAACGTTGCACAGTAAGCAAAGTATCTGCAAAGTGACTAAGGTCACAGTTAGTGTAACCTAGGAATCTAAGGTGATGCTACACACGTATGAAGTGTATGTAAAGTGTAGGTGTGTCACCTGAAAGGCTTATAGTGTTACTGGTGTTGTACAGTTGTGCAGTGAAAGCAAAATGTGCAGGTGCGCAGTACCTGTAGTACTTTGTGTGTACAGGTAGGAAATGTGTTTTGGCACTGTAGGTGTAAGTATTGAAGCTCATACCCTATGAGTTAGACCTCTGTCATGCGTGCAAAGTATAACAGTGTGTAACAGTAGGTATGAAGCGTAATAACTGTAGTGAGGGAACTCTGTAGAGTAAGTGTGTCCTGTAAGGTCGGCAGTGTGCACGGAACTGTAAACATTTAAAGCGTAATAACAAACTGGTGTAGAACTTGAAACTCCACGTGTAAGGTACTTCTCAGCCTAAACTGGAACAGTACATGTCGACAGGGTCATATTGGTCAGGGAAGTATTAGGAGTAGTTGTTGTTTCGAGGCAAGTGTGATATTGGTGGAGCCCAGTAATACAGGTTTGTACTTGGTAAGGATTAAGTCTGAAGTAGGCAGGAAAGGAAACTTCTTTGTAACTGTTAGTATGCTCGTAATGGTATGCAATTGTGTTATATGTGGACTGAGATACTCTTGTGAAGTGTAGCTTACAAGTGTGGAGTCAACACTGTGATCCGTATGTGGCGATGAAAAGGCGATGGAATTAAAGTAGGTGACCTTCAGTGACTGGAAGAACGATGGGACGTTGAAAGTGTTCCTCTTGTACCTCTAGCAGTATTTTTAAGCGGAAGAGCTTTTCTAGCTTTGTCAAGAATGTATGGAAGCCTTTTGCACGTTGAGTTTGTGTTACCTTTTATAAGGCTAGGAACCATTTTTAATGGGCAACCCGTGCAGTTGTAATACAAAGGTATGAAAATAAGGCTGGAAAGTGTCATTGGGTAGGTGTTGAAACTGTAATTATACCTAAGTGTACTGTGTAGTGAAAGTGTGTAACAGTACTGTAAGCTGGACCTTATTTTTGTACATGGTACATTGGGGTTTGGTTGGAAAGAGGTGTGTAATTGTTAAACTGTTAATGGTAGAAGTGGTAGCTACAGGAGTGGAAAGTGATGGAAATCCAGCATCTAGAAGTGGTAAAACCTGTGTAGGTTAATGCTGTAAATCAGCCAGATTTTGTTTTGTTGTGCCACGCTTGGCTGGCTGTGCAGGTGGACAAAATGAAGGGCTGGGCACGTAATGTTAGCGAAACCTAGGCCCTGTACGCCTAACAGTGGCTTACGTGGTGTGAGGTGTGTGTGTGGGTTTTTTTTGGTGTTCTGACCTGTAATGCTGATTCCGAATCAATTTGGGAGTAACTGGTGGTGAAGTGCGGTACTGTAGCCTTTTGGAAATGTCACTTGCCTATTAGACCCTGTAAGCTTCTGTGCAGTTTCACCCACACTTTGCAGCTCGGGGCAGTCATATCTGAATTGTGCTGTAGGAAACCAGAAGCCCTAATACCTGTGACTGTCTGTGAAAGCGCGGTATTAGGTAGTTTGTGTGAAACTTGGTGTGATGGTTGATCTGGTGATGACCTTCCCAAAGTTTCAATGTGTGATGTCTGTATCGCAGAATGGAAATCTGTAAGTGCTCGAAGCTGTACAAGGTATTGTATCCTAAAGTCTAGGTAATCAAATGGTGACATGGAGAACCGTAGAGCCTGCAGATGCAAGTTGCACACTAACTAGGCAGCATTACGAGCTGTTGTGTGTCCTGGATTTGTAATGAAATTGGGGGTACTCTAAGGTCTCTAGAAAGTGTATTTGATCTGAAGTCCAAATTTTTGAAGAGTCTACATACCAGTAAGGCGAAGGCAACAGTGTGGACCTTGAAACCTTTTGCATCTGCCAAGCGCAAACATTCTGGTGAAAATTGTACCAGTGAGATGGTTTCAACTGTGTGGTAGTATTATAATGCTGTGTAATGTATGGAAATATGAGTTTGGATGCTGGTCAAGCATAAATCACTGCAACTGTAAGTGCATATTCTACCGCTGTTGTAGAGGAACAGTTCTTAAAGGCAGATTTTTGCCTCACGAGTTTGCGCCTGTCGCCTTACTTGTGGATACGAGTGTACTGTAAGAATGTGACTGTGTAAATGGTTTTGCCTCAGAACCTGATATGGTACCGCAAAGTAGAAGAAAAGAGTGAAGCTTATGGCCAATTGTGCAGAAAGTGTAGTCTGAGGGTCAGTTAGATGAAGACTTTGTAAAAATCCTGTTTGTTTAGTCCGGTATGCGGTTGCAGGTGACATGTGCCTTTGAGATGTCACTTTTCTGTACTGGATAGGTAATGTTGCAGTAGGGGACAAGTGGTGAAAGGAAAAGTGTGCTTGGTTATGTACCCTAACTGCTGTAAAGTAGATTCCAGGAAACAAATCTGGTGGAGGTGAAGAAGGGAAAGGGGGAAGTAGTCTGAACTCAGTGGAGAAGTCAGTAAAGGCAGTGTTTGGAAATGTGTCCTTTTACCAAAAAGCAGTGAGTAAAGAACAGTTATTCAAAGTAAAAGTTCCGTCTTTCTCCTAATCTGTAGTATTTTGTGGTGTAGTACTTGTAGTGTAATGTAGTATGTGAGTAGGAGGGAATCTTTCCTGTCAGTGTACTTGATGTTGCGAGAAGCACTGTTAAACCTCACGTGTATACGGTTACAGTTTGTGTTGCCTACCTAGCAATAAGATTGCAGCGCTTTTTGCAGTGTTAAATGTGCAAGAGTAATGTGTGCAGGCACCCTGAATGGAGTTTAAATTGACTTAAGCAAAGGATCATTTGTGGTGCCTGAACAGGTATATATAGCTGTAAAGTGCTTGGTATACATAGATATCCTCACCTACACCTTTTGTTCCTTGTACAGGTACATGTCAGAGTGTAAAGTTGCTATGTGAACTTGCTCAAATCTATGTCAGTATGTGTAAGCTATGTATGTAAATGAAGCAGTGGCGGTCCCTGGACAGTATGGAAAGACCTGCAGGCTTTGCCGTAATGTGGGCAAACTTTCAAAGGGTAAAGGTATCCCACTAGGTGTTAACCAAGTGAATGTTTTGCGTGACCGCAGTGGCTATGTGTAATGTGTAGGGACTAGGTATACCTGTAGAAGTTGTACTGGAGCGAAATGTGCAAAAGTTGCTTACTGAGGTGTGCGACCTAAGTGAAGTAGAACCCCGAAGAGGTCAAACCTCAGGGAGACTACACTAAGTAGCGAGTATGTGGTGTTGGTAAACAGTTTTAATCCTGCAACACCATTTAGTAAAGGTTTTAGGTAATGCCTAGTATCTGGTTTTATAAGGAGGACTGTAATGTACTGTGGTGACAAAGTGAAGCCTAAGGTAGGAATTGTCATTTATCTTGAGGTAATCGAGAGAGGTATGGTGAAGGACTGTGATGACATAGTGTACTCCTGCAGTGGAAAAGTATCTACCCATGGAATTGTAAGGAGTATGTGTTATCTAACTGAATAAAGTATCTAAGGTAAGTTGAACAAGGTGTGTGGCCTGAAACTTCTAGGTAGCGTGACTGTTTTGTCTATGCCATCCTTATGTGATGTGCTACCAAAGTCTAACGTGAGCGACTGTACTATTGTTCTACCTAGGAATGACTGTGAAGCAACCGTTGTACTGAACTGGGTGCCGTACTAACTGTTTGCGGGACAGTCAGATGTGTATACTCGCAAAAGGTTCTTATGGAAGACCCAAACTACTTTTAGAAGTGTGTCTAACGGGGAAAAGGTAACTAGTCACGAACTGTGAAGCAATGCATAATGCCGTGACTGTAAACTTTGCAGCCTGGTAATATTTTTTTTTTTTAGGTGTGTAGTGGTTTCTTCGAGGAAGCAGTAAACCTGCATGCACGTTGACAGGCCCACTGGTGTGTATGAGAGTTCATATGTATACAATCTATACCGGCAAAGTTCCATGTCAGTATGTGGTATCTGAAGAATACGTAGTATGTACTGGGTGTGAACTGGATATGCATAGATGTAAGGGTGGGTGGTTTTGAAAGTAAATGTGACGCAATGGAGTAAGTGACGTGAAGGTAATGTTTGTTTTCAAATGTTTCCTGTAATGTAACCTTTGATGTTACTGTCTGTAATGTAGTTCCTCCCTTGAAGTGTAAGTGTTTCAGCTTACTGCGGCCTGAAGTCTATGCAGTATATGGCAGTGGGAACAGTTGTGCTTTGGACATCTGTGTAGGTGAGAAGGCAGTATGCGGTGGAATAGCTGGATGCTGGAAGAACATGGGTAGTGTCTGTGAGGTTATTGAAAACTCCATAGGCACTTACTGTGCAGTGTAGTGTACAGAAGGTATTTTTAGGGCAGTCCATGAAGTTGCAAGAGCAAATGATAAGGGAAAGTGCAATTTGTATGTTGGGTAGTTCTCTTGCGTAAAGATCCCGAGGGGACCCAAAAGGCCTGCAGGAACCCGGGTATGTAACGTAATGGTGCCTCCCATGTATGTGAAGTGTTACCTATATGTTGCAGGACTGTGCTGTACTGTTAGTGAAGGTCGGGTCACGAGCACGACTGGGCCGAAGGCGCAGACTGGTATGAGTGCACCATGCATGATGGGACTTTCCAATGTATGGTCAACGAGACTGGTAGGGGCCAATTGGCTGTGTCTCAGAAGGCACCCTAGTCACTCTGCGGAAGAGTGGTGGGAACGCCAGGTGGGTTGATTTATGCCAAAGTCATGCAACCTACAGGTATGTGTCATCTAACTAGGTAAGTTGTTTACTGCAATGCAGTATAGTGTAGTATCTGTGTTATACTTTGTCAGTGCAACAATATGCAGTTCTTTTGAAGGACAGTGTGCAGTGCTGGAAAGGTCACGGTGCTTTGTCAGGAATGTGCTTCACGGAGCAGGTGGTGGCCTTGCAGTTTGCCGACTGTCTAAGGGAAGTACGCTTTGGTGTTGGGTGTACTGTAAACTCACTGTGCAGCTGGGCAGGACCGGAAGCATAGCTGCGTACTGCAAGGTCTTTGAAATGCGTAGGAACTGTCAGAGCTTTCCATGAGGACTGTGGTCTGTGCTGTAGGAACTGTAGTAGACCAAGGAACATACGCGTCAAGACTACACTGGGGAACCCTGCATGTAGTCCTGAAGAGTACATACTCTGTGACGCCACATGGGGGATGATAGGTGCAGATATGTATGCCTGTATGGGGTGTATGGAGAATCGTGCATGAAATGTATAGATAGGTCTGAATTTCAGTATGCTTTGGTCAGTTCTCTGCGCTCCGCAGAGGAACAAACTGTATGTCTTTCTGGGCGCCAGAAACCTGTAAAGTCAGGTCCTGAAAAGTGTAGTGTGTAGTGGGTGCTGTGGACAGTGCGCTAAGCTGTGTAGCTTGCGGTACAATGTGGTGATTCCAGTTTTGTGTAAATGATGTAGTGTGTATGGAATGCAGTACTGTACGCTAAGCACATGCATACGAAACTGTACGGGGTCCAGGCGCTTTATATGTACAGGGCAACAGCTGTACTGCGTATTTTGCCCTGTGTTTCCCATGATCTTATGTGACTGCAGTAACGTGTGTAAGCGTGAATGCCTAGTCGTACATAGTGGGTAACTTTTGCCATCCGCTTTGACTTGTGCAGTGACAACTGTGGACACTTATTTGTATTGCAGCTAGCCCTAGACAGTGTAATGACCTTTGCGGCCTAACTGAATGTGAAGTACATGTCTTCCCCAGGAGTGTCACCAGTAGAGGGTTTGTTAGCTACCCCAGTAAAATGAGGAGATCTAGTAGTATGTGCAGTATGGATCGGACTGCATGAAGTACATGTTTGTGGGCATAAACACAAGGTGTATGTTGTAATGTTGGAACTGTTGACCAGTGTACACAACGTAAAGGTGTTTGTCCCAAGTGTGTAAATTTCAGGAGGTGTTTGGACTGTATCTGGGCGGTGAGGTATCCCAATGGTGTAGTGTATGTGAGGTATGCACTGAGGGAAGTCCTAGTCTGCGGTTGAGTGGTGTTTCCAAAGGTTAATAGAAGGAGCTGTATGAGGGTGTAGCAAAGGAGTCTGTTGCGTACGGTACATGAGAGTTTCATTCTATTTGTGACACCAAGAACTGTCCAGAAAGGGTACGGGATAGTTTGTAGGTGAATTGACATAAGGTCGGTGGATACTTTGTGTATAGGCAAAGTTCACACTGTTGTGTTTTTTTGCTTTTCCCTGTCCTCCCACTGTGGTGTTGTAGGTGAATTGCACATAGTGGACTCTGAGGCAGACCTGTAGAGGTCTCGATGAAAGGGAGACGTTAAAGAGTTAAGGGGTATACAGTAAATGGAACATATGCCTCAGAGTTAATGATCTCTGCATTGCTGTATGTGCTGTTTATACAGTGCATACATGTAGAGTACAGGTTCTATACAAAATGTGACATATTCAGTACTGGGGATATATGCAAAGGGGGTGTTGAAGATAGTGAGGGTCTGGTGAAATTGCACAGTGTGCAAAGGTCTTAATGTGTGGTGACTGCACTTTACATACCTTTGTGTGGCAAAGTTCCTTATACATGCACTTTGTACACCGGAGAGAGAAAGGTCCACGATAAAGGGTGCTAAGGAAATCTCCACTCTAGTGTAGGCCGTGAGTGTACTGTGTGCGTAGTGGCTACCTAAGCGTGTGAACCTTGGCCCTCATAGGTGTAGTGTAGACACACTGGAAGTCTTGCAGACAGAGGTCCTGGTAGTTGTGTACACACTGTAAGTGCTGTAGTGTGGGTAGTGTACGCGTACCCTGAAAACAGTGGAATGGCACAGGTACTGCATATGAAGGGCAAGAAGCGATAACTGTACATGTAGTGGGTGAGTTTGCAGCGTCCAGCCCGATGTAAAATGTGGTATATGTATGACAAAGTGCAGAGTAAGCAGTGAAAGGACTTTCTCGACATGCTGTATACTGTAGATGCCATGGTGTTGCCTGTAGCAAACTGTAGCAAGCTGTTTCCAGTTCCGGAAGTGCGTACCTGTGTAATAGACACAATAAATCTGTATAGGGGCTCCGGAACAGACAGTAAAGCACAGGAATGGTGAGTACAGTAAGCACAGGTGGACCATTGCTATTACATATCTGTATGCGCAATGTTGGAACTATGCGGTTCCTTGTGCAGGTTAGAGCTATCCCTACTCTTACTGTGTGTATTGCAGAATAGCCTGTGGTAGCCTAGTAAAGGAACAGTAGTAGCGAAAGTTATAGCCAGTACGTAGTGTAGAACTGTGAGTGTACTTTAGAACTGGAGGTATGAACCTGAAAGGTATCTCAAGCAACCCGTTGTATTAAGTGTTCTGCACTCACTTCTGCAAGGCGTCTGTACGGTAGGAGTACTATATGCTGGACGGTGTAGTACAGGTGCGAACGACAGTCAGTAGGTTTGGTTGTACCTAAAGTGAAGACCTTGGTATGCGTACGTGTTTTAGCGGATGACCTTGGCAGGGTACTGGAAAACACAACTTGCGTAGCACACTTTGTGTAAAAGCATCGTATGTACTTATGCAATGCGGCCTGAAGGCTGCTCCAGGCTCCATGTATGCCACGGTAGGTACAGTGCCGTGTACTGCAGTGGTGAAATGACTTTGTGCAGTACGGTAGTACAGGGGTCGACTGCACACTGGAAAAAGAACGTTGCACAGTATGTACTGTAGTACAGTGTAAGACATGTAGGTTTTTGTTTCAAGTGTACAGGTCCATGTATGAATGATCGGCACTCCATGTGAAGTGTGCTGTGCGCCAAAGGTAGAGTATTAGAAGTAGTGTTACAGTGCTTCTGTAACTTTTTCTTTCCAGTGTGCATAACACAGGGTGCTGGGTAAACCTGATCTAGTACCAATAAGACCTTTGTACAGCTGTTACAGATAGCGTAAGAGACATGTGCGGGCAAGGTGTAGAAGTACTTGCTTTGCAGTCCTTGACTGCGTCGAAGTACAGAGGTATGCAGTGCATAGGAGGCAGGTATTTCAATCTCACCTTTCCACTTCGCAGCAGTTTCACAATATGCAGGTACGGAGCCTATATGGAGTCTATAAGGTCAGTGGTATGGTCTGTGTAGTACCTTTACGTTGTATGTAATGGTCATTCTACTTGCGGTGTGTGCTTGCTGTGCAAGTACACATACCAGAAGGAACTGGAGTGTGGACACAGTAGTGCACACACAGTACACACAGGTCTGGTCCATGTGAAATAAGATATGTGTGGGACAAGTACTGTCTTTTTTTAGAGTCTACAGCTAGTGGAGTTTAGAGTGGTGTAAATAGTGTGTAGTGTGACCCATGGAAGCCAAGCTAACGAAAGTGTACGTAATCCTATGCGTACTCATGTGCTTTTCACACTGCAGTACAGTGGATATTGTGAATAGTACTGGCTGGTCTGTGGAAAATGTACAGTAGGGCGGTGATCACATGTAAAGGGGTTGTGCCTGTGGGTAGCAGTACGTATAGGATACAACCATAACAAATGACCTTAACTGACTGTGCTGCATCTAAAGGACTGTATATCTACATATACACACATACGCGTGTGGAGTACAGTAGAGGATGCAATATGCACTGTATGGTAATCGGTCTTCATTGTGAAAGGGACATGTAAGTATGTCTCGTACCTGTATTGTGTTGTATGTGTGCTGTGTAATGCTGGTTATAGTAACAAGCACATACTCTAGTAGACGCCACATGGACTGTACGTAGTATGTGGAAAAAATGGTAAAGTGGACACGTGCAGCCTCTGATGTACTACAAAGCATAGCGCCCAGGACCGTACCGTAGTGTAGACTGTAAAATAGACAGTACTCTCCAATCACATGCAGTAAGGTGGGGTCGTCGTGAAGGTCTAATGGCACCTATGTAGTAGTGCACTCTACCTAATGGACCGGTCCTGCACTCATAAACAGAGTTGTGATACCACACCATGCGTACTACAGTAACTCCACGTGTCTGTATAGATATATGTACAAGTGTATGTAAGTGATGTATGTGTAAGGTCGTACATCAGTGCACAATGTGGTTACCGAGGTATGTCTGGAATGTGCAGGGTACTTCATGTACAGTAGTACCAAAGTATGTACTCCACAGGTGAGAGTACTCGGAGTGTGGCAGGAACTTTGTAAATAATGGGTAGACCTGTGTGTACTGTACATGCACATGTACACTTAGAATGACATTGTATGTACTGAAGGTATGCACAGACTGTACATGCCTATGCGTAGAACTGTATGCAGTAGTGCATACATACTCCGTAAAGCATACCAGTGGGTGTAGTGTGTGTACTGTGTACGTTGACCAAAAACCTATAGTGTAAACTGCTGTAGACGGTAAGGTGCACAAACTGTGGACATGCAGAAAATACAGCTCTGTCAAATACTGTACCATGCAATCGCTTTTCTCCCAGGGTGTACAGAGTGACATAAAGTGGTAGTGTAGCAGACTACAGGTATGTTAACAGAGTAGTATATACCCCAGCACTGCAGACAGGTGGACTGCATGCCGTAGAATGGTGTGCAGTACACGCACACACTCTGTGTGTAACAATTCCAAATTTGCAGTCCGTATACACTTCACGTGCACTGTTGAACTATCCGAAGTCTAATCTGGTATATGCAATGTGTGTGGGGAACGCATGTACAGTAAGACTACAGTAGTGTGCAGTACAGAGACTGCATTGAGGTCAATGAATGTGTGTATATATATGTACACCTGTACATGTTGCACAGGCTGCATAGGATTTATGTTTGTGCATATGCAATGCTCTTTGTACATGCTGTGAACTGTGATACTGCACACTGCTGATACTTAAGTCCATTACACAGCACAGTAAAATACCCTACACGTATACACACACACACACAGTAAAAGGTCCTCATGTGAAGTGTGTTGCATGCAAAGGTTGTTACAGTGATGCGGATGAACAAGTAGTGTAGGAACCCGTAGTTCCTAACTGGTTTGCATAGAAAACTGAAGGTAGGTAGACTGCACAATGGAAGTATGTGACAGGTCTGATGCGTGGGCTCTGTATTTTTGCCTCGCGAGGTGCCTAACACACTGCAGGTACGTAAACCAATTTGACAAGGTTCCCCAAGGTGGTTTCCTATGTACAAGGGGAGGGGGGGGGTATGGTAGGCACTGCAGCGCCGGTGTAGGATTTGCAGGAAAGTTGCATCGGTGAAAGTGTGCTAGGTCTTTGTCTGCACAGTGGAGTTTTGCAACTGGAAACTCAGTTCCCTTTATTGTCCAGGGCAAATTTGAAAACTTTCTGAGGTAGTGGTGACCAGCTAAGCTTCGAAGAACTGACCAGTAAGGAACATCCACCGAGTGGTTTTATGCAGAAGGGTGAAGGGCTCTGGTGAAAGGTCCACAAAAGTTTATGCAGTGCATGTCCACACTTTGCAGTCCAGTGCATCAATGGTGTGTTACATTTCTCAAGAACCGAACACAATTTTGATGGTCCTTCTTCGTAGGTCCTTGTATGCACTGTGTAGTGGAGCCCGTGGAAGCTCTTCCAAGGTGTTTTGTTTTAATGATGCAGATTGTAGTTATTTAGAGCACTCTGCTGCTGTGTATAGCGACTGCAGTGTGTGTAAGGTGTTACATCAGTGGGCATACACTGGCCGCTATGTAGTGCGGTGCAGATAATTACTGTAGTAAGCACTGGAGAGGCTCCGCTACTAATGAGTAGCTTCATCTCAGAGAGGTTTGTCAAGGTAGATAGCACCCTGTATGTGATCTGTTTGCAAGGGTTCTAAGGGCCCTCCCTATTGGATGCACTGTATTTGTGACAGAGTGTGTACTGGACAGTGGAGTTTATAATACAGTGTGCATCAGAGACGGTGCTGTTGATTTATTGCCGCGCTGCACACCGCGACGAAAGTGTATGGTGCTGTTTGTACTGCACCAAAGGTCTGCAGTCTGTAAGAATGGGCTGCTTGATGTCAATGTACCCTACCAGATTTCACGCTAGGGTTCATTATGTTCCCTGGCAGCAAGGTGTCCTAAGTGGCATTTAGGGTAAAGTACAGGTGTGGCATGCAATGTTTGGTTTTGTAAAGGTCCTAGGGCCCTAGGACATGGTCTGCCTTGTGTCTATAGTACATGCCTATGGGTATGCCTGCATTGAAGAAGTTCTTGGTCTCAAAATATGTGTGTGTAAGTAAGTGTACAGGCTTTCAGTGTCCTGGAGCTCTTTACGACAAGTGTTAGAAGTGTCTTGGAAACAAGTGGCTCGGAAGAAGTTGTCACCTAGTGTAAAGGTTTTGTGGACATAGCCAGACTGTGTGGCTCTTGCAGATATAGTCTTGTGATGCTCCGGAAAGACGCAGGAGCGACATTGCACTGTAGTTTTAACTTTGTACTGCAAAGTTCCTGCATTGGGAAGCTCGCTCCCCATATAGGTATCACCGCCTTGACCATACTGAAACTGTTCTTGGCACGTTGCACAGGTGTCAGTGTTCCGTCCTTTGTGGATTCTGAAAGGTAGGACCTGTACTGTTTGGTGTTTTATAGGGCGTTATGTATGTATTCACCTTTGCAGCATGTGTATGTGCTAGTATTGCGGTGCATTGTGTACCTTAGGCATACATACATATATGAACACATATGCAGTATATACGGTTTTCACAGTGTACTGGAGCGATGAAGCACACATGTTGCATTGTTGGGTGTGCAGTTAGACAGCCCAGAGTGTATGAAGTCCTGTGGGGAGGTTGAGAAGTGCATAGGTGCATCTGGATAGCAAGCCTACTGTTAAGCCAAGGAAAATAACTAGTCAGGTTTACAAGTAACCTCACTGAGCACCTTACCTAGTGTAGTGTCCAGTACAGTTTGTACCCATGTATATCTGACCTTGCCTCACAGGTTTGTCATGTTGCCTTAATCCCCTACAGCTAGCTAAATGTACAGTGTGTGAAGACCTTGACGCCTGCCTGCCAGTCTAGTACATAGCTGTGACGGTACGGTGTGTATATATGTATATATATGTAAATGGAAGGCCAGACTGCTAGTAGCATAGGCTGTCTCTGTAGCGCACACACACACCGTACACAGTGTGTGCTACAGAGAGAGCCTATGCTAAAGTGCAGGGTATGCTGGAGGTATATAGACATAACGGCACACAGTGGTGAGGTGCACTGTATACATAGCTCGAGCTGTGTGTAACTCATATATATGCGCCGCACACTGGGGTGTGGGCAGTAACCTCAAGTGCCTCACTGCAGGTGCACTGTACATGTATGTACTGAACCCCAAAAATGTCACTGCTTTCCAGCAAAGTTCTTTATGGTAACATATAGGGGCTGCAGAGACCTTTTGTACAGCATGGAAATGTGTCATGCATGTAGGACAAAGGTCTGGGTCTAGGTTTGGTCTGGCATGCTGTACAAACCTCTCCACTTTTACAGTTATTTACAAAGTGCACTGTAAGGTAATTGAACTTCAGGCCCCTCCAGACCTTTTTTCCTTTTTATAGATATGCCGTGAAACCGCATGCATACGTTTGCAGTGTGTACACAGCAGAGGTGTCAGGTAATGCAGATCCTTAGGTGTAGCGACTGCCAGGAAATATTTTGCTACTGGTCTGTGCTGTATAGAAATCCTATAAGGTGCCTGTCTTCCAATGGCGAGCTACAGCATGCAGTATTTGTACCTAGTACTGTGTTTATGAAGCTTGGTTGCAGACAAAGGGCTTGACCTAGTAAGAGCAAAGATCCAACGTAGCTCTGATCTCCTGAGTGCAACATCCAGCTGAACATGGCTCAAAGATCTTGGAGACGGCTTTGTGTGCATGAAGCACAGTTGTACCTCACTGAGCGTGGAAAGCTGTTGGCAGTTGTGTGCAGCAAAACTGTGAGTGACACATCCAGCATAGATGTCTACATAGGGGCACCTATGTAGCTGAAAGCTTTGGACATGTTGCATGCGCACTATACGTCTTTGCAGTACAGTATGGGTCATGTGATAGAACCAGTGTAATGGTTCCACTTCCAACACACCTATGTGTACACTTGTTAGGGTTTTCCACCTAAGGCATTGTGTTTATCTAAGAACAAAGTGACCGCATAAGAGCCACCGTTATGGTTGCAGTACCTCAGTAATACGCAGCCTATAAATGGGGTGCATGGCACTCCACAGCACTGTGTGTAAAGTATTAACAGCTGCATATTGCACTCTGCCTGATATTCCTACCTACTTCCTCTAGTCCTCATGGTGTGAAGGACTCACTTGGCCATGCTGACCTTTATAGACTTGGGCCCCTCTAAATCAGGGTAAAGCAGCGTGTGATCATAATGTGTGTTTATGTTGTGTGTACCTTTGCATAATGAAATCTTTGCAACAGAACTAAAGAATAAAAGTACCTAGGTCTCCATCTATCAATTTGTTGTGTTGCGACTGCTGTACTATGTATAAGGTGTCTCTGTATGTGCGCTGTTATAAGTTCTTAATGTGCTGGCACGATGCAATTCCATACCTGGATGTATATATCTTCGAAGCCAGAGCTGCAAAGAGAAAAATTGGAGTGTCAGGTCCAATAACTGTCGGTGAACATCAAGGTGTCGGCAAACTTCGTATATGTATTCTGTGTACCTGCAGCAGATGCTGTCTGCAATATGAAGACTTCCTACTGACTTAGTGTATGCATTGCAACAGTGTAAACCCCCGGAGCATGGAATGTATTTGTGCTGTGCACACGTGCTCTGCAAGTGGAGGTAAGGACAAAGGCTACTTGTACAGCATTGTAGTTAAGGAGTACTAGGGTTCTTTGGCATCAGAGTTTCTACAGTTCTGTACACTTTTGTGACCACAGTAGCTTGTTGTCTAAGATCTTATCAGGAGCACTGTACTGCACTTAATGTATATGCATACTGTAGGGTAGGTATGTACTCTCGACGGCTAGCGTGTATATGCAGAACGGATGAACTCTGGAAAACCACTGCAATGTTCTAGGCAACATGCTGGGTATACACCACCACATTACACTGTACAGCAGACTGTAAATAGGTTGCGTGCTGCAGTGCACTTAGATGCAGCCTCACAGAAAAATATTTGCAACATCTGTAAAGTGTATGTCTACTGACACACTGGAGGGGTTCAATGCAGTACTGTATGTAGTGTCGCATATGCATACACATAGAGTGTATATATATGCACCACTACATGTATGCATGCAGTCATTGTGTGTGCATGTTTGCATGTAGTGTACTTATTGTAACCTGTCGTTGCTAAGTATGATGTGTCCTGCTTTTAGGCTTTGTAGAGGTTTTTGTAGGTAGAGGTTCTGTAGGTAACGGTCTGTCTAGAAAAGCTGCACTGTGATGTACTACTTTACAGTATTAAAAGTGTAAAATGCCAACTATACTACATGTAGCTTAGTACAATTTCCATTCCATTACACTATCTATATATAGCGATATCTGTGTATGCTTTCTGCAGCTATCTTTCCATAACTGTCTGTCATATATATATATATAATGGAGTGTCAATTACAATGTACACTGCACTATACAGTTACAGTGATCTAAAATTTGAGGTGTACAGGTTAGCCTTTACTTGGCATATGCCAAGTAAAAGCAGGCTTTACACTGCAGCCACTGATAAATATACAGTGCACTCTTAGTAACTCGAACTCTTTATTTCATGCAGTGCAGTAAAGTATAACACTGTACTGTTATACACACTGGACTAACAAGCCTGACAGTTTGCAGATTGAGTTTGTGTAGCTATCTATCCACCAGTGTAAATGTGGTGTAAAAAGTATAGTATGACTGGAACACTGCACTCTACAGCAAACCTATTGGGCCGATTTACATATTTAGTGGCTATGTGGTGTATATAGTCCACACATAGGCATATTTACATATAGTTTAATCACATCTGCATGTAATATAGAGAGAGTTCTGAAAATAGTAAATCTGGGTGGAAGGCATTTATACTGAAACATGCAGTTCTGTAATGCTGCACTATATAATATATATGGAAAATAATATATGGAAAAGTAACCATTTCAATTGTGTTGCCAGTAATTAAAGCATACAATGGAAAGTGTGAAGTGTATTCTGGTATGTATGTACACGTAATAGAGACACATACCTTATTGTATGTGTGTCTACTACTGTAATACTGGTGCTGCTGGTGTAATGTGTATCTGGAGGTACACCTGCAACCTGTGTGTAAGTAGTCGCTGATTACTTTTTGTGTAATGCATTATGACTGCACATGCAGAGGACAGTGCAATCACCCCTATGTTGTGAGTATTGCAGTTTTTACACGTATGTGCACACACCCTAGGAACAGCTACACACACTTATTAAACACCTTTGTCTGTAGGTGTGACCAGCTATTAGGCATTTCATAGACAGAGTGCAGGGGCTCTTACTCTGTCATTACAGTGTTCCTTCCCAACAACCTTGATGCTGGTAAATGTGGAGACACACATTGCAGAGAGAGCTCCTCAGGCTTTCAGTGTGTACCGTAGGAGGACTCCTCCCGGTTACACCAAGGTCTGTCAGAACAATGTCTGTCCATGCTTTCAGACCTTGCCAGACTTACCGTACTGTGCAAAAAGATACCGTGTTACAGTAACTCCTTACTATAACTGTATATGTGTTAGCCTACCTATCAGACCCCTCCCCATGAGGTCTGTATGCAGAGTAGCACCAAGGCTGTAAGGAGCTGTATCAGTATCTGTCCCCTTTGTATCTCCTTTTTACAGAAGTGTACAGTCATGTCTATGTATTGTTAGGAACACACACCCCTTTCTACTGTCTTTACTGTGTAAAGCACGTCAGAGAGGTATACGTTTCTATACCTGAAAACTCTCTCCACTTTTCCCCATAAAGGCCAACTGAGGTATATGTAGTGTGCAGTGAGGTTGCAAGCATGGGAAAACAAAGTGGGCATAAAGTGCGTCTATGCACCATGAAACCCTCCCCTATGTGTATGACGTGGGGTCCAAAGAAGGTGTGCAGGTTGTGTACAATGCCTGTGCAAAGGTCAAGTAAAACAGTGTATAGTGGTCGACCTAAGTGGCTGGCAAAGACCTGTAAACTTTTTTTGGGTGGCACATATGGTTGCCGAGACAGTATGGCCCCCCACATAAGACACCTCCATTCCATCAAACAGTACACTAACTCCCCACTAGCTAATGCGTTAGCTACAGGTCAACACCTGACCCCTGACCCTTTTCATGTGTAGACACTCCGCACATAGTGCATGGTTGAGTACAGATGATATGACCATTAGGCTATCGGAGAGTACTCAAACAATGTATGTAGGTTTGCATGGCAACACAGCAGTGTTATACCCCTATGCACCACGCTGCAGAGATGCACTGTGCGCTTTCTATATGCCTCCTGATCCAGAGAGATCCTCTGTGGGTATGTGTACACACATACCCGTATTTGCTGTATGAGGCATACCCTAAAGTGTATGTCTTAAATGTATGCCTCCAGTATGCAGTTGCAGGTGTGCACAACAAGTATTTCCACACAAACTCATGCAGGTATACTTGTGCACAGGTTTTAGTGTCCTTAATAGTGCAAGCACTGGAAGGTTCTCCAGCTGTACATGCTTCCAACATTTTACACAACCACTGACTCCAAACCTCATACTTGCAATAAGTGAGTTGTAATACAAATTATCTCACATACAGACCTAAAGGTTTATAATTATATTCTGTAATAAATTCCAAACCGTAAGAACTATATATAATGTAGCTATAGGCTGTGAGGTTGAAAGCACTTTTCGTACATTTTATGTAATATAGAACTTTTAGCTATTGTATTGACATTGTAATACAAGTGTGTACATTTTAATACAAATTTAATACAATATTTACCTATTATACCAAAAAGTTTACAATGTGACAATACAAAAACCTGCAAACCTGGAAAGGACCTCTGGAGAGAGAGAACTTAGCAATATACGTAAGTCAATATACGTAAGTTAAATCTCATAAATCTCATTAATCTCATTAATACAAACTATCTAGTATCTAACACTAAGTTACTTTGGTGTAACTTAGATAGATTAATATTACATAAAGGTACTGTACATGTAATCTCATTATACAGTCACCTTTAATATGATTATAATACAGCCAACTTAAAATTACATATGATAAGTTACATGTAACTTAAGTAGATTAATCTAACTTAACTACTGTATTACAATTGACATGTAACTTGTAAATACTTACAAGTAATGCAAACATATGTACCGATAATAACACAAAATTTCACTGCAATACATTTCCATGTAAAATTACAAAGTTAGCTATACTTGTATTGCAGTTTATTACATAGATAATGTAATGAAGTAACTTGTATTTCAGTAAGTTTAGTTATTATCAGTACATATTTTTGTAAATGGTATTATGTTTGCATTTACAATATAAACTAGTACAGTAACCAATACATTAAAAGTTGTGATTGCAACTGTAATAATAAAGTTGTTGTAATGTACACATGTTGCAATACAACTTATTATATACATAACGTAAAGTTAACAAGTTTTATGTAGTTATAATAATAATGGTGTTGTAAATACGACATTTAGCACTGTGGTACAAAAAACGTTGTAAAGTTATTAGGCATGTGGTAATTTTACAAAATGCATCACAGTTAAGTTGTAGTGTTAACACCAGTGCTAACAATGTCATGTAATTACATTATGTTTTCCACTGGAATCCACACTAGTAAACCTGTGTGTGTCTGTTTATCTTGCTGGAGGCAGGGGGGGGGATCATGGCATTTAAATAAGTAACACCGTGAGACCTACCCCATGTACCCCCAGTACAGCAGCAGACATTGCAAAGGTATGATATTGCACTGTGATGATACAAAAATGTTAACATAAAGTGCAAACTAACACATACATGTAAGTTCAGTGCAGTAAAAGTACAGAAGGAATTTTGTCCACTGCCAATGCACTGCTTGAGTTTACAATAACACATGTACTATTACATTATAAAAAGATACTACATAATTGCAATACATGTATACATAACAAAAATTGTCTTGTATAATAGTGTTCTTGCTTGTCTTACATTACCATTGTAATGTATTGTACTATGAAATGTATTACAATGCATGGTATTATGGTAAATGTTGTATTAGATAGAAACTGTAACATATGTATTCTCATATAAATTGACTAATCATAGGTGCTGTTATGTACCGACATATCATAATGGATTTGTGTTGTACACACAGTTATAATACTTTATGATACAGTACATATGTGTTATGCCTGTATGACACATTTATACTTGTCTCCTATGATATGTATATGTAATGTATGTATTGCATAACAGTACCATACAGTGTGTAATACATAATATTACGATCACAGTTGTTTTATTCCATATATAATTTAGTGCTCCTTTGCCACCTATTGCCACTGCAGTACAAGGAACTGCAAGTGCACTGCCAAGTTATATGTAAAGAATGCACAGGTGCAGTTGTTGCATTCCTAGACACTGGGTACCAATTGTGTGTGTGTGTAGATGTACAGCACCTGCACCACACAGGTCTCTCCAGTACAGCAGCTTTACATCTACACCACAGACCCATCACATGTCCCTTGTCGTACACTCAGCCTCACTTTGTGACCTCCATGTTCCACGGCAAGTCTGTCATCTCCCTGTGGGTAATAACTGCACCCTCCTCACCGGTTTTATCATCAGGGCTCTTTTTTCCTGTGCACTTTTCCATAGTACCTCTTTCAGTCAGTTTCTATACATGCCGATGGTAATGGTACAAGGCAGGCATGCTAGGGGGGGTATACTGCATCTACTTGACACATAAATTTCTACTTTCTGCATGTCAACCCACTACATCTGAACTGTTCCTAACATCTTACTGCAAGTAGTCTTTTCCTATCACACACAGTACTGCAAATACTACTGTGCATAGACTACAGCAACAGATATTGGCTTTATACACACTTTTATGCAGTTTCCTGCATACTAGGGACCCCTAGTATTATGACCAAAACTTACCTTGCATTTATCCATCTACAGAGACAGTACTTCACCTGTGCCTGTCGTCAGCTGAGGTATACATACAGTGTGTTCTGATACTGAACTAACTTTTATATATACTCAGACTGTACCTTACGTTACAGTAACATGTGGCACTGAAAGGAAAGACTCTAGCTGCAGGACATGTTACCCTCAGGTACACTAGTAATGCATGTGCCGGTATCTTCTGCTTCACAGACATGTATGGCATTCTGTACAAGTACCTAATGGTATAGTTGCCCCACATTCCTGGATATGTAGGTAGGTCAAGAACTATGACTTGGCTGCATGTGTGTGTAGGACATGTGCATGCATAGGTCTGTTCATAAGAAGAATAAGTCCTAGCATTTCCCTGTACTAGACATAGCAGTTTCTGGCCTTTTTACAAAGGAACTTCTTAGTAGGTACAGTCTGCAACAGTACCTACACCTCACATAGGCCTTCATATCAATGTACATACCCCCCTTCAAGGAATCAAACTATGGCAGGTATAGTTTCTTACACCTTCAAGGGTCAGGCTACATACACCTCACCAGCCCCCTTACACCTCAGCTTGTTTTACCTTCACAGAAGACATAGAGCAGTACCTACAAGTGCAGTACTTAGATCCTCAGAGACCAAGCGATAAGCTTTCTAATTGCAATAGCATCTACATTCTGCACTGCAGGACTGTCCAGCCTGACAATGACACACTACATACATGAATGTATGGAATCATGGTCTGGAAGTAAGTGTATGTCTACAGGTACAGCACAGACTGCACTGGCATACAGTTTTTATACTTTCTAGAGACAGATTACAGCATGCTGTTTCAAAACTGTACCTCCCTGGGCATCTTAGCATTACCTCAGGGGATTCCCCAGATCAAAACCTTATACCTGAAAAGAAGCCTTGCACAATTCCACCACTTGCATACTTCTCTGTGCATGTATGTAGTAATCCACTGCTATACACCCCACCCCCCCCTCCCCCCCTTCAGACCACAAAAGCACTGCAGCCAAAAAACATTATACATGCTGTCACATACAATTGTCCAGGTCTTGGGCACTGCTGGTTTGGAGCAAAGCTCTGTCTGAAGTGTCCATCTATTAATGTCACTGATACTAGGGTTTCCCTGGAGTCAAAACACCACAACAAGAAGGGGAAAACATGCAGACTTTTTGATTTCACAAAGTCAGCAGTCACATGACACATACAGACCCTGACCCCATCTTGCAGTCAGGTGCCTACAGCACCACAGATATGACAACTAGTTGACATATGTCTATCTACATTCATCTATGACACTGTGTGTAATGGTATATCTGCATACAGATCACTAACAGATCTCTGTACATATATAATCTACACGAAGCAAAGACCTGACATTACTCTGCAGCAGGCACTTATGTATGTGCTTCCCTTTGTCAAAGTACAGCAACAATGTTAATGAAGGGCTAATGCAGTAGTGTCTTGCAGTGCAGGAAACATGTCACTGCCTACGCATAAGTGCACTATAACACACTGTACAAGGAACTGCTTAAAGTTCAGTACATAGACAGTTTCTAGCACTGGGTGCCTAAGACCTTCGCTAGCACTGTGCACATATGATTCCTGTCTCCTGCGCTTGCTCTCGACTTCCACTTTGCCACATAGCCCCCCCTTTGCACACACGTGCTGTACTTCATGCTGTGGCCCACAACATGCCATTACATGTCTCACTTGCGGTGGAAAACCACATGTGAGCTGCTATTCTCCCTCCTGCTACGTGCCTACACATAGTGGCATAGCTGTGCCGGCACCATACCCTTGCCACGTACTGCACTCAACACCTGCACCGCAGATACCTATTTATCTGAGTGGTACACACAATACCTGCATGCACTGAGCGTACAGTACATGAAGTACGGTCCAGAAGGGTACACCAATGAAGGCAGTGCACATTTTCCACTGCAACTGCCTACTGATGTGACCTGTGACCTTAAATGCGCAGACCCCCAACACCCCACATGGGCAAGTGCTGTTTACCTGCTAGTATAGGTCTGCATGTGCCCAAGTGGCAAACTCTACTGCGTGCAAGTTCCTCATAGATGGTCAGCATGACAGTACCATGGTCTACTGCGTGGACATGGGGGCAGTGCACTTTGCCTCTATTGCACAGATGATGCACTTCACCGCTATGTAGCTGCAGGGACTGGAAAGGTCCTGCAGAAGTATAGATCAAAACCAGCACTGTACATACTTTGGCACCTCACTAACAGCTTCCACAGAGGTTTGCTAATGTGCATCATAGGAGCAGTACACTGTCCTCCTGTACATCAGGGGAGGAGACATTGCCAGGTATGCACAGATCTGTGCATTGGATGGAGAGGGATAGAGATGTGTCTTACATCATTGCAAGGACAGATCGGTATTTTGGCTACTACATACCTTGCACACATCTATGGCATCGCATAGCTAGATATGTATCAGGGATCTATGCATACATGGCAATATGCATACATGGCAATTGCACTGTCCTCCATTCCACATCCTGACCTTCCTTGCACCCATATACACATACACACGTACCTGTGTAGCCCTCATAAGTAGACCGGATGGTGGGGGGGTCTAAGTCCATCTTGGCAGACAGCTCCCGGGCTGAACACACCAACCAAAGCAGCGTACATACATACCTGCAAAATAGCCAACATCATCAACCACCCTACCTCCCACCACCCCCACCGCGCGGCCGCTCCTGCCCCACCCGAACAAATGCGCCGGCCTTGGCCCGCGATACCCGGGGGGCTCCCAGCTGACGCCCATCGCCCACCTGCGGCCCGGGGGCGGAAGCCCCCGCCCCCTCCCGCCCCACTTAAGGCCGCAGCGGACAGCGGGGCCGCCCTTCCCCGTCCGTCCGAGCCCTGAGCCTGAGTCCCCGTCGTGAGCAGGTAACGGCCGCGGCCCCGCCGGGGCGGCTGGTGCGGAGCGCGGAACGGGGACGGGGGACGAGGGGGGACACCGGGAGGGGAGGTGAGCACGAGCGACGGACCCCAGAGAAAACACGCCGCAGAGGACGGCCGCGGGTCCCCCCTCACAACAGCACACGGGCGGCGCGGCCGGGACCGCCGACCCAACAGCGAGGGGAAGGCGGGGGGCCCTACCCCGTG
>Ga0065711_1003172_pt1 | contig 31593 bp, 16 predicted proteins | sample Hoacrofraction12_FD_59098 | JGI IMG/M metagenome (GOLD analysis project Ga0065711, IMG submission 59098) | Hoatzin crop microbial communities from Cojedes, Venezuela - Epithelial fraction 12 v2 (version 2) | ecosystem: Host-associated > Birds > Digestive system > Esophagus > Crop | place... | reverse complement strand
GGGGGGGGGGGGGGCTCGAAGGGGCTCCCCGGCGCCGGCCACGTGGCGAGGGAGGAGTGTGCGTCGAGCGTGTGTGGCCACCTGTGCAGGGTGCCAGGGCGCAGCGAGCGGCACGTGGGAGCGTGTGGCTGCGAGGGACGTCGCTGTGGGGACGCCGCCGTGGGAGCGCGTGGCTGCAAGGGACGTCGCCGTGGGGACGCTGCCGTGGGAGCGTGTGGCTGCGCGGGACGCTGCCATGGGAGTGCGTGGCTGCGAGGGACGCCGCCGTGGGGATGCCGCCGTGGGAGCGCGTGGCTGCGCGGGACGTCACCGTAGGGATGCCGCCGTGGGAGTGCGTGGCTGCGCGGGACGCTGCCGTGGGGACGCCGCTGTGGGAGCGCGTGGCTGCGAGGGACGTCATCGTGGGAGTGGCGGCCGTGTGAAGGCCGCCGGGTCAGTGGGACCCCTCGGCCAGGAGTAGCACTGACCTTGGCAGGCGCCGAGCAGAGCGTGCTGTGTGTGTGGCGGTGTGTTTCTCCAAGTCTGCGATGACCTGGGGAAGGGTGCGAGGATGCCGGCTGGCTGAGGGCTCCTCCCTGGCCTCGGCCGTCGGCTGTTCTGCTGAGGGCCGCCCGACAAAAATCCCTCTGCCCCGCGCCGCTGCTCGGAGGAACCCAGGCGCTGAAAGGAAGCTGCTTTTTCTTCGTTTCTTTAACATCAGTTCTTCGTTAACATCGCTGTTGGCTGACCGCTCTCCACTTTCAGTTCCTCCAGGTTCCTGCGCTTTCCAGTCTTCCTTCACCTCTTCGCTGCCCTCACTTTGTTTGTTCTGTGTGTGAAATTCCTTTCTGGCTGTAGCCGTAAGCCGTGTCGCAGCCCAGTGGAAAGACGCCCGGCGCGGCCCTCATTGCGGGGAGGAACAGGACAGTTTACTGGAGTGAGGGACCACACCAGTTAACTCGCAGGGCTTTTGTAGCTGTTGAACTGCAGGAGATCTGAAGCCGCGTCTGTAGTGCTGGCTCTGGTGTCTCTGCATGGCGTCTCTCTGTGCAGGGTGGACACTCCCCCCAGTCTCCTGCTGCTCTCTCCTGGGCCGTGGGCCTGGTTTAGCCCCTTGTCCTGTAAGAACTTCATCCTGCTCGCTCTTCCCGTTTTAATTCTGATCTCCGTAAGACACTGCACTGACTCTTTACTTCTGACCCAGACCTAGATCACCTCTTCTCCTTTCTGCCCTCTTTATAGTGTTACTTTAAATTTTCAGTTTACGTATTTTTTTAATTTTAAGACTTTCAGTCAGTCGCTCTTCAGAGGCAGACTTGGTTCACCGATTTTTCCCTCATTTTTGGCATGCTGTTACCGCTTGTGGTGCTGTCAAAAAGGATACGACGCCATTTTCTGGTAGTCTTATCTGCCGCCCCATCGCTGGTGTGATGCTTCTTTAATCAGAATTTCCCTGCTCCGTCTTGAATTTCTTGTATCTCCACTGCGCCCTTCCTGGAGAGGCCTTTTAGTATGACTCAGATCCCTGCAGAACAACAACATATTGGCAGAGCGAGGGTTGTTGCTCTTTGGCTTTCGTGTTTGCTCACTTCGGTCCATGTTAGGGTTGGCAGGAATACTTGGCTAAATGCAGTCTTTGTTCTGCTGACTGCAGTCCTGAAGATGAGCGGAGGAAATCTCTCCCTGTATCTGAAGGAGGAGTTACAGCCGGGCCAGGGGGTGGCATTGCAGTTGTTTATTGCGTGCCACTTTGTGGACACCTTTAATCACAGTCATTACCTTTTCCTGCATATGACAGTCCTGCGATACTGCAGGTCCTTCAGCGGAGAGAATTTACATCCGTCTTGGGGCCAAAGGGAGGAGTAATAGTGCTGTGCCAGTGAATGCTGCGGGCATTTTACGGGGCAGGAGCAAGCAACGCTGAGCTGCTTCGGGATTCCCGGGTCGCACCCATAGCACTCAGACCTAGGTCTAGCCTATGTTACACGTCCGTGCAGTGCCTTGGTGTGGGCCAGGTGCTTTTTCTGGCAGATGTGCAACAACAAATGGGGGCCTCCGTGCAGTGTGTGCCCTACAGCTCTGTCCTTGTATCCTAAATCACTTCCCAGATTGTGTTCACTCTTCATAAGCTTTGCGTACGTTTGCAGTGTGGTGAATTGATCCAGACTAAGCTTGCCAGGGTCCCCAAGTACAGCCGGTCTGTCAGCGTCAAGAGAAGAAACAACTTTCGTGCTTTTAAGCCAAACTGTTATTTCTGTGAAATAAAAATTAAGATAGAAAATGTTTCTTCCTCTTTTTGTACCTCTCTGATCTGTCTGATTCTGTGCATGTTTAATCTCAAAATGCTTTGAAAGAACGTAAAAGTAAGTGAATTTAAACCCACGTCTTCCAGAAACCCAAAGTACCTCCTCTCAAATCTCCCAAGACCAGGTAATTTCTGCCTCTGAAAAAGTTCAGATCAATTTATATTTTTTGTGTACATATTTTTAAGCAAGAACTGGAGTTTTATTTTTAATAAATATCTTCATTACTTGGGACTAGAACTGTTTAGAAAAGACTTTGAAAATACAAGACAGTATTCGACCAGAAAGTATCTGTGTTGCAAGTTTGTAATCAGCTGTACCCAACAACAGTTTTTCGCCCCAGCCATGCACACTTCAGGCATGTGACTAATCCTATTAACTTTAAGTTAAGTGTGTGTGAGTGTTTAAAGGATTAGAGTCTTAATTACAGGCTGTCTGCAGAGGTCAAATATCAAAGGCTATTCAGAGCCGGAGTTTTAGCATTTTCTGAATGAGTAATATTCGTCTGTGTTTTCCTTTCCCCTTTTCATCCAGCATCCTTTCTGCAGCAAGTTAAATGGATGTTCCGGTACAACCTTCACTAAATGCACTGGAGTCCTCCTGATGTCTGGCAGACAGGTCTCCAGATCATAACCTCTTTAAACATGAGCAGAGCTGGCGGTATGTGCTCAAAAGAAGCCTGCGACCTGGAAAACACAGGTTTGCATAGCGTGGTTCCAGCCTACTTTATAGCTGCTTCTCATTCGAATTACTGACAGTGCGCTAAGATTTTTTTCCTAAAGGTCTATTAAACAGAAATGGAAAGCAAGAGTCTCGGGAGGATAATTAGCTGGTATTGACAATGTATAATTTAGACAACTGACTTAGATGTCTAAACTATGACCATTGGCTCCAGGCAGGAATATCAGAAAAACAGGGATGGGAACTGTCTCCATCCTCCCGCCCAAAAACCAGGATCAATTATATTTAGATAATTTCTGATAGATAGTTGTCCAATCTACGCTTTAAAACTCAGAAACCAAGGCTGTGACACTCCACAGTAATCTCTCTAGCTGTTTTTTTCATCTGCACCATGAGGAAACCGTTTCTAAAGTCTAACCCAGATCTCTGTTGCCCACTGAGCCTTTCCAGCAGATGAGATGACTTTATTGCCTTCTCCCTTAGAAATACAGTGCACATATTTAGGGGCCCCCCACTGGGTCTCCCCTTTCTCTAGGACAAACCATTCCGATTCCTCTCACATTTCCTCATAAAAACTCTGAATTCTCTATTCTAACCAAAGCAGAATACAATACTCCAACCGAAGGTTTCCTAGCCCCGAGCGTAACAGAAGAACAGCTTCATTTGCCTGGCAAACAATATTCCTTTTTCTATAGCCCCCGGTGCTGTTTGCCTTTTTTGTAGTGGCATGGCTGACTCCTGTTTGGGTTGTGACCTGTGCTAACCACCAAGTGTGTTTATACGGTGATGCTATCGGACCAGTGATTCCACAGCCTGCATTTGTGATGCTGGTAATTCTGCCGAGAGTGGAAGCGTGTCCTTCAAATCACTTGCTTTTCCCCGACTGTCATTTGCTGAGTTCACTGAGATCCTAGCCCCATCCTCCAACACTTGCTGCCCCTCCCAGCCAGTGGCTTTGGTAAGCGAGTTTCCTGTTCTGCCCTCCAAATTATTTAATGAAAATATCAAATTGGTGCTACGGAGATGCTCCTGCAGAATTCTGCTTGATGTGTCCAGCCAAGGTAACATTGTACTCTTGCTAAACATTCTCTGGGTCCAATTTACACCCGGTTGTGTACTCATCCATTTGTGTTATTCTGTGACTTGCTTGTGAGACACAAGGTCATGTGAGACGCTGTTAGAAGTCTTTCTCAGACCAAGGTATCTGGCATCTGTGGCTTTTCTGCTATACACAGGAGCAGTTAGCCAAGCCGAGCTGGAAATGAGCTTGGCTGACGTGATTTATTCTAGGCAAAGTAATCTCACTGACAGTAATTTCTTTTCTAGGTACTTAAATGTGGCAACGGAGGGAGAGGTTTAAGTTGAGCAGCTCATTGTTTAATGGCTTAGCTGGTCGCGGAAGGGGTACAGCTTCCTGACACACGAATGCAAGCCAGACAAACTAAATTCAGGGAATGTGAATTCCTCTGTACATGATCCAAAATGATCAGTCATCTAAAGTGCAGATGTTTCAAATCCAGAGCAATCACAAAATACCACTTTTACATTGCTGTACACTGGGGACAGAAACAAACTTAAGATGCCAAGGAATAAACTTCCCTAGTCCTTAAAAGTGATTTCAAGTAACTGCCTTGGATTTTTCAGGACAGTTTTCAGCTTCATGCTTTAAACAAAGGCTACGAAACTTTCTGGACTAGAGGTCTGGACACAGAGTTGCGCCCCACCAAGCAGTCAGCCATGCAGCGCTCCGTGACTGCCTGCGAGCGTGCAGTGTACCCTAAAGTCAATAGGTGAGCTGTATTACAAGGGTGAAGAACTGGGGCCTGTGGACCACCACCTATGAAATCAGGACACTACAGATGAAAATACTAATCTTTGCGAAAAATACCCTCTACATGAACAACAAGTAGGTCTGCCAGGAGGTGAGGATGGTGGTGCTGAAGAACACCAGCTGGTGGAGCAGCTTTATTTGCAAAGCGTTCTCTTAACCAGAGAAGAAAGAAGATTAAGAATGGAAAAAAAGAAAATGTTTATATTTAATTTAGCTGTTCAGCTTATTCAGTAGTTCAGTTAGCTAAAGTGTCTTGAAAGCGCCTGTTGCTTAAACATGTCAAAAATCCAAAAAGCTAAGTGTATTGGAAATAGACAAAAAAGCCCCTCTAAAATATGTCGTATAAGGATATATAGACAGTAGGTCAATCTATTTAAACAAGCAATATATTCATAAGAATTATGAAAATAAGATTCAAAGAAAGGATTCTTTAACAAGAATAACCTCCTTTCCAAAGTTGCTAGAAAGAAGGCAATGAAGAAACCCACTATCACAGTAAATGTGAAAAAGCAGGATTTAAACGTTGAACAGCAGCCGTAGCACCCAGATACTATAGAGTTAACAGGACCTCAAACACCACGTGTAAAACAGACTGCAAAGCAGCAAGGGCTTTGCTCCACCGTGGGATTAGGCTTATTTAGATCACTGGAGAAAAACAAGCCTCTGGGGAGAGCATCCCAAATAAGAAAACCCGGACTGAGAGACAACTGGCCCAGTTCAGCAAGCCGCTTCCAGCAGAGCCATCATTCGCTGCTGGCGATCTCTCTGCCCTAGGAACTATGCTGAACATCCCCCCCATCTGCATTTCATCCGAGCTCCCAGCTAAGAGACCAAGGATTTGCACGGGATGCAGACTCTGAGGAAACGGTATTTCGGGTCCGTAGGAAGCAACAGTTGGCACTACAGAGCAGCTGTGGGTGCACACACACGTGCACCGACACAGATGTGCACGTGCTGGCTGTCGAGTTGCGTTGACGAGGGATCCCTCTCCATCCCCATGCCACATGGCAGGTGGCATCCCCAACCGGACATCATGCCGTGTCGCTGCTGGCTGCCTGGCCACACACCAGGTCCTGCGGCTGCCAACGGGAGGTTGTTCTTCCTGCCTGGGAGCAAAGAGATAGAGAAATCGGCAGTAAGAATCATGAGCAACGCTAGGAAGGACGAAGCCGAGGGCTGAAGGTGCTAGCCCACGGGAGTCGCAGGTGGGCAGGGGGAGACAGGGCCCCCGACGGGACTTCACTCCCAGTTCACGGTCCCTGAGTTGGCCTGGGTGGGTGACAGCAGATGGCGGCCGCATCTTTATCGCAGCAGCAGCGGGACTGGGAGCCTGCGCGGCCAGTGGCCCTGCGTGGAGCCAGACACTGGTGTCCACGTCGGCTGCTCCTCGGGCATCTCTGCGCACAACGCTGAGGGGCTCAGCAGCGCATCCCCACGCCTGCTGGGAGCAGACCTCTCCGCAGAACGCTGCTGGGAGACTGGTGAGCAACAGACAGCGCGTACCAAAGGCCTGGCCGTTGCACTGGAAGGGTGCGGGGCTCTTTGTGGTCACACGCGCCCGCAGAGTGGAGCGATGCGTCTTTGCCACACACGGTGGCAGATCGTTGTGGCGGCTGAAGCAGATTGGACGGATTGCACATTTTGTCATGTCGCTCTGGCGCCAAAAAAATCTTCTTTTCAAACACTGAGAGAAATATTTGGATTTATTTCCCAAACAGTGCTGAGAGCCTGATTTGAAGATCTCCTTCATTTTGGGGGGGCTACGGCACGTCTGAAAGTTAGCATCCCAGCTTTTTTTACAGATCTCTACTATATCACACATGAAAATAAAAACCGTATAATAAGCTGCCAAATGAAAGCAATCTAAAATGAACTGTTTCTTGAAATTCTGCTCCTCTGCCTCTTGCACCTCTTCATCTCATCCTCTCCCTGCTTTGAAGAAACTCGTGCCCAAATTACGAAGCACCCCCCACCCCCCAAGATGCATATTATCAAGGAACACGCTCCATAATCAAGGGCACCGAAAAACCTGCACCTCTCTATCAGATCAGAGTGTTATCCTGACTGTTTCCTTCACTTATGTTCAGCTAATGTAGCAAAGTTCAGTGCAAAACCACATTGAAGGGGAGGTTTATTTTATTTTACACTGATTTCACACATACTTTCTCTCACAGGCTGTTCTCACTGCTTCTTTCATGTGTATGAGGAGGGAGATGTGTGTGGCTACATAGCCTGGACAGGGCTCTGTGGTGTAAGCCAGGAGCCAAGGGTGACCCAGCACAGGCAGTGCCTTCACCAGCTGGGTGCAGCCCCTAAACATGGCACACAGACCTGGACACTGATAACAAAGTCCATCAACAGTCCCAGACAAGGCAAAATTAAAGAATCGGGAACAGGGGCTATCCAGGAGTAGCAGGAGATGGGACCAGAGACAAGGCTCGAAACAAGGCTGCAACATAGGTTCACCCAGGAGATGGGGCTGAAGACAAAGCTGCAGCATAGGTCCAAGATCCACCTAGGAGATGTGGCTGGAGACAAGCTAGCTCCAGTATAGATCTGAAGTTCAGCTAGGAGTCAGAGCTGTGGAAAAACTGCCTCCAACGTAAGTCTGAGATCCTCCCAGGAGGCAGCCCTTGGTTTTCCAGACCCAGTTTTGGTATGTGCCTTCAGGAGCTGCACATACCATTCCTTTGCCCCTTCTTGTTGTTTCTTGGTGATTTCACACTTGTACATTGCTGTTCATACCTTGTCCATACCAACCTTAACGTATCTATGTCAAGTCCCCATGGGTGTACTGTCATGTTAGAGGAGAAGTCTTTACCTGGTGGCCAGGTTGTAAACATTTCAATGCAAACTAACACTTCAGTCAGCATCGGGAAGCCAATCAAAAGCTAGCGCAGACTGAAAACAGCAGCGTAAGAGGTTACTTGTGTGAAACAGAATTTAGCAAGCAGGCTGCTGCTTCCTGCATGAGCTCCGTCTTTTGAGTGTAGCCCCCACACTGAGCACTTCACGGTAGTGTAATCTCACATGTAATTTTCTCAGCATGGTTCTCTCCGAGGATAAGCTGTACTTACCATGCAGTTAGCACAGTCAAAAAGTGAGAGTGTTATATTTAAAACTAATAAAATAAATTCTTGATTATCATCTTCTGGTAAGTCTGGCTTTGTGCAGTGTGCTGAGCCGCGGTGCAGGGATTGTGGACTTAGACATAAAGAACATAAGGTCATTTGGAGCAATGTAATTTCAGTTAGGCAAATGTAAGGTTATATTCATTCCAATACACTCTCAGCAAGTTGTTTGGCTTCACATATTTAAGCTTTTATGCAATTGCTTGTTAGCTAAACTTATTTCAACCTCTGTTCTGCAGATTTATCTCAGATTTTCTAGAAGGAGTTTGTAATTTGTGGAGCATATTTTACTGATTTGGTGAAACTGAGAGAAATAAAAAACATGCAGCATTGTAATGAATGATACTATAATTTCTGTCTTTCCTTCAACAAAACTATCTTATTAGCAGTTCTACATTGAAATAGGCCACCATTTTATCCCTGACACAAGAATTTAAGGGAAAAGCAAGCTGTTTTGTCAGAGCATACCTTGGTAAATTTAATTCTATTCCAATAAATGAGCAGTTCAAAGAGGATTGGAGCTTACCATGAAATACCGAAATAAAGGTCAGATTTGCAGCAAGCATAAATCAACATTCTTACATGGCTTAAGTGGATTTATGCCCATTTATGCCAGGCAAGAATCTGGCTCATTACCACTGGATGAACTACAAATAGAGCGTCAAGTAGGAGTTAAAATTTTAACACTTATTTCCTTTACTTGTTAGCTTACATTGGATTCTAAGTATTTTGGAGACTTTTTGTTCACCGTAACTGAGTAGGAAGTTGGTTTGGAGGTTGGTTAAATTCCCCCCCTTGGAAGTAAGCTTTTCAAACAAGGCCTGTGCAGCGTTATTAAACAGCTTGAGCAGAATGAATTGTTGTCAGCTCTCCCAATCCATACATTTCAGGTTTCGAAATGTAGCCTTTTGGGCAACATAAACAGCACAAAATCCGTTGTTCGATAGTTCAAGGTTGCAGTGGTTTGGTGGGGCTCAGCGGGAGATGATTTAGTGTTACAGACTCATTCCCCGTTGAAGCACTCTCCTCCAGGTCGGCCGTGTGAGTATTTGAAAAGCATGCAGCACGCAGAAAGTGAGCAAAGTGCAGTACAGGGAGGAGCAAGCCCATGCTAGGATTTGTGCAGAATTGCAGGAGAGTCTGAATAATCACCTCACAGGGTTTTACATTCGACATGGTTGCATCAAGCTTTTCCTGGAGCAGGCAGCCCGCACGCGTTTGTGGATGGCCAATGCCAGCACAGCTGCTGAGGGAAGCAACCTCTGCTCTGCCTGCATCGCTGGCTTCTGCATTGTCCCTTCTTTGTGCTGGCATCAGAATTTGCACAATTGCACAACGAAACCGACCGGGAAGCGTTCGGCTGGAAGCAAACCTAACAACAACAACAACAAGTTAGTTGCCCTGAGGCCATGGCTTTCAGCAGTGCAGCCAAACTGTCGTTCGTCTAACTGCTCTCCCAGCGGGCTGGAGAAGGAGGTGAAGGTCACTGCTCTGCAGAAGGATGGCTACCTGGCATTTTCCCTGTTAGATGGGCTCAAGTGCAGCTGAGATAATGGATTCCAGTCCAGAAACACTGACTTCTTGGCCCTCAGCATGGCTGGAGGGAGGAGGGGGAGAGACAGTGGGCTGTGGGGAATGTCCCTGTTGGGCAAAGATGGAGGAGGTCACAGATCAAGCACTTCACCTACGGGATCTCTGCCGTGGGACCAGCCAGGCTCTGCCAAAGTCAGATTTGGTTTGTGAAACCCAAAAACTGCTCACAGACTTTTTTCCCCTGGCTATCAATCAATGAATAATGAATGCTTTTGTCCTGTGCCATTCTCTCCATTTCCTTTGCTGTTACTAAAGTTGTCCGACTTAGAGAGGTTTTCTTCTCTCAGCTTGGTGTCTGTAGCCAGATCTTTTAGCAAAGTCAAACTCCTGGGTATCATTCACTACCACAGAAAGTGAAAATCCCACTGTTTACTGCATATTGCTAAGAAGAGTGAAGAAAACCTCTGAAAAAACACCATTATTTGAGCAGAAAGGTCCCTTTTAACTAGCAAATGTGTTCAAAAGTATTTTTACTGAAGCATTTGCAAAAATATGCATACTTAGGAGCAGAACAGCCTAGCTGAAGAATTGTGCTGTTGTATCTCAGAAATGTCAAGGCAGGTCTGTGGCTGGAAGGGAAAGTGTGCGGAGAAGCAGCAGACTCTGCCAGAAGCTGTGTGGATGAGCAAGCAGGGACACCGTCCAGGGGATCCCTTGCCCACCTGACCTGTCTTTTAGATGAACCACAAAGCAGAGGACACTTCTACTTCCAGATGTGAAATATCTCTTAGTATTTCCCACGATCACAGGAGTTTTAGCCCTCACATCTGCCTTTGACTATTTCTGTTTCTCTTGTATAAATTCTCCAGCAGTTTTCAGTTCAGTTAGTTAAATAAACCATTATTTCCTGCCTCAAATGTCAACTATTGTGGCCCAGGGTTCCCTAAGGGTCTCGCTACCTTTAGATCAGCTGCTTCGCAATCTGAGCACATTCTCCTCCTTCTTTAAAGCATTTTCTCTGCTTTTTTACATGAGGACTTACCCTGCACAGGAAATCCAGGCTTTAACAGAAAAGATAATAGGCAAGTCATTTTCTTCAGCGTCAGAGGGTCTGCGGGAAGCAGTGCAGCTATAGCACTGAATCGTAGATTCTGGAAGATTCAGTTCATGTCACCCAAAGGAGACATCCTTCAGCGGGGGTTTCAAATGGTTGAGGGGCATTGCAAAGTTATGAGTCGAGATCTGTGCTCTCTTACTGGTAGTCGGAGGCCTCCACTGTGTTGCAACATCTTTTTTGGCCTGTATTCCCAGGCTGCCTCCCTGTGTGGGTTTCTGGCACTTCTGCTTTTTGGTAAACAACCTTGAAACCTTCTGAAGATATCTTTGGACTTTCCTCTACAGGTGAGGAGGTCAGGGTTCCTTTATCAGGCAAACCACTGACACAACAAAAAGATGCAAATAGCTGCAGGTTTTGAGGTTGCAGCTGCAATTTTAACTCTTTCCTGAGAATCAGCATGCTGGAGGTGGAGAATCGATACTCTCCGTTCTGGTAAATAATTTCCGAGATAACAGTCTCATGTACTTTGCAAATGCTACTCAGCATTTGCTTAATAAATGCCACTTCCTCCTGAAGGTGCTGCCGCATTTGAGTGGTGGACTGAAGGATACCGATCCCCGTTGGGTCCGGTGCTAGTGAAATGCCGTGCCTGACATAGACCTTCCACTCTTCAGAAACCTCCTGATCTACTTGTTCAGTAGTGGATGGTTTAGCTGGTCTGCAGATCCCCTCCCACCAGCCAGTCTCCCCGTCTCCGTTTAGATCCACACGACACTTCTGCTAGGAGCAAAGGCCACAGATTTGTTTGCATGTTTTGAAATATGATATAAGCAGGCAGCATTAGTCAGAACACTCTTACCGAATGCAACAGTAATACTGCACTCCAGAAGCAGCAGTATCTCTCTCTTAAACAGGGGAACACTTGACTCAAACGTTTTTCTAAATAAGCAGACACAGGAAGATCGCAGGCAAAGGCTCTCCCATGGAGGGACCTGCACAGCACTTAGGGCCCTGGCTATAAAGCTTGGCAGCTCTCCACCTTCACGGTAAGGTAAGGAGGTCTCTTGCCCTTGGAGAACTCACCAAGCTTGGGTGTTGCAAGAACAGCCTCTGCCTGCTGCTTACCTGAAGGTCCTTTGCATGTGAGTGGGTTTTGTGATGAATGTCGTGCGGGCAAATTGTAATGTTTACACAGTCACACATTCAAAATTAAAGGTCAAATCCCAAGGTCCATAGTGAGGCAAAGCTCTTGGCCAAGCATGTGTTTCACAACCTAGGCCACATTGGGTAACCAGTTTGTCAGTGGGAGACCTCACCGATTTCTGTAGAGTTAGCTGAATGATACCTGGCTTAAATCCCATCATGTTGAGGCCCCTGTCAGGTGCAAGAAATCTGACCTTCCAGATTCTGCTCAGTGTAAACTCTTGTCCAAAAATTTTCCCAAAGCCTACACAAAAGAGCAAGCCACTGGGTCTTCTAATTTATGGTTTTTGAACCTAAATCAGTGAGAACCTCCTGATGTGCAGAGCAGAGCAACTTACCAGGGCCGGGGAGCTCTCTGGTGCCAGCCGTGCCCTCTCCTGTGCTGCTCAGCAGCACTGGCCGGGAAGGGAGCTGTTGCTCTTTCTTTGCTGACCTCTAGAAGAATTCGGTGTTCTCTACCTCACTCTAGTTATCTTCAATTTTATGTCATCTCCTGGCAGTTGTCATACAGTACATGAGCTGCTGTGATATTAAAGAAAACAAACCCCAGTAATGGCAGCATCTTTCTTTGCAAGTTTGAGTGTTTACAGAAAGTTTGCTGCTTTTTGAATCTTCCACGTCAAAAAAACCCCACAAAAACCCACTTAGAAGCCCTATCACTATTGCGGTGTAGGGGAAGAGACTTCAGGCAGATATGTCTATGTAAATGCTTACATTTAGAACATAATAAAATCAAAAACTTGGTACCACTTTTGCTGGTGTTTAAATTCAAATTTCTATGGTTTGGGAGCCTCTGCTTGAGAAGCACCTGTAACTACTTAGGGAAAGGATTCATCTTTATTTGGAATAAAAGGAAAATTTTACAACCTGATTTTGCGGCATAAGAAATCTGGTTCTGGAGCCAAAACTGGGGTATGGAATTGCTACTGACATCTCATTCATCTGTTTACCTGAAATTTGGAGGAGAAAATCTCTTTCAACCAAGCTGGGCTGTGTTCAAACCTTTGCTGATATAATGCCTGGGGCAAATTCACAACTCTGACGTTTAATGAGCACAACTGATGGCTCTGAGGCATTTGACCAGCTGCCAAATTGATATGTCTGTGTATCCCATCAGTGCCTGTTACGTCTCATTTGGTGTGGGTTTTTTTTCTGATCCCTGTTAAATTGATTTTTGGCCAGTTTGTTTGGCAATCTTGCTGAAGCACTGCAAAGTGGACGGGAGATAGAAACAATGCTAAGCAACCAGTTGTACAAAGACTGGAGCCATAAGAAAGTGTATTTGTTTTTCATTGTTTAAACACGATTTACCAGCTGGAAACTGTCTTGCAGGTTCTATTGCAGTTCCATTAAACTAATCCAGAGCACAAACACATCACACAATGTGGTCTCACAAACACACCTCACGCAAATACCCCTGCATGGAGGAAGTGATATGGCAGGAATGGCTCAGGTGGCAGTTGCTGGAGATGCAGACAGGAACGAACAAAGGGCTGTCTAGGAGAAATGGGATATTATGTCATATCTAGGCAAGGCTACATTTTCCCCATATGTGAGGGATCTCCATCCACCTGTCAGCAGCTGCTCTGAGATCCTGTGGGATTGCTGAAGGACTGGCAGAGCCAGGGCCAGAGTTGGGATGAAGAGAGAGATGAGAAAAGTGCCAGGAAAGAGGGGCTGAAGAAAGGACGTCAGCCACTCACCTGCAGCATTGCACGAATGCCAAATTTGTACCATAAGCACAAAATTAGAGACCCAAAATACAGGCAGTGAAAAAACACAAGTCCTGCCATGGTGAATCGTGACAGATACTGCAGTGCTCTCTTCTTGAGTTGCAGAGCCTGGCCCTTCTCATGATACTTGTCCTGCCATACTGTCGGGCTGTCAGACAATGTCGCCCCGTTGGCCTTCCCTCAGTCAGCTGAGAGACTTCTGCTTCTCCCCTAGTGATGAGGAAGATGGGTACTGTCAGAGAGGAAGGAAACACAGGCTACCTGCTGCACTACTGTTGATTTTACCAATGAAGTTACTTGGACAAGTAACTTCAGGTACGCATCACTTGAAAAAACGGAGAGAAGACCACTAATGGCAGAGATCTCCGCTGCATCCCCACCCTACTGGCTGGCATCCTTCCAGCTTATAAACATTGCCCTTCCTTGCACAAACCCAAACCCTTTATGCTTTTCCTATGAAAGCCTCTTGTTTTCCTGATCTGTGAAAATGCCAAGCAGAATGGTATAAATTGCATCATTAGGTGGGATAGTGTCACCTGGACTTTCACTTGCCGGTTATGAAACTGCTGCTAGTTGCAATATCAGCAAGTAGCTGCTGAGGCAGTGGCTCCCATTAATTGGCTCCGCTTTGGCCTCTCCTGTGCCTACTTTGACACACGTGCAAGATTAAACACCTCCATCTCCACTATTTTAGCCCTTCCCTGATTTCTTCCTCCAGCCTTCTCCCCATCTCTTGTAGCTGTCCTGTCCCTCTTGACCCAACACCCTGGCTTAGTGGCCGCTCTCCTGCCCCAGCCAGGCCACCTCTTCAGCTCAGTTACCCAGAGGAGAGCAGCAGGGAGTGGGGCTCAACCTTGGCTCTGCCGAGCTGGAAGGTCCCAGCTGCTCCCAGGGCGCTGATGCACTATCCCCTGCTCAGGGCGCCTGTTGCAGACCATGCTCGGAGCTCCCCTGGCCCAGCAACGTTGGCCAAACCCCGCATGACACAGCCCCGGGTTCAGGAGCTTAGGTGGGGTTCCTTCCACCATCATTGACTTAATAGCTCTTCTTCAGAGCTGTTTTATGCCTGATGGTCTGAAATTCTTAAGGATAAAAATGGACATGGCCCACTGTTGGAAAGGGGAGAATTTTTGCTTCGTTTTAGAAGATTTATTTCTAGGCTTGCAGCTTCACTGGAAAAAAATCCATCAACATCACATCTTTCTGATTCCTGTCACACCCTTTTCTTTCTTTTCTGTCTTGATTTTAGACACTGCTGTTTTAATGACTGTCTGCAGTTGAAATCAATGCCATACAACACTGAAAAGGCTGAAATCCCAGCTTTCCCTAGGGTGAACATTTCCCCACCTGTCCCTGTGGGACAGGGCAGCATTCAGCCATGTGTCTGTCCAGCAGCTCGGGATGCCTCTCGGACATGCTGTTTCCATCCTGTCTCCTTCCCCATGTTACTCTGGACATGGTAATACACAACCACAGCAGGTTTACATGCCTCCAAATACACAAATCTGCCTAAGTACAGGGACTTCAAAGAGCTGAGGTACAGGGGAATGAGGTGGTTAAATGCTGTTGTGTGTGTAACGTTATTGCAGTCTATTTTTAGCAGCTGTGGTTGCTGTGTCTTGCAACCCTAAGTCACCTCTGAACTTAAAGTCACAAAAATGAAACTGAAAAACAAATTAATTGGATCCGCAGACTGGTCAAAAAGGAATCCTGTCTCAGTATTTATAGAACAGATAAACATAAACAACTGTAAAAATATCTTTTTGTTCCCTTTGGTTAAACATAGACCTCCTCTGCTGCTGGTCTTTGGCTGTATAGTAAGTGTCCCAGCGTCCGTGCTGTGAATAATTGCTGCTGGGACTATGTGTTTTTTTAGGTCAGCACCATAAAAATGTTATGGCTTTTAGGAATGACAAGCGCTGACTCCAGGTTTTGCACCTATTCTTTTTGAGCCTGAACTTTTTTTTCGCTCAAATCATTTTTGCTTTAGTGTACCTGTGCTGAAGTGAGTTGCTTGAGCATAGCTACTCCTGATTTGCATCAGTGGAAGTCAGAAGAGCATCAGCCCCCTCACGCTCTGTTTTCTTGGCCAGTTTGAAGAAGAGTCATCCCAAATCTACATGTTGCTGTAGCTGGTGGAGTGATCTAGTTTCTCATCTCACACAGGCTGCTGTGTTCACTTTGCTCTCTGCTGTCTGTGCGTGCAGAGGGGTTTTTCCACACCTTTGCTATTTGATTTTGTCTTCTCATGCCCAATCTGTCTGACTGCCTTTGCTTTTCAGCTACTGTTTCTCAAAACAGCTCCAACAACCCTCTTTTGCCATCTCAGAGGAAAGACACAATTGCATTATTGTACTGAGTGAATGCGTTTTCTCATACATGTAGCTGAATGGGAGATTATTTAAATATCTTAAACACTCTCCTAATTGGAATAATGACATGCTAGGAATAGGAATGCGAGGAGAATGTATATTCAGACTCCTGAATTTCAGTGATTGAGTAATCAACACTCCATCACTTCTCACAAGGTTAAACAATTTTTTTAAGCAAACAGTTACTGTAAAAAAACAATTTGACTGCATTAAAACAAACAAACAGAGACTCAATAATGGGTATTTCTGGTGATCTTTAGATCACATGAAAGGTTTATGGACTGACTTGAGATGCTGAGAGCTGGCTGGTGCCAGCCCCTGCGCCATGGCCTTCCCAGCCATCCTCTCCCTCCTCACCTTGTGTTAGCCTGACCCTGGTGTCAACACCAGCACTTGAAAGCCCATGCTCTGAGCCAGACTGGGGGTGCAATCTGGGGTAAAAAATAACCCAGCAAAATATGTTTTCTTGTCTCTGTGTGTGCATCTTTGAAAGCGGGCTCAGTTTCCCCGTGTGATTCACGGAAGGGCTATACCAAGGTCTGTGCTGGCACAAGGGCAGGCAGGAGCAAGGGGGGAAATGGAGCAACTCCAGGAGCCAGGAGGCAAAACATTGCTAACTGGTATTGCTGCCAAATATTATATCTTCTGGGGCCGTTGCCTTCGACCAGAGCAGTTGAAGCCTGCACCTTAGCAAGGTTGTCCCATCTTTACACCTTTTCTTACAGCCTTATTTTTATCAACAAGTTGGTCATTCTCTTGGTCAGCTTATTGCTATAAAGGCAGTTATATGCAGTTATTCAAAAGTCAATGTGTAGTGGTCTAATCCAATCTAATAATTTTTACATACAAAATCTCATTTTCATGTCATCATATTCACAATAATTGCATCAACAGTTCTGATCATTTAACCAGAACAGCCTTTAAGCAGTTCTGAGTGATTAAGCCTTGTTGCCACTATTCTGTTTTGCATCCTCCAGTCCTATGCTTTTCTTTTGTTTCTTTCCTGCAAATTGTTTCTGTAATTAATTTCATTGGGCTTGATCTGAAGCCCACGGAGGTGAATGCACGGACTTTAATTAACTTGAATAGGCTGCAGATCAGACCTCCTGTAAGTGCTTTAATAGGCATGGGTCAAGGACTTGAAATGAAGAACATCTGTTTTACCGTGTGTTTGTATTGTTATTTCAGCTAGCTTCATCAAACTAATGATAATGGTGCAGAAATGCAAACTCTTGTAGGCATAACACTGGAACGTACAAGTCTATACTACATTTATTGCAACAGAACTGAGAAATGCCAACCAGAGCGCAGGCTGCACTGTGCCTCACGCATGCACGCAGCAAGAGACGGACAGTGAGAGGCAAACAGGCAGTTTGTGGCAGAACCGAGACTTCAATCCAGGTAACATAAGCGCAAGTTTAGTGCCTGTTCCCCTACCCACTCCCAGCTATGCCTCTCCTTCTGCTGAGGCGCAACAGCCCACGTACCTGTACAGATGCAATATTGTCTAATCATTTCCTTGTCTGATGAGGGCACAGGAGGCAGAACATTAATCCAAAAGGAAGCATTTCTGTCAACCCCAGTGCAGTTTGCTTGCACAGCAGCAATTATGGACTCTGCCACTGACAGCAAGGAGTAAGTCTGTCCAGTGTTCCCCTGATAAGAAGACTCTTTGCAAGAGATCATGCATACATGTCTCACAAGGCTCAAAGTTTCCTAATCTTTTTGCCGTTCTACTTTTCAGCATTATCAGCTGCATTGCAATGTCCAGCCTTGGAGAAGAGGCTTGAGCTGAACGGACTTTTTTCTGCCTGGTTTATATGGTCCTGCTAGAAAGCAGCCATTCGTGCCTGTGTGTAGTAAAAACCTAAAAATTCCAGCTCACGTTGAAGAAAATCCTTGTTTGTATTAATTACTCAAAACATTAGTGTAAGTGCACTGTCTCTGCTGGGAAGTATACCATGCTCTCACGTAACTACAAAGTTAGCCTTAACTGCTAAAAGAGCTGGATTTTTTCACAGCAGCAGCATGAACACACATGAGTTGCCATGAGATGAAAAGCAGACACTTCGCAGTGTGCCCGAAAGTCAGCAGTTCTGGACAGACATATGAGCTGATCTCAGCACGTTTACTTCACAGCAAAACCACACTGTCGTCTTCTGACTGTTTCTACCTCAGCAAAACGAATCAAAGTTAACTATCCAGAAGTCTTAAAAGCTAAAAAAGCTTTCCAAAAATTTAAAACCTATTTTTAGCAACGAAGTTTCAAATCTTTTCTTTAAGCTTCTCAGACATTTGTAATTTGCCTCTTGATCTAAATCCAGATTCAGTTATTTATGCTGGATTTATTATCCATTATGCTTTGACGACTTGCTGACCCTGCCTTGGAGGCTGCGTGAACTTTGGTGACAAACAGAGCTTCCTCTGTGCCAAACAGGAAAAATTTAAAACTATTTATCTGATATGACAATACTGATAATTGTGCAGAGGAGCACTTTGGACTTCTCCTAAAGGGTACACTGATGTTCATTATCTTCTATTTACACTTCCTTTTGCCCTGTATGGAAGAAGGATTAGGAGAAAGCCAACTTTTATCTCTGTGTTTAGCAGAAATACCGAAGATGAGAACTGCAAGGACGCATTATTTACTTGATCAGTAAGAGTGACTGTGGAGTGCAGTCTAACATGCTTTCTGAATAATTGTTTTAGACTTCAGCTCCTAAATGCTGCCTAACTCTCAGCTGCCAAAATAGGGATTTTTAAATGACTTGCCTCCCATAGCTGGTTAGTAATAAGGACAGGAATTTGTAGGCACTGATACCTGTGTTGAGTCTTCAACTCTGGCTTTTCACGGCATTAGCACCATCCAGATCTTCCTCTGTAAAATAATTTTTCTTCTTTAGCTAAAAATCTACAACAATCTAAATAAAAATTTTAGTTTAACCATCTCAGTCTTGCATAAGGTGAGGCACAGGACAAGCAAAAGGGCAACTGAGGTCACACAGATTGGCTATGGTCCAGTGAGCAAGGTACAACTGTTGTATTCTTTCCTAAAATGAAAAGTGCTTGTTAAACAGCAATCTTCTGGTAAGGCAGTCAGAGACAGCCACCCCAAGAAAGGAACCACTGGTAACCAGATTTTTATGTTTCTCAGGGCCTGAAATTGTTTTCCAAAGGCATCAGTTAACCTCAGCTTTGCCTTCTTCTGTTCCTATTTCTAATGTTCCTCTGTATTTCACCTACAGGCAAATGTCTGCAGCTTGGACATCTTTAAGGTATACCTGTGGGTAGGCTGAAAAAAGTCCCAAATGAGCTTAAAATATTGCTGTATTTGCAAGAACAAAAAATAATGACTGAGCTACCTCACATCCCCATGTTTTGGGACAGAGCCTTTATGGGGGCAAACGTGAGCTCACTGTCCTTCCTCTACGTGATGCTCTGGGAGCGTGAGGTGGGTCGGGAGGCAGCCTGGCAGCCTCGCTGTGCAGGGCTGGTGACACCACACTGCTGCTTAACCACAAACCTCCTCTCGCCTTCACTCTCTGCTCTCGGCAGCGGTGGTAAAGCCTCAGTGCGCCAGGTGGAAAGGACTGGCACCAGCACCAGCATCTCCCCTTCCCGTCGGGAGACCCATGCACCATGTTTGCAGCATTTGTCCTCGTGCTGATGTGGGAGCCACAAACGCTAAAGCACTTTGAAGTCTAACAGCTCGGTGGCATACTGTTAAAAAAAAAGCACTAAGGGGAAAACCATTGCCTTTGAGGCTGCCATCACAGATATTTATGATAAATAAATGCTGGCTCAAATTCAAGGCTATACCTTCCAGCTTAGCAGCTTAAAACAGGTGAAACAGAGGGGTGGCGTGACTGAAAACAGAGCTCCTCACGAGTTTGCACACTGCAGCATCTAGGACATCCACAGACAAGAAAATGCTATTCCAGGTAAGAGGGCAATGCTAGTAGCTGTCCTAAGTTACTCTCCAGTTTCTCCTTTCCTGACACGTTGGCACACTGGTAGTTTCTGAGAGGAGCTGGATGTGGATCCTGCCTCACTTCTCTTTTCTGAACATGCTGCTGATGAGAATGAGCGTCGCTGCGGATGGCTGCATGGGTGCATTTGCTTGTTGAAAACTGTCACTGTGCAGTTCTGGCTGGAGGAGACTGGAGCAATGATGCTGGGAGCAGAGATTCCCAGGCTGGGGAATGGCACGACAAGCAACGCTCAACTGCACTGTTGGCAAAGTGCCCAGGGCCTGACAGCATGCCAAGGAAAAGAGAAAACCCCGAGGGAAAGAAAGCAGAACAGACCAAAAATAAATGCGAGTGGAAGGGGTCTGCAAAGGCTCCCTTACATGGGCTGGTAGCTGCTGGTGTGTGCCTTTGGCCTAAGGCTTCCTGGGGGGCACCCAGGGCTGAGAAAGCCTTTCCCACCACTGGCTTTGTCCTCTCCAGCAGTCCCCAGCCGTGTCATGCAGGTTCCTGCTTGCCCCGGGAGGTGGTGGACAAGGGGCAGCCTCTGACGTCTGCGCTGGGAACGGTCCGTGTGCTCCAGAGAAGGGTCTGCACCGTAATTCTGTGCATGGGCAGGCCCCTCACTGCAGCGGCACCTTCCCCGGTGGACTCACTCACGGTTGTCCCCAGGTTTCTTGCAGGTTCTTTGCAGAGCTATGGGCTCCATGGCAAGATGCTGACACAGCAGGTGGGAAGGGCTGGTGGAAAGGCTTGAGAGGTCCAAGCAATCCAGCATGGCCCCATGATAATGGAGCAGCATTAAGCTGGTTGGAAAAAAGCAAGCCCAGCTACTTTTTTCTACTGTTTTTACTGGGTCAGTACTATATGGGGCTGTAGCATTTCTGTTCCTCCATGTCTTTGTCCTAAACATGAATTTATTGTTTCAGAACGTGATGAGGGAGTGGGGTTTGGGTGCTGAAATTTCAGAGAGAGAAGGAAACACTGTGCCTTGTCTTTCCAGTGCTTTATAATTACTTGGCTTTCTGGGTCTTCCCTGGGGAAGTCTTCACTTCCTTCTGCCAATTGTACATGGAAACTAATTACTCTGATTCACATCCTGCACCCTGGCACCTGCTAATTAGGTGTCTGTAAGGGCTTCGAGTGAGGTATGCCCTGCGTAGGGCTTCCTGAACTCATCCCAGAAAGGCAGTTAAGTGAGGATTTCCTCTAGGGCCAAAGTTCGCTCAAAAGCCTCCCTCCCTCCCTCCTTTCTCCTCCTCGGGCTGCTCAGTGCCCCCCTCCAGGACTTCTCCAGCCCTCAGCTTTTCCTTTGCAATTCAGCAGAGCCCTGCAGAGAGTTACATAGGTGCAATGATGAAATCAGGAAAGGAGCAGGAATGGCAGGGAGAGAAGTGCCTGTCCTCCCCGAGCCTCTGCAAAGGGCTCTTAGCTTCCAGCAACACCTCCAGAGCCGCAAATGCAGGTTGCAAGTGCTTTGCAATTCCCTGGTGACAGTGTTAGTGTCAAGATTCAGGTGTGATTCTCTAATGCTGGGCGGCAATGCATAAATACTTAGCATTAAAAAGAGAGCCATGCCACCAGGTCTGGTCTGGGGCCAGCACCCACATGCAGGTGTCTTCTGGGATTTTTGTAGCAAGAGGCCTAAAATGCTGGGCTTTTTTCCTCACAGCTGGTTCGCTGGAGCCAGGTATGACCTATCCAGAGTGTTATGAACACAACTAAGTCTGAACTGTAGGCTCCAAGACAAAGCTATTTTCAATAAGGAGCTTTTTATAGCCCCACACATGGAAAGAACACCCGTTTTGGTTACCCTCATCTCCGCTGGGTTTGAATTAGACTGTGAAAAGCCCGTCAGTCAGGTATGCCAAGCACATGGACAGGGGAAAGCCCCGCCATACTGCTGGCCTTTTCCTCCAATAACTGCCCAGTAGCATTTACTCCCATGTCTAAGCTTTGGCAAGACTGCAGAGAACAAAGTAATTCAAGAAAAGCCTCCTGGTTTTGTTGAACACTCTGAGATGAACCTGTCTGGGCTGCACACAATTTTATTGCATACTCTGTGGCTGTCCCCAGTGGGCCACATAACGGCAGGAGGGACAGACCACACCTTGTTACTTTGACACTGGTTTTGATTCCTCTTGAGCTATTTTGGGGGTCTTCCCTGCTGACTTGACAGCTCTCGTGGTTTCCGTGCATATCTGGAAAAAATCGGCTGCTGATTCAGTTGTGGCTCTCTCACGAAGGGGAACCTGAGTTTGGATTTTGAGGAGGCCAGGCCAGCCTTCAGGAGCCTTCCCCTGTCCCCAGGGGAACCCCAGAGCCAGGGACGAAGACAAAGCACAAGTTTTGGTTTCAATTCACTTTTTTAAACTAGTGCCTTTTCAAAAACCAGTTTCCATAGTGACAGGGAACTGTGGCACCATTGTGCAGGTCCAGAAAGCCCAGCCCGGGCGTTAGCCAGAAATTCAGCAGCGCAGCCAGCTCTGGAGCAGCCTGCGCCCAGCCCCTGCCGCATTCGCCGTGGGGCTTAGCTTCAAACGCCTTTCCTGACCACCAGCCCCACTTTTAGCTGCCTCTGGGCTGTACGACCCCTGAGTGCTACAGCTTCAATTAATTGCAGGTAAAATCATGTGTTTCCAAAAAAGGGTTATGCTCTCTGGCTCATGCTTTGGTTGGGTTTAGCTGTATTCAAGCTTACTTTACTACAAAGGGAAAAGCCAGATCTGAAGACAGCTTTCAACCATTGTTTCCTGATGAAGACTGGTGTAAAGAACTGAAAGGTGCTCACAATCATCTGGCAAGTCAGCAGAGGAGCCTGGCTGAAAGCCCAGGTTTCCTTTAATTCTTAATTACTAGAAAGTACTGCCTCCCTCCTTCCCTCTTGCTATTTGTCATATGGGATACTTCCACCCATGCATACAATCCAGACCTCCCAAAGGGCCTGGGGAGTCTCACACGATCCTATTTTCCTTCTGTCCCTTGCCGTAACACACAAGAAGTACGCCAGAGTGGCTCAGAACATCTGTCAGGTTTGGCTCAGTGCCAGGCGGTGGAGGTTTGCGAGTGATGGACGCTCCCACTTGTTCAAAGTGCTCGTTCGCCCTCGTCCTTCATTATCTGCCTGATAATGTTGCAGTCTGTAACACGCAGAGAAATACAACCACAGCACTCTTACAGGTCAAGTCTCGGCTAAAATGACAGGTACCTGCCAGGTGCCTTGGCTACATGCAGCTTTCAGGACCCGTGCATTACACAGGTGTAGGAGGCAGAGAAAAGTGTGGTTGTGCTATTTGTACAAATGCCAGGAACCCTTTCGGCAGGTCTGGCACCTACGCCTTTCCTCAGGAACACCTGAGGCCACGGACATCAGTGAGGGTCTCTGTGGCCTGGGGAGCCATTCGATGTGCGGACCGCTTTTCGGCAGACCCAGCCACCTGGACGGGGACAAGGACACCTGCCCAAGGGGTACAGGGGTGTAGTGGCCCCAAGGGGCACAGGGATGCAGTGGCCCCAGCAGGTACTGCTGTGCTTGCCGCAATTTCACAGCAGAAAGGAGCCGTGGCATGGAGCCGGCCAAGGCTCTGCTGGCACCGAAGGCGGGGCACCAGCTCGACTCAAAGCGTACACCGACCACCTTCTCCAGCCCCAAGCCAAGTGCTATCCCTTTCAGTTTTATGATAAGCTAACCTTTTTCTTCAATGCTTTACAATTGCAATTCCCTGCCTACTCCTCCTATTTTTGCCCGCATATCCATGTGACACTTTTGGAGCTGAAATCGCAAGCAAAAAACCAGAGTGAGATTGGTAACAAATGTAGTTTTTGTCGGACAAGAATGTTTTGCATGTTGTTGCCTGTTAAACCATTGGAAATGGTACACCCAAACAAAAAATCATCCTTGTGTTGCAAGATTTTAACTCAAATGAAAAAGGCCATGTTCTAGAGGAAAGAAAGCAGAAAGAGAGGCATATTTAGACCTCTTCTTGTAACAGTACTTCTAACGTAAGGGTAGGTGTACTGCACCAGACTAAGGATTCGTCTGTGCTACGGCTGAGAGCAGCTAACTGCTGCAGAGCCCCAGAAGAGGTCAGAAGGCTGGACATATTGCTTTGTATACTCCCAGCCTCCAGCAACCAGCAGCTCAGGGATTTAATGACAGATGTGAAACTGTGTATATTGCCAGGACAAGCTGAATAAAATAACAACGATGCATGTCTTGAAAATTAATCATTAGGATTCACCAACACTCGAGACATGCATCACTCTGACTGTCTCACTATTGTGAGTGAAGGCACTGCCTTAGTGAGATATTTCCTGCAAGAGACAAAATTTTCCCTTGGTTCATTGAGACCTTTGAGCGATCTGAGTGAATTGTTAAAATTCCATTAGCAAGTGGCTGCTGGGAACATCTGCAATAAATAGCTGCTAAGATCAACGGCAGTCTTGCTGATTTAAAATCAATGTATTGCTTGCTGATGGTGCTGGCAGTGTTTTCCTCTGGGAAACGTAACAGTGATTGGCTTTAAATAAACATAGTGGTAAAAAACTTTATCCGGACTCATTAGTGACTCAGAGTGATTTTAGACTAACTCAGAAAATTCCTGTTGCCCATAGACAAGACTTTGAGGTGATCAGTGACTTTGGATACTGCAATTTGTGGTGGGCCACTAGAAAATATCATAGAACAGAGCAGAACTTCTGAAAATGCTCTCTGAAAAATAGCTGCTTATGGTACCTCAACCATCCATCAAAAGACACCGGTAGCTTTTGAAAACCTGAGACGAACAACATCAGGTTTCTATGGCTTTAGTGACCACCACGCACCTTTTCCAGGCCAGTTCCTTTCTCCCTCTCCTAGCTTCTGGCTGGCCCTCATCCCGTCTGACACTATGCATTTGTGATGGATGTAAGCCCACCAAAACCTAAAATGCCACCAAAAGTTGGTCTCATCCACCAGCCACCGGCACTTAGCTTTGGGTTGGGATCTTCTCCCACTTCTTCCTTAAAGCTTTTTCCCTCATCGTGAGTACAATTTTTCTGATGATGCTCAGCTACATGGATTTAATGAAAACAGACATTAAAGCATTTGCCCTACCTATATTCTGTTTTGTAATCTAACCATTTAATTGCAACACGTTCTTTCCCTACAAATCATCTGGTGATGTTTCCCAGGACAAGCCTTCACCTCTTTTCGTGCATGTTGCAACACTCCAGCTATTACCACCTCCTGGTTGTGAAGAAGTATATCACTTAATCTCTAGTGAATTGATCACTAGATAAATCAGAGCTCCTTTTGGTGGGTTTCTAACCTGGGAAATGGTGCACCTGAATGAGGAACAGAAATTGTAACTGCATTAGAACTTATATTTGAGGTAGGCTGTTCTGGATGTTTTAGTTTATTTAAGAGTTTGTACTGAACCCTTCTCATTTTTTTCAACTTGTTACATGTTACATGCAATAGCTTTAAAGGATGGTACAGAGATATAAAACAGTTTGCTGGGTAACAAATAGGAGGTGTTGGAAGCCACTGTGCAGCCAGAAAGCTACAATCTAATCGCTATCACTGAAACGTGGTGGGACCAATCACACAACTGGAGCTCTGCAGTCGATGGCTATAAACTGTTCAAAAGGCACAGGCAAGGACGGAGAGGCAGGGGGGTTGCCATCCACGGAAAAAAATGGGTTGACTGCACAGAACTGCCTTTGAAAAACAGTGATGAACAGGTTGAGAGCTTATGAGTAAAAATCAGCGGCCAAGCCAACAAAGGAGACCCCATGGCTGGTGTTTACTGTGGGCCACCAGAGCCAGGGGAGCCTGCTGATGAAGTGTTCTTACTTCGACTCCAGGAAACCTTACGCTCGCATGCTCTGGTCCTGCTGGGGCACTCCAGGCACCCTCGTGTCACCCAGCACAGCAAGCTGTAGGCAATCCAGGAGACTCTTGCAGTGTGTTGAGGATAATTTCTTAATCCAGGCAACAGACAGCCTGACCAGAGGAGAAGTGTTACTAGACCTGCTGCTTACCAACATGGAGGAACTAATTGGAGATGAGAAGATTGGTGGCAGCCTGGGCTGCAGCAGCCATGCCCTGGTGGAATTCAGTCTTGAGCAATATGGGCCAAAGGAAGAGAGAGTCAGGATCCTGAATTTTAGGAAAGCAAACTTTCATTTGTTTAAGGAATTAGTGGATGGGACCGCCCTGGGAAACCGCCCTCATGGATAAAGGAGCTGAACAGAGCTGGCAGGACATTTTTCTTTGAGCACAAGAGCTCTCAGTTCCCACAAGTAAGAAATCAGGAAAGGAAGGCAGGAGACCAACATGGCAGAGTAGGGACTTCCTAGTCAAACTAAAGTGTAAGAAGGCAATGCACAGGCAGTGGAACCAGGGACATGTATCCTGGGAATAATACAAGGATGCTGCCTAGATGTAAAGGGATGGAATCAGTAAAGCTAAGCTAAGGAGCTACAGATGTAAGGAGCTACTGTAAGGCCTCTGACATGGTCCCCCAGAACATCCTTCTCTCTAAATTGGAGAGATATGGATTTGATGGATGGAGTATTTGGTGGATGAGGAATTGCCTGGATGGTCGCATCCAGAGAGTACAGGTCAATGGTTCAGTGTCTGGATGGAGATCAGCGACGAGTGATGTCCCTCAGGGGTCCATACTGGGACCAGTACCGTTTAATATCTTCATCAATGACACAGACAGTGGAATCGAGTGCACCCTCAGCAAGTTTGCAGATGACATCAAGCTGAGTGGTGCAGTTGACGTGCCTGAGGGATGGGATGCCATCCAGACGGACCTGAACAAGCTCGAGAAGTGGGCCCATGTCAACTGCATGAGGTTCAACAAAGCCAAGGGCAGGGTCCTGCACCTGGGTCAGGACAACCCCCAATATCGATACAGGCTGGGGGATAAAAGGATTGAGCTGGACATGAGCCGGCAATGTGCGCTCACAGCCCAGAAGACCAAATGTATCCTCGGCTGCATCAAGAGAAGTGTGGTCAGCAGATCGAGGGAGGGGATTCTGCCCCTCTGCTCCACTCTGGTGAGACCCCACCTGGAGTCCCGTGTCCAGCTCTGGAGCCCTCAGCACAGGGAGGACGTGGACCAGTTGGAGCAGGGCCAGAGGAGCCCACAAATATGATCCAAGGGCTGGAGCAGCTCTCCTATGAGGAACGGCTGAGAGAGTGGGGCTGTTCAGCCTGGAGAAGAGAAGGCTCTGGGGAGACCTTATTGCTGTCCTTTAGTATATAAGAAACACAGAGAGAGACTTTTTATCGAGGCCTGTAGTGATAGGACAAGGGGCAGCAGTTTTAAATTGAAAGAGGGTAGACATAGACTGCACATCAGGAAGGATTTTTTTCATGATGAAGGTGGTTACAAACAGGTTGTCCAGAGAAGTTGTAGATATCCCATGATCAGAAGTGTTCAAGGCCAGGTTGGATGGGGCTTTGAGCAACCTGGTCTAGTGTAAGGTGTCCCTGCCCATGGCAGAGGAGTTGGAACTGGATGACCTTTAAAGGTCCCTTCCAAACTCAACCATTCTATGATTCTATAAACTGTAAACATTTTAGATTTCATGATTTACTTCCACACTGTAGAACAGAGAATTTTTAAAAATGGAGAATATTTTTCCTTGCCTATTAATCTTTTTTAAGAGATTTTAGTGTTCTTGTTTTGATGGCTATTAGGATGTAAACCAATCTCAAACAAGCAAAGTCCCACAATGGGCCTGCACTCTGCTATACAAATGCTCATCCCTAGAAATACTAACTTTCCCATATACACATGCACACACATGTACACACCGCGTTTATTAAGCCCTAACAGCAAATTGATTTTATGCCTGGGAAGAAAACTTCCAAATACAAAACCTATAAATAATGTGTTGCCTTTCTGGCTCAGTAAACAGCCTGAGAAAGTGCTCTCAGGCGGTGTGAGTTTGCATGCCCCTCCTTCATTTCACCGAGATGTTAATTCGGCAGTCGATATTTAATAGTTTATGTTTATCATCATTATGGGAATCGCCATCATGTTGGAAGCAAAGGGACTTTCTAAATTTCTCTGGGCATCAGGAAATACATCTGTATAGAAAGGGAACAGCCCAGTACATGCTCATGTGCAAGGGTAAACACCAGATTACTTGCAATGAAAAGCATCAGGACCTAGTGCAATGCCCAACACGCAAACCACAAATGGGCCTAAACAGAGCTGGATATGCCAAAACAGAAAGCCACACTGGATGCATTGTGCAGCAGCTGACAGGAACACCGTCATCCCAGGATCCGAGTGCGCTGTGCTCGGAGCAGCCAGCAAGGAGACGACTCGGGAGTATCTCACATGGATGGGTGTCAAATAAAACTTTTCCAGCACTTAACCACACACTTCTCTCCGGTTCCTCAGTAGTTTAATTCCCAGGCACTTTTGCATTCATAGTAAATCTGAGAGCGCAAAACGAAGCATGTGCCTCCATGGCCCATCGGCAGAGCCCCTTCCAGCAGAGTGAGAGCAGGTGGGGACCCCCTTCTTCCAGAGGCGCCTGAACCTGAGAGATGTTTTGCTGCTCTTCCATCTGCTGCTGGAGGTAGGACAACCTCCCTGAATAATACACAGCTAGAAGACACAGAGCTTTATGATTGTCCCAATATTTTCCTATAAACACCCGTGTATTCTATTTCATGTAAGTGTCCACAGACCCTTGCACTGCGAAGGCAATCACTTTTTGGCACGTGCCTTTTTCGGACGTGTTCAAACTACATTTAACAAGGGAGAGTTCTGAGTCCTCCTGACACACTGGGTGTCGGGGGGGGGGACCCAGGTAGGAGGGATCAGTGGAGTCCACGGACTGACATTTCTCCAAGAGGAGAATAAACCAGTGGGAAAAAAAACACAGAGAGGGGAAGAAAAATGGTCAAGCTATTATTGAAATTTACAGCGGTTAATTTTGAAAAGAAGTAATATGCCCACGTGAGCCACAGAGCTCCTGCACACACACAGATGCACGGGGCTATGTGCAGTAGACTGAACAGCATGGGAACCTTCAGAAAAAAATTGGCTGTGTAGCAACCTTGCTGAAGATAGGACTTCTGCTTTCTTTCCCCCACCCTGCACACCACAAACATGGCCCAGCAGAAATGTTTTCAAGCACAAACATGCACAGAAGAACTTAGTGCTCTGCCTTGCTATTCCCAACCCCCATACATTTATGCTCATGTAATTACTGCTCTCTGTTTGCCTACTGATAACAAGTTAAAAATACCACACACACCCAAAATTAGAACAATTTTCTATTTTCTGCCAAATCCCTGCAGTTGATATAGAACAAAATGTTGTGATGAGCCACATGGGATCTCTTGCCTGCACTGATCAGGACAGGAGACTGCAAAAAAAAACCCACCAAAAGTGTGGCATGCACAGACCAAGACGGATTTGACTGTGTTATGAAGCCATCGATCCTGTATTCCCTTTGCTCGCTTCATCTGTTGATTGGTGTTTCTACAGCAGGAATGGATTTGTGCCAGGACCTGTTCTATCAGAGCTTTCATTTAAATAAAATGTAAAATATTTCTGCTCTATCCAAATTCCTAATCTATACTCCAAGGTGTGCCTAATTTAGGATTAAATGTAAAATATTGCTTTTATTTAGACAAAATGTAGATAAAACGTAATGTAGATAAAATGTAAAATGAAATGTAAAACATTTCTGTTCTATCCAGATTCCTAATTTATATTCCAAGATGTCCCTCGCTTACAAGGAATTACTTATCATTGATGTAGCACTTGTTTTGATAGTGGAAAAATGGACATCATCCCATGGATAATCTTGTGAGTCACACAAAATTAATCTAGTATTACACAAACAACAACAACAACTTTTCAGCTTATTTTGAGGTTGTAAAATCTTCGTGACAGGAGCCATCTCTTTATTACATACAAATACCGTGTTTGCCATTAGGACTTCTGAATCTCTGCTTTTTTAAAAGGTTTGTGGAAGGAACTGCCTGGAAATCACAAAAGGTCAACCCCCTCTCAAGCAAAACTGACGAGATGGAGTTTGCCGATGCCTGTCTGAGATGGGAAGGTCAGGACGCACACAGAGTGTCCCCTTCACTGCTGATAGGTTTCTTTGAACTGATAACACAGCATGAAAACACACCCCCAAGGGTTAACGTATTTTGGATGTCTGCATCCCTGACACAGAGATACACGTCATTTGCGAGACCAGGCGAAGCTCCAGCTGCTAACTAGTGAAGACAGATACAGCACTGGAATAAAAGAACAAACGCAAAGCTGCATCCATCCTAATATCATCTCCCACTTCTGGGACAGCAGAGACAGTACCCGAATGCCAACATGCCCTGCCCACTGCACTGCCTGGCTTGTCACTTAAATACAGGCCAGGATAAGCAGACGAAAAGTTTGGCTAAGGACCAAAGAGCGGATTTTTGGAGGTATTTAAAAGCCGAGACATAATCAAACTCCCAGAAGGATTTTCAAAAGCAATTAGGAACCCAAGTTCAGGGAGTCCACTGGTCCTTCTTAAAATCCTGTGTGGTATCAAATTAGCTGCATGCTTTGACATCTAAATACCTCTGTTCCCTTGTGCTGCTTCTGCTGGGGACTGTCCCCCTTGATTTCAGCAGGGCAAAGCCTTCGTCATGAAAAGCTGTGAAATTTCTTCCCACTCCCTAGCTCACCTAGCTCCCCAAGAAAGGGAAGGCTTTTCCCTCTCTTCTTGCCTAATGAAAACGTGACTGTCCTACGAAGCATTTTAAGTGGGGTTGTCAGAACAGCAGTCAGTTCCCTGGCTGCGGCCACGTGGATCTTTGCTGTACAGAGAAGGGTTTGCTCTGGTCTGATTGAGGTTGGCTTGCCACAGATTTCACTGCAATGCCTTTCTGATCTGATAGTGCAGATCTGCAGGNTTTTTTTCAGGTAGAAATCCCTCTTCGACGGGTAAATGATGCAAAGGCTGCAGCGTCCACCCCAGTCCCGACGGGCGGTGATGGGCCAGACGCTGCTCTCTGTATCTACGCAGCTCTGCTGATACGGATCGGGTTGCCTGTGTGGGATCCCGGGACTGCTGTTCGCATACATTTCGTCCTCAGAAACGTGATACCGATTTATTGCACAAAGACTGCAAAAGAATTGCACAGATTTTTTTTTACTTTATAGAAGAAAATGTTCCCTTGATGTGATAAATACTGAACATGTCTTTTGCTCAGGCTGCGAATAGCAGATTACTTAATCATCTGCTATTTAAGCACCTGCTTGTTTTGTTATGAAGCGAAACGTTTGAGCAAGATCGTATTACGTGTAAAGTGGCTTCCTGCAACCTGAAATATTAATGCCGAAGTGAAAACGGACTGAAGGTAGTCCCAGGGTCACTGTAAGGAGCCTGCGCCGCTGCCTCCCGCGCTGTAGTACCCCACATCCCGCGCTCCTCGCCCTGCCTCCCTGCCAACACCGACGGTTTCGCAGCCTCCGGATGCCCTTGGCAGGAGGATGGGGAGGTGAGCGGGGAGGGACCCGCTGCTGGAGGGGCTCTGGGGGCTGGAGAACCCGGGCAGCCCCGCGCGGAGGGGTCTGCCCGGCACCGGCGGGTCTGCAGACGGAGGCGATGGGAGGCGTTAAGGGGCAGCTGTGCAAGGAGAGGAGCCCCTGGGAAGGGAGCAGCGGGGAAGCCGGGGGCGGTGAGGAGTCGAGGTGGAGCAGAGGGGGTGGGAGGCCGCGGGGGTCTGTGCAAGGGACCGGGATGCGAAGGGCAAGGCGGGGGCAGGGCTGGAGCCGCAGGTGC
>Ga0065711_1030733_pt1 | contig 31594 bp, 18 predicted proteins | sample Hoacrofraction12_FD_59098 | JGI IMG/M metagenome (GOLD analysis project Ga0065711, IMG submission 59098) | Hoatzin crop microbial communities from Cojedes, Venezuela - Epithelial fraction 12 v2 (version 2) | ecosystem: Host-associated > Birds > Digestive system > Esophagus > Crop | place... | reverse complement strand
CCTGCCCCCCCGCCGGGCTGCTGCCGCTGGCGGGCTCGGCGCTGGCCGGAGCCCCGGCGCTGGGAGCGGGAGGCGGGCAGCGGCTCCCCGTGCCGCGGGTTCGGAGGGGGGGGGACGAGCGGCACATGGAGCCGGGGCGGTGTTTTTTGCGGGTGTCCGTGGAATTTTATCATCACCCGCTGCGCGGGCTCGGACAAACAAAAAATACTTGCGGGGCTGCGGTGCCGGCGCTGGAGCGCGGTGCGGGAGAGCGCCCCGGGAAAATCCCCGCGGGGGGGAACGGGAGCGGGCAGCCTCCCCCCGCCCCGAGAGCCCCGAGCGGCAGCGGCCGGGGGGAGCGCAGGGAGCAGCCGTGATGCGGGGCTTGGCTCCCCGGCCCGGCTGCTGGGGCCGAGCCCGGTCACAGCTCTGCGCTCCCCCCGAAGTGAGCTCCATCAGCCGCATCCTGCGGAGCAAGTTTGGGAAAGGCGAGGAAGAGGAGGCCGAGCTGGAAAGGAAGGAGGTGGAGGAAAGCGACAAGAAGGCCAAGCACAGCATCGATGGCATCCTCAGCGAAAGAGGTAAAGTCCTGTTTGCCCCCCGCTCTCCGCGGAGCCCTGGGGGGTACGGCCCGGGGTGCTGGTGGCTGTCACCCCCCTGCTCCCGGGGGTCGGCCTGGGGACAGTGCAGCGGGAGGTGTGGGGCCGGGAGCAAGCCCCGACAGGGCGGCCGCCGCATCCCCCACCAGTACAACCCTGCGGTGTGCGGGAAGGGCACGGAGGCGGGGGCAAGGCTGGGGGTCACCAGTGGCTTGGCTCGGGGGCCGGGGCGCGGGGAGGGCTGAGGCCAGCCGCGGAGTCCCCGGCCCAGCCGCGCAGGGGCCCGAGGCAGGCAGAGGTTCGCAGCCCCAGAGAAGGGGCGGCTGTGGGCGAGGGCTGCGGGGCGTCGAGCGGCAGCGAGCAGCGCATTCTGATTCTTCTCCTCCTAAAACTGGTGGGAACGGCTTGCGTTGGTGCTGGGCCAGGGGCTGCAGGAGGGTCCTGCCGGGTCCCCAGCTGGGCGAAGCTGGGGGCAGCAAGGGCCCAGCCGGGCAGCCTGTGCCTGGAAGTGGCTTCCCAGCACAGGCACTGGTGAAGGCGAGACAAAAGTACCAAATGAGCTGGTCAAACATTTGTACAACTTTTCCAGCTTTTACAAAGAAGGCCTTCTATACACAATCTACACTTGGAGATGAACTTGGAAAACAAAGAGGGGGGAGTCCATTGAAACTCACACTTTGGCTTTGCGCAGACAAAGCTTCAGCTAGCAGCAGCTTGATGTGAACAAAAGAAGGCAACCTTTTTATAATTCAAGGAGAAAAGAAGAGAAAACAGTCCCACAAAAGGCCGAGAAAAGACATTATGGGCTTGCAATGAGGGATGAATTATTCAATGAGCCCCTAATAGCTGATGCTCCACGCAGTTTTATGGACTCTCCACCATGGAAAAAGTAGCTGTTTTTACCTAGAAAATGTTTCTAGTGTTTCTAGACATTTAGAGATGCCGATTGACAAAGGACAACTGAAACCCATCTTTAAGAGCAGGGTGTCTCTTTGTTGTGTAGGAACAAACCCTAAAATACCCCAAAACTTAGTTTCCAACTCTGTTACTGGAGCTTTCAGGGAAACCTCATCTTTTGCGTGTCTGTGTTTGCGTGGATGCGTGTAATACAAACACGCAGAAGATGCTAACAAAGTAACAGATTAAGGTGAGAAGGCACAGTTTGATTGCCCGGTCTAGCTGCCTCTGCGTGGTGGGTCAGAGTTTCCCCCAGAAGCTCCCGCCACAGAGAATTGTCGTGAGGGATGTGCACCAAGGGAAAGACAGCTGAACTCGGTGCTCTAATTGTTTTAAAATATCTGGCTTTTCTGCTTTCCTGAATTCCTCAACAGGGACTAAAAACAGAAGATAGGAAGCCTTGATAATATCACTGCTTTATGGAACAAAAATAGAGACAGCAAGAGAAAAAATACTATTATCAATATAACCCACCCCTCTGCTTCTCTTTGGAATAATCTTCCTGTTCTTTGACGTTCCGCTTTTTAAAGCAGGGCTCTTGATCTGCCATAAATTGGTGTCTGGGCACACGGCTGCCGCCCTCCAGCCCGGCAGGAAAAGCCCTGGGGCTGGCGGTGCCTTGCTGCGGCCGGGGTCTCACTCCTGGTCCCTGGCACGGCCGTGCCAGGAGGCTGCGGCCGGCCCTCCAATGTGCTCTCTGCCTCATTCTCTGTGGACCTGAGCGTCCCGCTTTGCTTCTTGCGATTTCAGTCAGTGGCAAAATTCCCCCTGATGAAACAGGGTAGAGCAACCCTACGCTGTCCAGGTTTATTTGCTGGGTGAATGTGGCCGGGCAGTTCTGTGCAAACAGCAGTTTGATAATCCCGTCTGCTCTGTGACAGTGCCTGGGAAGGCCTGGCAGTAGGAGGGAGAGCCTGATTTTCCCCGCAGCAACGCCTGCTCCCCCTCCCTGACTAGCAAGCTGTTGCTTAATCTGACTCCTGGAGCAGCTGGGCTGCTGCAGCGGGAGAGAGCTGCCGCTCCAGATTTGCTGCCATACACATGCCTTATGTATAGTGTGATACTATAGGGACAACACACTGGAGAGCTCACCGCAAGAAAAAAACAACCATAAATTAAGTCCGCCACTACTTTCCATACCCAGCCAACAAAAAGGGTTCTGCTTCAGCTCCCATTCCCAGCAGAGGAGCTTCCATTTCAGCTCGTCTGTAAAAATCATCAGGTCAGATCCTGCTCTCTTGCTGATAGAACTGGCCCACTCCTGAGGGTTTTGATGCTGCAGCATCCCCTGCCTGGTGGGGCAGAGGGTCCCTGCTGACTGGGCATCTCCCATGTGCACCCTGACGCTTGGCTTGCTTGTGCTGTGTCCGAAGGTGATCCCAGCGGGGTGCAGCAAAGCCCTTGCCACTGAGTGCTCGGTGTTACGGAGTGAAAAAAGTCCAGTGTTTTGGGGTCTCTTATAGTTCGAGTAATTTTTATAGCTGTGATCTCAGGGGCTCAAGTTACCCCCATGGCAGGAGTGTGGGTGCAGGGAGACGCAAGGGAAGGCTTTTGGTTGGGTCAGAAAGCAAGTCCCAGGGCTGAGCGTGGAGTCAGGAACCGCTCTCTTGCTCGTGAGCACACACCTAGTGCTGGACGTTGGCTGATGTTGCCTGAAATCCCCTCCTCGCCGTCGGCATTTGGGTGGCTTGGGGAGAGGCATTTTTTCTGAGGGAAAGGATATTGTTGTACTTTTAATGGTACCTAATTCAAGATCTGGGATTTGGAGAGTACTTACAGCAGAGCGGGATTAGGGAAAAGCGAAACACGATATTATAGAAAAACGCGCAATGGAAACAGTGTATCATGTGGCTTGGGATTTCTCCCATCACATAAGCAACTGTAGGTAAACTTTCGTATGCCCTGCTGTAATTCTGTTTCAGCCTCTGTTCAGGGACACTTAAGTCTCTCGCCAACGTTTACAGATGCCACGTGTGCAGCCGCTTTGCTGTATTTTGGCTTTTCTGTCAGTGTCACCCTCTACCCTGATTTTGGATATATATTTAAAGAAAATCTTAATTGTCACAGTGCGTATCAGGAAGCTTACAATTCGATAATAGCATATCTGTATTTCTGGACGCGTGACAAATCTTTCTTAAAGGCATAAACCATAAATAAAGCACATGAGAGAGAAACTTTTGTGCCTTTCCATGGCACATCAGGGCGTATTTTTAGCATAACTGCTACAGAAGAGGCAGTCGCTCGTACCTTTAGCGGGAGCTATGGGCGGCGTGGTTTGCTGACTAATCTGATAACCGCCCCCGTCCCTCAGATATAGCTGTTGTTCTCTGGCAGAAGCCGGTGGCTCTCGGCGCTGGGACGGCGGGGCGCGGAGCTGGTGCAAAGGGCTGGGGCTGGGACCCCCGCCCGGCCTCAAAGGGGTCTCTGTTCCCGGGCCGGCGGAGTTGGCCCCCGGGGCTGTGGTGGCGGATCCTCCCCCAGTCATGCGCACCCCTCCAAGAAGGGCCCTACTCATCCCCAGCCTCTACCCTTGGCCCTACTGAGAGCAATTCAGGCTACAGCAGACTAAATTGCCTCCTTTATTTCCTTCTGACTTTCATCTCGGACCAAACCCTTCCCCCCTCTCCCTCCCCTTCCTCTTTTCTTTTTTTTTTTTCTGTGCGCCTGAGGCTCACATTAATACAATTTCGGCACCACCCCTGTTTTTCTGTGTGTATGTGGAGAGTTTCAAGGGGGGGTGGGAGGACCTTAGTACAAAAGCCCTGCTCAGCAGCTAGAAAGTTCAAGCTGCTGCTCCTTCTCTAGCTGTGTGATGCTTTTCCTGTTTGCAAGTTTTGGGAAACATTTTTGCTTTGTACTGTAATGGAATTAGAGGACAGATGCTGACTGTAAATGGGACACGCGACTACCAGCCCCTAGCTTAAATATTTAGATGCAATGTTACAATTACTGACTTGATGCACAGGCTTTGAAGTGGTGGCACATGATCTGAAGGGTAGCTCAGGCTAGATGGGCTTGCAGATGTTTTGATTAGGGTTGGTCAGTATCATGCAGCCAGTTATTTTTAGGTTGTTAAACTAATAAAGGCAGTTTATTAAGGGACGGGATTAACATAAGGGCACCAGATATCAGTTTGAGTCATCCCATTCATTTCTGCAGCGTAGCCCGTCGGGTTAGCAGCCGGAGCATGGGATGAGGCAGACGCCGAGCTCGGATTTTGGTTGTGATTTTCTGATGCGTGGCTTGTTGTGATTTTGCTCCCGCGTCCTGTCCCAGGGGCGCAGTGGTAAGAGGACTTACTTGTGGTGTGAAATCCTGTTGTGTCCTATGGCTGAGAAACACAATGTGTTCCCTCGCTCAGTGCTCCTAGTGGTGACTGTGGCTGCAGGCAGTCATCATCCTGAGTCTGGGATTTCATACAGGACGTTACATATTTGCTCACTAGCAGGTCTTAAACATCAGCTCATGTAACTTGAACAGAATTTCATTTCTGAGGCTCTCGGAGCTGACAAGGAAATAGTGCTTAATTAAGAAAAACTCCCTAGTGGCTCCAGGATTTGGCTCAAAGCAGATAGCAGCAATAATATTTTCTGTCTGTTTTTTTCCCTTTCTTTCCTCACATCTCAATAGTGTGAGTCCAGCCCTGGACAGAAAAGCCAGGTGCTGCACAAGTGCAGATGGGAATAGGCGATGAAGCCTCTTTTACCTGGACTCTGGGCTTTGTTTTTTCTGCCTGACCTGTTGTTGCTGTGGGGCTCTGGGCCAGGGTCCCGCTTCCAAATAATTATTCTTGAGCTAGAAATAGTAACAGGTGACCTCAGCGATCAATAACTCGCCAACAAGTGAAAGCGCGATGTCCCAGCATGCTGAGCATTTTCAGAAAGGTGCTAAATGTTTGTGTTTTGAGTGACTTCAGAGTGGAGTTTGCTGCTCCGAAGGTGCCAGGAGCAGCCCGTGCCCTCCTGTCTCGGGGCGAGCTGGGGGACTGCGAGGACAGTGCTAATTGTCGGACTCACTGCGCGCCGATCGCCTTACGTGAGCACTGGTGACACTTCCAGCTGTGGGGAGAAAGGCTGTTAGTCTCGCGGCGGCTCTCTGAAGTAATATATAGATACATCATACTCCTTTCTTCAAATCCTTGTTGCATTAGTGGGTTTGCATGTTTCACCGTCCTAGGAAGACTTTCCTTACCTTAAAAAGAGTCGGCACCTACTCAGGCAGAACCGCCATAGTCATCCTTTGCAGTTCTTCTAGAACGTGCATCTAGAGCAAAGGCAAATGTTGTTTCAGCCAACATCAGGATTGCTTCACACACAGCAGTTGATTTACTTGAATTTGTACCCAAGTTTGCATCTGATTTGGTTACTGTGAAAGTCTTAATCGATTGGACTTACACAGTGTCATTCTGGAAAGGCTGAGGCAAGAAACATGATCAGTCAGCTTCTGTGTGGCTGGGATTTGCTCCGAAAATGTAATTTTTATCTTTGGCTTTCTGGATTCTCCTGCAATTGCAAAATCCTTGACGTCAGTAGGAATTTACCATGGTGGGGATCAGGCTCGTCTTGAAACCAGCTCGGTAATGTGCTGAGCAACTGCAGCTCTGGGGGAAATCCTCAGAAATCCAGGTTTACTGGATCGGGTCTCCGACCTCCAGTTTTGCAAACGCTGTCATACGCGGGCAACGGCGAGGAGTCCCACTCAAAGGGCCTATTCATGTGTGTAAAGTTACTCACGTGGGTTGGGGCAGGCAGCAATGGGGCTCAAATTTGTTCTATTCTGTTAAGAGAAAGTACCCACTAAACAAGAGCGTGACTCTAATCTCGAGTGAAAGTCTCTGGCAGAACTCATCGAGGGCAAGGATCTCTCTATCTGTGTTTACACAAAGGTAGCGATGGTATCAGCAGAGAGAGATTTTAATTAGATAACAAAAAAATAGAAAGCAATGCTGAAAGTAAAAATTGATGCTGATTAAATCCTTAAAACAGATTAGTTTCTATGTCTGATTTCAGATAGTAATTCTCTGTTGCATCAGTCAAAGACCACACTTTTATCTAACAGCTACTCAGGAAAGGTTTAGTCTGGCATTAGGTTTACTTATTGATAAGAGTTGGAACAGGGTTTAGAAGAGGGAAGCCAATAAAGTTGATAGTGATAAATTATCACAAGTCCCTAGGGCTGTGTAATAAAACTGCATTGGGAAATGAAGCAGAACTACAAAGTGCTCTCTGGTTAATTTAAGAAGAAATTGAGTGAAACGCAAAGCAATAAATCAGAGCAAGGCACTCAATGTGAATTTCTCCATGTAAATGTCACTTTAAATCCTATGCAACAAACACATGTGGCTAGAGAAAGAACAAAATATATAAATAAAAATGCAGGATACTTCCAAGTGTTCCCCAAACGCTGAGCTCTCTGGCTAATAAAAATGATGTACAGTAATATAATTCACTGCAAGACCTTGTTTAGGGTAGTGTGAGCACAGCATTTTACTTTACTTGCCCTGGAGTGCTCCTGCCCCATGCTGTTAAACTAATTCAGCTTAAATCACTCTGCCTAGAAAAAAAAAAAAAAGTGAAGTGTAATGAAATTAAAACTCACTGAGGACACATTAGAGTTAAAGTGTGTCACGCACCGAGATTATTTAGTTAGTGGAGTTTGGTGTAATTGTCGACAGGTCATTTATTCATCGTAGTAAATAAAGATTCACGAACTATTAAGAATGTGCATATATAACCAGTAAGACAGTAAAAAGCAATTAAGCAGTCAGTTTAATGTCTTATCTTGCTGGTTGCCCTACAGTTGTTTTACAACTAGGAATTAAAATTTGAAAAGGAAGTTTTCAGTGTCCCTGGCCAAATATTGATTAAGTAGTTGTTTGCTGATGCCATTGTGGCACATAAAAAGGCCAGTAGTTCTGCCCCTTGTTGTTCATCTTCATTGTCGCTGATTCTTAACCTCGGAGATCAAAGGGGGATCATTTCAGTTTATCTGTTTTGGAAAATCCTTCTTTTCTCCTAAACCTGTATGGATTAATGCCCAAATTGTCTTTAATGAGAGGTGAAATTTGAATGGAATCCTTACTTTGCATGGTCTGTTGGATGTATGCACTGTACGCTCTTACAGTTTTGTGGGGGACTTTTGTTTAGCATTATTGGATTTGGTTTTGTTTGAATTATTTTATTTTTAGCGTACAATGCACTGAAATTCTGCTATTACAGCAGGTAAATATGTGGTATTTCACTGAATTTTAATGAAACTGATTTTATTGCGTGTAATCTTTTGAAGACTGTAGTCTAAAGAAAAAGAAAAATTTTTTTTGTACCGAATCACGTAGTAGATAAATGGTCTGGGGCTGTCACTAGAAGAAAGGGAGTTTGAGAAGAAGGCAGCCCGTTCTCCAGATTGGGCTCTCAGTATACAGGGGACACAAACGAGCTTGCAGCATTTCTCTGTGCGTTTTCTTCAGTTTCGATTTTACAGACCTCACTCGTGTCTGCTAGTACGGTTGTGCTGCCCTTCCTCAAAAAAGGGGGAAAGTCGGGTCGGCCAGGCTGTGCTGAAAAGCAAGCAGGAGTCCTTGAGAAGAATCGGTTCCTTGCTGCATTACAGAAAGCTATACTGACTTCAGAGATGGTAAAATGTGTTCCACCTGATCTGCAGCCGGAGACGCTGTGCAATCTGGGCGTGTTATGTTGGCTTGTAATTATGGTACGAAGTTGCATCTGAACTGTGGGGTATGTGAGCATTAGGTGCAGGTCCCGCTGCTTCCACCGGCATCTCTGCACACAGGAATTTAGCTTCACGAACGGTAGTAAGCAGCCTGGTAGAGTCAGACAGCCTTACATTTGATTTTTACGTGCGTGAGCCTCCTCTGCTGTACTGACAAACAGCAGAGTAAAGGGCAAAACCAGAATTTTTTTAATCTGCATTTTCTCATTCTTAAATACACTCTGTTTTCATTTTGTCTGGTTATCTCTGAGTAAAATACCAGCCCGTCCGTGCTTTACAAGTACTTAGCTACTTTAGGAGACGTCTCGCCCCAAAGTAACAGGTAAAATTCTTTGAAAGCATTTTAGGTACATATTTCCTTAAAGTCCATGAACTCAACTTGGTCGTTTCCATGGAGAGCTGTGGTGAGGACAGGGATATACATTCTACCTTTTGATTTTTTTTTTAATGGATATTTGCCTGGATGTAGACTTTCTGCCAAACACAACCAATGTTTATATCATGCACAAGTCCATATAAGGACCTGTCTTAAGGATTTTTGTATTTATAATGTGCCTCATGTTGGATGTCTGATCCAAAAATTACTATGTAGTAATTTCTTTATCAGATATAATGTCACGTAGATCACGGTGGTTTGAATCATATGAGGAATAAACTGTCTGCAGCTGACATTTCTGCAAGCAGACAGCTTATTCAGCCCCTGTCAAATCTTATTCACCTTATTTAAATGAGTAGGACTGTTCATGCCAGTATAATCAGGATCTGTTCCATACACCAGCCCAGCAAAGCAATAACAACTACAGTTCTTCTGTTAAAAATGGAAACGCTGTATAATCCATGTGCCCCCTGCGAGGCAGTAGCACCAACATATGCAGTGTAACCTAACTGGACTTAAAACTGCTTTCCGTCTCCCCATCTTTAACCGGCTCAGGGAAAGGTGGAGATAAATATAGACAGGTTTTATAGAAACCAGGCTAACGGGGTAGCAGGGAATGCTTCCACAGAAAATCCCTCTTTACTGAAGACGGTGTGGCAGGACTTCCTTCTCATTTTGACTTAAGGGCTGGTTGTTTGATCCGCTGTGAATTGCTGAAGAGTTGGAGCATGAACGGGGGCAGCAGTGGCCGAACTGGGACTCTGACACCCACCCAGCCCCTCCAGTCAGACTTGGTTGCAAGAAAAAACCAGCACAGAAGTAGCTGGGAGTCAGGTTTGCCCTGGTTTCATGAACAGCTAAAAAAGTTGCTTTCAGAATGGAGGCATTTTGACAAAAAGAAGGGAAGTGGCAAATGTTTAGCTAAAGAAATGTGAAAATAGAAGGTGAAATACACTCTTTTCCCATTTTCACAATGAAGTCCTCCAAAGTATAGATGGGGGGGGGATCTCAGGAAATTCAGTTACCAAGGTATAAATCAAGAGTAACTCTACTGCAGCTGGTGGACTGACACTGGTGTCTGAGCAAAGGCTGAAATCAGATCATCAGTATTTACACACAATTAGGGATAGTTTCAAATAACTACCATCCTGCAAATCTAACTCACCTACTTCTAACAGTTTCACCAAAGCCAGAGAAGTTTTGTGACTGAGGACTGTTTACACAAGGACTGATGTTTTAAGTGAGTAGTCATCAAACCTTTATGGTAGAGTATTTTGGAGGGAGGTCTACAAGTTTTTCAGTGCACTTTTCTTTAAGTTTTTAGTACATGTGGTGCAGAGAAAGGCATCGTATGCTCTGACCTCTCTTGCTGCCTATGGTAGCTATTACATGTATGGTATCTAGCTTAACTGTGTTCTGTGCTGATGCCTGTGGAACTGGAAAATAGCAGGAGAAAACATTCAGGAATCTGTTTAGGAGTTGTAGAATAGCAGTTGCAGTTAGGAAAAAGCCCTGTGGGTTCATCCCTGGCTTAGCACAGTTGATTGGACCTACTCCCTTTCAAATCAACAGGATCAAGCAAAAATGCTCAAATATTTGGCAGCTGTACAGAAAATCACACAAACGCCTGTTGCTTTAACACCCATAATTTGTTTTCCAGCAAATACAGTGCTAACTTTTGAAAAGCCCTTAAAACTAACTGCTTGCCCGCCTCTTCTGAACAGCAGTGAGACTGGCACGAGCTGCCTGCTGCGTGCGCCGGGGCAGGGGATTGGGGCCAGCCTGCGCCGAGCTGCTGCCCGGCGGGGACTCCAGCAGAGAAGTGCTGCAGGGTCTCGGGATGCTCGCTTCTCCTGGTGAAAACGCAGAGTGGCTGCACACAGCAGGCACTTTATCTTTTTGTTATTTCCTTCTCCTTCTACATTTAAAAAGTTTCTTGAGACCAGATTGTACCGTCATTTACATCTGAACAATCCCCTGCTCTCATCAAGGGCTATGCAGGTTATTTAGGTTGAATTTGGCCCTGATATGAAAGTTTAACTACATTTTATATTTGTGGGAGCTCATTTGCTTTCTCGGACTTAGCAACACTTTATAGCAGTCGACATCTATTTTCATTGATAAGTAAGAGATCTGATGTGGCTAGTAGTTAAAATGTTACAAGCAGAACAAATTAAAAAGAGATCTTTTTAGAGAACTGCCCTTCAGAATTTTGTAACACATGATTTAGCAAAAAGAGGCAAACAAAAACCCCTGGCCCTGTGCTGTGAGAAGCTCTGTAACCCATCTGCTCCATCAGTCCCTCCTGGCAGGGTGGGCAGCAGTTTGACTTCTGGCTCCTCCCTGGCTGAAGGGTGTTAGGAGGGGAGACACTCTCTGTTCTCCCAAACTGCGTTCCTCCCATCAACCTCTGATCTTAATCAACACAGCAAATTTTGGGAAAAAAAATGGGACCTCAAATGGCTCACTTGGCCAAGGAAGAACTTCAGACAGGATTCAAAGCTACTGCACTTCTGCACTGGCAGTCGAAAAGATGGAGTGATGACTGATGGCATAAATGTTTCTCTTAATCTGACATCAGGAACAGACTTTATCAGCCCTAGAAGAGTAAATCAGAAACAATAATCTAGGGTGAGTATTAAAAGAATCCTACGTACATGTAGTAACTGAATCCAGATAATGGTAGTTATAAATAAAAAATAAAACACCCCAGAAAAGTCCTATAAGGGGAAAAAAAAAAGTCCTCCAGGTGATCAAAGAGTGAAGTCTGTTAAAAACATTGGCCATCTGGGACTTACTGTAGTGGCCACTGGCTAGCAGTGGGAGAGCATGCAGAACAACGGGTTTCCCAGAACGGCAAGGGGGGAACTCCTCTGGGTGCGCTTGGTTTTCTTGCTGTGTTGTTTTTCCCCTGTTAGCCTCAGGGCTTTTGAGAAGTGGCGCGCCCTTGGGGGGTCTGGGATTGGTTTTGTGGGGTGGGATCCTTCGGTTATGAGATCCCTCGTGCTTCTCTGGGTGTGAGTTTTTCCCTGTGAGGGGAGACCTGCAGGGATTTGGGGCTGGGGCAGTGCACCAAGTCCCAGCCTGGGCGGGAGCTGGTGCCACCCGCTTTCCAACCCCGGGAGCTCCTTGCTCTGCCTCTGCCCTTCGCTTCTGGGAGACTTGTAAGTGCTTTTCATTTTTTTTTAATGTGAAGTTTAAAGCTTCCACAGGACTGTTGAGTTCTCTAGGTGGAGATGTGGTCGCAGTTGTGCTTTGTAGGTCGTGTTTTGCACTTGGTGATGTTCAGCTCTTGGAGTAGATACCTTAGGTCCCAGGGATTTTGGCTAAATGGCTTCCCCCTGCTTGCACAGCTGGGGCCAGTTTGCTGCTGAAGTTCCCACAGCTGTGGGAAAGGAGCTGCCCAAGGCATCTTTCCACAGGCTTCGACAGTCTTCTGATGGGACTGTGGTGAGTGTGGTTTTGCATCTTTGGGGTGGGACGAAGGAGTTTTTTTAGTATCCTTTTAGAGTAGGAAACAGGGATCTTGGTGACTCATGTGTTTATAAGTAAATGATACCCCTAAATACAAACAAGCAAGAAAAAAATTGGTCATAGCAAAATTAGTGCTAGAAGAGTGGGCTTTGGTTTGGAAGAGAGCTGGTTTGAGTTGCTGTAATGTGCTCGGCGATTCTCCGGGTGACTTTCTGTATTGCCTGTGCCTGGAGCCAGCTGAGAGGGGACTGCTCACTCCCCCTCCCCGGTTACTGGTCTCTGCCCCTGCTTGGTTGGGAATCCCCAGAGCAGGAAGAAGCTGTTGTTTCTTGCTTTCCATGCTCTCCTTAATTTTTATCTTTTTCCTCCTGTTGCTGTGCATCCTGGCAGTGTTTACAGCAGAGAAGGGTCAGGAGCGTAGGAGATGTGACTGTGTCAGCTGCTCCTGTTTGGCTGAATCTTCTCTTTGTAGCTTTGTGGGGAGTTTTTTGTTACAAATGGGACCGATGATATTTTCCTCCCTCGATGGTATTTCCAAATGCCTGGGATCCAGAAATAAAAAGTGCTACATAGGTTCAGCTGCCACAGCTCATCCGTCAAAACTGCAAATCCAGATGAAATGATGTTTTAGAATGAATGCTTTGTGCCTAGAAAGGGTTGTAACCTCTCATCAGAAGAGCAGTTGGGCTTCCAGCCTTTGGGGTTGCAGAGCTGGGGAACACTGGGTTGGCTGTGGAGGGGCCCAGGGCTGCCCTCTGGGCCAGCGGCCCGTGGCGTGGAGCACCTCTTCACTGGGCAGAGCGGTGCCGCAGCCCCCGGCTCAGAATGGCAGGTGAGTGCGTTTTGGTGAAGTAGATCAAGACTCAGCGTTTTTATTTCTATTACTTTTATTACTGTTGTTTACAGCAAAAGCAGATCAATAGCTGGGATTGAGCTCGTGAATTCAGAGGTGTTGCCTCAATTTACACTGGGGCTCTGAGCCACAGTGTGTTTACTGGAGTACAGCAATTAGTGATACATACTTTTTCTGGTTTTGCTGGGTTTCCCATGAATAGCCTGTAATTTTCTCAAATATGTGGTGTGGAAAATCTATTCAATAGTATATGCAAATAATATTTGGTTCTAAGCAAATATTCAGTGCTTGAAATTTATGTGGTTGTGACTGGGCACGCAGGTCTCGGGCTGTTTTCTAGAACTGGGTGTTGCTGGTGCATTCACTAAGAACGGATCACAACTTCTGGATAGCTGCTTAAAATGTTTTATTTATTTTAAAAATTGATTTCTTTTAACTTATGTATTTGTTAAAATAGAAATATGAACTGAGCAGAAAGGAGACAAAAATCATGATTTAAACATTCTTTTGTTGTATATTGCTAGTATTTATAGTTTAAAACTATAGCTTTCAAAATCTTTATGCAACAGAATGAGTTTCTCAGTGGTGGGATTTTGTGTTACACAGACTGATTGGAAATGAATGGTTTTGGTTTGTTTTCAAACTTTCTGAAAAATGAAATCTGTACTTTCTTTTATAAACATTTTTCGTGACAGAAAGAAATAGTCTAGTGACTTGGACATAAAGCTGTGAGCCAAAAAAATGAGGAGCCAGTTCCAGCTGATAGACTGGCTTGAACTTGTCAACAGGTCTTAAAAAAGAAAATAAAATATTTTAGATGTGCAACTGCAGTACAATTTGCAGTAAGGCAAGACTTGATTTCCAGAGTTGCTGATACAAATAGGTTTTACTGATTTCAAGGACTTCAAGGAAAATGGCATTGTTACAGTCAGCTTTTTAAACAGTAAAATTGTGAGTTTTGATTTTTTTTTTGTTTGTTTGTTTTTTTTTAACACCAACTAATTCCTCTGATTAATAGTGTCAAGCATGTGAGATTTCTCATAAACCTCAAAAAAGCCCATTGAGTTTAATGGTAAAACTTGCATTGTCTTGAACAAAATTTGGTCAGACCCTAAACCAAGAGGGTTTTTTTTTTTTCTCTCCCCCCCTTCCTTCGAGGGGGAGAAAGTTATAGGGTTTTTTTTTGAGGAAATGGGAATTCTAGCATTCCTGGGCACGAGAGGAGAATACTGATTAGAATCAGGCAGAGAGCAAGCAGGTGCTGAGCATGTTCATTGCTTAACCCCCTGCCCTGCTCCTGCAGCCCTGCCCTGACCCAGCGCACAGACCCGGCACGTAGCAGCGAGCTGCCAGATGTTGGAGATGTTTTCAGGGACAGCGATTATTCTCCAGGTCTCGTCTCAAACCAGGGAGTTCCTACAGTGTTTATATTTCATGTTTAAAGCTGCTGTGGGTAAGCCACTGGAGACTATGCTGGGGAAAAACACTGCATTTCGGAGGATGAGTGCTCGCTGTTCGGTTGCGAACTGCTGTGCGTCTGTGGTATCCGTTTGCAAACAGCAATACAAAAAACTAACAAGCAGAGTGGATTGCCTGAGGGGGAAAAGCTGTCAATTTTTTTTTTATGAACAAAAAAGATTTTATGGCTTAGAAACAGTACACCCTAAAGAGAGGTGTGTTGAAAAGTTGGACTCGAAAGCTTTTGTCTGGAGAATAATACACTTGGTGTAAAGAGCGGCACAATGGAAGTCTTTTCTTCTAGTTATGTATGGGCGAGCATCAGTCAGCCAAGCAAGAACTTCAAAGGCCAAAGTGAAAACTCGCTAGGCTCTTTCCCTCCTGACAGGTTTCTCTTGAGGTGAGCTGGGGAGAGCTGTTTTCACTGGGAACCGGCACTCTCCTGCAGCAGGGGCGGCAATAGATCATGTGCAAACCGCGGTGCCCAGCCTGACCGATCTCTGTCTCCAGTTGATGTGCCTTTTAGGAAGCTGCTGAAGTATCTCATCTCATGAGTCTTTTATTGCTTGTTCGTGAAGAGGTCTCAGAAATTCCGCTTCTGCCTTGCTGGGAAGGCACCATGCCAGATGGAAGGGGAAGCTGTATTCTGAACGTGTTCCTAGGGAAGCTGATCTGTTTCTCTGCTTCCAGAAAATACTCATTATTTGTACACTGTACATTGCTTTTAAGGTGGGAAAATAGCCCCAACGTGTTTTAACGTAAGAAGTCCAATGATAGAACTGCTGTGCATTAAATCAGGCATTGAACTTCGTGTTTGTCATGTAAATAACATCCAGAGAAAGCTCTTCAATGTGACCTTATATCATCATTTCAAAAAAAATGTACTGCTACTTTAGTGGACTGTACCTGTCACATCAGTCTTTGTTAAAGGCAGAGGCACAACAGAGAAACCAGAGGATGTCTAACAGAGAAAGCAGCTCTTCCCTGTTCCCAAGACCACAAAGCAGTCCGCTCTGTACCACAAGCCTAAAATACAGTTGAACTATGCGGACTGTCCTGCTGGTGCGTGCAAGGCTATTCCTTTCTGGGGAGCAGGGTAGGGAAAGGCAATCACTTTTTGTTACAAAAGAAATATTGCAGCATCTTAGCTCTAGTACTCGAGAAGTGCTTGTACAGGCAATAGAGCAACCTGTCTACCAGCCTCCAGTCCTGGGGCGGTGTGCGAGCATTGGTGAGTGTGGCTTGTTCCACTGTGGAGCCGGTCACCAGGCAAAGTGGTGGGAGGAGAGTGCTGGGTCACCTTTCTCATGAAGGGTGTAGAAATCTATCTGAGCATCAGAGAAGGCTCAGGTAAAGTGTGTTTGGTGCTAGCCTGTATTTGGGCTTCAGTGCTATGAGAGCAGACCGGTGCTGGCCATGGGATGTGCTTGCTCTGTGCTCGCATCCTGAGCATCTAGCTGTGCCAGATGTACAATCCAAGTCCCTTTCCGTGACAGCCCTTACTCAGTTAGCTATGCATTCATTGGGAAGAGGAACCAGTGATTATGTAATTACAAACAAGCTGGCAATAACATGTTTCAGTAACTGTTTCATATTGTGTTTGAGTTGATGGCTTCAAGAATGGAAAACAAGACTTTGGGATGACGTGGAAGATCCCTGTTTGCGTGCTCTGTCTTTCGACTTGAGCCTGTCATACCTGCTCAGGCATCCTTGGCTTCAGCCAGGCTGTTTGAAGGAAACGGCGTTTCTGTGAGGTTTAGGTTGAAAAGAAATCATTTGCCCACAACAGTAGCAGTTGCGGTGATATTTGCTAGGAGTGCATTACGTGATTTATCTAAACAGAGTCTATGGACCGCTCTGAAGCCATCAGCAGTCAGAAGGTGACTGAGAAAAGCCGGCTTAGTGTTGATTGGCTAAAATTTGCTGTACAAGGGTTCACACACCTATTGAAGAAAACTGCATTGGTGATTTCAGGTGAGTTCAGCTTCATTGCTGAGAGACTTTGAGTTAGCAAAGCGAAAGGGGTGTTTGTACTCATCAGGGAGCACAGAACAAAGATACATGCAATTGTGGAGAACAGCCCTCTGAAGAGATGCTAGTTTATAATAAATTTCAAATGTGCAATACCACAACCTATTCAAGTTTTTTCTTTTGGCATAACGCAGTGCCATCTAACTCTCTGAAAATCAAGTCTGTGAACAGTTACAATTAATTTTGTCTTCCATTTTGGGAGGTGAAAGAATAAATAGGAATTGGAGCTAAAATTGGGACAGGAGGCTTGGACTTGGTAGAGAGTTGTCAGTGGGATTTTAGTTTTTCAAAAGCAAAGAGGAGCATTTTGCATTCTGGTTCTGTTGTGGGCTGACAGTCTTAGACCATTAGTGAGAATTGGACAATAGTCCTTGTTTTGCATCAGCTGTACAGAGCTTAAAACCTGTTTGGGAAATGAGAGAATTTGGTTCCCACTTGCATGGCACACTTTTATACTCTTGCAATTTGAGTATAACATTTTTGACCATGATCATGTCTCTGTATTTTCATCTCCAAAATACTTATTTTTGTAAAATAATAAATAAAATGTTCTTTCACTTACGTAGTGGAAAAGTAGTAGATAACTTCAGGGTATTATTTTTACTGTATTCCTTCACCTGATTTAAAACCACTGGCAATTTGCCAGAGATTGAGATAGGGGAAAGCTGAGGACCAGGAGGCATTCTTATTTCGCTGCCACTTTTCATCAGACATTCATCACTCATGGAGTAAGTGCCACGGGCACTTGCAGAATGAGTCTTTGCAGGTATCAGAATAGAATAAAGACCTGAAAATTTGTCTGACAAGTTTCTGTTACAAATACTTGGGATTTATTTGGGCATTTATCTGTCTCTGTCCTTGATTGCATGGGGAAGAGAGCTGTGTAAAGGTCTCAGCATCAGGTTCAGTACACTTGGATTTAATCATCATCTTTTTCCTGTATGTTTCTGTAGTTGCTGTGTATTACTGATTAAAATTTTAGTAAAAGTACAATTTTTAATCTCCTTTTATATGTTTTGATAGATTACGAAGAGGAAACCAGCATAATTTGAGATACTGACTTAATCTAATTACTCTTATGAAACAAGAAATAATGGACTGAGGCAAATTTGTACTTCCATGTAGATGTTCCAGTAAACTGGCAGGAATTAGTGCCACAATACAGAAAATGTTTTAAGATCAGGTTCTGGTGCTGGCATCAAATCAGAGTGGTTCATTTGTCGAAGTCCCTTGGTTTCCAGCAGAGTAAGAGATCTGAATCTGGTTTTGTGGATGATTCTCTACAGGTTGAACAACTGAGGACGTTTTCCTGAGCAAGGGCATGTAGGATGCACTGCCAGGCACAGGAGTATCTGTGCTGTGAGGTTTAGTTAATTTTCTGGTTTTCCTTTGGCGATATTAGTTGATGTTTATAGAGGATCTTTAATTATATAAAACGAGTTATCGAATGAATAATGCCATGTTCTTGGGTAAATCTGAAAGGTTTCTGGTCACTTTTCATACAGCTTCTGTAATGAGGTGGTAAAGAACACTTTAGTCTGCTATCTATGTTTATCTGATAGTAGTCCCCTGAATGTGTTCTTAAGAAATCTTAATGCTCTGTAACTTCTGCTTGTTGGGTGTGTGTCGTATGTGGCATGCACAAGCACACAGATTTACGCAGCAGATGGGTGTAAACTGTGGAGTTGTTGGGGCAGTGTAGGGACAGGGCTGAGTCTGACCAGGCACGTCACTCGTGCAGCCAGAAGAAAACCCTGCGCTCGCTGCAATAGATGCGTTTGTAACTACTTCAGCAAAGCTGTACCTGCTTTTATTAATAAAAGGATGCAAATGGAGGAGTTTAGGTATATTTTATGAAAAGTTTCTTTTGCTCCTTGGAAGCTTGCTGTCACCACCCATTACAGTCTGCAGATTAAAAAAATACCCCGCACCCTCAAAACAAACAAATAAACAACCCACCCCAAACTCCAAGTTTCAAACCAAACCCAATGCTATGAATATGCTCTGTGTGATGGATAATTTCGTAAGCTAGGCTGTATGCTCTAAGACACTTTTCTGGCGCCACTCCATGTGAGCACTGCAAACGTCCTTTGTAATACTTTGTGCTATTGTCTTTCTAAATACTGTTTGGAGATTGTGTCGATGGGGAGATCTTGGGACTGTTTTCTGCTGGGAAAATACAAGTCCATTAAGCATGAAACTCCATCAAACCATGGCAGTTACGGCAACATTTGGTTCTGAAGAAAACAAAAGGAAGGAAGAATTCAAGCTACATAAAATCATTCATTTCAACATTTTACAGAACTAAATCTTTTTATTTGTTAATTTTTAAATCTTGTCTCTAATTTTTAAACGCTCACCCTTAGAAAATGAAGATTAAAGGACTGATAATATTTTTTGTTGTTGTTGCTTTTGAGACAAAGTGAATGTATTAAAAAAGTTTTCCCCTACAGTTTTCTGCTATTGAGGCATATTCAGATTTCTGCTCTTAACCAGAAGGAAAGCAAATGCCGAGATGCCCAACTTCTCTGGGGACCAGAATTTCTCACTCCAAAAAGTGTCTGTTAGAGGATTGACTATGAAGACAATGTCAGAAGCAGTATTTTCACTTTTCTTCGTTTTTTTTTCAGACTCTGCTTTACGCAGACCAGTTAGCCCATGGGATGTGGAGAAGTTGGCAGTCTCTTGTGGGATGAAGCAAAGAAGCCATTTTTGTGGTGGTTGTTTCTTGCGTTGTTTCTGTGCACAGCAGCATACAGCGGTACCAGGCACCAAAGCCGGTACGAAGGAATTGCTGTATTAGCTCTGGCTTCACTGGCTGGGGCAATCCCTAAAAGTAAAAGAAGTTGTTAACAGCAAACAGGGAAAGTACTCCTTCTAACGAGAGCACCATATTTTCCCCACCCGTGAAGTACTAGTAATGACTGAATTTAGTCGGTCACTTGCATGAATCACTTGCCTTTTTAAGCTAATATCTTTAAAGCTTTTTCAGATTGGTTTACAGACTTTCAGTTAATCTAAAATCATAGGAGCTGTTCAGGGAAATGGCAGACAGCATAGCAGCAAAGCAGTTAATTACAGCTGAGCAGTGATTTGAAATAAAGAGATGAATATTAATTCTGTTGGAGCTGCTTGACATATAAGCTGAGTTTGATCAGGGGCTGCTTCCTTCTGTCTCTCCTTTTAGCATTCCTTCATTTTTTCATTCTTTCGACCACTTGACACGCAGGTTCTCTAAGTGGCTTTGCAGAAACTGTTAGCATGGTCCCTGTTACCCAGTCTTTCCACGGAGTAAACTGCTTCCCCAATGTATAGCCTGCCTTTAAATTAAAAGTTTTGTCTAGATTGTTTCAAACAGGTGAAGAAATAGTGGTTGATGTAAATGTATGGGTGGAAAGATGGTCTTTGGTGCTGACAGGGCTGAGCACCGCTGCTGCTGTTGGATGTTGGGGATAAAGAGGTTTGTGGGGAGAAGAGTGATATAGTTTTTGCTTTAGGAAGATTTCTGGGGCTGCCAAAAGTTCTCAGTGAGGGTTATATTCAGTGTCATTCAAACTTTAATACAGGTGGAGAAAACGGTTTTGTTTATTAACTCAAGTTGTGGGTGCTACCAGTCTTCCGCAGGGGAGGGGGAGAAGGAAAGGTGTAACTTTAAGCACACACTGATTTGTTCTTATTACATAACAAAAGTCTATTTCTTTATCATGTTATCATTCAGTTAATAAAAATTAGCTACAATAACAGCATCAACTTAGAAACCCCTCAAAATCCGGGGGATTTTCTTTCACAATGAACATGAATACTGTTCAGAAATACAAACAGTCAAAGGATAACTTTAAGTCTGAAAGAGAAACCTGGCAAGGGTAATTGAATAAGCCTGGATCTCCTGAATATGTCATGGTGAGTGCAGTCAACATGTCATAATTAGGTTTATTGAGGGCCATTCCAACAATCTGCTTCTATTCTTCCTGCCTTATTGTCCACAGCTAGGCAAATAGCCAGGGGACAAAAGGAATCAAGTGCTGACAAAACATGAAAGAGGAAAAAGATTTAGCTGCTTTTATCAAAGAAACTGAGAAGGACTTTGTGTAAATAAAGTAAGTAACTGGCTATCCTGCATTTAGGCAATGCCGTTTTCATTAGAATTAATTCTTGACATATTGGAAGGGTTCCAAGGGAAGGATTTCTACTTCTGACAAGTTTAATTTGTAAATTAAAAACAGTTGGTTAAACATGAGCCGCCATCAACAAAACTTAACTAAAGCCATACATGGTCAAGTCCTAAGCAGGTGAAAAAGAATTACTTTGAAAACAAAGTGTTCCTCAAAATTATGCAAATTCTTATTACTTCATAACCAATGTTTTCTATTGAGACCTTCACCAGGATAGCTGTTTGGAAATTTTCTTTGGATCCTGTTTATTTTCCTCTGTAAATCCTGCTAGCTTGCCCGGCAGTCACGGCTTGTTCCCCACGGTGGATTAGAAGAAGTGGCCTTGGGGTTTTGGGATCTACTGGGGAGCGGGGGGGTGGGGTGGAAGTGGGATTTGTGTAGAATCTCTGTGCTTGGCGGGGCTCTGTGGTAGTAAGTGCAGAACAGTGATTCAGGTGAGTCCCTCCTGCCTCTCCTCTAGCAGTTGAAATGGTGGTAGTGTTTCGTTTGGTCGCAGTGACAAACGAAATACTTTCTGCAATTCAGAATCAGTGGTTTGATCAAGACCAAACCAATGCTGCTGTCCTCGGCTGGGAGCTGCTCGTGGAGAAGGCTGCTTCTATTGAAGTCAAGGCCAGCTTCTCGCTTGCTTACTGGGAGTAGAACTGGGCCCTCTGGGCTGAGCGCGTAGAGTAGATTACATCATAGCATGTGCTTTAGGGTCACAGCCAAAGGTCTTTTAAGATTAAAGAATTAACATATGGTCATGTTTTCATCCTCTCATGTGGCTTCTGATTTTCCTTGAAGATGGTTGTATTGTATGTGTGAAAACTAGAAGCCTCTATTCTGTAACTGTCTGAAGTGTTTGTTTTTTGATAAGTTTGTCACTGAACATTTCCAGACCAAAAATCATCAAACCCTTTTGTTAATCTGGGCTTAAGGTTAAGCAGATGTACCATGAAACTTGTAGAGAAAAAAAGAGGATTTTTTTTTTTTTAAACACACATAAATCCTCTTCTTGACAACTTTAAAATGGCTGGAAATTAAATAGGAAATCTGAACTTTATAAAATGAAAATGTGATACAGAAAACTTTGGAAAGTATGTCTAAAGTCTATTGACATTGCCAGGGACTCTGTTCTGTTAGAGCTAGAGGACTTGGGAGAGCGGCTGTCCTGCTGCAGAGGAGCTTGAATGCTGACGGCACAGCTGGATTTGGGTGCTTTCCTACAGATTTCAGTTTTGGTAGAAATTCAGCCTTGACTTTGAGTTTTTGTGTTTTCTAAGATCTGATTTGCTTTTCAGTTTCGGTGTTCTTTTAAGATATTTAAAAAAGTCAGATGCTGATTTGTCAGTTCAGCTTAACTCCAATTTCACTGCACTTCTGTCCCAGAAACTTCGTGGGCTCTTAAATTAAGACCTAAAGATTTTTATGGAATGTCCCAGCAGCAGGTAGGTGTTGGGTGGGAGATGAATGAGGAAGTTCCCACCTGTATTAAGCTCTGCATAAACCCCATGGACGGTGCTCTCGTGAACATGATGTCCCCAGGAACTTTAAGTTGGCTGAAAACCAATACTGTTTGTGTTGGAAACTCTGCGTTAGGTCGAGTATGGTATGGGGAGTGTGTCGATACAGGTTTAACATCTGGGTTTCAGTTAGTTGCTGAAATGGCCAGGAGATCACCCTCAGCAGCAGAGCAGGTTATAGCAGGTTTGGGAGTCTGTATTTGTGCACGTAGTACCTAGATTGTACGGGAATGCTGTTTCCAAGTTGTAGTTGGGTACTTTCACGCATTTTCATGAATACAGGATTAGTTGGTCATTATTAAGCACTGAAGTATTTTGATTACTTTTCTTCATTACATGCATTTTATTTATCCTTGTTTTATTTAGTAACAATAATAATTACATAAAACCACTGTCAGTCTTGAATTACTTTGTATAGCATTTACTACTGAAGTTGCGGGTAATAGAAAAAGCTGTATAATAAGAGTTGGAAGCCTGACGGTTAAGCTATTTAGATGCAACCAAAACTGAAATAATATTGAAAACATGAAAAAAAGTAGAGAATAGTTGAATCCAGTTATCACAAAGTGGTCTTGTGTTCTTTGTCTCACAACTTCCAGGAAGCCATTGTCCAGGAGCACACGTGCCCCAGGCAGTACTGGCTGGGCAGCTAACTAGTTACAAGGGAGTAGTGACGGTTACGTCTGTGCTCCCGTCAGGTGTGAAGTGGCCCCTATCTACGAACGGCGCTGTTTTGCTTTATATCAGTGAAGAATTTATGCAATACGAAAAAGATGTCAATTTGCTTATGTTCTAAATTTTATGGTGGTTCTTGATAATTCAATAATGATAATCACCATAATAAAGAGTTCCTGTGGTTCACAAACTATAATGATCTAACTGTTTTTATGGTAGTGAACATGTAAGATGGCTTGACTAATCTTTTTCTGGTTTGCCCGTCAATTAGGCTATTCTAGAACAGTTACTACTGTAACACTAAATACATTTTATGTCCTGATAGAAGCTGGAGTGACAGATCAGACAAAATGAGGAGTTAATTTAATAGGGAAATCCATTTTCCCCCTTTTAAATTTTTTTTTTAATGTATAAGTGTAAAGCAATGTAACCTAAATATAGGAGACGGAAAGCATCTAACCTATTTGTTTGATATTATTAGGTTGATTCTTAGCATGTTCCAAATGGAGAGTCTAGCTGTCCTTGTTGGAGACCTGTGCTGTACCTCTGGATCTGGCTTTGCGTATGCAATTTATACAATATAGTTAGGGATTGTAATTGTGACACTGTGCCGTATTTCTAGACTGTGTGCTGATTAATAAGTCATTTATATCACAGAAGAGATAAATAAACTGTGAACACCATTGTACTGCTAGTCAAGAGAGGATAGTCCACATGTTTGGTGATTATTTTAATAGTGTAATAATTGTGGCTTAGTGTGTGTGTAGATCTTTGACTTGCATTGGGTCAAAATGTAGGGTCTCATCTCCTGTAATGATAATATGGTGTCTATCTCATGTCTGCGAAGGGTCGTGCCAGCTTTGGGGCCCTGATGCCTGGCTCTGAGCCTCATCTTTTACTTGTGAAGCTAACAAACCTGGTGTGGCCCGGCTTGACTGGCCTCCTGGTTTTCTGTGAGGTCGTGGCATGGAAGAGGCCACTTTTGTGCGTGGTTTGGTGCTGCGAGCTGGCCAAGTGGCCCGTCCCTCTGCCACGCAGCAAGCGCTTGGGAACGGCTTGGCTGTCCTGAGCGCTGAGCTTGTGCCATGTGTTGATGTGCTGCTTGACTCGCTGTCCCCGCAGCATGGCTCGTATGCATGCTGCTTGTGCACACCTGGAAAACATTCTTTGGAATCTGGAGGTGGCGGGTAGGTAACTATCTCTAAATGGGGTGTGACGCAGTTTCACACTTAATGGTCTGCCAAGGCTGGCGTTGCAGAGAAGCCAGGCACGCTGTGGTTTCTAGAAGAGGAATTCTAGTGGGGCAGTATGTCTGTTGTTACCAGCTAATCGTATACTCTAGCCTAGTGTACAGAACAAATGTGAACATTTGAAGCAGACTGAAATTAATCATCTGAAATATGGAAAACACAGGGAAAGTAAATTAGCTAATATTTTTTGAAAAAAGTGTTAGAAAATGTAATGGTTTTGAAACAGAATAGCATCAGGTGTTAGAAGAATGGTATAGCCTTGGTGGTGTTTGACATTTACTGAAATAAATCTCAGAGTTAATCCAGAGTTTCCAGTGTATTGACTAGTGTTAAAGCAGGACTGCAAATGAGGCTGGCTCAAAAAACCACCAAGTTTAAAGTTTCAGTAGTACCGTTAGCTGAAGGCAGTACAGCTGAGCAGTTTCCTAACAGGCTGCTCGACATACGGCTTTATATTCTGAAAAAGATGCAATTTAGCTATGCTAGTGTTGGCACTGAAACTTCCGAGCCACTTCTGTCCCTCTTCTTCAGCTGACACCTTTCTGCTCTTCTTTGTATGTTTTTCATTACTGTGCTTCCTCCCTCCACTTCACAAATGTGAGATGATTTTCCAGTGTTTGTCAGTACTGAGTTTCCAGCTGGATGTTTAAGGTCAAAGTTCTTCACGTTCCGGTGAGTAATAAAGATTCAGAGCCGGGATCGGGGTGACGAGCACTCTTGCTGAGCAAGGCAGCAGTAGGGTAGCGGCGGAGGGGTGAAAAAAAAATAAATCACAGAAAGCACGGGTAAGGGAAAGTTCTGTGACAGGTTGCACACAAGATTAGGCTTAAGTGTATGCGATATTAATGAGAAATCCTTTTTGAAGAAGGGGGGCTAAAAATGTGGTCTGTGCTTCTCTGGGCTGTTTGTACCCCTACAGCCTTCTTAGTGGTGGGAGATACCAGCACAATTCCTGATGTGAATGCACTTATGAGGCACTTTTACACTGTTAAGAGGAGTATAGCTAATCCTTTTTCATGGGGGGATAACTCTACTGCAATAAAACGACCTTGTATTTGTTAAGTAAGTTATTATTTCTGTGCAAAGAGAAGCCTGAGTCTATAAATAATAAGTCAGAATTTATGAAGAGGACACCTGTGAACCGCTTGTTTCTGTATACTTGCTTTGTGGCTATAATGGCATTACAATATACGTTAAAGCCTGTCATTTTAATTTTATATTCTTGGTATTTTAAAGAGAAAATAGAGGACTCCATAGGTAGGATTAAGAAGTTGAGTAAGTTTTCTTAGTGCAGCTTCATAGGTTTCAAATAAGTAAAACCGTCCAGTCAACCAAACAAAATCCCCAAGTATTGAAATTGCAAACAAAATATCAGAGACCCTTAGGCAATTCAGAAAGCTGAACACTCACACATTTTAAGGTAGTACTGAATGCGTTAGCAAAATGTAAATCAATAAGTAATTTAAGTATAGTTATTCCACAGGCACTAGATGCAAACCACCAAACGTGCCCCGTCTCAGAAAAAGTAGGCAAACTTAACTTGCTGATTCCTTTTCTTTATTCCTTATTGCAAAGTCAGATAGATTTTTTTTTTTTTTCTTGCTATACCTCTGGAAGCAACCGCATTAAACCAATTTTATTTCTTTGGCCCGAGACTGAGGGTGCGAGTTTCACCCCCAAAAATGTTTTTTGTGGAGGGTCGGGGAAAATGGGGGACTGGGGCAGAGGCCGAGGCACAGCTCGGCGAAGCCGAACCGCAGCGCGTTGCGGAGGGCTAGCGGCCGCGAGAACGTGGTGGGACGGTGGTGGCTTTCTGACACGTTGAGCCGCGCGAGCACGTTTGCTGTTGGCGGGATGTTTGTGTTGCTTTTGTCGGTTTCCCCTCGTCTGGCCGCACTGCTGGCCACTGGAGCTGAGCCTCCGCCCCAGCTCTGCGCAGCGTTTAGCCGTGGGGACCAGTCGGGCATAAAAACGTGCTTATCTGCAAATGAATGGCAGCTCTTTGCTTCATTAAAGCCTCTTTCTCTTTTGGCACTCGCATTGTGACCCTTTGATATTAATTCAAAGGGCAATTAAAGAATGCGGGCCATCTTTGAAGTAAAGCATTCAGGGCAAGGAATGGGATGAACCTGGGACTCTGATGGACTGTGCGCATTCAACAGGCCTTTTCAAGGCAGTTTGAAGTGACTCAAAGAAAATGGGCAGGAGAAGGTCAAAGAGAAAAAAGGGGCTAAAGAAACAGTCTGTATTTGTTCGGAGTATTAGCCAAGCAAACTGCAAATAGCAACAAAATGAAACAGTTAATAGAGCAGCCAGACAGAGGCATGTCAATCACTTAACTTGAACAGCATTGGACTAACCAAGGCTTCAGTCCACTGTGTTATCTAATTATCTTGGGAAAGCCAGTAGCTGGAAGTAATAGTATTGTATTTCTTTCTGCTTACTGCTCAGAAAAGGTGATAAATACTCACTGCTTCATAATTATTCAACATATATACATAAAGAGTGGTGGGTTGGTGGATTGTAGGCAAGCTGCTAGTAGAAAACCAACAAAAAACCCTTCGCGATTAACCTGAGGTGCAGAACGTGAGCATTAGCATGTTTAAAAATCGGGGAAGGGTTTGCATATGGAGCAAGCTAAGGCACGCATGGTTTCCTCTGGAACAAACCTTAAAGACAAACACATTTACGGACCTAGGAGAGTCATTTTCGCTCTCTTTCCTCCAAATATAGTTTTAAACCACATATAAAGTTAAGGGTCAGACTTTAAACCACAATAAACAATGAGATTAAGAGCCGAGGCTGCAACTCTCCTTATTTAACATATGCTGCTGTACCTAAGCCTTGTAGCACACATGGTATGAGATTCCTGCCTTGTTTTGCCCTAACAGGGTAAATTAAGGACAAAGTTTCACATTTTCCTCACAATTTTCTTTGTATTGTTGGTTAAATTATCCCCATGGGGTTTAATTTTCCACTGGCCTGAATTTACATATACAAGACAAATACACGATTTTATTTGCACAAATGGATATGCCCATAAACAGGCATGTTTTAAAGTCCTGGCGTAAGAAGATTCCTGAGTTTCTCTTTGTAGTTGCACTAAATTGGTGCAGTTATTGAAGCAAGGAGATCATGAATTTGCAATAGAGAGGTGCTCTAGTCTTGATACAGCCGATGCAGAGAATTGTGTAATAGCACACATGGATAGAAGGGTGTGGCGAGAACCATCTTGAAATACAGGAAGTTTTACAACGTTACTTAACTACTTGTAGATTTTCTCTTTTTTTTTTAATGCATAATGGATTTTGCTTGGAAAGAGTAGCTGTTGCTTTGTATGGGCAAAATCTGTCGAAGGGCTTTATGTTGGTTTGTGCGTGATGCTGCGATCAGCTTTGCGTAAAAGTAACTTCAGTCTCCAGCACAATCCTGTTCCATGGAATCCCACTTGCGTTAATAAGCCTGAGCTGTATCACAAGATTGGGTGGTACTCTTGGATTTATTGGTGTGACATGGTAAAAAATTTGTAGCGAAAAATGCTCTACACAGATGAAATGGACAATATACAATATGACTTAACGCATGTTAAGAAAATACTCCATCAACAGCTGGTAGTGGTTTACTGTGGGGGAGAAGGAAAAAATCATTTTTTGTTGCTGTTGTTGAGAAAACAAAAGCATTGGCACAGTCAAAAATCACTTTTGTTGAGATCTTGCATGCTAAATTTTAACCAGAAGGGACTTTTTTTCCTGGCTACATTGCACCCTCCTTTGAACTTCAGTCTAACAAATAATGTAAAAGAGTATTCAGTGTGGTTGTGCTTGTATGAAGGGTTCTGCCATCATATGAGAAGTACCAACTTTTCTTTTTTAGTGGCCACTATTTTGTTTTTAAAGGAGAAGAAGAGGAATTCCTATGTATGTTAGGCATAGCATAGTTTCAGAGCTACATATTAATAGCAAGAACGGCACTATGTGAACACTTCACTGTCTAAGAATTCCAGCTGGAATAACTGTACAGAACCAATGACCTCTTTCTTTCGTATGGGTGCCTCCTGATGTCCATAGAGTTTTATCTATAGTCCATTGGGGTTAAATCCATAAACTGATTTTGTTTGGTTTTAAAAAGTTCTCCCCTTACAGGAGAACTTTATCAATATTAGAGTCTGAACGTAAGGCTTTATACGGATCCCTCTCAATATATCAAGACTGGTAAAGTATTGTTGCATCAGCTGAAAATAGAGAGAATTTCTAGAAGGAGCACAGAGCCTTCGCTGGTGAAAGCTGCCTTGCCCGTATCTCCAGCTGGGCTTGGACCAGGATGCATGGCAGTGGAAGTCCTGTTTGGTGCAGTTTGTTAGCTGGTCTGGTTTTGTTCTCTCCTTTGGCTTTAAGCTGTTCCCAAATATTATCTAAACTTATCTCTTGTGCTGCAGAAGTGCTCCGTTCTAACTTCCTGGGGGTAGCTGTGTTTGCCTGGAGCAAGGAAGATTAGTGCGTATCCCAGGGGGGTTGTTCACTCTGTTGTTGGGTAGCATACCAGTTTAATAGGCTCTGCTGATTTAAAATTTGGAGCATAGGGCTGAGAAAAGAGGCAATAGTCTTCATGTTGCAGAGTAAAGAAAGGATGCCTGGATGGAGTCAGCTGAGCTGGGAAAAGAAAATGGAAAATATTCAAGTCCCATGGCGTGCATTATCTATTATTTGAACATACAATAAACAACTTGGGGTTTGAATACCCCAAGTCAGGAGAGTCAGGATACCTGCCCCAGTCTCAGGAGCTTCAGGGGAGCTTTGCTTCCTGCTTAGATTTTGATTTCAAACCAAGCGAGCCGCGGCTGCAGAGTGTGTCAGTGGGACAGATGCTGCCTGCCAGGGCCTCGCTTGGAGCAGGTGTTCTTTCTTTGCTGCGGTTGTCTCTACTCATGGTTTAGTCCTCCAGAAATATGTCTGATTGCCTGATCCAGGGGAGCCATCGGGCGCAAAGTCCTGAAGACTCATCCAAAAACCACGTTGTTTGGGGTATGTTCTGTTCTGGAAGTGGGAAAGAGCATTTTGGGTCTTTTCAGACACTCATAAGCATTTAAAAAAAGAAATAACAACCCTTGATTGTTGTTGTTTGCCTGGTAGGGTTTCCTCGGTGCTGTGCACGTGACCGAGTCCCCTATGTCCATGGGGTGAGTGTACCTCAAGGCTGGAGGCTGCCCTGCAGCCACGGGGCCTGAGATGTGGGATGAGCGCTGGGGATGTGCCCCTTGGGGGGCAGCGGGATGCTTGGAAGCACAACATTTCTCATCTGGCTTTTCCACCACCCCAAACTGGAGTCTTGTTCACTCACGGCAACAAGAAAAGGAACGTGAGTGTATCTTCTTCTGAACTGGCTCCTGCCTGTCCTTGTTGGTGCAATTGCCTGGTGTGTCCCTGCCCTTCGATTTCTTCGGTGAGTGTTGGTTGGTGGTATGTGGATTTGGTTTTTTAAATGCAAAACTTAATTTTTAAACTGCATTTTCATGGAGCTTTTGGGAAATATTTTTGCCTAGCAGGAAAACAGAGCAGCTCTAAGAATATAACATCATAATTGCTGAGGCTGTATTGCATTTTATGAACAAAAATAAAGGCCAGTTGCTTTGTTTTGCTAAAACCCCTCATTTGCCATGTCCCAGTGCTCCTTCTTGAGACGGGAGGCTTTTTATTTGATGGTGTTCCTTACCAGACGTTGATTGCTATAATGCTATGTGTGCGACGTACACTTGATACATCATCTAAGCACTGGAAAGCATTCGTTCTCTTTGTGCGATCTCTCCGTCCTGATGTAAAACAGGCAGAAGTGCAGCAATTCCTGCCATAATGTAACATGATTCCAGGAATTAGAAATTTCCATCGTGGAACGTACCAGGAAGCGGCAGCGTGCCTCGGCCGGTGGGGATGGGCTGGCGACGGGCTCCTCGCAGTCTCCTTTAGTGCACAGTGTGTGTCTATGGCTGCTGAAACACAGGGTGCAGTGGAGAAATGGATGTGGATGTAAATATGTGTAAATATAAATGTATCGACTTTTTTGTGTAGACATGGAACTTTGTTCTTTCAGGAAGTAAGTCTAAACATGTCAAGCGTTGGCTAGAAACTGGTACCGAGTGCCTCAGCCGAGGGGCCAGATCCTGCTGATGGGGGAATTGATGGAAGTTTTGCAATCGGCTTTTATGGCTGCGGGATTGCATCTGAAGCATGCTGTAAAGTTAGCTGAAAAAAAGTTGTAAAGCTGCAGAAATATACAGATAAATCTGAAAAGCAGTGCACAAAAGAAGGCTTTTTAGAATCTATTATTGCTCATCAGGCGCTTTTTTTGAAATGTCAAGGCACTAGAGTATTACTGGGAGTTTTACAAAGCTTGAAAACAAAGGATTAAACTCTAAAGGAATATCTTTAGGTTTTTGTTTTTGTAATCTGCAAAACCACTAAATGAAATCTATATATATTATAACCACATTCAAACAAGAACAAGTTAAAAAGAGAGGAGAAATCTCAATAAAACACGACCAAAATTAATTATTACTAGAAAATAAGATTTTTTTTTTTTTTTCCACTTGCAAACAATTGACAGGGTTTAGGAATCAAGTCTGGGGTCAAAGGGTCTTGATGGCCAAGTCAAAGGGCACCCAGAGATGTATATTAATGCATGTCAGCTTCTAGATCCTAGAGTCAGGCAGTAGTTCATAAAAGAAACAAGGCATCTTAAGAAGAAGTGTTATTAGCAAACATCAGGTCAAAGTTTATCTTTGGGTCAGTGTGTACCGGAGGGTCACCCATTCACGCTCCTAACACAGGCGTTATCCTTAAAGCTGCCTTGGTGCAAGGGAAAATAGAAATACGAAGTTTTAACTGGGGAAACTTGATAATTTACTACAACACTTTGCAAGCCCGAGACTTACATTGAGGCATCCTTAATGGAGAAAAGGAAAATGAGGATTGTATTTAAATAATTTTTGCACTATTTGTTGCGTTTTGTTTTTTTCCTTTTTTCTTTTCAAATCAAAAGCTAAGCCATACTTTTGTGTGGACATACAGGATTCTCATCAATGTCTGTGCACTCCTTCCTGAGTCAGGAGAGCTGATGCTATAGGGGACAGACATGGCTTTCTTTTGAAAGGACCAGTATAGCCAACGTCAGACTCTTTGATGTGGAGGTATTGTAAATCTTTCCACGTGATTCTTCCTGGAAGCCATGCATTTCCTAAGAAGCGTGTTGACCAGTTCATCCCATTTACAACGCTACTTCTGCAGCTCTGCTCTCTCGTCTTCCCACCGCCTTGGGTGTGGGAACCCCGGCGCCCAGGGCAGCCGCGGCCGGGGGTGCTCTGCCGCTCAGACCTGGAGGAATGCTCCTGCTGTGCCGGAGCACACAAAGGCTGCCTACTTGCTTTGACAAGCCCATGCTGCAGAAAATCCTTGCAATCTTTTGTGCTTCCTGGTGTTGACTTATTTTAGTTCCACGCTAAGATGCTCCCCATTGAAACAAGCAAAAAAAAAAAAAAAAAAAAAA
>Ga0065711_1005748_pt1 | contig 31597 bp, 21 predicted proteins | sample Hoacrofraction12_FD_59098 | JGI IMG/M metagenome (GOLD analysis project Ga0065711, IMG submission 59098) | Hoatzin crop microbial communities from Cojedes, Venezuela - Epithelial fraction 12 v2 (version 2) | ecosystem: Host-associated > Birds > Digestive system > Esophagus > Crop | place... | reverse complement strand
AACTCACTGCTCTTGTACAAGGACAAGGGAAGTGCCAAGTCGTCCCGATTCACTGCACACCGGCTAACTATTCCTGCTGTGCAAGCGAGATTACAATGGTGGCTGGTTCTGGGATCACCAGGTGTGAGCAGGGGGCTGAACCACCACACCTTGTATACCAGGTCTTTTTTTTCATTTGTAGCATTAAACAATGCTCACCTATGATTAACAAAATACACCACCAAAAGTGGATAGAATTACTTTTAACTATTGGCAAGTATCAAGATGCAAAGGAAAATTCAGGACTCTCTAAAAATATAGGTAGCATTACTCATATTAAAACTCTTCTAAAAATATCACAGAAAAAAATTTAGTGCATCAATAAGAAATGAAGGAAATGTTAAAGGGCATCCTTATTCTGAATCACCAGTGCAGAGAGACTAATCAAATCTTACAATAGCATGGCATTGATAGATATTAAGCACAGGATACTTCATTCCACTGGCACACTGACAAACTACTAATACAAGATCTGAAGTGATAAGGGGATTATCAGCAATGGAGATTGCAATGTAAATAAATGGAATGTCTATTTCTTTGCCTAAGGCTCGAGTTTCTGTTATAAAGATTTCGTTTTATATGTATATGTTTCTATCATCCATGCTTTTCATATTTCTTTAATGGATACCTTAAAATACAGTATTTCAGATATCTTTTACTTAATGTGTAAGTATTTCTTCCTCATTTCTGTAATCTTCCCAGCAGTTTAGCCTTCCTTTTCACTAATGCATGTGAAACGTTAGCAATATTTCTGTGGATCACTTTATGCAAGAACCAAAATAAGTCCTGTTACTCACTGGTAGTTCCTGTGTACAGGAGGTAGAGTTGAATGTCTGCTACGTAATAGCTGTTTTACTATGAATATTATTTCATAAATCTAAGTAAAATTTATACTCATAGGATACAGGTGCATAGATGAAAGCCATCTTATTGGAAATGGTAACATATAGTGGATTTCTTTCCTACATTCTGTATTATGGAAGTTGAAACATGCCCATTTAAAAATAGAGCAACTACTTAAGCAACAAAATGGCAAACTTGATTAATCTCCCTGGCTAGGTGAGATCCACTGCATAATGACATAACAACAAAAGTTTCAATTTGGTACGCCAGACAGATGCGCACAAATGCACTAATCAAATAGGGTAACAAAATTCCAGCAGCTGCAATGAGAGCTAAAAAAATATCAAGTTAATGTCAGATACAGGTCTGTAAGTCTATATATAAAAATGAATTAATGCATAGTAAAAAAGTATACCTCCTCTGTCTTACCTGGCCATTACCTCTGACACTTAATTTCCTACCTTAATTTTGCTCAGTGTTTCAGCATCTGTGTATCTGTGTGGTAGAGTGCCTTTTTTCCTGTCATGGGGTTAGATATTCACATTCTGTTGTGTACTTTGATCTCCAAATTCTGTTTGTTTTACTTTTTTTTGATTTCTGCCTCATTGATAACTGTCTTCATGTCATTGTGTTACCTCACTTCATTGTACTTAATAAACAGTTTTGAACGTGGGTTAAACAATACCTAGATATGAAATCCTACAATCAGTCCATATATAATTCTAGTTACTACTGTTTAACCTCTTTTCCACAGGCATTAAAATTCAAAATACTTGTAAAAAATAAAAAAGTTGGAACAATTGAGGAAAGTATGCTCAGGAGAGAACTTGACAGTCATGGTGAGACAGGCGAAATTTCTGATTGTGAATATTTGTCCGACGAAGATGAGACTGATGACAAAGCCCCCATTTACCCGAAGAGTGGTGCCGTAAAAAGAAAAATCGAATATAAACCTCCAGCCACACCTCGAAAAAAAACAAAGGTAACTTTTGTTCTCAACTGAATTTAGAAAACACACAGATGTATGCCAGGTTTTTTTTTAAAAAGTAGAAATATATTATCTTAAAATAGAGACTAAATTTAAAAGGTAGGCTTTAAAATTACTTAGAGCAATATAATTTGAAATAATATTTTTTTAACTCAAGGTTTCAGAGTGTTCCTGATTCTTACAAGACACTCCAAACAGAGTATATTTTAGCATCCAACTAAAAAGCAACCCTTCCCTGTGCTCCCATCCTAAACTCCACCTGCATTTTTCACTTTCATGTCTTGCGTTTGTCCCAGGTGCTCAATGTCACACTAGACTTAAGATAAAGCTGCCCTCCTGGAGCTATGCATAGAGAACACTCATAGCTGTTCCTGATGATGAAGGACAGAAAGAACTACTTCTTCCTGCAGTCCACCAATTTGTCTTGCAGATTTTTAAGAGTTCCTGTTTCCCTATTTTATTCTGTTCTGGATTTATGCATGAAATCAGGTGTAGAGTTCTGGGTGCACTAAAACATTTTTAAGCACTTCTAATAGAAAAGGCATTTTTACATTTGTCATGTGGAGACGTAACATTAAACTCTTTTACTGAAAAAGAGTGTAAAAATTGGATGTAATCTTCTTTTTGACAGTCAGATTGAACTTACTCATTTTTTTAACCAAGTAGTAATTCTCTACCATTGAAATTTGTTGCTCAATCAGGGTTCAAACTGCCTTGTTCAAGTTTTTTAAGCAGGCAGGCAGCACTCCGTATCCAGTCACTTTTGTGCATCCTGCTCTGATTACCTGAATGCGGGTAGACTGGCAGTGCTCCTCAGGGCTCAGTGGTTTCGTTGAGAGGCAGTGTCTGTTTCTCTGTGCCTCTTTTCTCTAAGTCATTTGAAGGTCAAGATCTTTGTTTGTTTCTCTTTCCATCTGATACAGAGAAACAGTAAGGAAAAATTCTGAGGAAGGATGGAGTCCTTTTTGAACAGGGAAGGCCAAATTTCCAAATACTAGCGTCAGATATATCTGTAACATCATGTTACAGACCAGAACTTATACCACATACAGCTTGATCAACAGCAGCAACAACAGATGTCTGGTCATGTTTCACAGGCAGGAGAGAAATTGGTTTCCGGGGTCACACCCTATTGAAGTGGGAGTATTTAATCTGAGGTCCTACTTTATTGCTCTGTTGGAGTGTGGAACAGCATTTGAATCCACACCCAAGATACCCTAATGATGCTGTTGGCTTTGGCTGGGTCACTGCTTTCCACATCCAGAAAGCTGTATTATTCACGAGCTCTGTGCCAGTAGATTTTTATTGTTCCTCACGGGACATAGCACCAGTTGAACTTTGTGTAGTTTAAGAGCCACGAGCAGGCAATCCCATTATTTTGTTAGATGAGAATTTGCCTTCAAAAGCTCTAATGAAATCTAAATATTATTAGTGCCACCAGCTCTTTACTGGATACTACCACTGATTAGCTCACAAGTTCATGCTAGGTAAAATGAAGAGGTCACATGGTACCAGAGTTTAAGAGATCAGACCCTAGTGAAAGTTCAGTCACTTCAATGTACAGCAGCCTTTGCTATTGCTTGCTTTGGCAATGGTGCAAGACTAAACAAAGACACTGGCCAAAAAACTTTTCATCTTAATTAAGAAGAACAGAATTTTCCTAACTTCAGAGCAATGCTTGGAGGAATATACCTGTAATTGATTTGCTTGGCATCGTAAAATATTCTCCTGTTATTCTCCATTTTGTAATTGAGTTTGTGCTATTGATGTATAGATTCTCCTGCTCTTTTTTTTTTCTCCTCCCAGTACTTCCTCCAGGTACAACTTTTCTAGTACTTTATCTATTTAGGAATACAAAGTTGGACATGTATTTATGAGTAATGAAAATGAGCCATGAAAAATTATGTTAATTTACATACCAGCCTCAGAAGGAGGGAAACGATAAAGCTGTCCAACAGAACACAGTGCCAGGAAGCACTGGAAGCCTCTCCATTCACCTGAAAATTGCCATGATGAACACAGAGACAATATTCTTAATTGTCTCTGACTGGATCAATATGACTATCAAAAGTCATATCTTAACCTCAACTATTCATTAATTATTACACATTTTTCCATGCTTTATGCATCCAAAATGATAGTTTCTTCTGAATTGTTAATAATAATAATAACAAAATATGTGCTATTTTGATTTTTTTATTCTTCCATTATTTTATATTATTATTGTTAGATGAAGAAGATAAAAATTGCCATTCCCTTGTCGGACCTTGTGATTTACACCAAATCTCAGAAGTTTGTGAGCTTTGAGCATTCCCTAATTAATCAGAAGTGCTATGAAAATAATTCAATTGGAGAGACTCGAGCACGAAGATTTGTAAAACATGCAGGTAATTTCTTTTGGTTTAATGAGGTAAAAGTGACAATGTTGCTATGCTTCACTTCTTAGCTACTGGAAGTGTTAAAATTTTATGAAACACATGTTGTCCAATTTTATTTGGTTGTCTTTATAACATTGTTTTAGAAATATCTTGTCATTTGCACTGCATTTTTGTATTTCAGTTGGTTTTGTGAGGAAAACTGAAACAGCTTTGTTTTAATTTAATGTAATTTTATAAGAGCAAATATTAACATAGTGTACAAAATGTATGAATATCTTTGATTCATTGTTTTGTACATCAAATAATTTAGAAATTACAGTCAATACTCGAAAATCTGTGGAACAGATTTCACACCCGCTATGTATGGTCTGTAGTATTCACTGGAGTCAGGCATGCTGAACTCCTGGCTTTGAAGATAGCTGCAGATAAGAGAATACTCATTGACAGAATGAATAAACCCCACAGCAGTCAGTTTGCTCCATTTGACCAGATCTTTCATACCAGCCAAGTTGGATTATTCTAAACTCATTCTGTGTTGGAGCGTCTCCATTTGGTGCAGCCAACACAGTGCAGCCTCTGCTGTTCTAACTCCTGTTGTCTGCCTTAAGGGACTGTAAAGAACAGAGATCACTGACCAGGAGAATGTAGGCTGCCACAGGCCCATTCATTCTGGGCCTTCCTCACTTTTGTGGAGATGATTCAACGACTGGTTAGGTGAATGGTGCTGAATGGCGTCAGAACAAGTAGGCTTTTGCCAGCCATCCATAGTCAGAGTCCTCGCTGGTCCCTCTAGCAATCCAGTGAATGCAGAAGAAGCTCTATTAAAAAAGAAAGGCGGGTGGCGGGAGGATGGAAAGGATCAGACGGATGATCCTGGAAATGTAAAGCTTTCTGTTTAATTACTGAACAGGGATAGTGTAGCTAGAAGTCATTTGAAGTTTTCCACATCTGTGTAGTTTACAGCTTTGTGGGAGGGAACACAGCTAGGAGGAAGAAAATCAACTTACTCGAATAGTTAACACCTTCTGAAGATTACAAAGGAGGCAATTAAGCATCTTTTAGAAATGCGTTGTTCACTGGTTTGAGAATAGTCATTCATTTAATTTAAACATCAAAACAGCAATTAAGCAAAGATCATTTTGGGATGATTGTTTTCCTGTTGAACTATTAAAGAATGAGTGGGCTTTTCGATCTGTTTCCTGGTTTGTGTTTTTTAATTTTCCATGAGAACACAGTGGACTTTAGTGTAAATATCATGTATTTACCTAACAAAGGGGTGAAGAAACAGAGTATTTCCATGAAGGAACGATTCTTGTTTATCAAACCTTTAATAAAAGTGTGTACTATTCACAGAAATACTAGCAGATTTAAACATACACAAAATATTAAGGTTTTAAAATAGAATTTTAGCCATATCTTGGTGGCCCATGTACTAAAATTAACATGCATAAAAATGTCCCAAAGAGAAATACATTGATATGATATACTGATTATGTAAAAACAAAATAATTGCTGGATTATAATATTATATTTTTATTACTTATTCAAATAGAATCTCTTTATTAATAAAGTGTTTCTAACCAAGGTTTTATCATTCTCTTTTTCAGCTAAAGAATTTGTTTCACATACTTCAAGATTCATTACAAGGATCTACCCCAAAGGAACAAGAACAACCTCTTCAAATTATAATCCTCAAGAGTTCTGGAATGTGGGGTGTCAAATGGGTATGTACATTTGCAGAGATTGTTGTATTTCAGGCTTTGCGGAGACTATACATATACAGGAGTTTTCCTTCCTGTAATATGTTTTGTGCTACATAAGTTACGTATTTTCCCTCAGTGGCATCACTTTCATTTTGTGTTATCTAAGCTTCTTCTTCAGTTTACATATCCTAGTATTTTTTCATCCTGGAATACAGGAATTCTGGTATAGAATAATTAATGGGAATATTATTTTCATTAATTACAAATTATTTTCATTAATTACAAATAGGCCCTAATTAATTACAAATAGGCCCTAATTATAAATATCACTTTCTGTTAAATAGCTAGATATTATCCCAAATATACCAATTTTTTATATTTTATAAATTCCTTTAAACTACCTTTTTTCTATTGGATACTAATAAAAACACAAAGAAGAACAATACAACATTTTAAAACTTCAAACCCTATTTTGTATTACTCCTAGCCCTAAGATTAAACAAGGAAGGATTTTCTCTTATAAAACATTGAAGCAAAAGCATATATATAAACAACTTTCAACAGTTAAAAAAATAATTTTCTTCTTTTTCTTCGTATATCATCTCCTTTTCTATTAATAATTCTATGATATTTATCTGTAGGTGTCTGTAAAGAGAGTCTAAATGATAACTTATATTTTACTGCCTGTCTGTTTGGGCTGAAGTTATGGCATTAACTATGTTACCTTAGGTTTTTAGGTACAAGTGAGCATGCTATGCATTAAGCACTGTACTGCAAAAAAAAAAAAAAAGCAATATACTTTTCAAGAAAATGCAAATAGATTGCATTCTTTTCTATGCTGTATTAATCTGTTTCCATAACCTCTGTGCTTATTTGTCAGCTGTGGCAAAGTTATAAATAGAGCACACTCATAAAAGAAAATGGCAATGGTAGCTGCTGCTTCTTTTTTTTTCCCTTTCTTTTTTTCCATTTTTTCTCTTTTTTATTATTTCTCTTTTTAAAAAAAGGTCTTTTTCAGCTGAGGTGTAGCACTCTTTATAGCTACTTGGTATTTAACAAGAGAATAGAAGCAGCTGCCTGTTTAGCTAAAGGTGGTAACTGTTGGAATGCAATTACATTTGCTTTTTCCTAAGGTTGTCCTATAATCTTGAATTAAAAGAGGTGATGAAAAGATATGTATGTGTGATACAGGAATTTTCACATAGGAATGGAAGCCTCATCTGAAGGACCTGTGGATTTTCAATGGTCCTGTGTGACTTGAGTTGCACAGATGCAGGAGATGTGGGCGCAAAAATTAATATGGGTGCCAAGAATTCCCAAATTATAATATGCTGCTGCAAAGAAGCACTCAGATACTCCTGGTCAGCAGAATACCCAGGAAGAGCTGGGAGCTGCTGGGAGTCTCCAGTGACTATACAGATGCAAAGCAAATTTTGCATCTCAGTTTCCAGTACAAAGCATATTAGTGCCCTGAGCAATGAAATAACAATAACTTGCGTTTCACTTCAAGTTAGTATTTAATTTGAAATTGTTAAAAATAAGCATGACTTTTCTACCCAGCAGGCTTTGAAAACTTTTCACCTGTAAGCACATTCCCCTTTTTAATGGCTTTAGAGGCAATCTTGTTTTCAACTTCTTTGTACTTCACTTTCAAAGGTTCTCAGTTACAGGATATTTTTTTACGTCAGTCTGATACACCTTCTTCAGGCTTAGGTAGAGAACAATATTTTTGCATTCATATATATATTCTGTCTTTTATTCTGATTCTATACCAAAGCCACCTGAGGGAGACTGTGGGGTGAGCAGAGCAGTTTGCTGTAGGCTCCCCGTTTTGAGAGATGAAGGCGGTGTCACCTTGCTGTATTACAATACACCCTCATACAGAGAGGGGCACAGATTTCACTTTGCCTGTAGGGCCCTGGAGCTTATGTGCACCCTTGATCCAGGCTTCCTTTTTCCCCTGTTTCATTTCTCTGCTCCCAGAATATCTTTTGTTTCAAGTTACCTTCTCAGAAATGTTTTTAAGAGTGTGCTGTTTCCAACCAATCATGCGCTTGCATACCATTCACTCTTTAACACCCTAATGTATCCCGAGCTACTCTCCTACATTTATAGAACTTGGAAGAAGCATCATGCCTCACTTTCTGCTGAGAGATTGCTGTTCCCATGTCTGTGGCCCTGACCATAACCTGTGGCAGACATCCCTAAGCCTAAATTTCTTAGCATTTGCTGTTCCCATCCCGAGCTATGCCATGCTTTTGGTGCCACACATTGAGGTAATGTGGGAAACAAGGACTAGGGAGATGATTGCATGAATTTGGCCACTCGGTGCTGGCTGTTCCATGAAAGAACTGAAATGAACTCAGACCTCCCCATCATTCTTTCATTGTTACAAATTCTGCTTCTCATCCTCACTGTTGTATTGAGGTATAGTTTTACAACTACAGTAGGAGTAAAGAAATTACTAGTTAGTATAAATTTTGTTTGTGTCTGTGTCATTATGAATGTTTATTTATAGTACAGATTTGGACTTGGGCTAGGCTATTGCTGGAAGTATCTCACCATTACCATACAATTTGAAATTGGTTTGATTATATTCTGTCCTTGTGGTTGATCCTCACTTTTAGCTTAATGTCATGCTATTGCTGGATTATTTTCCTGGGGTGGTGCAGTCTCTGTATGCTATCCACATCGCTATTAAAAACTAGAAAGTTTGTTTTACACTTAGAGGAAGCACTGGCCAGATGTCCTTCATTTAAAATGGAATTAATCTCTCAGACTTCTCATACTGCAGTTTACTAGTTTTCTTACTAGCCTGTAAATCTCCACACTGATCTCTGCAAAGAATATCCATTTGTTAGATCTCAAATAGGACTGAGGTCTTTCAGAATGACTACATTGACTGTTGACTCATAGTATACTTTATGGAAAGTCATTCTAAACATTAGTATACAAAACATATGATTTTTGCTGTGCAGGGAATTTGGGCCCCTTCCTGGAAGAATTAAAAATATGCAGGAAGTGGTTAGATCTGCCCTCTTGGTCACATCACTTGCATGTTCATTTAAAGAAACATTTTTCTCATGGGAATAAGCTAATTATAAGCAATTCTCCATATATATTATTTGCAAGGCATGTCAGATCTATTCTTGATTCCCTAATCTGTTTTAGATAACTCTTTGGCAGAAATATAAATGAGCTTCACAATGCAACTCCCAAAGCTCCACTCAGTGACTCTTCTGCTGATGTCCTTCCCCTGATTTTACATAGATTTTTAAATTTTTATGTCTGTCCAATGTCCATATAACCCATGTACCTTCCCTGTCTCCCTACCATTGCACTCGGCATCCCATGCACAGCAGTAATCTCTCCAGGTCTCTTTTACTGACATCCTGAAACTGTTCACAGGACAGATTCTCAGATTTCTCCAAGGTCACCTATTCCCCTTCCTCAGCTCCTTTAACCCTCCTCACATCTGCTAGCTTACCCTTCTCACTTACATTTAAGTTCCTCTAACAGCCATAACTGTTCTGACTGGGCAAAGAAAATATATATCCCTATGTATAATACTACCTGCCAGGCCTCTGCATCATGTAAATGATGAGAGCTGAGTTATTCCTTCACTTCCCTTAGTGAAAGGCCCAAACCAGTGTGCTCTTCTGTACTTTGCCAACAATTTTCTCTAAATTGGCTGGAACATATTAACTCAGAGCAGCCTGGCACTCAGCTAACGCAGGATGAAGTGGTCCAACAGGCTCACGATTTGTTGGTGCTGAGGATGAGAATTATGTAATTGTGCAAATCTAATTTCCAGAGGAAGGCAAGTTAAAAACCACAGTAAAAAGTACAGAGTTTCCATAAAATGGCTTTTAGATATCACTGTGCATTCAGTCCATTCTCTGAAAACTGAGACTCATAAGAACAGGATAGATTTTGTGAACAAAGAGGTCTTATGGAAAAAAACACCTACAATAACTTTTTTTAGTCTGGGAAAATTAGTATGCCTCCTGCATACAACTGCAGTGTGGCACTGGAAAGAACTGGTTTGGCATACCCATATCTTCTTTTTATTTAGTAAATAAAATGGAATGTAAAGATTTAATCAGGGATAGAAATTCAGGACAGTTATTTAAATAAACAGATATCAGTTCTATTATACTGACTGAAAAATACAGAGCAACAAAAGGAACCCAAAGAAAACCTGAGTGAAAATAAAAATAGAAAGACTTAAACATCCTTTTGAATATGTCCTTTGCATGCAGTAGATAACCTTATCCATGTATCAAAACAATCTACAGGAATGACCAAAACTTGTCCTACATTACATGAGAAAACCATGGTATGGCAGGTATAGAATTCGGTTTTAGAAGAGGCTATATAGAGCATTTGTTTTCTGGAGCATTTATAAAAATGTATATGCTACTGTGCAGGTTCCACTACTTGTATGATGGATTTTTTCTTATTATAGGTTTTGTTTTGGCCTGTGACATCGAAATGCAGCTCGGCAATTTAATCACTTCTGTTTTGTGGCTAAATCTTGTGTGCAATAATATGACAAAAGATAATGCATAAAAAGATGAGTGTTGCAGAAATCTCTAACTAGTTCTTATTTTAACCTCTGAAGCTACCTAGGGAAAAGAAACCCACTTCTTTAGATCCTGGTATGCCTCACCTGTGCAACTTAAAATGACCGTCAAGTCTGACCTTACTTCGGTTCTAAGTGAGTGAACACTTCAAGAAGAGGCAGACTTTGGAAAAACCTCATAAAGAAAAAGAAGGCACAGGATCACTAACTTACTTTCGAATTTTTCATTGTTGCTTGTGTTCTTTGAAACTATTTTCCTTTCTCGATGGACAAATGGCAAAACTGGAGACAACAGGACTGATTTTTTTTTTTATAAATAAAGAGATTATGTTTGATCATGGGAAGTTTAGATATTCTCACAATCTTACTGAACGCTGTACATTTTAGAATATGTGATGGAGTGTCAAATCTAGTAAAGTAATTTATGAAGTAATGAAAATGAATTGATGGAAAAACACAGGCTCTTCTATTGCAAGATGATGTAATATTACTTCTTGTTATAGGTTTAATTAGTTTTTCAGCATGATAGTTTTATACTCTTGTTATTATTTTTACTCAATTTTTTTTATAACACATCAGAAGTCTTACAAAAAATATAAAAGCAAGCATTTTCTATAACATGGCTTTTTTCAACAGCTAATGCAACATCTGAAACAAACTGAGAATATTCATTACATTATAGCTTTGAATTGTTGTTGCTTGAATTTCTTGTGAAATTTGTGAAATGACATGCTTTAATGTTTTCATTTTTATGTCGGGTTAGGTTATTAAAATACCTCAAAGCTCTTTGCAGTATATGTTGTTGCTGTCAGATACTAAGTGCACACTCTTAATCTAGCATTGTGATCCTTAAAACCTTGCAGATGACTAAATATTGCTTATGGTATGGAAAAGAGATATATCACAGCATTTCATCTTTGTTCATTCTGCATCTAAGAGCCTAATAGTTTGTCTCCACCCTTTAAACAGATCTTCAGTTATCTTTCCAAAGTGGGTTCCAGATTTCGTTCCAAACTAAAATACCTCTTTAGCTCAAAGGCAGAGGACAGGTCTGACCTCATGGTGAAAACATACCCAGGCTGTTCTGAACAGCTATCGTCCCAGTCTAGAGCTCATTCTTTGTTGGGGCTTGCTGAGGTCTTATCCTACAACTGACTCATGGAGAATGTGCTATAAGAAAGACAGGAAAGATTTTCTGCTAGCTCCCAAGCCAAGCAATGTCATGGAAGAATGAAATGAGAAGGCATAGAAAAGTATGCCTTGGTTGGCCACTCCCTCTTGTTGGGGTTTAAAGGACAGGACTAGCCATCACAGGTCAGCTGCAGAAAAGATACGGGGCTCAATACCTATATTATTACTGTCTTCCTAATATAGTTTTAACAGTCGAAGTAAAAACTAAATCTTGAATAACTGACATAAATCTTACTAAATAAGATTGAGTGTTGTGGAAAGTTAATACTAAGATGTCAAAGAAAAAAGTGTGTTTTCAACAAAGTCATGTAGTTGGAAAAAAATCCACAGCTGTAATAGCCGTCATGGTTTATGGAACCCTGAAAAAAGGGTTGCTTCACCTCTTTCTGTTTGCTCCCGTAAGTCCTCAACCCAATGGGACAGCTATTAGAATTGCAGACTCCAGGGATATGATTAATGTCATACTTAGAGTATGGACCCATTTTTGGTTACATTGTCCCTTAAACTTCATTGACTAGATGCTCAGTAGCTGTAGTGGGGCAGCTAAAACGTGTGTAGACAGCTACAAGTTAGGTGGTACAATATCACCCGGATATATGAAGCTGCCTAAACACACTCACCTTTCCTTTGGCTGAAAGGTGTTTTGAATAAAGGTTTCTTGTTTCCCTTGCAGGAACGTCTCTAACTGCCAGGTTTATGACAAAGCTCTTGGGCTACTCTGTAGCCTGCTTCTTTTTAGGCAGGGTTTTTTGGTGTGTGTAATAGATACCGAAATTTCACTTAAAAGCAAACACGCACAGAAATTTCATTTTATCATTAATTTTTCCAGCTATCCTCACTACATCTGAAGACAACCTGTACAATGCTAAATAATTTATCTGAAATCTAGTCAATTTTCAAGAAAAACAGAAAAATTGCAGGGTCACAATTGTCTCTCAATTTCTTGCTGACCCAGTTCTAAACCTTATGTTAAAGACCAGTCTAAAGCAGGAAAGGGAAGCTGATAATATACACTGTTCTGCCAAGAAGCACAAGTCAAACAGATTTTAAAAATTATGATTGAAAAGTATCTCTTTCAGGTGTAAAACAAGTGAAATGAAAACCAAAAGATGCTCAGACTCACACTGCAGTGTAACTTTCAGACTGACACATTAATGAAATAGCAAAAATCAATCTAGAGTTTAGACTTGATAGTTGATCAGAAATGCTTTAGGTACTTTCCCCATGAGAACCACACAAGAGACGATCCCTAATTGAAACCAGTTGCAGATACACTCAGACAATGGATGATTTTTAATCACCTGACATTTATTTTGTGGTAGAGGTACTTGTAATTAAGTAGGAAAAATGTCAGCAACTATGAACATTAGAATGGCTGGATTCATAACATTTCTAACGCCAGTCTCTTTAGAGCAACAGTATTGAATTTTCCCAAAGACAACAAGGACAGACTGACTGCACATGCTGAGCATGATGTGTCAGACAGTTACACATGTTTCTTAGTTCTCAGAAAAGTAGTCCCTCTTAGTAAGGCAGAATACCTCATGTTGTAAGTCGTTCATAAATGAAGTTTTTGTAGAATAAGAGCATACATTTTAAAATATGTCAGTGATGGGCAAAGCCAGAAATTACAATTAAGCTTAATAAAATTTGGAGTCTGAATAGCTGAAACCCCATTTTATTCTGTAAGAGGAGGAGAAAATACATACAGTTAGACCAAATTTTTTGATCAGAAAAAGAGATGAAAGACAGTTTGTATGCCAGAATCTATACTAAACAGTTAAGTCTCCTGTGTATTGTAAGGCAACCAGTCACTCTATCCTTTTTTTTTCTGGTAAACATGAAGTCCTTGTTCATAAAGTTTGGGTGGGATCTCACCTATTCACTGGCTTTGCAAGAGGGCTACAGCTGCATAAAAATTTAAAAAAACTCATAAAGACCAAGGCAAAGAAAATGCTGAGAACACTTATAAGACTGGCTTTGGACAGTATGTCCACAAGCCTGAATTAAGAAGCACCCAGAGTGGGGATCAGAGTGACATGTCAAGACAGGACAGGAACAGCAAGTAATGCGCCGGCTCAGAGCAGCCTGAGGAGGCTGGTGTACTTTGGCAGAGAGTCTTAATTATGATGGAAGTCTTTCTAGTTTCTCAGATAGACTGAAGGTGTTTAAAATCCACTGTGTTCCACCATTTTGCCAGGTTACTTGTTCTGACTACTTGGTGATAGAGCACATTATCCTTCTTACATCTGCTGTTAGTGAGAAGGGTTTACAGGGTACTATAGTATGCATTGGATTCTCTTACGCAAATTCCATCAGACTGGTATTAGATTGAATAACATTTTCCATATACTCAAAGGGAAATATTATTTGTACTTGGGGATACTGTGATAGTTAAAGTTTGCACAGGGCTTAGAAATCAGTGTTATATTTATCAATTGGATGATGAAGATATTGTGGTATTTTAGTTTCATAGAATTTGTTTACTGCTGATAAGAGATCCTCCTGCTGTGTATGCTGCTTCTGCTAAATGAATGCTTGCTTCCTGGTATACGTAACAGGCAACAATTTGTCATTGTTGCACTTTATCCTTCCTTCAGATGTCTGAAGTTAGTTTCAACGTAATCTGATGACTGAATATCCTCCCTTTTCATCCACATTTTGGGTCAACTCATACTCAGTTAGCATGCCCTTCATTCAGGCTATGGATGAAATTTTTTAAAAGCCACTTCCATCCCTTTGAGAAAAGTAATGTGTACTACCAGTCACATAAGGACTTCTGAAAATATTTCTGTATATTTGGGCAGAGATGGTTTGGGTGCAGCTGTGACCTGCATGTGAGAAGAAAGGAGAGACAGTCAACACTCAGCTGGGAGTGCTAATGCAGAATGAATGCAGTGTCTTCAAATTCAATCACATAGATCGTCTCATAACCAAAGACAAAATGTGCCAGATCATTAGGATATGGTCCTGTTTTCATAGAATTTCCCAGTCTGTGTGGAATTCAGCGAAAACCTTGATATCCAAGGCACAGAAGATGCGTTGCATCCATTGCAAGCAGCCCATTTTAAGAACATAGACAATTGGAAAGAGCTGAGAGGATGGCAACAAGATTAATCAAAGGGTTGGAAGTGGGATCTGTTATATCTATTAGACTCACATGAGTGAAGTAAATCATGGAGATAGGAACATTGGCACCAGGTGCTTTTTCCATATGATCTTTTTGGAGATTGCATAAAATTCAGTCATTTTGATGTGGATTTTAAATGGCATAAAATGCAATTAAGTAACTCATTTTAAGGAGAATTGGTGACAAATGTGTGGCTATCCATTTTAAAATCTTCCCTTTCAAATGCAGGAAATATATCAAACCTTAGGGTTGTAACAGAGCTAACATAACCAGGAAGCAAACCATAAAAAATAAAAAAATGATGATTTAAAACTCCCAAGAGGAATATTAATTGAGAGGCAGTATCACAGACAAAAGACACACAGTTTTCTTCAGCTGCCTTCAAATCATGGTCTCTTAGAAATCTAAGAACCCTAGTGCTCACTTTGGTTTTCAAAAGCTTTTGCTTTCAGTCTAAAAATCAATTATGTTTTGAATGTTAGTGCTTATGGAAGGTACTGTATTCGAATACTTTGATTGTGATTAGTTCTGCAATTAGTTGTGGGATTGACTTCCGTTAACTGCTGTGATACAGAGGTTTGGGATGAAATATACCCTTTGTATTCCTCTGTGCATCATGGATTGTTTCATTTTTGGAGCTAGGCTATTTCCTAACTTGCATTTGCTATATGAAGTTATTTACATCCAGGGCTAACAGGGACAGACATGGCAGCTTTGGTACTTTGCAAGAAGACTGGCATGGCAAATACTTCTGTTCTGAAGGAGATTTGGCCTCATGGTTTCAGGAAGACTTGGATCTGATTCAGATGCAGAAATCACACTAAGGAATTCCTTTGCTCATGTTGTCCTCCAAGCCCATGTTTTGATCTGCTGTCTTGATTTTGATGCCAATATCAAAAGCCATTTGGTGCTTCACTGAAAGACTGAAGAGAAAGTTTAACTCACGTAGTGCTAAAATTCAGGTGTCTGTACTTCCCCATGAAAACCATACGTTACAATTATGTACTGTTCACATGGTTTCGTAGCAAGCATATTCAGGCTTCTTTCCAAAAGAAACCAGCAGTTTAAAGCCTTCTTCATACGTGCATTAAATTTCTACAGTTTCATAAACAACAGTATAAAGCATATTATTGACAGATTTGTTCCTGAGTTCAGCAAAACTGAAATGAAACTTTGGGTAGAAATTCTGTTTTCCTCGCAGAAAGATATTGCTAAGACCACACTGCTAGACAAAAGAAAACATAAGTTTGATTTATGAACTTGGCCATTTCTCAAGAAGTGTAAGGCTATAATTGCATCTGATTAAAAAGGAAAACTGAGCATCAACAGAACACCATAAAGCATTGTCCTAGGAGGACCTATGAACCTTGCACACATTTGTAGTAGAGATGTGCATCTCAGAGAATAATACAAAATTCCACATTCACTTACCTTAATCAGATTACAACTCGCAATACCCGGAAATCAGCCAGTGAATTAAAACTACTGTTCTCTGTGTTTTTAACTAATTCTAAGGTAAAATCAAATTGAGTAAAAACACAGTGCTGATATTTGAAGATATTAACCCACAACATTACCCTTCACTTGTGTTGCAAAAGCAATTTTCCTAATGTGATAAAATGTGAAGTATTCTTCTCTGCTTGTTTCTGTTGTTAAATCAGATTTTCCTGCTTAGTAGCCTATGAAGCTTGGCAAATTTAGCAACGGTCTCATTATGTGCAATCATGTAATTTATTTCATCATGTGGAAGCCGTTATTTGGAGCTACGACTGTTAGATTTGCCTAATTTCAGTTGCACTTTTTGAACCACACTTTCTGAAATTATGGCCTAGGAATTACCTCTGGACTGAGAGATCTTGGGTTATCTGTAGATCATGCCAGGTTCTAGACTTAACACAGCCTCAGGGTTGAAGCTCTGTAGCATTCATTGCACTGCTTGAATCAATGTTTTAAGATACAACAGGGGTCATACAGCACCACATTTTAGGTCTATTTCTGGATAGTATGTTAAGTCAAAAAAAAAAATTGTGAACCGCTGCCAAAGCTACACCAAGAGAATACTTACCCTCTTTCAAAAAGGCAATGGTGTGCAATGGGCAATATGGACATTCTGAAATTTAGTTTCTGTCATGAAAGGCAAAATAAGCTTAAAGTTCCTTTGCATATTGACACAGAACCTATGCCTGAATCTACATCAGCATTTAGTTTAAAGCAGAAGTGCACATTGTGTTTTGTTGTTGTTGGTTTGGGGTTTTTTGTTTGTTTGGGGTTTTTTTAGGCAAAGTTCTCAATTGTTCCTACTTACTGCATGTTGGTTCATGTTGCAGAGCAATCTTAGCTAGCACAGATGGGATTCATTTCAGATGAAACAGAGGATGCACTCTGGGAGCACTTAATGTATTCCAGCCATTAACCAGCATTGAGGCCATGGGACCAGGGTAGAGCTCTTTTGAAGTAACCCCACCAAAAACATATGTAATGCAAACATTAGGTCCATAGTACCAGCTGCTTCACTCTACAGATCTGTTCCTGTTTGTGCCATTTACTGCATAATTTTTTTAAAAGGTCATCAAAGCAGTTAAGAAACAAATAATTTTTGCAGTGAAACAGATCCAAATTTCTTCTGTTTTCCACGAGAGAAGGACTTCTGAATTCTGCCAGTTGTTTATTCAATACATTTATATTATCTCACAGGAACATGTAATAAGGTCCTCTACCTGAATTATTATGAGAAGTCACTTGTACTGCTTACAGTCTTCATTTTTTTTCTTGCCGAGCCATCAAGTAATGATTTTTTATCATTTTCTATTTAACACATGTCATGTTATCATTTCGCTGATTTGACTTGTGCATTTTCTGTTTTGAATGTGACAGGAAGCTCCAGTGTACTGGAATAGGGGAAAATTTCATTAAACAGGTCTATTTCAATGTTGGCTTTATCTCATGAATTACAATATCCTGTTGATGAAAAGTCTATTATTTTATTCTTGCTGTTGCAGCAAACTAAAATTGTTTTGAGCTGCCAAGGGAAGGAGAATGTCAGGTGTATACTAACAATAAACACCAGTACTGGAGGATTAAACTTGAAGAGAGTTTGCTCACATAAATTTAAGCACACTTTTAAAATTGCTTCTACTTCTATAAACTTCTGTGTATTTGCACTGAATATTCTAACTCTAAAGCTTCTTTATCTGCTGGGTGACATGCTTTTGTGTCAAATTCTGCAGCATAACTAAGGTTACTTATATGGTTTTGCCTTCTGCACCAGAACTCTGTGAGCAGGTTCAGAGTGCAGTGTCTTGCCACTGTAGAGAAACCCGTATATGAATTTAGTCCTTATGGAGAAAAAAGATCTCTCATTTCATATGCTCCAAGGTTTAATTTAGAAAGAAAAAGGAAAACGCACAACACAATGAAGTGTAAAAAAGATCTGTAGGGTGATGCTTAATATGTGGTGCAGTTCTAAATAGTGCACTTCTTCCGTGCATGAATCATTCATTATTGAATACTGCTAAATTTAAGAGAAATAACAGGGTCTTATAAATGAGTTGAAAGATCTACATGTTTAAATCTCTTCTGTTTTTGTTTTTACTGTTATTGTCAAAGCGTTGTTTTATAAAATGGTATCAACTCTAATTCACTAAAATTGATATTGGTTTATTTTTATAGTGGCCTTAAACTTCCAGACACTGGGAGTACAAATGGAACTGCAGAATGGAAAATTCCTAGACAATGGTGGCTGTGGCTATATTCTGAAACCAGAATTCCTGAGAAATCAGAATTCAACTTTTAGCCCATACAATGTGGGAAGATACAGTAAACCAATGTCTCTGTCAATAAAGGTAAGCTTAGTAAATTGTTGGTTTGTTCCATAAAATGTGAAAACAGATGTTACATAGTTTAGACCTATTTGTTATCTATTATTGGTTTCTCATTTTATCCCCATTCCTGGTTGTTGGGAAGTTTAATATTGTTTTTTAATAACATGTTAACACTCTTACATAGTATCTACTGCCGCTTGGATTGTTTCCCACATGTAGTTCGTTTATGTTTGCTAAATACATGTAGATGTTCAGAAGTTATAAGAGTTTGTAAAAATACATGATTTTTCACAGTGTTGTATACAGAAATACAAACATATCTTGCATTGTGTCACAGCTGTAGCTGACAAAGGGACTTGTCAGTTCTGTTTGTGGAGACTGAACTCTGAAAACTCAGAAATAGAATGTGCGCTTTTGGTGTTATCTTAAGTATTAGTAATACTACATGTACTATTATAATGCCAATTGACAAATTGAAATGTTTAAAGATATGATAGGAAGCTTTACACTTCTGTTAAGTTTCATAATCTTCCTATGCATACATAAAAGACTATCATCCTGAAATGATATAAATAGTGTAAAAAGGGGCATAAATCTATGAGCCTTTGAATTATTTCTACTTCCCCCAAATTCAAAGCTGATTTACTTCTTAAAAATATTAGAAACCTATGTCATTTAAAACAAATGGGTTAGAAAAATCCTTCGAGGTCAAGTAGATGCTTTATAATTGTTCACTAGTCAGAAAACTACATTTTCCCAATGAAGAAGTGCTATTTCTGATTACACAGTACACTACTTGCATAAATGCTATTTAATTAGCATAAATTAGTGTATAATTGCTATTTTGTTTCTTTCAGAGAAATAAATAGTGGAGATAAAAATTAGCTAATAACAATTATAAAATACTTACATAATGCATGCACCTAATCAAGAACATTTTAGTGTCCTAACAGTGAGCATAGCAATTATGAATTGACATTACTGGATGATTTCAAGCTCGCATGCATATACATCAGTTACTTTAGCCCTTATTTGTATAAAGCTGGAGTTAATGAGACAAAAGATGATGAAAAATCCCCAATTGTAATGCAGGAGACAGATAAAATCATTGACAATGGGAAGGAGATATCTGAGTTTGGAAGAAGTTGGAAAAGACAGCTTTTAGGCTGACGACATAGGCTGAGATGGCAGGCTGGGTAGCACAGGATACAAAGAAGCAATGGCATCTCACCAGCTGAGCGACCGCAGGGTGCAGAGAGCCCCATTCATAGAGTCAGCAGCAAAAACCAGGGAATAGTGGTTGGAGACAAAAAGAGGCAGAAGCCTCAGTTAAAGGAACCTTTTGAGACCTTGGGTCTCAAAAATCGATTGGATTTATGGATTTGGGTCATAGTGTCCTGAAAAGATTCTGCTCTTTTCGCACCCTATGGGAGACACAGACTGGGTCTAGCTATGGGGTAATAGTGGGAAGCAGGACTTGGCCAACATGGCTGAATTTTCATCATGACATTCAGGGCATGTCAAAGAACCTCCCCTTTTTCGAAGTGGGCAGTCATCAGTGTTTGCATCTTGCGTAGCTGACTAGTGAAGGTAGGAACTATTTTCTAGGAAGAAAGGGGACAGCATCAGGATTTGCTAAGCCACTGCTCTTTAATGTTTCAGGCTAGAACTTTTCTTGGAGCGAGGTATTACAGAAAATACACAAGCAAAAGGGGGATTTGTGGAGTTTGACTTTTCTGGGGAGTTGACAGGGGAGTAAGAGGATGTATCATGGGTTTTGATGCTTAGTCCTGAGATCTGGATCATAAGTGTCATATCTTTCACCTAGGCTTGCAGGCTTGTATATCTTTCTTGATACGTTCCATACCTTGATTTCTAAAAAAGCAGATTGCTGTACAAATGGTTATTCTCTCCTTGGTGTCCTGAAATATAGGTAGAAAGTAGACAAAGTTGTGACTTTCATAAATCCTTTCTTAGGCTGGGTGCCATATTACAGAGCAATCTGAGGCAAAAATTCCAGGTAGCTAACTCAGTTAAGGAGAAAAACATCAGGGATCCTACTAAATGCAGAGTTTTTATGCGTTACTATGAAAGTGCAGGAACACAGGCGAGGCAGTCTGCTACACACCCTGTAACACAACGCTGATGTTACTCCAGGTCTCAGCACTGGTCCGCTAGACACAGCTTTAATGGGGATTCATGAGCTTGATCTCAGAAAATGCACAAATCGTGAGACTGACTCTGCCAGCATTATTATCTTGCATGGTAACCAAATATAATTTTTATGGCCAGTTATTGAATAAAAACTTAAATCTGAATATTATTATTTAAAGCATGATATCAGATTTTTTTTTTTATGATGAGAGCAGTCAAACACTGGCACAGATTGCCCAGAGAGGTGGTAGATGCCCCCTCCCTGGAAACATTCAAAATCAGGTTGGTTGGGGCTCCGAGCAACCTGATCCAGTCGAAGATGTCCCTGATCATTGCGGGGAAGGGGGTGGGAGGGTGGCGGGGTGGTGGATGGACTAGATGGCCTTTAACGGTCCCTTCCAACCTAAACTATTCTATGAAATTAGCCAAGAATTAAATTAAATTGGAAGCACCATATTCTTAGTTTCATTGTGTTTCATATGTACTTTTATAAGAGTTTATGGCTGGTATATCCTTCTTGTAGTTATTTCTCATGGAACAGTTTTTGCTACTTATGGCTACTGTATGGCTACTATGTGTAAAGTTTGTTCTTACAGTTATTTCAATACATTACAACTTTGATTTTCCAGCTCATCAGTGGTCACCAGTTACCACCCAGTAACCTGTCGAAGACTAACAAAGCTGACCCGTTAGTGCAGATAGAAATTTACGGTGTGCCAGAAGATCAAGCGAAAAAAAAATCTAGTGTTGTGAAAAGCAATGGTGAGCATCAGTCTTATTCTCCTGCCAGTAATATAAGGAATTCACATTTTTTCATCCCAAGAAGCTGTTCTGTACTTACAGAGACTGCAGTTATTTCTCTCTAGACTAGGATCTTCTGGCACAAAATCTGTAGCAGAAGTTCGTGCTACGTGCCATTTTTGTAGACTAGTAGGTGAACGAAGCACAAACTCTCCTAGTTAGTAGCACTCACCTGAGGGAGGATGGAACGCATTGCCTTTACTCACTGTCGCGGGCTCACCCTGGATGGCAGCTCAGCCCCACACAGCCGCTTGCTCGCTCACTCCCCGCAGGATGGAGCAGAGAGTCAGAAGGGCAAAAGCGAGAAAACTCTTGTGTCAAGATAAAGGCTGTTTAATTATTAAATTAATTATTAAAAGCTGTGCACATACGCAGAGCAAAACGAAGAATTCCTTCACCACTTCCCGTTGGCAGGTGGGTGTTCAGCCATTTCCAGGACAGCAGGGCTCCACCACACGTAACGCTTACTTGGGACGGACACTGTCACTCTGAACATCTTCCCTTCATCCTTCTTTCCCCCAGCTTTTTTCTGCTGTGCATGATGTTCTATGGCTTGGGGTACCCCCTGGGTCAGTTGGGGCCAGCTGTGCCAGCTGTGGCTTCTCTGACTTCTTGTGCCCCCCCAGCCTGCTCGCAGGGGTGGGGGAGGCGGGGCCTGCAGCATGGGAGAGAGAAGTCCTTCACGCTGTGCAAGCACTGCTCAGCAATAGCTAAAACATTGGTGCGTTACCGACACTGTTTTGGTCACAAATCCAAACCAGAGCACCATATGGGTTGATATGAAGAAAATTAACCATACTCCAGCCAAAACAATACACTAATTGGTAAATTTAAAGACACTTCTCTGAAGAAATTTCTGTCACATCATCACTTAGCTCATATGAAGCTTCTAGAAGGACTAGTCCCTTAATCACTTGACAGGTGAAGTGTGTGTACTCTTCGAGCAATCCCTTACCTTTATGCTGTAGATTTTCTTGATGCCTCAGGCTAAAAGTTCCCTGTGATCTCCCTCCTGTGCCTCTGTTTTCTATTTTTCCTATTTGTAGATAGCTGATGTTTTAAATCTGCCCCCAAATTTCTTTTCGCTCTGTATGAATATTGCTCAAGACAAAGCACCTCCTCTCCTGTTCCACATCCTCTTTTTGTATTTTCAGTCTAGCGATCGCTTTACCACCTTAATTTATTTAGCTCCCAGCTTCATTTCCAACACTGCAAAAGGAGAAAATTTGGCAAAACCATGAAGCCGCTATGGCTTTGAGCAGAGGTTCTTAATTTGGCTATTGCTGTCCCATTTAAGAGACAACACCAACTTTCTTAGGCTTTCGATTTACTTTAATATGTAGCCAAAACATGACAAATCCTTAGAAGGGGCTGGCCTGCATACTGTAGGCAAGTCCTGAGCTCTCTGTTTGCTTCCCTCTGACAGTTTTAACTCCATAACCTAAACAAAAGATGTCACCTATATACCACTGCAATCACTGGGAGTCTCATCATATATTTCAATGGGCGCAGAAATCGAGGGAAAAAGAACGAAGCTTTACCAGTTCAGACCAGTGATAGTGGATACAATAATTCAGATGTTAAGCAGAATAAATGAAATGGTATTCTGATACTGTGTGTTTTCTCTTTTCATTAGCTCTGAGCCCTAGATGGGACGAAACTTTCTCTTTTGCTATACAAGTTCCAGAACTGGCATTGATACGCTTCTGCGTGCAGGATGAGATATCGCTGGTTGCAAATGAATTCCTTGGTCAATATACTTTACCACTGCTGAGCCTGAATAAAGGTAATATTTTTATGTAAGCCACCTATAACAGCTAAAAAAAAATCTATAACATTCCAGGCTTTTATCATTACTGTAGTATTGATAGAGTACAGCGTTATATTTATTTCCTAAAGGACAATTGTATAACCATAGGTAAACATTTCACTCTGTTTTTTTTAAGTCATTGTAGTCTCTGAATGCAAATTCACGGTGTAGAAATAAAAAGAATATTAATGACAGTAAATTATTCCTACTGCAGTATTCCATTCTAGACAGCAAGTGCTCAGGCAATATTTTAACTCCTTAGGACACAGGAAGAGCCATTAGGCAGAACTCCTGTAATGGCAACAGTTTTGTGTACATTCTACTTGGGTAGGCTCAAAACCAGATACAAGCCAGACTAAAACAAACCAAAAAAAAAGCCCAAACCCTCAGGTAACCTGTCTGCCACTTCAGAGAAGAGGATGAAGAACATAAATTAAGCAAAATATTTACAGTATTTTTCTTGGTAGTGTTTCTTTTCTTGTACCAGTACAGCTTCTGGAATCTTGTGTGACTAATAGGCTGCACATAAAGAGCAAACACAGAAGTCAGTAGGCCAAGGAGAAAAGCTTACATAAAATGGCTGTTTACTATATCAAATTTCCAAAGCTATATTTCTGACAAAACAAACAACCGACTTCTATTAGTGAATGAAGATGTGAAGGCAAAACGTTGGAGCTGGCAATGGGCACTGTGCCTTTTTTGTTAAGCTTAACAGGATTCTTAATGGCTTTTTCTTTCCAGGTTCTGAAGTCATAAAGCTGTTTGTGAGTCTTAGTTGAGGTTGAGGAGTTACACAAGAACAAAGACTTTACTTTTAAAGCACATTTGCTTTTCTTCAACATAAATTTTTTACACTGATCACCTTTTACTTTCCTTTTATTTATACATTTCAGGATAGCAAAAAAAAGAATAGCCTGCAAGCTCATGATGTCTGAGACAAATTTAAATAGTAGACACAACAGCTTATATGTCCTTACAAAACCATCAATCTGGGCTTTTGGTTTTTTTTGTATAATTTTTCAGTGTGTCTCTAATATACCAGTATGATTAATTTTGGTCACAAATGAGGGATTCATATTTTGGAAAAGTACGAATATGCAGATTCCACAGGAAAGATTTTGAGTGGAGTAATTAAAAATGCTAGGAAATGAGTGTAGGTACAAAAACTATAAACAGTGTCAAACAAATTACCCCAACCCCCACTTAACACAACATAAAAAAAAAAAAAGTAAGATCCCATCAAGATCCCCAGAGGCACAAATAAAATGCTTCTAAGAGATGAACTGACAGAGAATTTCAAAATTTATTTCAATGCTTAACATTGAGACCTCTGAATTCCAGGTCTTTAAGTACCTAAACTCCCTAAATAGTGAAAGGGGAAAATAATGCATCTTACAGAGTCACAACAGCCTAGATTTCTTTGGAAAGAATTGCCTAAACCATGCTGAAGAGTGAGTTAAGATTTAAACCATTACTCTTCATAGCTCCATTTGCTATAATCAGCACTACAGGACTGTCCTTCCTTCCCTAGGATTCACATCCCGTAGGTGTCCCCTGAGGGCAAGTTGCTTCCAAAAGCTGAGCAGTGCTTACATCTTTTTTTTCTTTGACAGGCAGCGGGACAAAGTTGTCCCATTGCCACCCTCCCCTGCATTTTCGCTCAGAAGGATGCAATTGTGGATCATCACTGCCTGCCTCTCCCCAGCAGCAGCCTCCCAACTCGGCTGTAGGTTCCACTGGGGAAGAATGCTTGCTGCTCACCTGTACCAGTGTTTGACTTTTCATGCAATGATTAAGTAGGTAACACTCAGAGGGGCTGAAGACGAGAATAATTCTCTAGCTGGGCCGTTATAAAGGCAAGGAGAGGGCTGGGTTACAATCCCTGTACCAGTAAGTCTGCCATGTAGAATACTAATACGGGATAGCAATTCAATTATTACTGCTATTATCACTATATCAATTAATAGTTAATTGTTTCATACAAATTGGAAAAATTTCAATAAAAAAATTTTTTTCCTCTTTCAGGACATTTTGTAGAATAGTCTATAGGTAGGGGCTAGAAGACAGTCTTTAGAAATGAGTCCTAGTCCTTGAAGTGTATCTTTGGACAGGACATCAACCAGGTCTTCCACATAGTGTGTGCGTGCTCTGAAAGTTGATCTCAAACGCGTATTGCCGGGACACAGCTTTAGTGTCTGCTGCCCAGCAGCTGGAGCTTAGATGCCAGGTGAAATTTCATGCAGTATAAAACAATCAAAAAAATCCAAACCCAGATAAATGAGGGTCCCAAAGACTACACACACATCCAGACACACCTAAAAAAGGATTTTGAAAACTGCAGTTCTGAACATAGATGCTGATGCATAACAGACACTTACTTAAATAACCGCAGTTATATATACATAGTTATATATACATAGTTATATATATATACATAGATCAAACAGAACATGTTTTTTAATCAAAAGTGTCATTGTTTATTATTATGAAATAATGGGCATTTACAGCCAGATACAGCAATACAGGTTTGGGGTTTTGGAAAGGGGATTGTTTTGTTTTCCAGGCACGCAGGTTAATTAAGTTTGAGGTTGAGAACTATAGCTTCTCCAAGTGCTTCAACAACCAGATGAACGTGTACTTTCTGTGGCATGCCTTATCTCTGATACTGAGAATCACTCATACGTAAAAGGAGCACCTTAACAGACTTCAGATGTCATGGTAGAAGATCTTACACTACACTTTTGTTCCTGCCTCAGCTGGACAGTGCTTTACTGCTGCAACACCACTTTTCTCTGAGGCACTCTCACTGTTGATTCATGAGTGATTTAATTTGCTATCAGAACAACGCGTGCAGCACATAACATCTTTGGATGTTAAAATGTATGCTTTCCCCATGTTGAAATATTACTGGGCTACAAGTCTTCAGTTTGAAAAAACACCACATCCAGAAAGACACTGAAGTTGTTCACTCTGTGTCCAAAAATGCCAGAATTGAAATACTATATATGTAGAGGAGAAAAACAGCAGACATGGGATTTGGGTTCTGCATCATTTCAGCTTATTTTAAAGAGTTATTTAAAGAATCATAAATTATGCCTTATTTGCATACTAGATTGTAAAAACGCTCCATCATAATCTTTGTGTTTGTGGTGACTATACGAATAAAGTGTCATTATCTTTACAGGTTACCATAATGTTCCCCTGTTGTCCGAAGATGGCAGCAGTCTCAAACCTGCATCACTGTTTGTTCATGTCTGGTACTATTAATGATGCCCTGCAGTAGCAGCTGTGGACGATCATACCCTGCTCAATAAAGAAACATCACTAGACTTGCAACAACCCAGGGGTCTGATTCCCAGTGGCATGTTCTCAATGATTTTATGAAGCTAATGGGACTTCTTGTGTGAGTAAATGGTATCCTGAATAAGTAATGGCTACTAACATTGGTCCTACCATTATTTAGAACTAATTCACAAAGACTGATCTTTTTTGGACATTTTAAAAATTCAGTTGATAATTTCCTTTACAGCTAATTTCAAACTTATGATTAATTACTGAGAATAATAGTCTAATATTTATGATCTAAGACTGCAAAATTATAAGCATGTTACATTGACATTTGTATTAAACAAAATTTTCTACTGTTGTATCTTTCCATGGGAACAGGAAAAATTGCACATACAATGTACCCTTTAAATTTATAATAACAGCAGCTTCCAATTGGACTATACCTCTTCCATGTCCACCGTAATTTTGTTACCTGGAAAAACAGTTTTGAGAAAAACCCCAGCTCTAAAAATGATGCAAACTCAGATGCTAATATCGGTACCTTTTCTTAGCTTAGTCTTGAATCTCCTGCTGCTAAAGAAAGACAAATAATTCACAGATTATTCACAAAGGGCTATGTTCCTCATAGCAACAGGGAGCTCAGGATACATCTCACTGTGAACTCTGGAAATAGGAAGCACGGTGCTTTGAGGTGGAGCAGAAGAATTTTAGAAAAGGCAAGGGTCGGTTGTGTGGTTTAAGATCCCTGAGGACAACTTCTTGCCTGACGTAACTATCAGTGTAGATCTTGCCCATAAGACAGAATTTGCAGATATTCCTTACAAAACTGAAGTATTGTTGAGTTTCCACAGGTCAGTATCTACCCAGTTAATCGCAGATTTGTTACTCAAGCATGGCGCTTTTTTTAAAAAAGAGGATGTTATATTGATAAGTTTCTTTATTTAATACCAAACAGTATTGCTTATGTTTGCAGACAGTTCTGGTAATATTATATTTTAATGCTCTTTGTTTTTAAATGCCATTTTAAGCTATTTGATTTGATGTTGCTCTAAGATGGAAAATCAGGGCATGCAGTAAACAATGATTAGAAAATGTCACAGGAAATAACGCTATTAGAAAATTGCATTATAGATATAATAAGGAAACCAAGACAGTAGACTAAGAAGAATCTAAAATCAATACTGAACTGTAAGGTCAGGGGATTTGATAACATTGTAAGCTGGCCACAATGTGTTTTCTGTGCTTGAGTGACAAGCCACTTGATTCTTTACCCAGAAGAGCCTATAATCTAAAACGTTAGACTTACCGGTCTTTGTAGTGATCATATCTGCATGCGAGCCAATATCCCTTTCACATGGTAAATATTTTATAGCTTTTTCCAGCTCTGAAGAATACTAATAATATTAATAATCAAGCAGAGTTCCCTGCACTCCCCTTACTAAGGAGGAGTTTAATTTCCCCAGGCAATCTGGTGTATCTGTTCTCAGACAAAAACTGACCAAGTGACACAGTCAGTTGGTTTGATGCTGAGAAATACTCCAGCTTATTTACTTTCCTAGTCCCACTTCAGGAGCTTTATACAACATTACCTTCTGAAGACTGATTTGTGATATCCCTGTGTTAACCACTTTTCCACCTGGTAGGACAATTGTCAGACCCACTCAGTGTACGGTAACTTAAAATTTTACGGCAGGTTAGATCACAAACCAACATGTCTCCTGTGCCTTAAAAACGTGCCTGTGGTGCTGGAAAGGTATATATACACGGTCAGCTATATGTGTGTAAGAGGCTGGCAATAATGGACAGTTCATTATGCCTGCTCACATGCTCAATGTTTAAAGCTGTGCTTAAGTGCTTCCTCAATTTAGGTAAAAACGCTTTGAAGAACAGAGCCCATAATTAACCTCAGTGAACTCAAAGGAACCACTCACATTCATTGTTTAAAATGTATATATACATTTTATAGCCCTGAGGTCAACGCACGTAGTGACTCGATTCCCTTCTGCAGCGTAAGAACGCAATGCAGTAAGACTGGTGAACAAAGATACCTTACAGCATGGTCTTCAATAAATACCAGACTGAAAGCTCACATTCACTATTTTTTATTTATTCGTGAGCATTAGTTTCTCCCTCCTCCTTTCTTCTCACTAATGTCCAGTTATATCTGCTTCTTGGATGCCAGAATAAAAGAAACAGTGACATATTGTATCGACAAATGAATATACTGGATTGAATGTTACAGTATATCAAAAGTTAAAAGCACACCAACACATACAGCACAAAATGTGCAAAGTGCAAAGCTGTTAAGTTCTTTTCTTTTTGAAAAAATGTATTGATTGTATAAGATTTAACATGAAATTTGCTAGACTTCTGAAATGTATTGGCACTCGGGGACCCATCCCATGGTTCTCTGGTGATACCATCATATGCACTGGGGTCACAGCAGATGCTGATAAATTACACCGTTATCAGCATTGTTTCAACACAGTCAGTGGAAATAATGGCCAAAGAATTAGGCCCCACACTTTGCTGTGTACAGAATTGAGTATTTTTACAGTGCTGTTTAACACGAACAAAACAAAAATCTTTACTGCTGTCATAAGAATCTGTGGCATGCTGCTACAAGTTCTTAGCATGGGATTTCTTAAGTTCACACCGACAGAAATCTATTGCAGGAAGATGGTAGCAATTTTAAGACAACAGCCTTCCGATTACAAATGTTAAGGTATGTGGTCAGCAGACGACTGCATATTCTCAAGGGCAACTGAGACAAAATGTACTGTGGGAAATGGGATAAAGAAACATTAGTGGAGAAATAATTGCATTATCTCAGACAACATTTAAATTACACTGTTTCCCAGTGGATACCACTTTTCTTCATTTAGCTGGACACTGCTCAGTTGAATGTTAACAGCTCCCACAAATGCTCCTTTGCTTTTCACAACAAGTTTCAGTATCCGGCCTTTGAGCTCTGTGACTTTGTCATACACAACCTGAAATAATATAGAATGAAACAGAAAAAAACCACATGAATCTGTGAATCTATCTGACAGGCAAAACTTACTTCAATACAGCATTCAGGATGATGATTACAAATTTGTAATCATTGCTTTAAACAGCCCTTCAAAATTAAAAACTAGTAGCCACGAGCCAAATTCACCTAACTTAGTGAGTTTACTTCAGAAATATACTTGACCTTATGCATTTTATACTAAAGAGATTCTGCCAGTCTAGGCTTGTGAAATCTGATTACGAAGCATTTGTAAATATATTTGAAACCTGTGTTGTGCAATGCCTGAGAAAAAAATAGGTATACATAATTTTCCCTGTGAAAACTGAAACTCTGACGTAAGCAGGGTTTTGAACTCAAATGTGAAGAAATATCAGATCTTCCACCAAGTTTACCAGGGAATGATAATATGGTTGATTTTCTGGAGCAGAGATTCAGATGGAGGGTACTCATCATGGACAGTGGCATGAAAACATAAGATAGATAAATCTGTAAAAGTGTAGATTATTATAATTTTAAAATATCTTTCCATAGCAGACGCTTTGATAAATGGTATTGCTTTTCTGCAAAAATCAGAAAAATACAGGAAAACAGATTTGATGTTTCAAAAAAAAAGATCAAGCCAAAGCAAACCCAGATTTTCTTCTAATCAAGACTTCCATAAAATTTCAGAATTGTTCTAAATCCAACAAACCCACATCAGAAAAGAGATAATTTTCCTTTGAAAATTGTCTGTATACATTTTACTATTTCAATACAAATAACTTTATGCATGAGTCTGGATGCTAACTGCATCCAAATGTGTCCATTATAAAAATGCTTGCATTTTTCTAGTGGAATCATCAAATATTAAACATGAGAGAAAGCTCAGCCCACTCAGTAGAAGCTGTAGATGTGGAACATCTCTGAGGTTGGACCCAAGTTAGCGGGCTGAATTTACTACATTTGGATGTGTCTGTTACTGGAGAAGTGCTCTTAAAACCTCTCAAATTGAATGAGACACCTTGCTTAACATCTTTTTAGAGAACTACTAAGGCCTATAGTTTTTTAAATATCCTTGAAATTACCTTAACACTCTGAGAATGCACTGAGGTTAATTATGAAATCTTCATGCTGTATTTTCTGGATTTTAAAAAAACCAATCTGGAGTGACAGGCTAACAAGAATGAGCTGCATTCAGAACAGATTCCTGTGTTTCAGTCTCTACATTAATCAAAAACTGCTGCGTGAACTGCCTGTGGGTTGATGAAATGTGAAGGAATGCTCTCAGCTAGTTTCAGGCCTGAAAGGTGAGCTTTGTTAAGAGAAGTACATTTAGCCTACACATTTGTATGGCTGGAAATGTTTTTGCTATTTTAGTTGCAATGGAAAATGCTTTAAATTTTAATCTCTCTGTGCAGTTTAAAAAGAAAACACAGTGACACACTGTTACTTCAGGAGAACAGGAAAGTGAAACTGCCTAAAAGGTGTTTGCCATGCTGCCCGCTCGGATCGACTGTGCCACCTGCACGCAGTCGGTACCTGCGGCTCTGCTGGGGAAAAGAAATGTCAGACCGAGCCCCCTCTAGCTTGGAGCTCTGTGCGCTGGACTGCTAAGTCATAGAATCATAGAATGGTTTGGGTTGGAAGGGACCTTAAAGATCATTTGGTTCCAACCCCCCTGCCATGAGCAGGGACACCTTCCACTAGACCAGGTTGCTCAGAGCTCCATTCAACCTGGCCTTGAACACTGCCAGGGAGGGAGCAGCCACAGCTTCTCTGGGCAACCTGTGCCAGTGCCTCACCACCCTCATGGTGAAGAATTTCTTCCTAATATCTAATCTAAATCTGCCCTCTTTTAGTTTACAGCCATTCCC